>Ga0222424_100462_pt1 | contig 22092 bp, 26 predicted proteins | sample 2B2ome_FD_182468 | JGI IMG/M metagenome (GOLD analysis project Ga0222424, IMG submission 182468) | Enriched microbial communities from leaf-cutter ant dump, University of Wisconsin, Madison, United States - 2B200A (version 2) | ecosystem: Environmental > Terrestrial > Nest > Insects nest > Nest... | reverse complement strand
TCCACGTCCTCGCCCTTGGCGGTGAGCATGATGATGGGGGTGCGGTCATTGGCGGCGCGCAGGCGGCGGCAGATGGAGAGGCCGTCCTCGCCGGGCATCATGAGGTCGAGCACGATGATGTCCACCGTCTCGCGCAGCAGCAGCCGGTTGAGCGCCTTGCCGTCCTCGGCAACCATGACTTCGAAGCCTTCCTGCGTGAGGTAGCGGCGCAGCAGGTCGCGGATGCGGGCGTCGTCGTCCACCACGAGAACTTTGTCGGTGCGATTGGTTGTTGTGGCCATGCAGATTCCAAGTCCTATTTGTAACAGAGCCGATTCTGACCAGTTGGAACGCCGAAGTTCGGGTTTGGGCGCCGGGTTTGACCAACTGTTACAACAATTGCCCGGTGCTGCGCGCGTGGTCTAGGAGGGCTTTCATGGCTGGCTTCTTGGCTGCTTCGGCTTCTGTCTCGAGCAGCATTAGCTCGCGCTCGAGCTCGATGTAGTCGATCTTTTTTACCGTGGCCAGGGCGATCACCTGCGGCCTTGTTGGGAAGCGCAGGCCTGATTTCCATTCGCTGATTCTTGAGGATGGAACCCCTTTGTCTGCAAGCGCTTTGCGGTCGTCGGGGGTGATGTTTTCGATTAGTTCTGCATACATGTTTAGCAATCTCCATTGAAAAAATAAATTACCAAATGTGTAATTGCGGGGTAAAATTACCAATAACGTAAACGGTAAAACGTAATACGTTCCCGGTAATACAAATGTACTGCATGGAGCCACCCAATGCCAGCCCTTCAACTCCTTCTCCCCGAATTCACCGCCCCTGAGGCGGTCAACCCTTGCGCCCCCATCGAAGTCGCCACCTTGATCGGTGGCGACGGTTGCGCGGTGGCTCGCGCCGTCAACGATGGGGGCGCGCCCGCCACCGGGAACGAAAAGCGCAAGGGTCGTAAGCCTGTGCATGCCAGCGCTGCCGCTCGCAAGGCTGCCTATCGCGCTAACAAGGCCCGCATCGATTTCACGGACAAACCCGCCATCGCGGCCACGTTGGACAAGCTCGCGTCGAGCCTCGATTGCAGCAAAAACGAATTGATGCAGTCCCTGGTTCGATTCGCCCTCACGAATCGCAACTGGGAGCAAGTCGGCCTGTACGGCTCCCGCCGTGATGGGGCGCTGCAATGAGCTTAAAAAATATTCAGTTGGCGGTCATCAACCCGATTGACCGGGATGCTGGTCGGTTTGAGGTGGTTGTCTACTCGGACGACGGTTTGCAGTTTGCGCGATTTGTTTGCGGTAGCGAGCGTGCGGCGGTGGCGCTGCGCAATGCCATTCGGGAGCATGCGGACTGCATGTATCACGTTGCTAACTATCGGGGCTATAGAGAATGAGTCCCGAAGACAAGCGCGATCTCCAATACCGCTGCCGCCGCGCCATTGCGGCCCCGGTCCCTGAGCGCATCCGCAACGGCAGCACGCGCGCTGCCGAAGACTACAAAGCCGCTGCTCAGCACTGCGCCGCCTACCTGCGCACGGGCCGCGATGCTGAGCGCGTGCGCCTGCACGTCCTGCGTCTTGAGGGCGCGCAGGGGTTGCTGCCATGACTGGCATTTTCACGAATCCCGCCATCGCGGCCGGCGCCGGTCGTCGTGGTCCGTATGCAGCGCCGGCCGGTGCTGGCTTCATCCGTCGCCAGCGTCTCGAAAAGGGCTTGACGCAGCCTGAGGCCGCGAAGCACTGCCGCGTGTCTCTGCGTTCCTTCCAGCGCGCCGAATCGGGCGACTACGTGGATCCGTCCACGCGCCGCGCAATCGAGCGCGCATTGGGGGCGCCATGGTGAAACCCGCCAATAGCCAGGTCCTGGCCGTTGCGGCCGCGAAACCCGCCACCGCGGCCGCGAGCGCCACGCACGTCCTCGCCCACTTTGCGCAGGCCGTCGCCGCCCCCCTTCCTGAGAGACAACCGGGGCCCCGCCAAAGCGCGAATAGCGCGTCGAGCGCAGCGAGCTTGGTGGGGGCGGGGTATGGGGTGCCAAACCCCATGTCAGCCGACGTGCAACCCGTGCCCGTCGAAGTCGCCCACGCCCTACGCACCCCCGCGCAAGGGATCGTTACCCGAATGGGCCGAGACCCGCAGGGGCTTGGTGGCGAAGCCATAGAGCCCGGTCCCGCAGGGATGCGCCCTGTCTGCTCTGGCTTCGTGCCCGATTGCCCGGACGCCTGCGCAACGTGCGCCCGTGCACGGACGCGGAGCGCGGGCGCGGGCGCCGGTGCGGGGCGCGCAGCAGCCATCCCCGATGGTAATCACGGGGATAACAAAAAAGAGGTGACCGAATGACCCGCCCAGCGAAATCGAAGCTGAACCAGCACGCAAAAACCTGCACCCTCGTGCTCGATGGAAACACCGTCAAGGCACGTCTGCAGGCTGAGCGAATCGAAACGAAGTCCATGGTTCACGTGGACTGGGTCCGCTTCACCTGCCTGCTGCGAAACGCTCCCGCTCCGGCGGTCGATGACCTTTTCCCTGCAGCAACGCCCAGCGCCATCAAGTGGGCGCCCAGCATCTTCGATGAGCGCTGGCACGAACTGCGCAAGCAACTGCTGCTCATGCCGGACCCCGACTACGCGGCCAGCGTTCAGGCAAAGGATTTGGCCGTCCGCATCGCGGAAGCCCTCGGCGCAGATTTCGAACTGCATCCAGAAGTGCGCAAGGGTCACGACTTCTACCGCTACCGCTGGAGCATCGTTCGCAACGCGGAAGAAGTCGCATGGGTCGGCTACCTCTCCAGCGGCGACAGCCCGCGCCAGTCCGCGCAGGCAAAGACCATCCACGCAAACATCTACGGCAGCGCAACCACTTTCGCTGAGCCCGGTTGGAACCATCGCATCGCGGACCTCTGCGACGAACTGAACGCCATCCTCACCCGCTGCGATCTCGCCCTTGACTTCTTCGAAGGCATCAGCGGCGGCATGGAGCGCATCAAGGCTGACTACATGGCGGGCCTGTGCGACAGCCACGGTAAACGCCTGAACTGCAACATGGTGGGCGACTGGGCCAATGGCAAAGGTCGGTCCTTCTACATCGGCAGCAAAGAAGCGGGCAAGCAAACGAACGTCTACGAAAAGGGCTTCCAGCTTTTCGGTGAAAAAGACGCTACCCCCTGGATGCGCGCAGAGCTGCGCTACGGCAACAAGTTTCGCGTCCTCGAAACTGACATGCTGCGCAGGCCGCAGGACCATTTCGCAGGAGCCAGCGAATGGCACGCCACGCTGCTGCGCGAGCACGAATTGCAAGTGCCGGTCACCCCTGAACCGGTCCCCTGCGAACCCAAGCTCGCAGCGCAAACCGTGGAAGCCGAAGTCACCCGCAACAAGCGCTGGGTCCGCGACGTAGCAGGCCCATCCCTGGCCCTGTGCTTCCAGCACATGGACGCTGAGGAATTCGCAGCCATCGTCGAAGGCGCAAAGCTGCCAGGACGCCTGCAGCGCTTCAAGCAACACGAAATCGCCGCCGTCTACAGCGCGGCAAAAGAGCGAGTTTTCAAGGGCTCGGACGCTGGCCACGTCCACGCATAGCCCAAAGCAAGGCCGCAACCAAAAGGAAACCACCATGCAATTCAAGTCTGAAGTCGTCGTCCACGGCGTCAAGGAAAGCGCAGGCAGCATCGACGGTCGCGCATTCAGCAGCACCGTTTTTCACTGCGAAGTGGACATCGCTGAAAACAGCGCAGGCCGCTCCATCGGCCGCGCGACGCGTCCCTTCAAGCTGGGTGACGCGAAGGAATTCGACAAATGGGCGCACCTCGGCGCATCGCTGCCCATCAAGGCCATCGCGACCTTCGAAATGGCTGCTGCTGCGCAGGACGGCACCAAGATGGTCCTGGTCGATATCCGCCCCGTCGAGCAAGCCAAAGCCGCAACGCCCAAGGTGCAGTAATGGCCTACGTCATCCAGTCGGCTTTTACGGGCGCATTTCTCGCCCCCTCGTATGAGGACGGACAGCCCGAATGGGTGATGTTGCTTCGTGACGCTGTGCCCGTCGAAGACCTTGAAACCTGCGCGCAGCTGATCGAGGACCACGTTGACTACTTTCACCGCGCGCAAGTGGTGGACCTCAACGAACTGCACCGTCCTGTAGCGCTGTGAAAGCAAAACAGGCACCTACCCATTAACTGCGAAACATCGCAAAACGTACCCGGGAACGAACATGAGTGCTGAGGAAATTCGAGTGGCCTATGTCGCGATGCTTTGCGGCTGGTGCGGTGCGGGTCTGTTCTGGCTCTATCTGCGCGGCCTGGATTGGCTGGGTTCGCGTGTTGAGCGTGCTGCGCGAATTCATTCCGCTCGTCGGCGGGCCATGGGTGCAGTTGAGTGATTTCAGCCGGTAGCCCTCCAGCGTTGGGAAACGTCGAGGGCCTCCGGGTGCAATCCCGCACCGTTTTTTATAGGAAATCAAATGAACCGTTTCAACACCCAATCGCGTCGTTTCGCTTCCCGCGCCGCTGCCGTTGCCCTGGCCCTGGCTGGCTCCGCTGCAGCGATGGCTCAGGAAGCCGAAAGCGCCGGTACGCAGATTCTCGCCAAGGTCAATGCGGGTCTGTCCACGGGTCAGGAAATCGCCATCGCGGTGGTTCTCGGCTTGTTTGCCATCTGGGCTATCAAGCTCCTGTGGCGCTCGAAGTAAGGGCGGGGCGCTGATATGTGGCAAGTGGGTCCCGCGTGCTACGGCACGAAAACCGCAGCGCTGCAAGCGACTGCTTCGGCCCAGTCCGGCGCAGTAGTGCAGCAGGGCGGCGGGGCCTACGTTGTCACCGTCTCGGCGGTGGCGGACAACGGTATTGAGTACACGTTGACGCCTCTCGCCGGGGGTGCGTCCAGCACGGTGCAGGTTCTGCAGGACCCTATGCCGTGCAACCTTCTTACGGCATCGGATGTTGGCCCTGTTGCGTGGGGAATATTCGGTGGTTGGATGATTATTTTCGTAATTGCCAAAGTTTGGAAACAAGGGGCCAGTAATGACACCTGAGGCATTAATTTATTTAGTCGCAATATTGGGGGCGTCATGGATTATCGTAAGTTCGTAATTCTTGGCGCCTTTTTTGCGTCTGCCAGCGCGTCGGCTGGCTATGCTCAATTGGCGCCGCCCCCTGGCTGGAGTCCTGGTTCTTATGCTCCATCAGCGAATGATGCGAGTTATGGCAGGGTGATTTACTCGCCCAATGGGCCTACTACTACGGTTGGTGGGCAGGCCGTGAAGATGCCTGCCGCTTATCGTTTGGCGGCTAATGCCCCTCGGATTGCCGCTGCTGCTATTTTCATGCATCCGTATGTGCGTGGCGCTGCGGCTATTGCTACGTGGCTTGGTCTTGCTGGCCTTGCGTATAACGTGGGTACGGGGTTATGGGAGCGTTCTACGGCTGGTGATTATCCGGTCTCGGATGCTTATCGTTATACGTTTCTTACGGGTTATCCTTGGTATAACACGGGTGTCGAGGCTTGTAATGCTTACGGTCAGATAGCGTTTCCTAATTACGCTGTTGTTTACGTACCGTCCGGCACGTGTAATTTTGTTGGGATTTCGAGCACACAAACTAGGTATTTGCGCCGGGAGGGTAATGCCACCGCCTGCCCAGCGGGTTGGTATTCGACGCCTGCCGGGTGTGTGTCAACGCCGCCTCCAAAGACTGTTACGCAGCAGGAATTCGAGGATGCGCTGGCTCCTAAGCCGATGCCTGAGCGCGTGCCGCAGGAGTTGCCTCAGCCTACGCCGCTCCCCATTGAAACGCCGTCTCCATGGATTAATCCAGATCCTGGCGCCAGCCCTCAGCACAAGCCATTTTTCGTTCCAAATGGCAACCCTGTTCCCAATCCTAATTTCGACCCTAATAGTCCGGTTGGTCCCAATAATCAACCGTATATACAACCGGGCACGAAAATCCAGCCAAGCCCTACGGCTTCTCAGCCCTGGCGCGTTGATTTTCAGCCTGTAAATCGCCCTCAGAATTCACCGGAACCTAAGCCCGATCAACAGGAGGATGACGGAACGGGCGATAAGGCTAAGAGTGAAGATGAGCAGACTCTTTGCGAGAGACATCCGGACATAATTGCATGCCAAAAGCTGGAGATGCCGGAAAAGGTCAGTCTCGAATCTAAGGCGGTAGATTTTGATTTTACGCCGGAGTCTGGATTTTCCGGTGCCGCTGTTTGCCCTGCGCCAATAATGGCCTCTATATTCGGTTATCAGTTGGCATTTTCTTGGCAGGGCCTTTGTGATTCGCTCTCATTAATTAAGCCGTTGCTCCTGGCTATGGCTTGGCTAAGTGCCGCGTTTATTCTGCTGGGGAGAAACGAATGACAGCTATTCTCCAATGGATAATCACATACGCGATTGTCCGAGCCTTGGTGTCAATCGGTATTGGCATTGTGACTTACGGGGCGGTTATTGCGGCAATTACTCAGGCAATCGGATATGCAAAAGAGGCATACAACACCATGCCTGTGCAGGTGTTGCAGTTCCTGGCGATTGCTGGTGTCCCTGAGTTTATGGGCATTATCTGCGGTGCTGTAATAGCCCGCGCCTCGTTGCAGTTTGTCAAGCGTTTGGCGTTGATCGGGGGTTGATGTGATTACCATTTTCACGGGTCAACCTGGGGCCGGGAAAACCGCTGCATTGGTCGATTTGCTTGATAGGGAGTTGAGGGGGCGGCCTCTCTTTGTGCACTTTGATGAGTCTGAGAGGCTGCGTCCTGAGCAAAAGCTCTTGGCAGAAACGCTGCAGATTCCGCACACGCGCTGCCATGCGTCTAAGTGGCATGACGAGTTGCCCGATGGTGCTGTGCTGGTCGTTGATGAGGCCCAAGGCGTGTGGCGTGCCGCTGGCCCAGCAAGCAAGGTTCCTGCTGCGATTCAGGCCCTGGAAACGCACCGTCATTCCGGCGTCGATGTGTTCGTTACAACGCAGTCTCCCAAGCTTGTTAATAGCGCCTTTCGCGCCCTTGTCGGTCGGCATGTCCATATTCGCGATACAGGCTGGATGGGGCGTTGGTGGTACGAATGGCCGGAGTGCAATCCGGAGCTGGCCTGGGCGCGCTGTCAGAACAAGCGGCGGTACACGCTCCCCAAGAGGGTCTTCGGCCTTTACCGTTCGTCTAACGAACACACAAAGGTGCCGCGCAAGATTCCGCCGCTGGTTTATGGGTTGGCCGTGGCCGTTGTTGGAATCGTTGGCTTGGGCGTCAACATGTGGCGAACCCATGGCAAGACCGAGGCGCCTTCGATGGTGCCGTCTGCTCTTGCTGCGAAACCCGCCACGCAGGCCGCGTCCGTGCCTCCGGAAAAGGCATTCATCGACGATAGGGTGGATTTCCTGCCGCGCATTTCAAACAAGCCCGAATCGGCGCCTGCTTACGACGAAGTGCGCCGGGTTATTAATATGCCGCTCGTCTCTGGGGGTGTTTGTTTTCGCGGCGAGTGTCGGTGTTTGACTCAGCAGGGCACTGACGCGGGCCTAAGCGATAGGGAGTGCCGCGAGTGGATGCAGCGCAGGCCATTCGACCCGTACACACAGCAGGAGCGGCCTATCGCTTCTCGCGCCGGTAGCGCTTCGGTGAGTACACAGTCTGCACAGGTTCAAACCGCGTCTGCTCCTTCGGAGTCCGCAAACGTAGTCCCCTTGCCCTCCGGCGTTTCAAACCCGCATGCAGAAGCGCGAGGCCCTTTATTGCTCCCGCCAGGGTCGCCAGTGCAGCCAGCACTATCCATGGATGGGCAGTTGCCCATTGCGCCGCCTTCGTTATTGAGTCCATACCGTCGATCTTAGTGCTGCGCGCTTGCTGCGATCTAAGGCTCTTTTCGTCGGATCGATGCCTCGGTATTGCCGCTAAGTTTCGGCGTTTCGTTCCCGGTCACAAGATTTAGGAGGGGGTGATGTTGGTTGGTTATGCGCGGGTCAGTACAAAGGAGCAGGAAACACGGTTGCAGCTTGATGCGCTACGGCGTGCGGGGGTGCGTCGTGTGTTTGAGGAAAAGGCCAGTGGTGCGGCCGCTGACCGTCCTGTATTGGCTGAGTGCTTGGCCAGCCTACGTAAAGGGGATGTGCTAGTTGTTTGGAAGGTGGACCGGGTTGCTCGGTCGCTGGGGCACCTGCTGGCTATCCTTGATCATTTGGATGCTGTGGGCGCCCGCATTCGGTCGTTGAATGAGCCGCTGGATACGTCATCGCCCTTGGGGGTTTTTGTCCTGCAGAGCCTGGGTGCCATTGCTCAGCTTGAACGTTCGATGATTCGGGAACGAGTGTTTGCGGGGCAGGTTGCCGCTATGCGTGCTGGGGTTCGTTTCGGGCGCCCTCGGCTTCTTGGTGGGCGTTCTGCGGAAGTCTGCGCTATGTTTGCGGCGGGCTTGTCGAAGTCGGAGATTGGGCGGCGGCTTGGGGTGAGTCAGTCAACGGTTCGGCGGTCGCTGCAAGATGCGGAAGGGTTGCCTCGTCGGGTGTATAAGCCGCGTCCTGTCTATGACGCGGTGTTCTTGTCTTGAGGGTTCAGGGCGAAGCCCTGAATTTTTTTCCGTGCGCTTGCGTAGTGAATAAAAAAAAGCCCGGTTTCCCGGGCCTTTCTTTTTGTCGCGTTCACCAAAAGTAACATGTTTTGCCGAGCTTCGCATGCTGGGGCACAGGGCTTCACCCAAGGCGCCTCGCGGGGCGGTTAAGGTGGTGCCCCGCACGGCCCACCGAAGGGCGGTGCTTTGCTGCAAAGGATCCTCTGTCCATGAAAAAAACTACCAAATTGATAGCTGTCAGCGCTTTACTGGCCTGCGCTGGAAGCGTTTTTGCCCAAAACAATGCAGCCGCCGGCGAACCGCGCAACGTGGTGCAGCTGTCGGCCTCGGGCACGGTGGAAGTCCAGCAGGACCTGCTGGTGCTGAGCCTCGCCACCACCAAGGAAGGGGCCGACGCCGCCACCGTGCAGGCACAGCTCAAGCAGGCCCTGGACGCGGCGCTGACCGAGGCCAAGCGCAATGCGCAGCCGGGCCAGCTGGACGTGCGCACGGGCCCCTTCGGCCTGTACCCCCGCTATGGCAAGGACAGCAAGATCACCGGCTGGCAGGGCCGCGCCGAGCTGGTGCTGGAAGGGCGCGACTTCGCGCGCATCACGGCCACGGCGGGCAAGATCCAGACCCTGGCGATCAACAACGTGGCCTTCGGCCTCTCGCGCGAAGCCCGCGCCAAGGTGGAAGGCGAGGCCCAGATCCAGGCCATCGAACAGTTCAAGGCCCGCGCGGCGGAGCTGGCGAAAGGCTTTGGATTCAGCAACTACAGCCTGCGCGAGGTCGCGGTGAACAGCAACGAGATGCTGCCCGGCCCCCGCCCGCGCATGATGGCCATGGAGGCCAAGGCGGGTTCGTTCTCCGATGCGCCCGTGCCGGTGGAAGCGGGCAAGGCCCAGGTCATAGTAAACGTATCTGGCTCGGTGCAGATGCGTTGATTCTTTGGGTTAAATCGGCCTCCAGCGCTTATCCAGAAAGCGCTGGCAGCTATCATTTTTGCCGGCGGCGTTTGAAACCGGCGCGCCCCAGGCCAGCAGACGCCGTGGAACTGGCTCCGCCAGGCCACCGGCGTCGTCCCCCTTCCCGGCGAAGCCGAGAGAAGGGGGAAGCCGCGCAGCGGCTCAGGGGGTTGTTCTTTACTGTGCAGCCCAGCCGCCGTCCATGTTCCACGCGACGCCGCGCACGTTGTTGGCGGCGGGGGAGCAGAAGAACACGGCCAGTTCGCCCAGTTCCTCGGGCGTGGTGAACTGCATGGAGGGCTCCTTCTCGCCCAGCAGCAGCTTCTTGGCGTCCTCGTTCGACAGGCCGTGCTCGGCGGCCTTGGCGTCCACCTGCTTTTGCACCAGCGGCGTCAGCACCCAGCCGGGGCAGATGGCGTTGCAGGTGACACCCGTGGTGGCGTTCTCCAGCGCCGTCACCTTGGTCAGGCCCACGATGCCGTGCTTGGCGGCCACGTAGGCGGCCTTCTGGGCCGAGCCCACCAGGCCGTGCACCGAGGCCACGTTGATGATGCGGCCCCAGTTGGCGCTCTTCATCGCAGGCAGGGCCAGGCGCGAGGTGTGGAAGGCGCTGCTGAGGTTGATGGCGATGACCGAGTCCCAGCGCTCCACCGGGAAGTCCTCCACATTGGCCACGTGCTGGATGCCGGCGTTGTTCACCAGGATGTCCACCTGGCCGAACTGCGAGGCGCTGTACTTCATCATGTCCTCGATGTCGGCGACGCGGCTCATGTCGGCGCCGTGGTAGGCCACCTGCGCGCCGGCCGCGCTGCCTGCGGCCAGCACTTCGGCGCGCGGGCCGTCCACGTCGCCAAAGCCGTTGAGCACGATGTTGGCGCCCTGGCGGGCCAGGGCCTTGGCGATGCCAAGGCCGATGCCGCTGGTGGAGCCGGTGACGAGGGCGGTTTTGCCTTTCAGCATGAGAGTCTCTCCGAATGAATTACGATGCAACGCAGCAATTATCCCGCGCTGTTCCCGGCCCCTGCACCCATGATTGAACCTACGCTGAACTACGTATCCTGCCCCGGCGCCGCCGCACCAGGTGACACATCGGGCAGCCCCATGCACCGCATGGCGTACTGGGAATGGAACGCCACGGGCAACCCGGCCCATCCGCACGTGGTGGTCTGCGTGCACGGCCTCTCGCGCCAGGGGCGCGACTTCGACACCCTGGCCCGTGCGCTGGGCCGCCATGCCCGCGTGGTCTGCCCCGACGTGGTGGGGCGCGGCCGCAGCGACTGGCTGGCAGACCCCATGGGCTACCAGATTCCGCAGTACGCGGCCGACATGCTCGCCATGCTGGCGCAGTTGCACCAGCAGGCGCCCATCGCCACGCTGGACTGGGTGGGCACGAGCATGGGCGGGCTGATCGGCATGGGCATCACGGGCCAGAGCGGCCTGCCGCTGCCCGTGCCGGTGCGCCGGCTGGTGCTCAACGACGTGGGCCCGGTGATCCAGTGGCAGGCGCTGCAGCGCATCGGCCAGTACCTGGGGCAGTTGGCGCGCTATGACACAGTGCAACAGGCGGCGGACGCCATGTGGGCCATCTCCACCAGCTTCGGGCCGCACACGCCCGAGGCGTGGCTGGCGCTGTCGCGGCCCATGGTCAAGGCCTTACCCGAGGGAGGCTTCACGCTGCACTACGACCCGGCCATCGCCGTGCCCTTCAGGGCCTTGACGCAGGAAGCCGCCACCGCAGGCGAGGCCGCGCTGTGGCAGCTGTACGACCACATCACGGCGAGCACGCTGCTGCTGCGCGGCGCGCAGTCGGACCTGCTCTCGCGCGAGACCGCGCAGGCCATGGCGCAGCGCGGGCCGCGCGCGCGGGTGGTGGAGTTCGAGGGCGTGGGCCACGCGCCCACGCTGTTGGCGGCCGACCAGGTGGCTGCCGTCACGGAGTTCCTGCTCGGATGAAGACCCAGCCCCAGGCCGACGCAGTCCCGCAGCTCATCGCCGCTACCGCGCACACGCTGCCCGAGCAGGTGAACGCGCTGGCCCGGGCGCGCGCCTTCGCGGAGCCGCTGATCGCCGGCGAGACGCTGGATTCCGGCGAGAACACGCTGGCCCATGCGGACGCCGTGGCCGCCATCCTCAAGGGCATCGGCGGCTCGGAGGCCATGCAGGCGGCCAGCTACCTCGTGCATGCCTGCATCCACCTGAACAAGCCCGAGGAGGTCATCGCCAAGGGCTTCGGCGAGAACTTCGCGGCGCTGGCGGTGGAGACCACCAAGCTCATGCGCGTGCAGCAGCAGGCCCGCGACGCACAGCAGGTGGAAGACCCCGCCGTGCAGACCGAGAACGTGCGCAAGATGCTGCTGGCCTTCTCGCGCGACCTGCGCGTGGTGATGCTGCGCCTGGCCTCGCGCCTGCAGACCCTGCGCTACCTGGCCGCCGCCAAGCGGCCTGTGTCCCCGAGCCTGGCGCGCGAGTCGCTGCAGGTGTTCGCGCCGCTGGCCAACCGCCTGGGCATCTGGCAGGTGAAGTGGGAGCTGGAAGACCTGTCCTTCCGCTTCCTGGAGCCCGACACCTACAAGGAAGTCGCCCGCCTGCTCGACGAGAAGCGCGGCGAGCGCGAGGTGTACATGGCGCAGCTGCGCGCCCGCGTCGAGGCCGAGCTGCGCGCGCGCAGCATCAGCGCCAGCGTGCAGGGGCGGCCCAAGCACATCTACAGCATCGTCAAGAAGATGCGCGGCAAGTCGCTCAACTTCGACCAGGTGTTCGACATCCGCGCGCTGCGCGTGGTCGTGCCCTCGGTGAAGGACTGCTACGCCGCCCTGAGCTGGGTGCACGAGCAGTTCAGGCCCATCGTCGAGGAGTTCGACGACTACATCGCCAAGCCCAAGCCCAACGGCTACCAGTCGCTGCACACCATCGTGCGCGACGACCACGGCAAGCCCATCGAGATCCAGATCCGCACCCAGTCCATGCACGAGCATGCCGAGCACGGCGTGGCTGCGCACTGGGCCTACAAGGAGGCCGGCACCAAGGGCTATGCCGGCGTGGCCGCCAGCGGCGAGTACGACGCCAAGATCGCCGTGCTGCGCCAGCTGCTGGCCTGGGAGCGCGACCTGTCGGGCGCCGTGCCCAACCGGGGCCTGTTCGAGGACCGCATCTACGTGCTGACGCCCGACGCCGCCGTGGTGGAGCTGCCCCAGGGCGCCACGCCCGTGGATTTTGCCTACGCCGTGCACACCAGCGTGGGCCACCGCTGCCGGGGCGCGCGCGTGGACGGCGCCATGGTGCCGCTGAACACGCCGCTGCAGAACGGCCAGACGGTGGAAATCTCCACCGTCAAGGAAGGCCGGCCCTCGCGCGACTGGCTTAACGCCGAGCTGGGCTACCTCACCAGCCACCGCGCCAAGGCCAAGGTGCGCGCTTGGTTCAACGCCCAGGCCACGCACGAGACAGTGGCGCGCGGGCGCGAGGCCGTGGAGAAGCTGCTGCAGCGCGAGGGCAAGACGGCCGTCAAGCTCGACGACCTCGCCGTGCAGTTGGGCTTCAAGTCGGCCGACGCGCTGTTCGAAGTGGTGGGCAAGGACGAATACTCGCTGCGCAGCATCGAGACCGTACTGCGCCCGCCGGAACCGGTGGCGCAGCCGGACGACTACCTGCTGTTCAAGAAGGCCCGCGCCAGCGACGCGGCCCCCAAGGGCGGCGTGCTGGTGGTGGGCATCGACTCCCTCATGACCCAGCTGGCCAAGTGCTGCAAGCCCGCGCCGCCCGACGAGATCCGCGGCTTCGTCACGCGCGGCAAGGGCGTGAGCGTGCACCGGGCCGACTGCAGCAACTTCCGCGAGATGGCCGCGCGCAGCATCGAGCGCGTGATCGAGGTGGAGTGGGGCGCGCCCAAGGCGGCCGCCACCGCCGCCGTGTACCCCGTGGACGTGGCCGTGGAGGCCGCCGACCGCCAGGGCCTGCTGCGCGACATCTCGGAAGTCTTCGCGCGCGAGAAGACCAACGTGATCGGCGTGCAGACCCAGTCCGTCAAGGGCACGGCGTGGATGACCTTCACGGTGGAGGTGGCCGATTCGGGGCGCCTGAACAAGGTGCTGGGCATCGTGGCAGCGGTGCCCGGCGTGCGGTCTGCACGCCGCCGGTAGAGGCGCTGTTTTTATGGCTATAATCGTGGTCTTAACAACGACAGGCGCGTAGCTCAGCTGGTTAGAGCACCACCTTGACATGGTGGGGGTCGTTGGTTCGAGTCCAATCGCGCCTACCATCTTCTCCGTTCCGAGAGAGACCAGCCTCGGAACATCGCGGAGATGGATGGAAGACTACCCGGCTTGATGCCGGGTTTTTTCTTTCTGGCCCAGCTTCTCCCCCATTCCGGCTACCCCCAGCCATTGCCTTGCGGCGAGCCGACGGGGTCGGCGTCTTCGTCCTCGACCTCCCGGGCCGGCGATTCCCCGGGCGGCGGCGCCGGGGGAAGATCGCCGGGCGGGCGGGGCAGTTCTTCCGGGACCGAGTGAAGCGGATGGTCTTTGGGGTCGGTGGCCATGGTGTTCTCCAGTGGTATCGGGCGGGATCGCCTGGATGCATTCATGAGAGCATCTGCCGTCCGTATCCCGGGTGAGACGCGGCGACTATGGGGGGTAGGCGTACGCCTTGCGTGCCGGCGGCAGGAACAAGGCGCTGTCTGACGAGCCAGCGCTGGCCGGCGGAGTACAACGGAACGTCAAAGGACACTTCCCCATGGCAACACAACCACCGCCCCCGCAACCCATACCTCCACAGCCCGTCGACCCTGGCGATATGGCACCGCCGAAACCGATTCCCATCGACCCGCCAGCCAACACGCCGCCGGTGCAACTGCCGGGCGACCCCATGCAGCCGCTGCAGTAGTGGCCATCTGCGCCGTGCTTGAGCGAACCGCCTTCGGGCGGTTTTGTTTTGCCCGGATAGGGCAGGGTGGGCGGGGTTATTCCATTAAAATGAGAATAATTTCCATTCTCGTCTTTCCCGCTGCGGATTCTCAAGAACAATGACCTATGCCATGAAGCACATATGGGGCGCGGCCTGGCGCGCCGGCCCGCTGGTATCGCGCATCGTGGCCGCCATCGGCGGCGGCTACGTGCTGGCGGCACTGGCCAGCGTGGCGGCGCTGGCGCTGCCCATGGCGCGGCCGCAGGCCGTGCTCACGGGCATGCTCGCCAGCTTTGCCGTCTACACGGGCGCGGTGATCTGGGTGTTTGCCGTGCGCAGCGCCTGGCGTGCCTGGGGCGGGCTGCTGGTGGCGGCCGTGCCGCTGCTGCTGGCGGCCTGGTCGGCCGGGTCCGTGGGAGCCGCGCCATGACGCAGGGCGCATCCAAGGCCCCGGGCATCCGCCAGACCATGTCCGACCTGCATACTTGGAGCGGGCTGCTGTGCGGCTGGCTGCTGTACGCCATGTTCCTCACGGGCACCGTGAGCTATTTCAAGGACGAGATCTCGCAGTGGATGCGCCCCGAGCTGCAGCACCGCGCCGACAGGCCCGATCCGGCCGAGGTCGCCCAGCGCATCGCGGGCGAGCTGGGCCGGGTGGCGACCGGCAGCCCGCAGTGGAGCATGCGCCTGCCCGATGAGCGCCACGCCACGGTCAGCAGCTTCTGGCGCCTGCCGCGCGGCGAGGGGCGGGGCGGGCGCGGCTTCGCCGATGCCACCTTCGACCCCGTCACCGGCCAGAAGGTGGCGGCGCGCGAGACGGTGGGCGGCGAGTTCTTCTACCGCTTCCACTTCCAGTTCCACTACATGCCCGTGCTGTGGGGGCGCTGGCTGGCGGGCTTTTGCGCCATGTTCATGCTGGTGGCGATCGTCAGCGGCGTGATCACGCACAAGAAGATCTTCACCGACTTCTTCACCTTCCGCTGGGGCAAGGGCCAGCGCTCGTGGCTGGACGCGCACAACGCGCTGTCCGTCTTCGGGCTGCCGTTCCACCTGATGATCACCTACACCGGCCTGGTCACGCTGATGGCGCTGTACATGCCTTGGGGCGAGCAGGCGGCCTACAAGACGCCCGCGCAGCGCCAGGAGCTCACGGCCGAGCTTAGCGCCTTCATCCAGCCCGCCAAGGCCACGGGCCAGGCCGTGCCGCTCGCGCCCATCGACGCCATGGTGCGCCAGGGCCAGGCGCGCTGGGGGCAGTACAACGTGGGCCGCGTCACCATCACCAACCCGGGCGATGCGTCGGCCCGCGTGAGCGTGACGCGCGGCGATGCGGCCCGCGCCTCGATGAGCCCGCAGTACCTGCTGTTCGACGGCACCAGCGGCGAACTGCTGCAGGCCAAGGACAGCGTGGGCCCCGCCGCCGAGACCCGCGGCGTGATGTATGCGCTGCACCTGGGCCGCTTCGGCGACCTGCCCATGCGCTGGCTGTACTTCATCGTCAGCCTGGCCGGCACGGCCATGGTGGGCACGGGGCTGGTCATGTGGACGGTGAAGCGCCGCCAGAAGCTGGGCGACCCCGCGCAGCCGCACTTCGGCTTCCGCCTGGTGGAAAAGCTCAACATCGCCAGCATCGCGGGCCTCTCGGTGGCCATGGCGGGATTCCTGTGGGGCAACCGCCTGCTGCCGCTGGAGATGGCCGGCCGCACGGCGTGGGAGGTGCACGTGTTCTTCGCGTTCTGGGCGCTGGCGCTGCTGCACGCCCTGCTGCGCCCCGCGCGTCGCGCCTGGGTGGAGCAGTTCTGGGCCGCCGCCGCGCTGCTGGCGCTGCTGCCCCTGGCCAGCGCGTTCCTCACCGACCGGCCCCTGTGGCGCAGCCTGGCCGAGGGCGACTGGGTGTTCGCGGGCTTCGAACTCATGCTCTGGCTGCTGGCCGGCCTGCACGTGTGGCTGGCCGTGCGCACGTCCCGCCACCAGCCGCCCCGGCGCAAGGCCAGCCAGGCTGGAGCGCGCGCAGCCTTGCCGGCCGGCGTGGCCCTGGCCGAGGAGCGCGCGCGATGAGCCACTTCCTCACCTTCATGGCCTGCCTGGCGGCTTTCTCGGCCCTGGCGCTGGCCACGGAGCGCCAGCAGGACGACCTGTTCGGCCGGCCGCTCGCGCCCCGCGCCACCTGGGCCCTGCGCGCCGCCGGCTGGGGCGCGCTGGCCCTGGCGCTGTACCTCATCGTGCAGGCGCAGGGCTGGGGCCTGGGCCTCGTGAGCTACAGCGGCCACACCAGCCTGGCCGCCGCCGTGGTGTTCGGGGCGCTCATCGTGCACGGGCGCGTGCGCGTGCGGTCCGGCGCAAGGCCCAAGCGGAGCCATTAGGGTTATCCTGCGCCGCCCCCCAGGTCCCGACTCCTAGAATCTGTTGCACTGCAATACAAAGCGGGCCGAGAGCCCCAGGAGTCGTCTGTGCCCGATCAGCAAAGCACCGCCACCACGAAGTCTTCCCAGCGCGTCATCAAGAAGTACCCCAACCGCCGCCTCTACGACACCGACACCTCCACCTACATCACGCTGGCCGAGGTCCGCCAGTTGGTCATGGACCACCAGCACGTGGTGGTGCGCGACGCCAAGACGGGCGAAGACCTCACGCGCAGCATCCTGCTGCAGATCATCCTGGAAGAAGAGGCCGGCGGCGCGCCCATGTTCAGCGAGGCCGTGCTGGCCAACATCATCCGGTTCTACGGCCACGCCATGCAGGGTTTCATGGGCGCGTACCTGGAGAAGAACGTGCAGGCTTTCACCGACATCCAGGCCAAGCTGGCCGAGCAGTCGCAGAGCGTGACGCCCGAGATGTGGGCCCAGTTCATGAACCTGCAGTCGCCCATGATCAAGGGCATGATGGGCAGCTACGTGGAGCAGTCGCAGTCCATGCTCACGCAGATGCAGGAGCAGATGCAAAAGCAGACCGAGCAGATGCTGGGCGCCTTCGGCATCAAGCGCTAAGGAGCGTTCCCCACCGGCCCGAGGCCGGAACTGGGACAATACGGGGTTATGAGCGAAGTACTCTCCCCCACGAAAACACCCAAAGTCGGATTCGTCAGCCTGGGCTGCCCGAAGGCGCTGACGGATTCCGAACTCATCCTCACCCAGCTCTCGGCCGAGGGCTACGAGACCTCCAAGACCTTCCAGGGCGCGGACCTAGTCATCGTCAACACCTGCGGCTTCATCGACGATGCCGTGAAGGAAAGCCTGGACACCATCGGCGAGGCGCTGGCCGAGAACGGCAAGGTCATCGTCACCGGCTGCCTCGGCGCGCGCGCCGATGACGGCGGCGGCAACCTGGTGAAGGGCGTGCACCCCAGCGTGCTGGCCGTCACCGGCCCGCATGCCACGCAGGAGGTGATGGAGGCCGTCCACACCCACCTGCCCAAGCCGCACGATCCGTTCATCGACCTGGTGCCGGGCGCGTTCGGCGAGGCGGGCATCAAGCTCACGCCGCGCCACTACGCGTACCTGAAGATCAGCGAGGGCTGCAACCACCGCTGTACCTTCTGCATCATCCCCTCGATGCGCGGCGACCTCGTGTCGCGGCCCGTAGGCGACGTGCTCAAGGAGGCCAAGGCGCTGTTCGAGGGCGGCGTGAAGGAACTGCTGGTCATCAGCCAGGACACCTCCGCCTACGGCGTGGACGTGAAGTACCGCACGGGCTTCTGGGACGGCAAGCCCGTCAAGACCCGCATGCTTGAACTGGTGCAGACGTTGGGCGAGATCGCCGAGCCCTACGGCGCCTGGGTGCGCCTGCACTACGTGTACCCGTACCCCAGCGTGGACGAGGTGATCCCCCTTATGGCCACGGGCAAGGTGCTGCCGTACCTGGACGTGCCGTTCCAGCACAGCCACCCCGATGTGCTCAAGCGCATGAAGCGCCCCGCCAGCGGCGAGCGCAACCTGGAGCGCATCCAGCGCTGGCGCGAGGCCTGCCCCGAGCTGGTGATCCGCAGTACCTTCATCGCCGGCTTTCCGGGCGAGACGGAAGAGGAGTTCGCGCACCTGCTGGACTTCGTGCGCGAGGCGCAGATCGACCGCGCCGGCTGCTTCGCCTACAGCGACGTGACGGGCGCCGCCGCCAACGAGCTGCCCGGCATGCTCCCGCTGGAAGTGCGCGAGGAGCGCCGCGCCCGCTTCATGGCCGTGGCCGAGGAAGTCTCCATCGCTCGCCTGCAGCGCCGCGTGGGCGCGACCATGCAGGTGCTGGTGGACCACGCGCCCGCCCTGGGCCGCAAGGGCGGCCGGGGCCGCACCTATGCCGACGCGCCCGAGATCGACGGTACGGTGCAACTGCTGCCGCCCGAGAAGATCAGCAAGCAGCTCAAGGTGGGCGAGTTCACGCGCGCGCGCATCGTGGGCGTGCAGGGGCATGACCTGGTGGCGCTGCCGGTCTGAGTGCTTCTGAAAAGTGAGCTGCCAGCGCTTGATAGTGCTGGGTTTCAATGCTATTTGATATTGAAACCGAGGATGGACAGGCGCGACCAGCTCCTGTATCGATAGCGATGCCTTCCTGAATTCGTTTATGCTTTTGCGGCCCGCACCATCCGGGCGGCATAACTTGACGAGGAAAGCATCATGGGTCTCATCCAGGCAGCGGTTGGTTCCATCGGCGGCGCATTGGCCGATCAGTGGAAGGATTTCTACACGGTGCCGGACGGCCTGCCGTCCACGGCGGCGCTGTTCGCGGCCGTGCCGCGCGGCACCAACGCCGGGCGCGGCTCCAATACCAAGGCCTCGTCCAACATCATCACCAACGGCTCCAAGATCGTGGTGCCCGAGGGCTACGGCCTGCTGCTGTTCCAGGACGGGGCCATCACCGGCTTCGCGTCCGAGCCGGGCGGGTACGAGTGGCGGTCGGACGACCTCAATTCCCAGTCCATCTTCACCGGCGGCGGCTTCGTCAATGCGCTGGTCAAGCAGAGCTGGGAGCGTTTCAAGTTCGGCGGCCAGCCGGGCTCGCAGCAGGCTGCGTTCTTCGTGTCGCTGAAGGAACTGCCGGACAACCGCTTCGGCACGCAGTCCGAGATCTACTGGGACGACGGCTTTTTGAACACGCAGGTGGGCGCCATCACGCGCGGCAGCTACACGCTCAAGATCGAGGACCCGATCCTGTTCGTGAAGAACTTCGTGCCGGCCGCCTACCTGCAGCCCGGCCAGGTGTTCGACTTCACCGACATCGACAACGCGGCGGCCAGCCAGCTCTTCAACGAAGTCGTGGGCTCGCTCGCGCCCGCGTTCAGCCTGTACACCAACGACCCGGCCAAGGGCAACCGCATCACCAAGATCCAGCAGGACTCGGTGGGCTTCGCGCAGAGCCTGTCCGCCGTGGTCGAGAACGCCTACCAATGGCGGTCGGACCGCGGCCTGGTCATCGCCAAGACCGCCATCGTCTCCATCGAGTACGACGCCAACACCAAGGAACTGCTCAAGACCGTGCAGCGCGCCGATGCGCTGTCCGGCGCGCGCGGCAACTCCAACCTGCAGGCCTCGGTGGCGGCGGGCATCCAGTCCGCAGGGCAGAACGCCGGGGTCGGCGGGCTCATGGGCATGGGCATCGCCACCGGCGGCCTGGGCGGGCTGGGCGGCCTGCAGCAGCCCGTGGCACCCGCGCCGGCACCGGCTGCCGCGGCCCCGGCGGCGGACGACCCCATCGCCAAGCTCACCAAGGCCAAGCAGATGCTCGACGCCGGGCTCATCACGCAGGCCGACTACGACGCGGTCAAGGCCAAGGCGCTCGGTCTGTGACCACACAGCTCCCTACCGGCCCGGGCTCGCCGCGGGACGTGCCGCCCGCGCCGGGTGAGTTTCCCATCGACCCGGCCACGCTGCCCGGGCCGATCCGCGACGAACTGACCGCGCCCGACCCGGTTGCCATCGACACGGCGTCCAAGGAGCTCAAGGACGGCCTCAACCACTGCCCCAAGTGCGGTTCCACCGAGATCCGCCAGCGCGCGGGCTCCGACAAGCTCATCTGCCTGTTCTGCCGCCATGAATGGACGGCGGCGCGCGTGGAAGAAGAGTTCGGCCTGGGCGAAGGCATCGGCGAGCTCAAGGGCACGCAGATCGCCTCGGGCGCCCAGAACATCAGCGCCGACGCCGCCAGCCTGCGCACCTACAAGTGCACCGGCTGCGGCGCCGAGGTGGTGGTCAACACCGAAAGCGCCATGACCGCGCGCTGCCACTGGTGCCGCCACGTGCTGGGCGTCAACGAGCAGATCGACAACGGGGCCGTGCCCGACGCGGTGCTGCCCTTCCACATCAAGAAAGACGACGCGGTGGCGCGCATCCGCCAGTTCGTGGGCAAGCGCCAGATGTTCGCGCTCAAGGCGTTCAAGGAAGAGTTCACGCCCGAGAACGTGCTGGGCGTGTACCTGCCCTACATGGTGGTGGACGCCAACGCCAGCGCCGACGTGGCCGGCTTCGGCGAGGTGGAGACGCGCCGCTACACGCGCGGCGAGGGCAAGGACCAGAAGACGTATTACGACGCCGACGTGTACCAAGTGCAGCGGCACGTGGACTTCACCGTGGACGACCTCACGATGGAGTCAAGCGCCAAGCGCGGCAACCTGGACACGCAGGCCAACACCAACAACGTCATCAACGCCATCCTGCCCTTCGACACCAAGAACGCGGTGAAGTGGAACGCCTCGTACCTCGCGGGCTACACGTCCGAGAAGCGCGACCGCGACGTGGAGCACCTGCACCCGCGCCTGGAGGACCAGTTGCTCTCCATTGCCCGCGCGCAGGTGCAGTCCTCGGTGCGCGGCTACGGCCGCGGCGTGCGCTGGGAGCAGGAAAGCCTGGACGTGCACGGCACGCGCTGGGTGGCGATGTACTTGCCCGTGTGGCTGTACTCCTACCAGGAGCCCGGCAGCCACATGCTGCACTACATCGCGGTGAACGGCCGCACGGGCGAGACCATGGGCAGCGTGCCCGTGCAGCAGTGGAAGCTGATCACCGCCGCGCTCACCGTGGGCACCTTCGTCGAAGGGCTGGCACTCTGGTTCATAGGACGGTGACCACCATGGATAACGATGGCGTTCTTTTTCTGCTGGCCCTCGGCCCGGCCAGCGCCGCCGGGCTGTACTGGATGCTGTACCGCTACTACCGCAACACCGACAAGTCGCACGCCTTCGAGCGCGAAACCGAGATCGTCGCCCAGCCGGTCACGGGCATGGAGGCGGACAGGAAGGTGAACGAAGTGCGCGGCACGCAGGAGACGCAGATCCGCGGCAACAACGTGGGCGACTACCGCCGGCGCGTGAAACGCGTCTGACAACAAAAAAGGCTTCCCTCGGGAAGCCTTTTTGCTGGGGCCTGCATGGCCTCAGACGCGCTTGCGGTATTCGCCGGTGCGGGTGTCGATTTCGATCTTGTCGCCCTGGCTGACGAACAGCGGCACGGGCACTTCGAAGCCGGTGGCGATCTTGGCGGGCTTCATGACCTTGCCGGAGGTGTCGCCCTTGACGGCGGGTTCCGTCCAGGTGATCTCGCGCTCCACGCTGGTGGGCAGTTCCACCGAGATGGCCTTGCCGTCGTAGAACACCACTTCCACGGCCATGCCGTCTTCCAGGTAGTTCAGCGCGTCGCCCATGTTCTCGGCTTCGACTTCGTACTGGTTGTACTCGGCGTCCATGCAGACGTACATGGGGTCGGCGAAGTAGGAGTAGGTGCAATCCTT
>Ga0222424_100460_pt1 | contig 22258 bp, 20 predicted proteins | sample 2B2ome_FD_182468 | JGI IMG/M metagenome (GOLD analysis project Ga0222424, IMG submission 182468) | Enriched microbial communities from leaf-cutter ant dump, University of Wisconsin, Madison, United States - 2B200A (version 2) | ecosystem: Environmental > Terrestrial > Nest > Insects nest > Nest... | reverse complement strand
GCCTTGCACAGCATCTCCAGCAGCGTGGTCTTGCCCGAGCCCACGGGGCCGCCGATGCCCACGCGCAGCGGGGGCAGGGGCTTGGTGCGGTTCGGGATGTGGTGCAGATGGGGCGTTGTCGTCATGATCGGAAAAGGCGTGAGTACTGGGTTTCGTGCCGGGCCGAGAGGATGGCCAGCATGGGGGAGAAGGCTTGCTTGCCATCATCGGGCAGCGCGAGTGCATGTTCGGCAGCGGCGGGAATGGCCTGGGCCAGACGGGCCAGGATGCGCTGGCCCGCGCTCTGGCCCAGGGACATGGACTTGAGCGCGGCCTGCACCATGTTCTCGGCCCAGCCGAAGGCATAGGCCAGCAGCACGTCGCGGGCCGGGGCTTGCGTGGCGGCGGCCGCGAGCGCGAAGGCCACGGGGTAGGTGGGGGGCAGGGCGGCCAGGAACTGCACGTCGCGCATGCGTTCTTCATCGCCCTGGTGCTGGTTGCGCAGCCAGTCGGCCAGCGAGCGGCCCATTTGCTCGGACTGCAAGCGCAGTTCGCTCGTCTCGCGTGTGTGCAGCACCCAATCGTTGAGCGTGCGGATTCGTTCATGGTCCGCATGCCGCCAGGCGTGCAGCGCCTGCGCCACCACGGCCATGTCGCCGCGTGCCTGGGCGATGTGCAACTGGTCGAGCAGCCATTCGGCCACGGCGGCTTCGGATGCGAGGCCGGTGTTCTCTATGGCGCTCTCCAGCCCTTCGGAATACGAGAAGCCGCCCACCGGCAGAGCGGGCGATGCGAGCCAGATGAGTTGCAGCAGGCTCGCGGCGGGGAGCGCGCCGTCAGTGGCCGTGGTGGTCATGGTCGTGCCCATGCGCGTGGTGCCCCCCTGCATACGCGCCGCCCTCGGGCTCGAAGGGCAGGTTCTCCGCCACCACGATGAGGTGCATGGCGCGCAGCATGTCGGCCAGCACATGGTCGGGTTCGATCTTCAGGTGACCGGGCTGCAGCTCGATGGGCACATGGCGGTTGCCCAGGTGGTAGGCGGCGCGGGTCAGGTCGAACGGCGTGCCGTGCTGCGGGCAGTGGGTGATGACCAGTACCGGCTGCGGCGCGGCCAGCACACGCACCAGCGAGCCGTCCTCGGCCACCAGCACGTCGCCGCCGCGCACCAGGGTGCCGCGCGGCAGGAACACGCCCAGGTCGCGGCCCGTGGAGTCGGTGGTGGAAAAGCGGCTTTTCTGGCGCACATCCCAATCCAGTTCGACGGTGGGGGCGCGTTTGAGGAGCACGGGGGCGAGGCCCTGGCCTTGGGGAACGAGTTTGTTGGCGATCAGGCGGTTGTTCATGGCTGCCATGGCCCTTGCAATAAATGCACCACGTCAGCGCGTGCCGGTCTTGCTGGCAGGGCGCGGGAGCAGCAGTTCGTGCACGTCCATGTCCAGCACGGCGGCGATCTGGTGCAGGGTTTTGAGTGTGGGGTTGGCTTGTTGCAGCTCGATCAGGCTGATCTGTGAGCGCTGCGTCTCGGAGCGCAGGGCCAGTTGCTCCTGCGAGATGGACAGCTCGGCGCGACGCATCTTGATATTGACCGCGAGATCGGCTTGCACCTTGTCGAACTGAACCATGGGGCGCAAGGTTCGCCGCCACGCCGCCTGCTCTCAACCTATTTAAATGGTCGATTGAACCTTCATAGCAGGCATAAAGACCATGAAAAAAGACTGTTAGACTATTTAAAAGGTCATACAGACTGTTTCAATGGACATCCAACGTTTCCCACCCAAGGAGCACATGCAATGAGGGCACTCATTCCTGCCATCGTCGTCGGCCTGGCTCTTCTCGTCGCATGGCTTGCCGTCGCTTTGTACCTGCGTTCAACCGCGCCACAGGCCATGACGGACGAACTGGCGGCACGGCATGAGCGCCTGAAGCGGGTGCACCAATGCGTTATCGGTGTGGGCATCGTGCTTTATGGGTTCTATCTCTCCACGTTGACGGGAACCACGATGCGGTGGGTTTTACCTGGCATCGGTGCCATAGGCGGTGGTGCCGCAGCGGGGGCGGGGATCGGGTTCTTGACCTACCTTGCGGTCGGAACCGTGGGGGTTGTCACCGGGGGCGTGGGGATTGCGCTGGGTGCGGCAGCCATGACCTTGATCGGCAGCGGCGTGGGGGCTGTAAGCGCGGCGACCGGCGGTTTTGGCTATCGCGCCGTGGTCTATCCGCTAGTAACGCCGTGGTTCTGGGGGCCCACGATCATTCTGGGCCTCTACGTGATCCGTGGCGCTGGCATCAGGCGCGCAGGCAGCGCCGAGAAACCGCATTCATGACATGCGCGAGAGAAATACCCCAATCTTTCTGAAAGCCTCAAAACCCATGAAAAGAGTCGCACTTGGAGTCTCTCTGTCCGTTGTTCTTGCAGGGTGCGGAGATTCGTCCGCCATCAAGGACGCTGTTAAAAATCGGCTGAACGACCCCGGTTCCGCAATCTTCAAGGAAGAAGTCATCAGCAAGAGCGGAGAGATCGCCTGCATTCCATGGAACGCCAAGAACAGAATGGGCGGCTACGGAGAGTGGCAGTACGCGCTTGTCGCGAAGGGGGAGAAATCTTCTTGGGTTCCCGAGGACATGGAAGCCCTTTCCTCGGCCTGTACGAGGGAAGGCATTGAAGGGTACTCGGCGAGAAATGTCGCCCGCAGCGAGGCGCTGGTTGAGGCCATCACGATTCTGGCGGGAAAGGGAAAGAGCGGCACCGAATGCATGTCAGCCGTCCTGCAGTATCAGCGTCATGCCGGTGAATTGGCTCTCGACGAACACCGAGGAGGAGACGTGAAATATCACAAGGAAAGAAAAGAAGAACTCAAGAAAAAGTTCGGCGCAGGGCAATGCTAGGGGTGGCTATCGAGGCGGTAGCGTCTTCCCTTACAGCGTGCGTGTCATGAAGTAGCTATTGGGGTCGGGGCCATAGCCGCCGAAAGGGCCGCATTCCTCGAAGCCGTGTTTTGCATAGAGCGCGCGGGCCGGGGCGAAGAAGGGTTGGCTGCCCGTCTCCAGGCTCATGCGCGCATGGCCTAGCGCACGGGCCTGGGCAACGGTGTGCTCCAGCATCCGCGCCGCAATGCCCTGGCCGCGCAGGGCGGTGGTGGTGCGCATGGACTTGAGTTCGGCGTGCTCGTCATCCAGGCGTTTCAGCGCGGCGGTGCCGACGAGCGCATCGCCCAGCCAAGCCGTCCAGAAGCGGATGCCGGGCTGGCGCAGGGCGTTCAGGTCGAGCGCATGCACGCTCTCGGGCGGTGAGACGCGGCGCATGTCGGCCAGGTGCTCTTCCAGGAAGGCGGCGATGCGCGGGTCGCTCAGGCTCTCGTCTAGGTCGATGCGCAGGTTGTCGGTGGCCATGGTCATCAGAACAGGAAATACCGCTGCGCCATCGGCAACACCGTCGCGGGCTCGCAGGTGAGCAGTTGCCCATCGGCGCGCACGGTGTAGGTCTGCGCGTCGATCTCCATGCGCGGCGTGTAGGCGTTGTGCACCATGTCGCGCTTGCGCACGCTGCGGATGTTGCGCACGGCGCTCAATTGCTTGGCAAGGCCGAAGCGCTCGCCGATGCCCGCATCCAGCCCCGCCTGCGAGACGAAGGTGAGCGAGGTCTTGGCAATCGCCCCGCCGAACGCGCCGAACATGGGCCGGTAGTGCACGGGCTGGGGCGTGGGGATGGATGCGTTGGGGTCGCCCATGGCGGCCAGGGCGATGAAGCCGCCCTTGAGCACCAGGGCGGGCTTGACGCCGAAGAAGGCGGGCTTCCAGATGACCAGGTCGGCCCACTTGCCCACTTCCACCGAGCCGACTTCGTGGCTGATGCCGTGGGCGATGGCGGGGTTGATGGTGTATTTGGCGACGTAGCGCTTGATGCGCGTGTTGTCGTTGCGGGCGCTGTCGCCCGGCAAAGCGCCGCGCTGCGCCTTCATCTTGTGCGCGGTCTGCCAGGTGCGCAGGATGACTTCGCCCACGCGGCCCATGGCCTGGCTGTCGCTGCTCATCATGCTGATGGCGCCCAGGTCGTGCAGGATGTCTTCGGCGGCGATGGTTTCCTTGCGGATGCGGCTCTCCGCAAAGGCCAGGTCTTCGGCAATGCTCGCGTCCAGGTGGTGGCAGACCATGAGCATGTCCACGTGCTCGTCCAGCGTGTTGCGCGTGTAGGGCATGGTGGGATTGGTGGAACTGGGCAAGAAGTTGTCCTCTCCCACCACGCGCAGGATGTCGGGCGCGTGGCCGCCCCCCGCGCCCTCGGTGTGGAAGGCGCAGATGCCGCGCCCGCCGACTGCCGCGATGGTGTTCTCGACAAAGCCGCTTTCGTTGAGTGTGTCGCTGTGGATTGCCACCTGCGTGTCGGTTTCGTCGGCCACGTCGAGGCAGTTGCTGATGGCGCTGGGCGTGGTGCCCCAGTCTTCGTGCAGCTTCAGGCCGATGGCCCCTGCGTTGATCTGCTCGCGCAGCGCGCCGGGCAGGCTGGCGTTGCCTTTGCCGAGAAAGCCCAGGTTCATGGGAAAGGCGTCTGCCGCTTGCAGCATGCGCTGCATGTTGAACGGGCCGGACGTGCAGGTGGTGGCCAGCGTGCCCGTGGCCGGGCCGGTGCCGCCGCCGAGCATGGTGGTGATGCCGCTCGCCAGGGCTTCCTCGACCTGCTGCGGGCAGATGAAGTGGATGTGGCTGTCGATGCCGCCTGCGGTGACGATGTTGCCTTCGCAACTGATGACTTCGGTGCCGGGGCCGATGATGATGTCCACGCCGGGTTGGGTGTCGGGGTTGCCTGCCTTGCCTATCGCTGCGATGCGGCCGTTTTTCAGGCCGATGTCGGCCTTGACGATGCCGGTGTGGTCGATGATGAGGGCGTTGGTCAGCACCGTGTCCACCGCGCCCTCGGCGCTGGAGCGCTGCGATTGGGCCATGCCGTCGCGGATGGTCTTGCCGCCGCCGAACTTCACCTCTTCGCCGTAGCTGCCTGCGCGCAGGGTGTGGTCGGCCTCTACTTCCAGGATCAGGTCGGTGTCCGCCAGCCGCAGGCGGTCGCCCACGGTGGGGCCGAACATCTCGGCATAGGCGCGTCGGGCGATGGTTGCCATGGTGCTTAGTCCTGTTTTGATAGCTGGCAGCGCTTGCTACATAAGCGCTAGGGGGCGATTTGGCTTGTATTTTCTAGAGCGGGCCTTGCGTCAGTCCACGGAAGCCATAGACGGTGCGGTCGCCCGCGTAGTCCACCAGTTCCACCGTGCGTTCCTGGCCCGGCTCGAAGCGCACCGCCGTGCCGGATGCGATGTTCAGCCGCATGCCGCGTGCGGCCTCGCGGTCGAAGCCCAGGGCGCCGTTGGTTTCGGCAAAGTGGTAGTGCGAGCCGACCTGGATGGGGCGGTCCGCCGTGTTGCGCACGACCAGCGTGAGCGTGCGGCGGCCCGTGTTCAGGGCGTGCTCGCCGGGGTCGATGAGGAGTTCGCCAGGGGTCATGTCATTTGCAGCAGAAGGGCACCGCCAAAAGCCGCCACGCCCGCACCGGCGGCCCGGGCCAGCCACACGTGCCGCTGGCGCAGCGCCCAGCCTGCGGCCAAGCCAGCGCAGTGCAGCAGCACGGTGGCGAGCAGCATGCCTGCCAGCGTCTGCCACGCTTGGCCGTCGCCCGCCAGTTCGTAGCCATGCGCTGCGCCGTGGAAGATGGCGAATGCGCCCACGCCCAGCGCGGCGACAATGCCGGGCACGCGCAAGCGCGACACCACGAGCAGGCCGGTTGCCAGCAGGGATGCTGCGATCATCGGCTCCACGGCGGGCACCACCACGCCTTGCAAGCCCAGCACCGCGCCGACGAGCAGCAGGGCGGCAAAGCCCAGCGGCCCCCACAGCAAGTCCGGCCCGGCGCGGCGTGCGGCCAGCGCGCTCCACAGGCCGACGGCCACCATGGCGGCGAGGTGATCCATGCCCAGCAGCGGGTGCAAAAAGCCGTCGATAAAGCTGTTGTGGCTGTGCGATTCAGCGCCAATATGGGCGCTGGCGCTTATGGATAAAGCGCTGGCAGCTATGAAAAGAGTAGCTCTGAGGTAGGGGCGCATGCGGGTGTGTCTCCAGTCAGACGATGGGTTGGTGCACGGTGACGAGCTTGGTGCCGTCGGGGAAGGTGGCTTCCACCTGGATGTCCGGGATCATCTCGGCCACCCCGTCCATCACGTCGGCGCGGGTGAGCACGGCCCGGCCTTCGCTCATCAGCTCGGCCACGGTCTTGCCGTCGCGTGCGCCTTCCATCACGGCGGCGCTGATGAGGGCCACGGCCTCGGGGTAGTTGAGCTTCAGGCCCCGGGCCTGGCGGCGCTCGGCCAGCAGGGCGGCGGTGAAGATCAGGAGCTTGTCTTTTTCACGGGGAGTGAGTTCCATGAGGGCTTGCTGAGCAAACCCCGTGCCCGCGGGCATGGAACCTGCACCAGCCGGGGGCATGTCCGCCCTGCCCACGCCTACCGACGCAGCACCGCCCCAGCAGGTCGTCAAGGTGCGCCGCGACTACAACAGTTGGGTAGCGACCGAGACCATGGAGGACTATGCCCTGCGCTACACCCCGCAGCGCTTTCGCAAGTGGTCGGAATGGCGCGTGGCCAACACCGCATTCGGCGCGGCCTCGTTCCTCATCCTCGAAGCCGTGGGCGCGACGCTGCTGGTGCAATACGGCTTTATCAACGCCTTCTGGGCGATCGTGGCAACGGGCCTCATCATCTTCCTGGCGGGGCTGCCGATCAGCGTCTATGCGGCGCGCTACGGCGTGGACATGGACTTGCTCACGCGCGGCGCAGGCTTTGGCTACATCGGCTCCACGCTCACTTCGCTGATCTACGCATCGTTCACCTTCATCTTCTTCGCGCTGGAGGCCGCCGTGATGGCCTATGCGCTGGAGCTGGCGCTGGACATTCCGCCCACCTGGGGCTATCTCATCTGCGCCATCGTGGTGATTCCGCTGGTCACGCACGGCGTGTCGGCCATCAGCCGCTTGCAGGTGTGGACGCAGCCGCTGTGGCTGGTGATGCTGGTGGTGCCGTTTGCCTTTGTGCTGATGCGCGATCCTGGTGCATTCGCGGGCGTCATGCACTATGGAGGTGAATCTGGCCAGCGCGCGCAATTCAGTATGCCCTTGTTTGGTGCGGCGCTCACCGTGGGCATTGCGCTCATCACCCAGATGGGGGAGCAGGCGGACTACCTGCGCTTCATGCCCGCCAGGACGCCCGCCACGCGCTGGCGCTGGTGGCTGGGGGTGCTGGCGGGCGGGCCGGGCTGGGTGGTGCTGGGGGTGGTCAAGATGCTGGGCGGCGCGCTGCTGGCGTACCTTGCCATCACGCACATGGTGCCGGTGGAGCGGGCGGTGGATCCGAACCAGATGTACCTGGCGGCGTATGAATACGTGTTCCCGCGCTACGGCTGGGCGGTGGCGGCCACGGCGCTGTTCGTGGTGGTATCGCAGATGAAGATCAACGTGACCAACGCCTACGCGGGGTCGCTGGCGTGGAGCAACTTTTTCTCGCGCCTTACGCACAGCCACCCGGGGCGCGTGGTGTGGGTGGTGTTCAACACGCTGATCGCCTTCATGCTGATGGAGATGAACGTGTTTCGCGCCATGGGCGAGGTGCTGGGGCTGTACTCCAACATCGCCATCGCGTGGATCATGGCGGTGGTGGCTGATCTGGTGGTGAACAAACCGCTGGGCCTGTCGCCCAAGGGCATTGAGTTCAAGCGGGCGCATTTGTATGACATCAACCCTGTGGGCGTGGGTGCTATGGCGCTGGCTTCTGTCGTGTCCATCAGCGCGCACCTGGGGCTGTTCGGGCCGCTGGCGCAGGCGTTCTCAGCGGTGATCGCCATGGCCGTGGCCTTCGTCGCCGCGCCGCTGATCGCGTGGGCCACCAAGGGGCGCTACTACATCGCCCGGCCCGCAGCGCCCGCGCACGGCATGCAGCGCTGCGTGATCTGCGAGCGCGAGTACGAAGCGCCCGACATGGCCCAGTGCCCCGCCTACCGGGGCGCGATCTGCTCGCTGTGCTGCACGCTGGATGCGCGCTGCGGCGATCTGTGCAAGCCCGACGCGAGCATGGCCGTGCAATGGTCTGCGGCCTTGCGCTGGGTGCTGCCGCGCGCGGTGTGGCGGTATCTGGACACGGGGCTGTCGCACTTCTTGCTGCTGATGCTCGTCATCGCGCCGCTGCTCGCCGCCGTGATGGGGCTGCTGTACCACCAGGAGCTGGGCACGGGCGAATTGCACGAGGTCGCGCACGCGGCGCTGCGCTCGGGCTTGCTGAAGGCGTACCTGGCGCTGCTGGTCATCTCCGGCATCGTGGCGTGGTGGCTGGTGCTGGCGCACAAGACGCGGCAGGTGGCGCAGGAGGAATCCAACCGCCAGACGGGCCTGCTGGTGCGCGAGATTGCCCTGCACCGCCAGACCGATGCGGCCCTGCAAACGGCGCGCCGCGTGGCCGAGCAGGCGCAGCAGGCCGCCGAGGCGGCTAACCAGGCCAAGAGCCGCTACATCAGCGCCATCAGCCACGAGATCCGCACGCCGCTCAACAGCATCCTGGGTTACGCGCAGTTGATGGGCGAGGACTCGGGCGTGCCGCCGCACCGCAAGCAGGCGGTGCATGTGATACGGCGCGGGGGCGAGCATCTGCTCTCGCTCATCGAAGGCACGCTGGACATCGCCCGCATCGAATCGGGCAAGCTCGCGCTGGATGTGGCGCCCATGCGCTTTGCCGACGGCCTGCACGAGATCGCTGCGCTGTTTGAATTGCAAGCGGCGGCCAAGGGCCTGGCCTTCCAGTTCGACGTGCAGGGCACCATCCCCGAAATCGTGCGCGCCGACGACAAGCGCCTGCGCCAGATCCTCATCAACCTGCTGGGCAACGCCGTCAAGTTCACCGCGCAGGGCACGGTCACGCTGCGCGTGCGCTATGCGCGGGAGATGGCGCGCATCGACGTGGAAGACACGGGGCCGGGCCTCACGCCCGATGAAATCGACCGCATCTTCGAGCCCTTCGCACGCGGCGGCAGCGCCTCCGCCGTGGCCGCAGCCCCCGGCGCGGGCCTGGGCCTGACCATCGCCAAGATGCTCACCGCGCTCATGGGCGGCGAGCTGACCGTCACCAGCCAGCCCGGCGCGGGCGCGGCCTTCCACGTCAAGCTCTTCCTGCCCGAGGTGCATGCAGACGTGCCGACCAAAACCCCCGCAGCCCAGCGTCCGCGCCGGGGCTATGCAGGCGAGCGCCGCCGCGTCCTGGTGGTGGATAACGAGGAGCCCGACCGCGAACTGCTGGTGCACCTGCTGGAACCGCTGGGGTTTGAATTGCGCCAGGCCGCCAGCGGGCACGATGCGCTGGATTTGCTGGCGGCAGGCTACCGGCCCCACGCGGTCTTCATGGACCTGGCCATGCCTGGCATCGACGGCTGGGAAACGCTGCGGCGGATGAACCTGCCGGACGTGCAACGCGCCATCGTCTCCGCCAACGCCTTCGACAAGGCGCTGGACAACGATGTGGGCATTTGCCCCGAGGATTTCTTCGTCAAGCCCGTGCGCCACACGGAATTGCTGGACTGGCTGGAGCGCCGCTTGAATCTGCAATGGCTGCACGACGCGGAGCCCGTGCCGCCGCCTGCCGCAATCTCGATGACCGTCCCTGAAGACGCGGCCCTGGCCCCGTTGCGCCAAGCCGTGTCATTGGGCTACTACCGGGGCATCCTCACCGCGCTGGACGGCATCGAACACACCCACCCCGCGCACGCCGATTTCGTGCGCGCCATGCGGCAGATGACGCGCGAATTCCAGTTCGATGCCATGGCCCGCCTGCTGGAGGAGAACGCCGCATGAACCCCGCCATCCTCGACCGCGCCGACAGCGACGTGGTGCTCATCGTGGACGACGTGCCTGACAACCTGGCGGTGCTGCACGATGCACTGGACGAATCCGGCTACACCGTGCTCGTCGCCACCCACGGCGAGGCAGCCTTGCAGCGCGCCGCCCAGGCCCTGCCCGACATTGTTCTGCTCGACGCCATGATGCCCGGCATGGACGGCTTCGAGGTGGCCCGGCGCCTCAAGGCCACGCCCGCCACCGCGCACATCCCCATCATCTTCATGACCGGCCTGACCGAGACGGAACACCTGGTGGCCGCGCTGGAAGCGGGCGGCATCGACTACGTGACCAAGCCCATCAAGCCCCGCGAGGTCATGGCCCGCATGGGCGTACACCTGGGCGCGGCGCGCAGGGCGCGGCAGGACGCCAGCCAGGCCAGCGAGGCCCGCAATGCGCTCGACGCCTTCGGCTACGCCAGCATCACCGTGCGCGCCCGCGACGGCCGCATCACCTGGCAGACGCCGCTGGCCCGCGAGCTGCTGCAAGCCTATTTCGGCGAGGCCGCGCCCTGGGCGCCTGAATCCGTGCTGGCCTGGCTGCGCCGCCACGTGCTGAACGGCGCCACGCCGTCGGAAACCGACCCGCCCCGCTTCGCCATCGAGCACGGCGCGCGCCGCCTCACGCTGCGCCTGCACCAGCAGGCGGGCGACAGCGAGGGTGGAGGCGACTGGCTGATCGTGATGCGCGAGGTGTCCGACGCGAAGATCATCGAGTCCATGAGCCTGTCCTTCAAACTCACAGCGCGCGAGGCCGAGGTGCTGTACTGGGTGGTCAAGGGCAAGATCAACCGCGACATCGCCGACATCCTGGGCGCGAGCCCCGCCACGGTGAAGAAGCACCTGGAGCGCATCCACGCCAAGCTGGGCGTGGAGACGCGCACGGCCGCCGCCGCGATGGCGCTGGGCCGCATGCGGCAGCTGCATCCGCAGTTCGAGGGGTAGGCTGTGGTCAGCGCCCCACGGCGCGCTCCAGCTCCGCCTTGTTCATCTTCGAGCGCCCGGCAATGCCCTTGCGCCTGGCATCTTCATACAGCTGCTCGCGCGTGCGGCCCTGCGGGCCCTGGTGCGAGCGGTGGCCGCCGCGCACGGGCGCGGGCGTGTCGTGCAGCGTCTTGGGGTTGGCGGTCTTGCTCTCGCCATGCTGGGCGCGCTCCTTGTTCACGGTGCGCGCGGCGATTTCCTCGGCCGTGCCCGTGCTCTTGCCGCGTTTTTTCAGGCTGTCCTTGATGTGCTCGTACTGCCGCTCGCGCTTGGCGCTCCATTGGGCTCGGGGCATGGGGGGCTCCTTTCGTGCTGTCCTTGGCAACACTCTAGGCAGGCACGGGGCCACCGCCGTAAGCCGTGGAGATGGGGCGGTGTAGGACGGCGGGTAAAAGAAAAGCCGCCGGTGCAGTCCCAGCGGAATATGGGTAAAAAACGGCTCCAGCGCTTATCCAGAAAGCGCTGGTAGCTATCTTTTTTGAAGAACGCTACATCCCCAGCGATTTGAGCAGCGCATCCGTGTCGTCCTGCCCGCCGGGCGGCGGCGGTGCGGGCACGGGCGGCGCGGCCTGGGACTCGGCCATGAGCGCGTCGGGGTCCGGCGCCTCCTGGGCCTCGAAGTCGTAGAGCTTGATGAACTCGGTGCGGTCGATGGCCAGTTCCAGGTAGAAGATGTTGTTGTTGCTGGTGTAGAAGGTCACGCGCCGGGCCTCGGGCTTGTCCAGGTTGGCGTCCACGCTGAGCTGCACCTGCTTGTTCAGCACCAGCATCTTGGGCTGGTTCTGCGTGATGTGGGTCTGCAGCTCGCGGCGCACCTTGCCGGTGAAGTCGCCGACCACCTGGTTCATCAGTTCGCCCATCACGTTGGCCACTTCGTCGGAGGTGTAGGCCGTGGCCAGGTCCTCGCGCGACATGCCCATGTTGAGCAGGTAGCGCTCGTACAGCTCCATGGCCGACTGGGCCGAGAAGTTGAGGATCACCAGCCCCGACAAGCCCCCGTCGAACAGCACGAAGCAGCCGATGTCGGGCTTGAGGCAGGTCTTGCTGATGCGCTGCACCATGCCCGAGTAGTGGAGCTGGCTGTGCGTGGCCACGCCCAGCACGCGCGTGACGGAGTTGCACAGGCTGATGAGCAGGTCTTCGGTGCTGTAGGTGGCGCTTTTTTCGGTGGCGGTCATGGTGTGAGGGTGGGGTTGTGCCTGCCGGCAAGCATAGGCGAAGGCGGGGCGGCAGGCCAGAGTGCTTTCGCTGGCGATGCCGTTGGCTGCAGGCTACTCCTCGCTGGTCCACTCCACCTGCACGCCCAGGCTGCGCAGGTTCTCCACGAAGCGCGGGTGCGCGCGGCGGATGGGCGTGGCGTTGCGGATCTCCGAGCGCCCCGGGGTGCTGGCCGCCACCATGAAGAGCGCGATGGCCACGCGGATGATGTAGGGGCTCTCCACCACGGCGGGCGTGAGCGGGCTGCCGCCGAAGGTCACGAGCCGGTGCGGGTCGGACTGGAACACGTGCGCGCCGAACTTCGACAGCTCGCCCGCCCAGCCCAGCGCGCCGTCGTACACCTTGTTCCAGAACAGCGCATTCCCCTGCGCGCGCACGCCCAGGGCGATGAAGATGGGCAGCAGATCCACCGGGAAGTACGGCCACGGCGCGGCCTCCACCTTGGTGAGCACGTTGCTCGTGAACGGCGTTTGCACCTTGAGCGGCCCCTCGCACGTGGCGCGCGACCATCCATCCTCGTGCGTGACGGTGACGCCGAACTTGGCGAAGGTGCGGTCGATGAGCGGGAAGTTCTCGGGCGCGCTGTTGCGCACGACCACGTCGCCGCCCGTGATGGCGCCCAGGGCCAGGAAGGTCGTGATCTCGTGGAAGTCCTCGTCGAAGCGGAACTCGCCGCCGCGCAACTGCGTGCCCCCGTGTACCGTGAGGCGCGAGGTGCCCACGCCCTCGATGCGCACGCCGATCAGCGCCATGAAGCGGCAGAACTCCTGCACGTGCGGCTCGGAGGCGGCGTTGGTCAGCACCGAGGTGCCCTCGGCCGTAGCGGCGCAGAGCACGAAGTTCTCGGTGGTGGTGACGGAGGCGTAATCCAGCCAGTGCTGCGTGGCCTGCAGCCGGCCGCTGCCGTGGCCGTTGCGCACCAGCAGCGAGCCCTCGGCCCGCTCCACCGTGCCGCCGAAGCGGCGGAACACCTCCACGTGCGGGTCGATCTCGCGCACGCCCAGGGTGCAGCCCTTCACGTTGTCCTCCAGCCGCGCCACGCCGAAGCGCGCCAGCAGCGGCGGCACCAGCATGATGGACGAGCGCATCTCCTCGGGCAGGCGGTGCTGGGCGGCGTCGAACATGGTGGCGTGGTGGTGCAGCTCCAGCGTGCCGGTGGCGTGGTCCATGCGCACGTCGCTGCCCAGGGTGCGGAAGATGTCCAGGATCTTGCGCACGTCGGTGATGTCGGGCACGCGCAGCAGGCGCAGCGGCTCGTTGGTCAGCAGCGTGGCGCACAGCACCGGCAGCACGGCGTTCTTGTTGGCGGAGGGGTGGATGCGGCCCCGCAGGGGCGTGCCGCCGTGGACGACGAGGTTGGACATGGGTCAGGGGGGAGGCGAGGGGAAAGCGGTCCGGGCGGGGCCCGGCGGTGAGTTTGCGCGAGGTCGATACTCTAGCGGCTTTCCCTGCTGGCGCTGCGCGGGACGCCATGGCAGACTGCCTGGGGCGTGTCATCAATCAATACCCCCATGCGCTGGCCCCGCAATGTGGATGGATGCGCGAAGGGCGGCGCAGTCCATGGTCATCCATGGACAAGCCGGCCGACAAAGCAGGCGCCGCATTGCGGGGCCAGCCCGAAGGGAAAGTCAGCCAGGTCGCGCATTGCGTCGTTGCCCTTCGCTTATGTAGCGGTGCTACACGGCTCTCAGGGCGCCTAGCACTGCGCGACCTGGCTGGCTTTCGCGTGGGGGTATTGATTGATGACACGCCCCACCCCAGTGCTTTCGGGAGACACGCCATGACCGAGCCGACGACTGCCCTGCGCGAAATCATCCAGGTCACGACCACGGTGGCCACCGAGGCCGAGGCCCGGCGCCTCGCGCAGTCGGTGCTGCAGGCGCGGCTGGCGGCCTGCGTGCAGGTGGAGCCGATCACCGCGCACTTCCGCTGGCAGGGCGCGCTGCAGGAGGACCGCGAACTGCGCCTGGCCTGCAAGACCGTGCCGCGCGCCGTGCCCGCGCTGCTGGCCCTGCTGCGGGCGCAGCACCCCTACACGCTGCCCCAACTGGTGGCGCAGCCCGTGCAGGCGTCCGCCGAGTACGGCGGCTGGGTCGATGCGGAAGTAGTAACCCTAGAAACGGCAGTTGACCGCTTGCAACCTTCTGGCAAGCCGCATGGATATTGACGTTAGCTGCTTCGTTGACCTTCACCTATTGGGTGACAGCGCTACGCACTCGCCAGCACCGCGCTCGCCGCGCCATGCCGCGTTGCTCCTCCTTGCGGGCAGTAGCCCGCAGCGTCGTCGCGCCTTGCCTGGCACGCCGATCACGGCACTGGCGAGCGCGTTCAACTACCGTTTCTAGGGTAACCGTCTAGACGCTCAGGTCGATCTGCTGCACCGTGCCCGCGCCGCCGTCCTCGCGCAGATAGATGCCCGTGGACCGCACCGCGCCCAGGCTGGCGTTGCCGGCGGTGCGCAGGGCGAACGGCGTGGCTGCGGATGCGAGCTGGATGGCGCCCACGCCCAGTTCGCCCAGGGTGCGCAGGCTGCCAGGGCCGTCCGCCTCGGGCGTCCACACGCGCAGCTGGCTGAACACCGGGTCGGCCTCGTCGATCCAGCCGTTGCCGTCGCTGTCATGCGCGGTCAGCTCTGCGAAGCCCTGGCCCGTGCGGGGGCCGAAGAGTTCCAGCCCGCTGTCGATGCGCTGGTTGCCGTTGGTGTCCAGCGCCAGGTAGCCGCGGTTGCCGGCCAGCAGGGGCACGTCCTCGGTGCGGCCGTCGCCGTCGAGGTCGAAGGCGAAGCGCAGGCTCTGCAAATGCGCCGCCGTGCCGTCGAAGTTGATGACCAGCGGGTCCACCATGGCGGCATCGCCCAGGCGCAGGCTGAGGGACGATTCCTCGCGGTAGCTGCGCTGCATGTCGAGCTGCAGCTCGAACCGTATCTCCCGGCCGTCGGCCGTGCGGATACTGCCCTGTGCGGCGAACTGGGTGTGCTCGGTCTCTTCCAGCAGTTCGTGTTCTTCGTAGACGAGCCCGAAGCCCGCGCGCTGGCTGTCGGGTGGCGTGCTGGCGGCGCTGGCGTCCGCCTGCGGCCCGGTGTAGATGCGCACCGCCCGGCCGGTGATGCGCTCGATCAGGTCGCGGATCATCGCCATCTGGGGCGTCAGGCCTTCGTCGGCTGGAGGCTTGGCGGCCACCTGCGCGGGCTCGGCGCTGCGTGCCTGGCGGGCCGCTTGGGAAATGCGCACGTCGGCGGAGGGCGCGGGGGCGGGCCGGCGGCCCACCCACATCTCCAGGCTGCTCGATTGCACATGCAGCCGGGTGGCGCTGTGCTGGGCCTGCATCTGCAGGGCGGAGGATTCGATCTTCATGGTGCGCCTCCAAGGCCAGGGCAAGCCCTGGTTATCGGCAGATCGGCTGCGCAACTTGAGGGAAGGCCGCTATCCCCGCGCCATGCGCTCGAAATCCTCCAGCGCCAGCGGCCGCCCGAACAGGTAGCCCTGGAACGCCCGGCAGCCGTGCGCCAGCAGGAACCGGTGGTGGTCCTCGGTTTCCACGCCTTCGGCCACCACGTCCAGGCCCAGGCTGTCCGCCAGCGTGATGATGGCGCGGGTGATGGCGGCGTCGCTCGGGGTGTGCAGCGCGTCGCGCACGAAGGCCTGGTCGATCTTGATCTGGTCCAGCGGCAGGCGCTTGAGGTAGGACAGCGACGAGTAGCCGGTGCCGAAGTCGTCCAGCGACAGCCCCAGGCCGTGGGAGCGCAGGGCGTGCATGGTGGTGATCGCGCTCTCCACGTTGCGCAGCAGCAGGCTCTCCGTCAGCTCCAGCTTGATCTGCGCCGGATGGGCGCCCGTGCGGTGCAAGAGCTCCAGTACCTGCGCCACGAAGTCGTCCTGCAGGAACTGGCGCGCGCTCACGTTGATGGCCAGCGCCAGCCGGGCCAGGGCCGGGTCCTGCCGCCAGAGGGCCTGCTGGCGCAGGGCGGTCTCCATCACCCAGTGCCCCAGCGGCAGGATCAGGCCCGACTCCTCCGCCAGCGGGATGAACTCCGCCGGCGACACCAGGCCGCGCGCGGGGTGCTGCCAGCGCACCAGGGCCTCGGCGCCGGTGATGCGGCCCTGGCTGTCCACCTGCGGCTGGTACAGCAGGTGGAACTGCGCCTGCCGCAGGCCGCTGTGCAGCTCCGTCTCCAGCTGCGCGCGCCGGTTCACGGCCTGCTGCATGTCGGGGTCGAAGAAGCGCAGGGTGTTGCGCCCCGCGTCCTTGGCGCGGTACATGGCCATGTCGGCCTGCTTGAGCACTTCGTCCACCGAATCGCGGTGGTCGCGCACCAGCGCCACGCCGATGCTGGCCGAGAAATGGTGCTCGTGCCCGTCCAGCTCGGAGGGCTGGCGCAACTGGGCCATGATCAGCTCGCCCAGCGTGCGCGCCTGCGTGGCGGCCTCGCCGGCGTTGCTGCTCAGGCCCTGCAGCACCACTACGAACTCGTCGCCCCCCAGGCGGGCCACGGTGTCCTGCCCGCGCACGCAGCCGCGCAGGCGCTGGGCCACCGCCTTGAGCAGCAGGTCGCCCACCTCGTGGCCCCGGGTATCGTTCAGGGTCTTGAAATTGTCCAGGTCCACGAAGAGCACGGCGGTGGTCAGGCCCGCGCGCGTGCCGCTGGCCAGCACCTGCTGCAGGCGGTCCACCAGCAGGCGGCGGTTGGGCAGCTGCGTGAGGGCGTCGTAGAACGCCAGGTAGCGGGCCTCGTCCTCGGCGGCCTTGCGGCCCGAGATGTCGATGTCGATGCAGAACATCTCCGGCGGCTGCCCGGGCACGTGGATGAAGGCATGGCTGGAGAACACGTGGACCGGCGAGCCGTCCTTGCGCTGCAGCTGCAGCTCGCCCGCCGGGATGGGTACGCCGGTGGCGAACATGCGCGCCATTTCCGCGCGCACGCCGTCGTGCATTGGCGCGGGGATGATGAGCTCCAGCAGGTTGCGGCCCAGGGCCTCGTCGCAGGTGTAGCCGTAGAGCTGCTCGGAGGCCTGGTTCCAGTAGGTGGTGGTGCCGTCCGCCAGGTAGCCCTGGACCGAGATGGACGGGATGTTGCGCAGCAGCGAGCGAAAGCGCAGCTCCGACTCGCGCAGCGCGTCCTCGGCCCGCCGGCGCTGGGTGATGTCGCGCGCTAGGAAGACCACGGCCGGCCTGCCGTTCACGGCGACGCCCAGCGGCTGAGCGCGCCCCTCGAAGTGGCAGGGGCCCGCGAGCGTCTGCATCTCGTATTCGATGCTGTGCGTGCTGCCCGACAGCAGGGTGTCGCGGATTAGCGCCATGAAGCGGTCCGCCTGCGCCGCGGGCAGCACGTCGTGCAGCCGCTTGCCGATGAGCTGCGGCGCGTGGGCGGCCAGCGGGGCCTCGTCGGCGGAGAGCACCTCCACGTAGCGCCCCTCGGCATCGAGCACCAGCAGCACGTCGGGAATGGCCTGGCTGATGGCGCGCAGCCGGGCCGTCGTCCCCGTGAAGGCGTGCTCGGTGGACAGGCGCTGCTCCACGTCGCGCAGCAGCAGCCCCAGCACCATGGTGGCGGGGGTGAAGGTCAGCAGGAAGGGCAGGGCCAGGGTCTCGTTGATGCGCTGCGCCACGGCGGCGGGCAGCAGTTGGAACAATGCCAGCACGGCCGTGTGCACCAGCAGGCCGAACAAGGCCAGCGTGACTGGCTCCACCCCCAGCCGCCCGCGCGCGCGGCCCTCGCGGTAGACCAGGCCGAGCGCGGTGCACAGCACGATCACCAGCAGCCCGACCACGGCGCCCGCGCCGCCCAGGTACAGCCGGCCGGCGGCGGCCATGGACGCCGCGATGCAGGCCACCAGCGGGCCGCCGAACAGGCCGGCCATGCTGAGCACCACCGAGCGCGCGTCGAAGATCACGCCCGGCGCCAGCACTACCGGCACCAGCATGCCCACCACGCAGACGGTGCCGAAGATGAGCCCCGAGAAGACCTGCCCTACGACCGGGCGGTCGCGCCACAGGCGGATATTGAAACCGTGCAGGAAGCACAGCGCCAGCAGCAGGGCAACACCTTTGACCAGCTCGATGAACATGGGCCTCCGCTCGCTCCAGGGGGAGAACCCATCATGGGGGAATTGCTGCGTTTCGTAAACGCAAAAAATACGCCCAGGGAAGCTCTCCACGAATCGAGCGGCCAAGCGGGCGCTGCGGATCGGGATGGGATGCAAGGCGCAAACCGCAGCCATAGCCGCAGCTATGGCGAGGATTTGCAACGCGGCAGACCGCCCGAGTCCGCAGATGCACGCGGCGCGGTGATTCGTGGAGAGCTTTCCTAGGTCAGCAGCGCCTGGGCGAATTCGCGCGCGTTGAAGGTCTCCAGGTCTTCGAGCTTCTCGCCCACGCCGATGAAGTACACGGGCACGGGCCGCTCCTGCGCGATGGCGGCGAGCACGCCGCCCTTGGCCGTGCCGTCGAGCTTGGTCACGACGAGGCCCGTGAGCTGCAGCGCGTCGTCGAACGCGCGCACCTGGGCCAGGGCGTTCTGGCCGGTGTTGCCGTCGATGACCAGCAGCACCTCATGTGGGGCCGTGGCGTCGGCCTTGGTGATCACGCGGCGGATCTTGCGCAGCTCCTCCATCAGGTGCAGCTGCGTGGGCAGGCGCCCGGCGGTGTCCACCAGCACCACGTCTTTGCCACGCGCCTTGCCGGCGGTCACCGCGTCGAAGCTCACGGCGGCGGGGTCGCCCCCTTCCTGGCTCACGATCTCCACGGTGTTGCGGTCGGCCCAGACGCCGAGCTGCTCGCGCGCCGCCGCGCGGAAGGTGTCGGCCGCCGCCAGCAGCACGGCCGCGCCTTCGCCGGCCAGGTGCCGGGTGAGCTTGCCGATGGAGGTGGTCTTGCCCGCGCCGTTGACGCCTGCCACCATGATCACGGTGGGCGTGTGCTCGCCGATGACCAGGGGCTTCTCCAGCGGGCGCAGCAGGTCGGCCAGCGCATCGGCCAGCAGGCCCTTGACGGCGGCAGGCTCGGTGGCCTTGGCCTCCTTCACGCGGCGCTTGAGGTCGGCCAGCAGGTGCGTGGTGGCCTTCACGCCGGTGTCGGCCATGAGCAGGGCTTCTTCGAGTTCCTCGTACAGCGCGTCGTCGATCTGCGTGCCGGTGAAGACGGTGGCGATGCTGCTGCCCGTCTTGCGCAGGCCGGATTTCAGGCGGTCCAGCCAGCCCTTGCGTTCCTCGGTGGCCGGGGCGGGCGCATCGGGCACAGGAACGGGCACGGCGGCCGGCGGCGTGGGCGCCACGGCCGGCGGTGTTTCCACTTCGGGCGGCTTGGCGGCGAATGGATTGCGCAGCCAGCCAAAGGCCGTGGGGGCGGGTTCAGCGGTTACCGGGGCGGGAGGTGACACCGGAGACGGGACGGGCGCAAGTGCGGGCGGGGGTGCGGCCGGCACCTCGAAGGCCGGGGCCGCTGCAGGCATGGGGGCTGCCGGCTCGACCTGCGCCGCAGGTGCGGCGGCCGTTGCCGGCGCATCTGCCGGGGCAGGCATCTCCGGGGCCGGTGGGGGAGCGGGCTTTTTCTTGAAAAAACTGAACATTGGCGGGTTCTTAGAATCACTGCATTCTATGAAACGCGCCTTCACCCTCCTGGGCCTGCTGGCCTGCCTTGCGTCCGGGGTCGCCCTTGCGGCAACCGCTCCGGTGTCCCCACCCTCCGTCAGCGCCTCCGGCGCGCAGCAGTTCACGTTGAAGAACGGCATGCAGCTCATCGTGCAGCCCGACCGGCGCGCGCCCACCGCCGTGCACATGGTCTGGGTGCGCGTGGGCTCCATGGACGAGGTGGACGGCACCACGGGCGTGGCCCACCTGCTCGAACACATGATGTTCAAGGGCACCAAGACCCTGCCGCCCGGCGAGTTCTCGCGCCGCGTCGCGGCCCTGGGCGGGCGCGAGAACGCCTTCACCAGCCGCGACTACACCGGCTACTACCAGCAGATTCCGTCCAACCGTCTGGAGGACGTGATGAAGCTCGAATCCGACCGCTTCGCCCATAACCACTGGCCCGACGACGAGTTCAAGAAGGAGCTGGAGGTGGTGAAGGAGGAGCGCCGCCTGCGCACCGAGGACCAGCCGCGCGCCGTGCTGTCCGAGCAGCTGTTCGCGGCCGTCTTCACCGCGTCGCCCTACCGCCGCCCCATCGTGGGCTGGATGAGCGACCTGGACTCCATGACCCCGGCCGACGCCCGCGCCTTCTACCGCCAGTGGTACACGCCCACCAACGCCGTGGTGGTGGTGGCCGGCGACGTGGACGTGGCCCAGGTCCGCGCCCTGGCCGAAAAGTACTACGGCGGCCTTCCCGCCCATGCGCTGCCCGAGCGCAAGCCGCGCACCGAGCCGCCGCAGCAGGGCCTGCGCCGCATCGCCGTCAAGGCGCCGGCCGAGCAGGCCTACGTGGCGCTGGCGTTCCGCGCGCCCAGCCTGGAGCGGCTGGAGCAGCCCGCCGCCACCGACCGCGACGCGCTCGCGCTCATGGTGCTGTCGGCGGTGCTCAACGGCTACGACGGCGCGCGGCTCGACCGCGCCCTGACCCAGGGTGAGAACCGCGTGGCCGACAGCGCCAGCAGCAGCGCCATGGTCACGGGCCGCGGCCCCAGCCTGTTCCTGCTCAGCGGCGTGCCCGCGGCGGGCAAGACGGCCAGCCAGGTGGAAGACGCGCTGCGCGCTGAAGTGGCCCGCGTGGCCCGCGAAGGCGTGAGCGAGGCCGAGCTCACGCGCGTGAAGACGCAGTGGATCGCCTCCACCGTCTACGAGCGCGACTCGGTGTTCAGCCAGGCCCAGGAGCTGGGCGGCAACTGGATCCAGGGCTTTCCGCTGGACGCCAACGACCGCCTGCTCGACCTGCTGCGCACCGTGACCCCGGCCGAAGTGCAGGCCGTGGCCGCCCGGTACTTCGGCGACGACCAGCTCACGGTGGCCACGCTGCTGCCGCAGCCGCTCGACACCGCCCGCCCCCGCCCCGCCCCTGCCGCGGGCGCCGCCATCCGCTGAGCCCGTACGCATCCATGAAAACTATCAAAAACATAGCTGCTCGCGCTTTACTGGCGGGCGCTGCGACCATTTTTCATATCAATTCTGCCTGGGCGCTGCTGCCCATCCAGCACTGGACGGAAGCCAGCGGCGCCCAGGTGTACCTGGTCGAAAGCCCGGTCATCCCCATGGTGGACGTGCAGATCGACTTCGACGCCGGCAGCCGCCGCGATCCGTCCGGCAAGGCGGGCCTGGCCGCCGCCGTCGCCACGATGGCGTCCAAGGGCGTGAAGGCCGCCGGCAGCGAGCCCGCGCTGGACGAGAACGGCCTGGGCGAGGCCTGGGCCGACCTGGGCGCGAGCTTCGAGGTGGGCGCCGAGAACGACGCCATGCACTACGCGCTGCGCTCGCTCACCGACCCGCCGCTGCTCGACAAGGCCGCCCGCCTGGCCGCGCGCCAGATCGGTGCGCCGAGCTGGCCTGCCGACGTGTGGCCGCGCGACCGCGCGCGCTGGATCGCCAGCATCAAAGAGGCCAACACCCGCCCCGCCACCGTGGCGGCCTATGCGTTCGCCTCGGCCGTCTATGGCAGCCACCCCTACGGCGTGCGCACCACCGAAGAGACGCTCATGCGCATCGGCGTGGAGGACATGCAGGCCTTCCACCAGCAGCACATCGCCGCCTGCCGCGCCAAGGTCAGCATCGTGGGCGCCGTGACGCGCGCCCAGGCGCAGGCGCTGGTGGGCACGCTGCTCGCCCGCCTGCCCGCACACTCTCCTGCTGGTGCGGGCTGCGCGCCGCTGCCGCCCGTGGGCGAAATCAGCGCGCTGGCCGCGCCCGCCGAGCAGAACATCCCGTTCGCCTCGGCCCAGGCCCACGTGCTCATCGGCCAGCCGGGCTTCGCGCGCCGCGACCCGGACTTCCTCGCGCTGCTGGTGGGCAACCACATCCTGGGCGGCGGCGGCTTCGTCTCGCGCCTGACGGAAGAGGTGCGCGAAAAGCGCGGCCTTTCCTACAGCGTGTACAGCTACTTCGCCGCCGGCCTGCACGCGGGCGCCTTCACCGTGGGCCTGCAGACCCGTCCCGACCAGGCCGCCCAGGCCGTGCAGGTCTCGCGCGACGTCATCGCCCGCTTCGTGGCCGAAGGCCCCACCGAGGCCGAGCTGCGCGCC
>Ga0222424_100459_pt1 | contig 22415 bp, 20 predicted proteins | sample 2B2ome_FD_182468 | JGI IMG/M metagenome (GOLD analysis project Ga0222424, IMG submission 182468) | Enriched microbial communities from leaf-cutter ant dump, University of Wisconsin, Madison, United States - 2B200A (version 2) | ecosystem: Environmental > Terrestrial > Nest > Insects nest > Nest... | reverse complement strand
ATCGCCCCCCTGGCTGACCTCGGCGACCTGCCGCAGCGCCGCATCCAGCGCCGGCTGCGACGGGAAGGCCAGCCACTCGGCCTCGAACGAGGCGCAGCGATCGCGGCACTTGCCCGCCGCCTTGAGCTTGACCTCGAACTCGACCGGCACCAGCTCCGGCACGGCCGCGCGCGCCGGCGTGGCGGGCGGAGCGGACTCGGCCGGCTTCTTGCGCTCGCAGGCGCTCAGCGCCAGCACCGACAGCAGGGACACAGCCAGGACGCGACGCAGTGACATCAATGTTCTCGCGTGGGTGAAAAGACGATATCCGGATAACGCTCCTGCATGAGCTGCAGGTTGACGCGCGACGGCGCCAGATAGGTCAGGTAGCCGCCGCCATCCAGCGACAGCTGATCATGCGCCTTCTTCTTGAACTCGGCCAGCTTGCGCTCGTCGTCACAATGTATCCAGCGCACCGTGGCGACATTGACGTTCTCGTACACGCACTCGACCTTGTATTCCTCCTGCAGGCGGAAGGCGACGACGTCGAACTGCAGCACGCCGACCGCGCCGAGGATGAGGTCGTTGTTGATCTGCGGCATGAAGACCTGGGTCGCGCCCTCCTCCGACAGCTCCTTCAGACCCTTCTGCAGCTGCTTGCTCTTCAGCGGGTCCTTCAGGCGCACGCGGCGGAACATTTCCGGCGCGAAGTGCGGAATGCCGAGGAACTGCAGCTTCTCGCCCTCGGTGAAGGTGTCGCCGATCTGGATGGTGCCGTGGTTGTGCAGGCCGATGATGTCGCCCGGCCAGGCCTCCTCCAGATGCGCGCGCTCGCCGGCGAGGAAGGTCAGCGCGTCGGCCACGCGCACTTCCTTGCCGATGCGCACGTGCTGCATCTTCACGCCCTTCTGGTAGCGGCCCGAGCAGATGCGCAGGAAGGCGATGCGGTCGCGGTGCTTGGGGTCCATGTTCGCCTGGATCTTGAACACGAAGCCGGAGAAGCCCTCTTCGGTCGGCTGCACGTCGCGCTGCGAGGTGCGGCGCGACTGCGGCGTCGGCGCCCAGTCGACGAAGCCGTCGAGGATGTGGTTGACACCGAAGTTGCCGAGCGCGGTGCCGAAGAACACCGGGGTCATGCGGCCGGCGCGGAACTCGTCCATGTCGAACTCGTGGCTGGCGCCCTGCACCAGCTCCAGCATGTCGCGCAGGTTGGCGGCCTCGTCGCCGAGGGTGGCGTCGGCATCCGGATTGTTCAGGCCGTCGATGACCTTGTCGGCGATCAGCTCCGAGCCGTGACCGGGCTGATACAGGTAGAAGCGGTCCTGCAGCAGGTGGTAGACGCCCTTGAAGTCGCGTCCGCTGCCCACCGGCCAGGTGATGGGCGCGCACTTGATCTTCAGCACCGACTCGATTTCATCCAGCAGCTCGATGGGGTCGCGGATCTCGCGGTCGAGCTTGTTGACGAAGGAGACGATGGGCGTGTCGCGCAGGCGGCAGACATCCATGAGCTTGATGGTGCGGTCTTCGACGCCCTTGGCGCCGTCGATGACCATGAGCGCCGAGTCCACCGCCGTCAGCGTGCGGTAGGTGTCTTCCGAGAAGTCCTCGTGGCCCGGCGTGTCGAGCAGGTTGATGGTCGCCTGCTTGTACGGGAACTGCATGACCGAGGTGGTGATGGAGATGCCGCGCTGCTTCTCCATCTCCATCCAGTCCGAGGTCGCGTGGCGGTCGGACTTGCGCGACTTCACCGTGCCCGCGACCTGGATGGCCTTGCCCCAGAGCAGCAGCTTCTCGGTGATGGTGGTCTTGCCCGCGTCGGGGTGCGAGATGATGGCGAAGGTGCGGCGCGAGGCGACTTCGGCGGCCAGTTGTTCGGTGAAGCTCATGAGTGCTCGGCGGTTCGATCAGCGTTGAAGGCGGATTATACGGGATTGCGCGCACAGAAACCCCGGTCAGCGCCACCTGCCGGCTACCTCAGGCGTTCATGGCGCCATCAGCTGGCTGATCAGATCCTGCAGCGGCGTAGATGCGCCAGCCGGGGGCGGCGACTCCGGCTCGATCGGTTCCAGGGTCGGCGCATCCGGGTCAGACAAGCCCGGCACAGGCTCGGGCGTCGTGCCTTCTCCCGCCGATCCTGACGAACCGCCGCTGCGGGCCCATACCGCCAGGAACTCGTCCGCGCTGCGCTCACCGCAGGCCAGGAACATGATGGTGTGATCCGCACTGGCCCAGCCGGCGAAATCGCAGCGCGCCAGGCCATTCAGCGTCAGGCGGAGCCCGGCCGCGCTCCAGCTCCCTGAATACGCTTCATCGCCGGCATAAATGTCGTAGGTGCTCCCGGAGGTGAAGCTGACCACCACGCCACCGTTGTACCAGCTCGTGCCCGGCAGATCAGATGACAGCGCCACCGGATCGAGGTCGTAGCGCGCCACCTCGCCATCCGCCCCGCCGCCGATGGTCTGGCAGCGCAGGCTCAGGACGGCGCTGTCAGCCACCTGGACACATTCATCCTGACCCGCCTCGCCGGCCCACTTGATGATCAGGACATCATTGACCAGGCGCCACCTCGCCTGCCCGGCCGGCACGGGCGTGCCCGCCTCATCCGTGAGCGCCGCCCGGGAGATCAACGAACCATCACGGTTCAGCAGGACGCCCATGACCATGCCATCCGTGTCACGGATGGCCGACCATGAACCGAGGACATCAGACTGGGACAACGTCATGGCGGCCGTGACACGCCCGCTGAGGGTCAGTGGCGCCTCGGCTTCGCCTCCGCCTCCGCCACCACAGGCCGTGAGCCCGAAGAAAGCCATCAGGGAAAACGCGCGCAGCAAGCCACGGGAATCGAACATGACCACATCCTTGTCGTTCAAGAAATCCAGCACCACAGGCCGGAAAGACTAGCATAAAGGAGAGGCCGCCTCACCCCATCCCCGTGCTGCAGGCCATCAGCAGCGCATCCTCGCTGCCGCCGGCATCCTGATAGTAGTTCCGGCGCACGCTCAGCTCGTTGTAGCCCAGCGACTGATACAGCGAGATGGCCGCCGCGTTCGACACCCGCACCTCCAGGAACCAGATGCTGACGCCCTCGGCCAGCTCCTCGTCCATGAGCCGGCGCAGCAGTTCGCGGCCATGGCCGCGCCCGCGCAGGGCGGGATCGATGGCGATATCGAGCAGATGCGCCTCGTCGAGGATGCGCTGCACGAAAGCGAAGCCGAGCAGACGGCCGCTCTCCTCCAGCACGTAGGCGCAGTGGCTTTCCAGCGACTCCTGCAAGCCCTTCATCGGCCAGGGCGACGGATGGGAGACCTGCTCGATGGCCTGCACGGCGGGCAGGTCGGCGCGGGTCATGGCCCGCAGCGTCACGCTCATGCCGTCACGATATCGTTCGCCAGCTGCCGCCAGAGCATGCGCTTGGCCAGCGGGCTGGCCAGCAGCTCGGCCAGCGACGGCAGCAGCCGGTGCGGACGCTCGACGAAGGCCGCCAGCGCCGGCCCCAGCACCAGCAAACGGTCACCCGTGTCCAGGTCACGCGTCAGCCAGCCCTGCAGGAAGCCGCGGGCGGCGTCGCTGCCGTTGCCCAGCATGCCCCCCCGCGGGCCGGCCTTGAGCGGCCAGGAGAAGTCACCGGACAGCTGGACCGGCCGCCAGTCGAACGCCCGGCAGATGGCCTGCCAGAGCTGACGCTCGGCCAGTCCGAGGTCCGGGTAGTCGCCAAGGTCCATGAGCACGGCCAGGTCCGGCCCGAGACGCAGGAGCCGGCAGGAGAAGCTGGGCAGGTCTACCGGAGCCGGCGCCTGTGCCGGAACCGGAGCTGGCGGCATGGCGGCGGGGCCGGCCTCCGGGCGAGACGGCGGCGCGACGGGCTCAGGCTCTATGCGCCGGACCGGCGGCAGGGCGACAGGCGCGGCCTCGGCCGGCCGGGCCGCCGCACGCACCGGCGGCGGGACCTGCGCCATGGTCACGGTCTCGACGACACTGACCGCCGCGCCCGGCAACGGCGCCCGCGCCATGAACAGGGGCAGGCCCAGCGCCGCGAGATACTCGCGCCGCCGGGCTTCGATCAGCTGCCCCTGCATGCCCTCATTCATCATTCAGCGTGCACTCGGCCAGCCCCGGATTGATCTTGCAGCGCACGCGCTTGAGCAGCTTCATCATGCGCGCGTCGTAGTCGCCTTCACGCGTCATGCTGATGCGTGCTTCGCGCATCATGTCGATGTACTTGGCCTTGTCGGCCGGCGTCAGGTCCATCCAGTACTTCGCGTCTATGCCCTTTTCCTCGCGCGCGACGTATTCGAAGGCGCGGTCGATCTGGGTGTAGACGAACTCGCGCAGCTTCTGGCCGACATCCGGCGGGAAGCGGTCGCGGCGGATGATCAGCGACGCGCTGAGCATGGCCATGGGGAAGCGGTAGACCGCCCCCTTGTCGCCCACGCCGCGATACAGCTCCAGCGGCTTGAAGGCCACGGCCGGCGCCGCCACGATGTCGACCTGGCCGTTGTTGAACTTGCCGGCGAAATTGGTGATGTCCGAGGCCACCGGCTGCGCGCCCAGGCGCTGCACCATCTTGGCCTGCGACTTGTCCCACTCCAGCACGGCCACCTTCTTGCCGGCGGCCTTCTCGATGGAGTTGATGGCGCGGTCGCGCACCATGACATACAGAGAACCCAGCGGAATGATGCCGGCCACTTCGTACTGGCCGGTGACCATCAGCGGCGCCATCTTGGGATCGGCCAGGGCGGCCAGGGCGGCGCGCATGTGGGCGCTGTCCGGCACGGCGCCGACGGAGTCCAGGCTGCCGACGAAATGGTTGAACTGCTTGGCACGCAGCGTGGTGATGGCGACACCGTCGCACTGGCCAGCCTTGAGGTCCTCGGCGGCCACGCGCTCGTCAACATAGGCCTTGATCTCGGCGTTGATGCCCCACTTGCGCGCTTCCAGCAGATAGTCGCGCGCGTTCGACACCGCCGGGCCGTTGTTGCCGACCGGGTCGAAGATGCAGAACTTCACGTTGTAGCCCTTCATGGCCTGCAGCGTCTTCTGCTGCTCGGCCGTCGTCGTCAGCGCGGCCTGCGCCATGGTGGCCGCGCCCAGCGCGAGCGCCGCGACCACCAGCCGGCGGCCACGCGCGAGATGACCAGCGCCCCGGCACGTCACACGCGCAAGAAAACGGCTTTGCATAGTTTTACCCCCGGTTGCCCGCTTGTCATTTTTCTGGACCGTCATGGTACGCGAGATCATGGCGGGCACACAGCCTGCGTCACGGCACTGATCAATGATTGCGCGCATCCGTTATGCAAAATACAATCATTATCATTAAATCTCACGGTAACGCACGGGACCGCGACATGCCTGCCGAGAAGACAGCGCCGCACACGATCGCCCTGCTTTACAGCGACCACCACGGCTGGCTCTACAACTGGCTGCGCGGCCGCCTGGGCAACGCCTGCGACGCCGCCGACCTAGCCCATGACACCTTCCTGCGCCTGCTCGCACGCCCGCGCGAGATACAGACCAGCGCCCCCGGGGATGCCCGCGCCTATCTCGGCACCATCGCCCGCGGCCTGGTCGTCGATCACTGGCGGCGGCGGCGCATAGAGCAGGCCTGGCTGCAGGCGCTGGCCGCCCGCCCCGACATGCTCGCGCCATCGCCGGAGCGGCAGGCCATCGTGCTGGAAACGCTCTGCGAGATCGACGCCATGCTGCAGTCCCTGCCCGAGCGCGTGGCGCGGACACTGCTCATGTCCCAGCTGGACGGCATGACCTATGCCGCCATCGCCACGGAGCTGGGGGTGTCCGAGCGCATGGTGAAGAAATACATGGCCAGGGCCATGCTGCACTGCGCCATCCTGGAGGCCGGCCTCGGCCTGCCGCCTGGCGATGCCGGCTGAGCGCCTCATGACGCACCCTCCCGGCACACCGGCCCCGGACCACGACACCCTGCAGGCGCTGACCGAGGCCGCCGACTGGTATGCCCTGCTGCAGTCCAGCCACGCCGACGACCTCGACCGGGCCGGCTGGCAGGACTGGCTGGCGGCCAGCCCCGCGCACCAAGAGGCCTGGCAGCATGTCGAGCGCATCCACGCCCGCCTGCACGCCCTTGACGCCCCGGCGGAGCGGCAGGCTGCCTCGCGGGCCCTGCGCACGGCGCGACAGCCCGCCGTGCCGCGCCGCCAGCTCCTGCTCGCCCTGCTGGCCGGTGGCGGCGCCCTCATGGCCTGGCAGGCCACCCGCCTCCACCTGCTGCCCGACAGCCTGCAGGCCTTCGCCGCCGAATACCGGACCGGCCGGGGCGAAACCCGGCATCTGCGTCTGGCGGACGGCAGCGATGTCTGGCTCAACACCGGCAGCGCCATGGATGCCGACTACAGTCCGGCCGGGCGCGAGATCCGCCTGTATCAGGGTGACATCCTCGTCCAGACCGCGCACGAGGCGCATGAGCGCCGCGACTTCGTGGTGACCACCCGGCATGCCCGCCTGCGCGCGCTGGGCACCCGCTACGCCGTCGCGCACGATGCCGACGACACCCTGCTGAGCGTCTTCGCCGGCGCCGTCGAGGTCATGTCCGCCGGGGGCCGCCAGACCGTGCACGCCGGCGAGCAGCTGCGCATCACGGCACGGGGCACGGGCCGCAAGGAGGCCGCCGACGCATTCCGGGACAGCTGGCGGCGCGGCATCCTGCTGGCGGACGGCATGCGCCTGGATACGCTCCTGCGCGAGCTGAACCGGCATTACCCGGGCCGGCTCGGCAGCAGCGCGGCGGCCGGCGCGCTGGAGGTGCTGGGCACCTATCCGCTGAACAACGCCGAGCAGGCGCTGGAGATGCTCGGCCAGGTGCTGCCGGTCAGGACCGTGCGCACGGCGAATGGTATCCGGGTGCTGCTGCGCGATGAGCCATAGGAAAAAAGCGCACCGGACCGGTTCCCTTTTTCCGGCCTCGTCCGGTCCATGAGCAATATCCGTCTGCCGGAGTCACGCGCCATGCCATCACGCCCGATGCCCCCCTCACACCCCACCTGCCCGCCGCTGCTGCTGGCCCTGATGCTGGCTGCGCCGCTGGCCGCCACGCCCACGCTGGCCGCCAGCCAGCCCGTGACCGACACCCGCACGCGCCAGTACGACATTCCCGGCGGCCCGCTGGGTCGCACGCTGGCGATCTTCGCGGCCGAAGCCGGCGTGGTGCTGCCCATCGACGGCAATGTCGTCGCCGACAGGAGCAGCACGGGCCTGCACGGCCGCTACACCATAGACGCCGGCTTCCACCAGCTGCTGGATGAGCACGGACTGGTCGCGCGCCTGCAGGACAACGGCACCTGGCGCCTGCGCCGGCTGCCGCCCAGGCCAACGGCTGCCCCCGCCGCGCCGGTGGCATCCGCGAACGCCGGTGATCCGGATGAGCCCCGGGAGCTGGCCACCGTGGTGGTCACCGGCGAGCTGCTGGAGCGGGAGAACGAGCGCACGACCAGCAGCGTCGCCGTGCACAAGGGCGCGGACATCGAGCGATCGACCGCGCGCGATGTCTACGATGTCATCCGCAGCACGCCCAACGCCAGCCTGGACGACAACGACTACGGCTTCAGCGGCATGACGCTGCGCGGCATCAACGGTTACGGCGCTTCCGGCGCAGGTGGCTTCGCCTCGTACAGCACGACCTCGACCGTGGTGCTCGACGGCGTCGGCCTGCCACGCTCGGCGCTGGGCAACGTCGATCTGTCGGCCTTCGATCTGGAGCAGGTCGAAGTGTTCCGCGGACCGCAGTCCACCAGCCAGGGCCGCAATGCCATGGCGGGCGTCGTCGTCGTCAACACCATCGCGCCGGAGGTGGAGTCCGAATTCCGTCCGGAGTTCCGGGGTCGCCTGGCAGGTGGCGACTACGGCAGCTGGCAGGGCGCCGCCGCCTTCGGCGCGACGCTCTGGCCCGACCGCCTGGCCGTGCGCATCAGCACCGACCAGCGCTCGGATGACGGCGACATCGTCAACACCACCCGGAGCGAGGACGACTGGGCCAGACGCCGCAGCGAAAATACCCGCGTGCGCGCGAACTGGACGCCGGCCGGCCCGGATGGCCGCTACAGCGCGCTGCTCTCCGCCTCCGACACCAGTCTGTACCAGGGCACCCGCTATGTGCCCATGAGCCAGGAATACACGCGCACCTCGCTCAGCAACGCGCCCCAGGACTACGACAACCAGTCACAGTTGTTCTCGCTGGAGCAGCGCCTGCGCCTGACCGACCACTGGGACCTGCGCCTGATCAGCGCCTACATCGAGTCGAAGACGCGCAGCCGCTTCGATCTTGACTACAGCGCCGACGAGAAGGGCACGACCGTGCAGGAGGAAGACGCCAAAGGCAGCTCGCAGGAACTGCGCCTGGGCTACACCGGTGAACGCCTGCGCGGCAGCTTCGGCGCCTACTGGTTCGACGGCCGCGACGGCGACGTCTCCAACGCGGTCATCAACGCCAGCTACTTTGGCCTGAACTCCGCCTTCGGCAATGTCATCGCCAACTCCGGCCAGCCGTCCAAAGTCAGGGACAGCGCCCTGTTCGGCGAGCTGGACTGGTCGGCCACCGACCGCCTGACGCTGACCGCCGGCGTGCGCTATGACCGCGAGGAGAACGGTCGCGTCATAGATACCACGATCAAGGGCGACAACCCGTTGCTGGACACGATCGTGTCCGGCCTGAAAAGCTCCGGACAACTGCCCCAGGACGGCGCGGAAACGGTCTCGCGCGAGTTCTCCGCCGTGCTGCCCAAGCTGGCCATGAGCTATGAGCTGCTCGACGGCTGGTTCCTCGGCGCGGCTTACTCCGAGGGTTACCGTCCGGGCGGCGATGGCTACAACCAGGTGTCCGGGCGACGCTTCAGCTTCGATGCCGAACGCACGCGCAACGTCGAGCTTTCACTCAAGGGACAGTACCAGCCCTGGCGCCTGCAGACCGCGCTCAACCTGTTCGGCACCCGCTGGACGGACATGCAGGTGCAGGGCGGCTCGGGCACCGACACCTACATGAGCAATGCCGGCGAGGCGGAAATCCGCGGCGGCGAGCTGGAACTGCGCTGGCAGCCCCTGCAGGGGCTGCGCGTCATCAGCAGCTATGGCGTCACCCATGGCCGCTTCACCGACTACATGGACACCGTGAACAACCAGGATCTGACCGGCAACCGTCTGCCCAAGGCCCCGAAATATTCCGGCACGCTGGCGCTGGAGTGGTCGCCGCTGCACAACCTGCTGCTCCGCCCGGAAATGCTCTGGATAGGCTCGACGCCCGCGAACGCGGACAACGATCCGAAGCATGAACTAGACGCCTACCAGCTGCTGAATCTCTCCATGCGCTATCAGCTGGGTCCGGTCGCCCTGTTCCTGAACGGCAGCAACCTGCTTGACGAGCACTATCGCCGCGACGCCAACGACTACAGCCTGAGCGGCGCGATCGATGTCGTCAGCCTGGGCGACGGCCGGCGCCTGATCGGCGGCCTGGACTTCCAGTTCTGACCGCCAGGCGCCCGACAAGACAAACAGACCTCATGAACAGAGACACGCCATGCACGACAAGCTCACCCGCCGGCTGCTGAGCGCCGGCCTCGTCGCCGGCCCCCTGGTGCTCGCCGTCGGCTTCGCCCAGGCCTTCCTGCGCGAGGGCTTCAGCCTCGTGCGCAACGCCAGCAGCCAGCTCGCCCTCGGCGAGCTGGGCTGGATACAGTCGCTGAACTTCATCGTCGCCGGCCTGCTCATGACCGCCTTCGCGCTCGGCGCGCGCCGCGCCCTCAGGGGCACGCCGGGCGGGCTCTGGGCACCGCTGCTGCTGGGCGGTTTCGCCGTCTGCCATGTGCTGGTCGGCCTCTACCCCACCGACCCGGCCTTCGGCTTCCCGCCCGGCCCCGGCACGCCGGCCGGCATACCGGCCTACGACCAGGCCAGCCATCATGCCGCGCTGCACTCCCTGTTCGGCGGGCTGGGCTTCAGCATGCTCGCGGCGGCGTGCTTCGTGCTGGCCTGGCATTTCGGCCGCCGCGACCGGCGCTGGCTCGCGTTCTCCCTGCTGACCGGCGGCGTCATCATCGGCATCGCGCTCTATGGCGGCATCTGGGAATCGCACCACACCGATCCGGTCGTGCGCGCCACGGCGCACTTCAACTTCCTGCCCATGTGGGCCACCCTGCCGGTGGTCTGGGGCTATCTCACCGGGCTGGCGTGGAAGCTGCTCGGCACGCCGCCATCCGGCTGGCGCTGACAACCGGGACACCGCCATGACCGCCGCCACCTCACGCTGGTTCCGCGCCAACCTCTGGCTGCATCGCTGGGCCAGCCTGATCGCCACCATTCCCTTCCTCATCCTCTGCCTGACCGGCACGGTGCTGATCTTCCACGAGGAGATCGACCATGCCCTGGGGGTGGTGCCGACGACGACGCAGGTCACGGACCAACCTCATCGCCCGCTGGCCGAGGCCGTCGCCAGGGTGCAGGCGGCGTATCCGGACGAGCGGATCATGAGCATCGGCGTGGATCCGGTGGAGCATCCGGGCGTGCAGCTGATCGTCACCGCGCCGAAGGGGGCGACGGGCTTCGATGACGCGCACCTGCGCTTCGCCGACCTGGCCACGGGTGAGCTGATCGGCGCCACCAATCCGGCGAAAACACTGACCGGCTTCCTGCTGGAGCTGCACGCGCAATGGTTCCTCGGCCCGGTCGGCGAGCTGATCGGCGCGCTGATCGCGTTGCTGGTGCTGATCTCGCTGCTCTCCGGCGTGGTGGTCTACGCGCCCTACGTCAGGCGCATCGCCTTCGGCGTGCTGCGGCGCGGACGCGGGCGCGGCGCGCGCCTGCTCCAGCTCGACCTGCACAACTTCATCGGCGCGATCGTGCTCGGCTGGGCACTGGTGGTCACCGCCACCGGTTTCCTGCTCGGGTTCAGCACCGTCGCCATCGGCATCTGGCAGATGACCGAGCTGGGCGAGCTGCGCGCCTACGCCGCGCGCATGGCGCCGGTGGACGCCGACAATCCGCCCGCCAACGCCGACCGCGCCTTCGCCGCCGCCACCAGCACCGCCCCGCCGGGCTGGCGGGTCGGCAGCCTGCTCTATCCCGGCACCGACTTCTCCACGCCGCGGCACTACACCGCGCTGCTCTCCGGCAGCAGCGGCGTGGACGCGCGCATGGTGCGTGTGGCCATCATCGACGCCGCCACCGGCGAGGTCGCGCTGACACCGGAAATGCCGGCCTACCTCAAGGCCATCTTCCTGTCGCAGCCGCTGCACTTCGGCGACTACGGCGGGCTGCTCCTGAAACTGCTGTGGACCCTGTGCACCTGGCTGACGCTGTTCATCACCGCCAACGGCGCCTGGCTGTGGTGGAGCCGCCGGCACCGGCGCACGCTGCGCGCCGACGGCATCTCGCCGGAGGGCACGACATGAGCCGGCATGCCACGCGCACCCACCGCCCGCTGACACCCATCCTCGTCATGGCGCTGCTCTGCATCAGCGGACTGGTCCTGCTGCTGGTGCAGGATGACGCCGCCTCCGCCGGTCTCGGCCTGCTGCTGACCGCACTGCCGCTGCTGATCGGCCTCTGGTGCGTGCTGCGCGCCAACCGGAAAGCCCGGCCATGACGCGCAGGCGTCTGCTGACGCTGGCCCTGGCGGCCGCGCTGGGCGCCGGCCTGCTCTGGTTCTGGCACGGCTTCGGCCAGCCCGAGCCCGGTCCGTTCCGGCCCACCCCCGCCGAGCGCAAGGAACTGGCCTTCTACCAGCAACCCGAATCCTGGTTCCTGACGCACTTGCAGGCACCGCGCATCACGCTCGATGGCCAGACCCTGGACCCCAAGTTCCAGTATTTCGCCGAGCAGATGCGCCCTTACGCCGACACCATGAACCGGGTCATACCCTGGCTGTTCGCCACCCCACCGGGGCGGCGCTGGGTGCGTGGCAACGTGGACCGTCAGTGGCAGCTTTACACCCGCGTCAGCACACCCATGCGCCGGGTCGAGGACAGGCAGGTTCCCGGCCGCGATGGTCCGGTGGCCGTGCGCATCTACCATCCTCAGGTGCCTGACGCCGGTCCGCTGCCCGTGCTGGTGTATGCGCACGGCGGCGGCTGGGTCTTCGCCAGCGTCGACGCACTGGACCGGGCGGTGCGCCTGATCGCCAACGAAGCCCGAGTCATTGTGGTGTCGGTGGATTACCGGCGGGCGCCGGAGCACCCCTACCCGGCGGCCAGCGACGACGGCGAGGACGCCTTCCTGTGGGCGCGCGTCAACGCGCGGGCGCTGAGCGGCGACCCGGCGCTGGTCGCGGTCGGCGGCGACAGCGCCGGCGGGCATGTCGCCATCAACATCGCGCAGCGCCAGCTCAAGGCCGGCCGGCCCCTGCCGCGCGCGCTGCTGCTGTACTACCCCGGCACCGGCCTGCCGCACCAGGACCGCTCCTATCGGCTCTTCGGCAAGGGCTTCGGGCTGGATGCCGGCTTCATGGACTTCATCCTGCCCCAGGTCTTTCCCGGCATGACGGAAAGCGACGCGCGCGACGAGTTCATGGAGCCCCGGCATGCCCGCAGCCTGGCCGGCTTCCCGGCGACCATCGTGGCCACGGCCGGCTTCGACATCCTCAGGGACTCCGGCCGTGCCTTCGCCCACCGGCTCGCGCAGGACGGCTCACCGGTCGCCTACTACAACTTCCCGTCGCTGACCCACAGCTTCCTGCAGTTCAGCGGTATCGTGGCCGATGCCGACACGGCCGCCACCGGCACGGCGCGGCTGTTCGGCCAGGTGGTCCGCGACCCGGCCCGGCTCGCCACGCTGGCGCACTCCGCCGGGCTCACGGCGACAACACCCTGAGCCCGCGCCACGCGCTCAGGCGCGCTGGTGCAGGAACTGCTCGAGATGATCCGCCACCAGCGGATACAGCTCCTTCGGCATGCCCAGCGCCAGCTTGCGCAGGCTGCGGAAGAGCAGCGCGTTGGCGATGGCGATGAAGCCGTTCAGCGTCTTGTCGACGATGAAGTTGAAGCGCATGCGCTCCTTGGGCACGTACATCAGCGGCACCAGCGCGGCCTCGACGACGCGGATCAGCACCTCGACATCGGCCTTGATGTCCGCCCGCTCGGCATCACGCAGATTGGCCAGCGCGGCCTCGGAGTCGCGCGCCAGTTCGGGCGTGATGGCGAAGGCCAGGTGCGCCAGCGGTCCCTGCGCCGTCGGCAGGTGCACCAGCAGGCTCTGGTAATGCAGCACCACCGGTGTCAGACGCTCGTTGCTGAAGAAGCCGGTCAGCCAGCCCAGAGCCTGGCGCAGCTTGGACTTCACGTCCTCCAGCATTTCATGCGCCTCGCGGAAACTCGGGTCGCCCGTGGTCTCCAGCATGTGCAGCACCATGTTGTTGAAGAAGGCGTCGATCAAATCGCAGGAAGCGTCCGTAATCAGACGTCCGGCCAACGCAGACTGCGACTCCTTGCTGCCCGCCTGCAACGCCGCACTCAGACCGGCGACTTCATCCGGCAGCTCGTCGCGAATGCGGCAGGCAATGAATGGGGGAACGGGCAACGACATAAGAGGCTCCTTGAGCAAAAAACGGACGTGGCTCGCATGATACGGCCATTCTCACCGCCTCTCCACGATTGCCCGACAACGTGACGTTCAGGGCAACTCGAAGCGATAACCCACGCCATAGACGGCATGAATGACATCCACGTCGGGAAAATGCTCGCGCAGCTTGCGGCGCAGGTTTTTGATGTGGCTGTCGATGGCACGCTCGGTCACATCCAGACCATCTGGCCGCACCAGATCCAGCAATTGCGTGCGTGCGAAAATGCGTCCGGGACGCGCCGACAGCGTGGCCAGCAGCTCAAATTCGGTGGCAGTCAGATCCAGCGTCACGCCACGCACACTGGCACGGAGACGGTCATGATCCATGACCAGGCCGACTTCCGCTGGTGGCCGAGGCCGTCGCAGAATGGCGCGTACGCGCGCGACCAACTCACGCGGGCTGAATGGCTTGCAGAGATAATCATCGGCACCGCTGTCCAGCCCGATCAAGCGATCCAGCTCATCCACCCGGGCCGTCACCATCATCACCGGTACATCAGAGAACTGGCGCAGCTCGCGGCACAGGCTCAGACCATCCAGCCCCGGCAACATCAGATCGAGCACAATGAAGTCGGGCAGCCGCTCACGAAACGCCGCCAGCGCTGCCGCGCCGTCATCATGCAGGCTCACGCAGTACCCAGCCTGTTGCAGATAATCACGAACCAGCCCGGCCAACTCCAACTCATCTTCCACAATGGCAATATGCAGTGCGGTCATGCAGGCGCTCCGAAGTTCAGGCCAGTGGAAAATCCAGCGTGACGCGCAAGCCGCCCAGCGCCGAATGGGTAAAGCGCAGATCGCCGCCATGCGCCGCCATGATGCGTCGGCACAGGGCCAGCCCCAACCCGCTGCCGCCCCTGGCCCGACTGCGCGAACGCTCGACGCGGAAAAAACGCTGGCCCAACTGCGTCAGCGCGTGTTCCGGCACTGCCGGGGCGCTGTCATCCACATGCAGCAGCCAGCGTCCATCACACACTTCGGCGCACAACCGCACCTGACCGCCAGCCTCGGTGTAGCGCACGCTGTTCTCCAGCAGATTACCCAGCACCTGTTGCAGCCTCGCGGCATCGGCCAGAATGCTGACGGGCTGCGCAAGCGGCAGTAGATGCAGGCTCAAGCCAGCCGATGCCACGCGATCGGCAAACCCGTCGGCTTGCGCGCTGACTACATCCCACGGCTCCAAACGCTCAAACTGGTGCTGCAACTGACCGGCATCGGCACTGGCAAGCTGATGCAGCTCATCAATGAGCTTGCCCAGTGCCAACACCTGACGTTGCATGGCAGCAAACTGCGCTGGCTCGGGCGCACGCACGCCATCCTGCAACGCCTCGATCTGGGCCTGCAACACCGCCACCGGCGTGCGCAACTCGTGCGAGGTGTCTGCGATCCACTGCTGGCGCGAGGCTTCGTGCTGCGCCAGCATGCGCGCCAGCTCATTGACTGCCTGCGCCAGCATGCCCAACTCGTCGCTGCGCGCAATGTCGGTGCGCGTGTCAAACTCGCCCCGCATGAGGCGATGCGTGGCCTGCAACAAACGCAAGACCGGGCTGCGAAAATGCGCTGCCAGCAGCGCGGCGGCCAGCGCACTAAGCGCAATGCAAACGCCAGCAATCAGCAGCAGGTAACGACGCTGATCGAGCAAAAACGCCTGCTCAATGGCATCGGACGGGCTGGCGGCCAGCGTCAACGTGAGATAACCCACGACTTGTCCGTTTGCCTGCAATGGCCGCCGAAGCGCCGACTCATCTGCCGGTTGACCGGCCAGCAACTGTCCGGTCGGCGTCAGCAAGCCTATACGCTGCGCCAGCCGATAGTGCTCCGGCGGCGCTGACCAAGGTGCCGGGCCGTTGCCAAAGCCCCGATCGGGTGGTGGTGACCCCGGTCGCGCGGGTGGTGCCTTCTGCTCGGGCGGCGGATGATCTGCCATGCCCGGTGGCTCTGGAAACAGGCCGGAAAAGCGGGCACCCGGCGCGTCACGCAACCCGTCCAACTGATTTACCAACCACTGTGTCTGCGCGGTCGGCTGCTCGGTCGCCCGATCAGGCCAGCCACCCCCGCGCCAAGATGCCTCCAACGCCTCGGCCAGCGGCTCCAGTCGCTTCAGCTCAATTTCACCGACATAACGTGCAAAACCGCGCTGCATGCTGTCGCGCAGCATCCAGACACCGGTCGCAGACACCGCCAGCGAGGTGAGCAGCACCGCCATGAAAAGCCGCAGGCCGATGGGAAAAGTCACCATAAAAACCCGTTTGCCAAAACCCGCTCAACATGCCGCCCGGCACCGCCCAATGCAAGCGGATTCGTATCCACACTTTCTCCCAAGTTTGCCCGTAGCGTTACGGTGTGAGACAGATCAACCGAAGGGCACAGATCATGGCAAAAGACTTTGCACAGGACACTGACAACACCACGCCACCGCAGTTATCGGTCAGCCGCCGTCAGGCACTGGGCACGCTCGGCGCACTCAGCCTGGTCGGGTTGTGGGGCTGCAATGGCACCAGCGAAGACGGCAGCACCTCGACGACCGCCTCATCCACGGGCGGCAGCAGCACATCATCCGGCACATCGTCCGGCTCTGGTTCCAGCTCAAGCACCAGTTGCGTGCTGACCGCCACCGAAGTGGACGGCCCCTATCCGCTCTACGCCATACTCACCAACAGCAGCATGGTGCGCGATGACATCCGCGAAGACCGCACCGGCGTACCGCTGGAGCTGACCATCAAGCTGGAGGATTTCAACAATGGCTGCGCAGCCATCAGCGACGCCGCCGTCTATATCTGGCACTGCGACAAGGATGGCTCCTATTCGGGCTACAGCTCTGCGCAAAATGGCAATTACAGCGGCAAGACCTGGCTACGCGGCATTCAGGTGTCTGATGATGGCGGCGAAGTGACCTTCCTGACCATCTATCCGGGTTGGTACACCGGGCGCATTACGCACATTCATGTGCAGATTTACCTGAACGAGAATCTGAAGGTGACTGCCACCGCGACCACTCAGCTTGCTTTCCCGCAGGATGTCACCAAAGCGGTCTACAACAGCACGCTATACAAATCGCATGGCCAGAACACGTCTGTGACCAGTTTCCCGCAAGACAACATTTTCAGCGACGGCACCTCGACGGAAATGCTGACGCTTTCCGGCAACACGACCGATGGCTACACCGGCAACATCACGCTGCGCGTCGCCGTGCCATCGGGTTCCTAAGCACCGCGCAAAGAAAAAGGCACCATCAAAGGTGCCTTTTTCATATCACCAGCGCTCACAGGGTGAACGCCGGGCGCAGCTTACATCATGCCGCCCATGCCACCCATGTCCGGCATGGCCGGTGCAGCCGCTTTGTCTTCCGGCGCGTCGGTGATCATGGCTTCGGTGGTCAGCATCAGACCGGCGACCGAGGCGGCGTGCTCCAGCGCGGAACGGGTGACCTTGGCCGGGTCGAGGATACCCATGACCAGCATGTCGCCGTATTCGCCGCTGGCGGCGTTGTAGCCGAAGCTGCCGGTGCCTTCCTTGACCTTGTTGAGCACCACCGAGGCCTCTTCGCCGGCGTTGGCGACGATCTGGCGCAGCGGCGCTTCCATGGCGCGACGCAGGATGCTGATGCCGGCATCCTGATCCTGGTTGTCGCCCTTCAGCGTTTCCAGGGCCTTGACGGCGCGCACGAGGGCGACGCCGCCGCCAGCCACGACGCCTTCTTCCACGGCGGCGCGGGTGGCGTGCAGGGCGTCATCCACGCGGTCCTTCTTTTCCTTCATCTCGATCTCGGTGGCGGCGCCGACCTTGATCACGGCGACACCGCCGGCGAGCTTGGCGACGCGCTCCTGCAGCTTCTCGCGGTCGTAGTCCGAGGTCGCTTCCTCGATCTGCGTGCGGATCTGCTTGACGCGGGCGTCGATGGCCGCGGCATCGCCCGAGCCGTCGATGACGGTGGTGTTTTCCTTGGCGACGACGACCTTCTTGGCGTGGCCCAGGTCATTGAGCGTGGCGCCTTCCAGGCTCAGGCCGACTTCCTCGGAGATCACGACCGCGCCGGTGAGCACGGCGATGTCCTGCAGCATGGCCTTGCGACGGTCGCCGAAGCCCGGCGCCTTGACGGCGCAGACCTTGACGATGCCGCGCATGGAGTTGACCACCAGCGTGGCCAGGGCTTCGCCCTCGACGTCTTCGGCGATCAGCAGCAGCGGCTTGCCCGACTTGGCGACGCCTTCCAGCACCGGGATCAGTTCGCGGATGTTGGAGATCTTCTTGTCGACCAGCAGGATGAACGGGTTGTCCAGCTCGGCGGTCAGGGTGTCCGGCTTGTTGGCGAAATACGGGCTGATGTAGCCGCGGTCGAACTGCATGCCTTCGACCACGTCGAGCGTGTCTTCGAAGCCCGAGCCTTCCTCGACGGTGATCACGCCTTCCTTGCCGACCTTGTCCATGGCCTGGGCGATCAGGTCGCCGATGGTGGTGTCGGAGTTGGCCGAGATGGAGCCGACCTGGGCGATGGCCTTGCTGTCGGAGCAGGGCTGGGAGATGGCCTTGATCTCGCCGACGGCGGCGCGCACGGCCTTGTCGATGCCGCGCTTGAGGTCCATCGGGTTCATGCCGGCGGCGACCGACTTCAGGCCTTCGTTGAGAATGGACTGCGCCAGCACGGTGGCGGTGGTGGTGCCGTCACCGGCGATGTCGGCGGTCTTGGAGGCGACTTCCTTGACCAGCTGCGCGCCCATGTTCTCGAACTTGTCCTTGAGCTCGATCTCCTTGGCCACGGACACGCCGTCCTTGGTGATGTGCGGCGCGCCGAAGGACTTGTCGATGACCACGTTGCGGCCCTTGGGACCGAGGGTGACCTTGACCGCGTCGGCCAGGACATTGACGCCGGCGATCATGCGGGCGCGGGCGGAATCACCGAACTTGACGTCTTTTGCTGCCATTTTTCTCTTCCTCTCGAATGGTTGTCAGTCAGGCCGGCCCTGGCGGGCCGGACAGGTCAGCGCGGGCTCAGCCGAGCACCGCGAAAATTTCCGATTCCTTCATGATCAGCAGCTCTTCGCCGTCGACCTTGACGGTGCTGCCGGCGTACTGGCCGAACAGGACCCTGTCGCCAGCCTTGACGTCGAGCGGGCGGACATCGCCGTTGTCCTTGATGATGCCGTTGCCGACGGCCACGACCTCGCCCTGCGACGGCTTCTCGGCGGCCGAGCCCGGCAGCAGGATGCCGCCAGCGGTCTTGGTTTCTTCTTCAACGCGACGAATGACGACACGGTCGTGCAAAGGACGGATTTTCATCGGAGCCTCCTGTTTTCTGCGATGCAGTTCTAGCGATGGATCACGGGCACGGGGCCGCGTGGAATCGTTCATGCCGGCTGTACTCACCGGCTTGTCTTCACAAATGGGGGTGGAAACAACGGCTTCAAGGGCATCCGCGCAATTTTTTGCAGCAGGCATCGCCCGCCGGCGGGCAAGCCGCTAGAGTTGTCGCCACGCCGTTGCGAGAAACGCCATGACCGAGTCCTCCCGCGTCAGCCTGCGCCAGGCTTTCGCCCAGCCCGCCGCCCTCACCCTGTTCCTGTTCGGCTTCGCCTCCGGCCTGCCCTTCCTGCTCGTGGGCGGCACGCTCTCGGTCTGGCTCAAGGACAGCGGCATCTCGCTGGAGGACATCGGCCTGATCAGCCTCGCGGGCCTGGCCTACGCCTTCAAGTTCATCTGGGCGCCGCTGGTGGACCGCTTCCGCCTACCCCTGCTCAACCGACTCGGCCAGCGCCGGAGCTGGCTGCTCGCCGCCCAGATCCTGCTCGCCGCCAGCCTGCTCGCCATGAGTCTGGTGACACCCGCCGGCGCGCTCGCCGTGTTCGTCCTGCTCACCGTGCTGGCCGGCTTCGCCGGCGCCACGCAGGATGTCGTCGTGGACGCCTACCGCATCGAGATCGCGCCGCCGGAGCAGCAGGGCGCCCTGGCCGCCACCTATACCCTGGGCTACCGCTTCGCGCTGCTGGTCTCGGGCGCGCTCGCGCTGCTGCTGGCCGACCACCTGCCCTGGGCGCTGATCTACCAGATCATGGCCGCGCTGGTCGGTGTCATCATGCTGGCCACGCTGTGGGCGCGCGAGCCCGACACCGGCCCGCGCCCCGCCATGACGACGGATGCCGGCCTGCTGGTCACGCTGCGCGACAGCATCGTCGGCCCGTTCAGCGATTTCTTCCGGCGCTACGCCGGCTGGCTGGGCCTCGCCCTGCTCGCCTTCATCGGCCTGTTCAAGATCTCCGACCAGATGCTGGGCGTCATGGCCCTGCCCTTCTATCTGGACTGCGGTTTCAGCAAGACCCAGATCGCCACCGTATCCAAGCTGTTCGGCGTCTGGGTCGGCATCGCCGGCGCCTTCCTCGGCGGCGCCGTGGTCGTGCGCCTGGGCGTGCACCGCACCCTGCTCATCGCCATGCTGCTGGGCGCGCTCAGCAACCTCCTCTACGTGGTGCTCGCCCACTTCCCCGGCGACCTGCGCGTGTTCGTCGCGGTCATCGGCGGCGAGAACCTGGCGGGCGGCTTCCTCGGCGCGGCCGCCATCGCCTGGCTGTCGGCGCTGGTCAGCCGCGACTACACCGCCACCCAGTACGCGCTGTTCAGCTCGCTGGTGACGCTGCCCGGCAAGCTGGTCGGCGGCTACTCCGGTTTCATGGTCACCGACATGGGCTACCAGGGTTTCTTCATCTTCTCCACGCTGGCGGTGGTGCCGGCACTGCTGCTGTTCTTCTGGCTGCGCCCCCGCCTGCGTATCTGACGAAGCATCGTCATTTATGACATTTGCCTGTCGGAACGGTCACAGAAATGCTACAAAAATGTGCACGAGCTGCCACTGCGCGCCATGCCGGTGCCGGCTACGATTCCAAAAATAACAACCGCAGCGCCAATGAGGGGATCCCCATGCACATCAAACGTCTCGCACTCGCCATTGCCACCGCAGCCGTCGCCACGCAGGCCTCCGCTGGCGGTTTCGCGCTGAGCGAACAAAGCGTCTCCGCCGGTGGCACCGCCAACGCCGGCCGCGCCTCCCATGCCATGGACGCCTCCGTGGTCTATGGCAACCCGGCCGCCATGGTGAACCTGAAGCAGGCGCAGTTCACGCAGGCCCTCGCCTTCATCGACGCGTCGACCAAGATCAGCAACGCCACCAACGCCCCCGCGCCGGCCGTGCCCGGCAGCACCAACAACGGCGACATCGTGCCGCACACCTTCGTGCCGTCCGGCTACTTCACCTCGGGTGATCAGGGTGGCTGGGCCTGGGGTGTGGCTGCTTACGGCAGCTTCGGCCTGAAGACCAACAACGAAGGAACCTTCGCCGGCCGCCACCTGGGAGACAAGAGCTCGGTCCAGGTCATCACCATCCAGCCGGCGCTGAGCTACCGCGTCAATGACAAGGTCAGCGTGGGCTTCGGTCCGACCTTCAACCGGCTGGACGCCTATCTGAGCCGCGCAGCCGGCTACGGCTCCGCGCTGACCGCCGAAATGGAAGGCGATGACATCGGCTACGGCTACAACGCCGGCGTGCACGTGAAGCTGACCCCGTCCACCCAGGCTGGCGTGGTCTACCGCTCCAAGGTCAAATACAAGATCGACGACGGCGACCTCACCGTCAAGGCCGGATCCGCCGTCGCCGTGCCCACCGCCTCGGTCAGCACCGGCATCAGCACCCCGGAAAGCGTGGAAGCCTCGATTTCCCACCAGCTGGATGCCCGCACCACATTGCACGCCGGCGCGACCTGGACCCGCTGGAGCCGCCTGAAGGATCTGCCCATCACCAGCAACGCCACCGGCGCGGTGGTCAGCACCGAGGTCTTCGACTGGAAGGACTCCGTGGGCTACGCCGTGGGCATCACGCATGCCTGCACCGACAAGCTCGAACTGCGCGCGGGCCTGGCCTACGACAACACCCCGGTCGCTCCCGAGCACCGCTCGGTTCGCCTGCCCAGCGCCGACCGCCGCATCGCCAGTGTCGGTGCCGGCTACAAGCTGAGCCCGTCGCAGACCATCGACGTGTCCTACACCTACCTGGACGAAGAGAAGGCCGAGGTCCGTCAGGCTGCCACCGCCTACTCCGCCGACTACAAGAACAAGGCCAGCATCTACGGCCTGCAGTTCACCCAGAAGTTCTGATCGCCAGGCAACACGGCGAATCACGCAGGAGGCCCGGCGCATGCCGGGCCTCTTCATTTCCGGCCTCACTACCGCGTGCGGTACTGGCGGCCATGCCCTCACCTTGCAATACTCCGGCAGCAGACGCCCACCGTCGCCCAAGAAGACAGCCCGTGCCCGCAGGCACGCAACTGCCCGGAGCTCCCGCATGCAAGGCCAGATGCAAGATATCCCCCTTCTGATCTCCACGCTCATCGACTTCGCCGAACGCTTCCATGGCGATGGCGAGATCGTCAGCCGGCGCGTCGAGGGCGACATCCACCGCTACACTTACGCCGACGCGGCCGCGCGCTCGCGCCAGGTCGCCAACGCGCTGGACCGGCTGGACATCGCGCAGGGCAGCCGCGTCGGCACGCTGGCCTGGAACGGCTACCGCCACTTCGAGCTGTACTACGGCGTCTCCGGCAGCGGTCGCGTGCTGCACACCATCAACCCGCGCCTGCACCCGGAGCAGGTGGCCTGGATCATCAACCACGCCGAAGATGAGGCACTCTGCTTCGACCTCACCTTCCTGCCCATCCTCAAGGCCATCCACGCGCACTGCCCGCGCGTGCGCCGCTGGATCGCCCTCTGCGATGGCGCCACGCTGCCGGCCGACAGCGGCATCCCCGGCCTGACCGCCTACGAGGACTGGATCGCCGGTGAAGCCGCGACTTATGCCTGGCCGTTGCTCGACGAGGATG
>Ga0222424_100453_pt1 | contig 22614 bp, 16 predicted proteins | sample 2B2ome_FD_182468 | JGI IMG/M metagenome (GOLD analysis project Ga0222424, IMG submission 182468) | Enriched microbial communities from leaf-cutter ant dump, University of Wisconsin, Madison, United States - 2B200A (version 2) | ecosystem: Environmental > Terrestrial > Nest > Insects nest > Nest... | reverse complement strand
CTGCAGATTTTCATTGATTTATCGCATTGATTTCTGCAGCAATGAATCTGCCTGGATCAACAGGAGCGGCTGCTTCAACAGCGCGCTTTTTTGTGCAACCTTACCTGCATCGTTTTTGTTATACCATAACAGAAACCTTTCAGTTATGAAACCAATCGCAGCCCTGTTCGCCCTCCTGTTTCCGTTGCTGGTAGCCGCACAGAACAAGATAACACCGCTTAGCATTAACCTGGAAAACTATTCCTACCCCTACCCTGTTTCCTATATCAGCCTGAAAGAACAGGAACAGGTTTTACGCATGGCATATATGGACATAAAGCCGAAACAATATAATGGTAAAAATATGCTCCTGCTTCATGGCAAAAATTTTAATGGAGCGTACTGGCGCACCACGATAGATGCACTTACAAAAGCCGGATACCGGGTCATTGTGCCGGACCAGATCGGCTTTGGCAAATCTGACAAACCCGGGCATTTCCAGTATAGTTTTCAGCAACTGACGATCAATACCCGGAGGATCCTGGATCGTGCCGGCATTCAAAAAACAGCAATACTGGGGCATTCCATGGGCGGGATGCTGGCTGTTCGTTTTGCATTGATGTTTCCGGAGGTTACTGAAAAACTCATCCTGGAAAACCCCATCGGGCTGGAGGATTATAAAACAATGGTGCCCTACCAGCCGGTGGATGCCTGGTACCAATCGGAATTAAAAGCCAGCTATGCCACATTAAAGGACTATCAGTTGAAGTTTTATTACGATCATCACTGGAAGCCGGAATATGATGAATGGGTAAATATACCGGCAGGCGTTATTTTAAACAGGCAATACCCCCTGGTAGCGTGGAATAATGCGCTCACCTATGATATGATCTTTACCCAACCGGTAGTATACGAACTGGGAAATCTGGAAACATCCACCCTGCTCATTATCGGTACCCGCGACAGAACGGCATTGGGAAAAGCGCTCGCACCCAAAACGGTACAGGAAACAATGGGGCGATACGATGAACTGGGCCGCATCACACAGAAAAAAATCCACGGCTCCAGCCTGGTAGAGATCCCCAATGTAGGCCACCTGCCCCATATAGAGGCCTTTGACCGGTTTATTCAACCACTACTGGATTTTTTAGGAGCTCCTTAATACAGGTCAGAACTTATACCCAACAGAAAGGCCGAACTGCATATTTTTAGCAACCGCACCTGTTTTTTGCCCATCCAGTGTTGGTGCAATATTCAGCAGACCCAGCTGTCCGTTTAACTGTACCGAGAATTTCCGGGAGAACTCGAACCCTGCAAGCAGGTTAACGCCCAGATCAAACGGTTTTCCGTATGGAAGTTTTTCGGGCAGGTCGTCTATGTTACCACCAAACAACGCACTGTCCAGCGAGTAATCATTCTTAAACTCCAGCGAGCCGGTTCGCGAAAGCGTATTGCTGCCACTCTCAGCCTTCAATTTCCAGCGTCCACCCACGCCATATGCAATGTATGGTCCGGCGCCCAGCAGCAGGTGGCCGTTTCCCAATGCCGGTTTATATATAAAATTAACCGGTAATTCCAGGTAGTACGGATGTTGATTTAATGATACGGTTACCGAAGATTCTGATTGCTTATATTGATACCCTTTGGTATTAAACAGCAGTGCGGGCTGCAAATAAAATTCGTCTGCAATTGCAACATCGGCGGTCACACCGACATGAAAACCCGGGAGCAGGCTTGTAGAAAGTTTATTTCCATCCTCATCTTTTTCAACCACATTGGAAAGATTAGCACCTGCACGTACTCCAAACTGAACCTGTGCAAAAGCTGCACCACAAAAACCTGCTGTAAAGAACAGGAGCAAGAAACGTTTTAACATAAGCATTTGTTTTTAATAAGTAATGAATAGACGGCAAAGGTAGTAACAATTGTGAATAAATTATCATACGTGCTTCAGCAAGCGGATGGCTTCAACAGGATCAGCCGCATTAAACACGGTACTGCCGGCCACCACTGCATCCGCACCTGCAGCAATGATCTCGGCCGCATTGGAAAGTGTAACCCCGCCATCAATATTAATGACTGCGTTGGAGCCTTTTTCCATAATAAGCTGTTTGATTTCCTTTATCTTATTCAGGGTATTTGGAATAAACTGCTGACCGCCGAAACCGGGGTTCACGCTCATCACCAAAACAATATCCACATCAGCAATAATATCGCTGAGCAGGCAGGCAGGGTTGTGCGGGTTGATGGCAACACCTGCTTTTAAACCCATGGCTTTTATTTGCCGGATATCCTGGTGCAATCGCGGACAGGTTTCAATATGAATGCTTATATGATCGGCACCCGCTTTCCTGAACTGTTCAAAATACCGGGATGGCTCTTCGATCATCAGGTGCACATCGCAGATCTTGGTGGTCACTTTTTTTACAAACTCAATGACCATGGGCCCAAAACTGATATTGGGCACAAACTGTCCATCCATAACATCCAGGTGCAGCCAATCCGCCTCACTTTTATTCACCATTTCCACCTCCTGTTGCAAATGAAGAAAATCTGCCGCTAATAACGAAGGAGCAATAATTGCCATATAACTATTTTGGGGCAAAATAACATTATTTATCGGTATCTCAGCAGTCAGTTGCCAGCATTCAGTCTTACGCTTTCAGTATCAGATCGGTTGATGGCCAATGGAACTTCAGGCACGAAACCGGACCTGACTGTACGCGCTGTTCTATTGACGATTATTCCAGAGCAACGTCTTAGCCCCCTATTCCCGCATGCCCAAATAACACAGTGGAGCTGAATATTACAATCCGATTTGCACTCTACTCCTACATGTCTTTGAGGTTATATCCGGTTTATACTTAATGAGCCCGGCCCCTGGTTGGAGCAATGCATTTCACTTTCCACAGATCGCGACCGGGTTTCGGATTCAAAACTATTGAAGGTGATTGAAGATTGCTGATACTGTTAACGGACAGCTGAAGGCTTCACTACTTTTTAACAAAATACACACCCTGTGTATAAAATAAATTCGCTATTTTACTTTGTGTTATATAAATTTGAGAAGAAGGATTTTTAACTAAAACAAGGAAAACATTGACAGAAGCAATTATTAACCTGGAAACTGTAAACCCCATTGACTTTTTTGGGGTAAACAATGGCAAACTGGATATCCTGAAAAAGAAATTCCCGCTCCTTAAAATACTTTCCCGCGGCACCCAGATCAAGCTCAGTGGCGCTCCCGAGCAAATAGCAGAAGCAAAAGAAAAGATCGGTCTGATCGTATCTTATATCGAACGCAACGGGCACCTGAGTGAAAACTATTTTGACCAGATCCTGGGCGGCGATGATATGGAGACCATCGATCATTTTCAGGAACGCAATCCGAATGAGGTACTCGTATTTGGCCCCAACGGCAAATCGGTTCGTGCGCGTACAGCCAATCAGAAAAAGCTGGTGCAGGAAGCTGAAAAGAATGACATTCTTTTTGCCATCGGCCCCGCAGGTACCGGTAAAACCTACACGGCCGTTGCCCTTGCTGTAAGGGCATTAAAGAATAAACAGGTAAAAAAGATCATCCTTACAAGGCCTGCAGTAGAAGCCGGCGAAAGCCTGGGCTTTTTACCGGGCGATCTGAAGGAAAAGATCGACCCATACCTGCGACCGCTTTATGATGCATTGGATGATATGATCCCTGCAGACAAGCTGGGCTACTACATGACCACCCGAACGATCGAGATCGCGCCCCTGGCGTATATGCGCGGACGTACGCTGGACAATGCTTTCATCATCCTCGATGAAGCGCAGAACGCCACCGACCTCCAGCTAAAAATGTTCCTGACACGGATCGGCGCCAATGCCAAAGCCATTATTACCGGCGATATGACACAGGTAGACCTTCCGCGCAATCAAAAGAGTGGTTTGCAAACCGCGGTAAGGATCCTGCGCAACATCCCCGGCATCAGTCATATTGAACTGGATGAGGAAGATGTGGTACGGCACCGCCTGGTTAAAGCGATCATTAAAGCGTATCATAAAGAACATGAAGACCAGGAACAACGGTTTCCGAAAGAGCATTCAAAGTAACAAGGGTAGAATCGTCCATTTTACCTTTAAAGGGTGGCCCTGGGGCCGCCTTTTTCTTTTGCTGCTCATTACCGGCTGCCAGGCCAGCCAGGCGGGTAAACCCATGGCCGGTAATGTTTTCCGGAAACTGGATAGTCTGAAACCGCTTCTACGATCCGGCGATCTTATTCTCCGGAACGGCACGGATGCTACCAGCCGCGCCACCCGGAAGTTCAACCGGAAAGACACTTCTTTCTCCCACTGCGGCATTATTGCGGTAGAAGATGGCTCGGCATGGGTGTATCATGCCATCGGCGGCAGCTACAACCCATCGCAATCGTTAAAAAAAGAACCGCTGGACAGCTTTTCAAAGCCCGGGGAAAACGACCGAATAGCGGTGTACCGTTACCGCCTCACAACGCAGGAACAGCAACGGCTTACCGCTATTGTGCAGGAGCACTATAAGAACCGGCTCCCCTTTGATCTTTTCTTCAATTTTGAAACTAACGACCGGATGTATTGCTCTGAATTTGTATTTAAAAGCCTGGATAAAACTATGGGCGGACGGCTGTTGCCGATAGCCCGGCAACAGCCGGAGCCGGTTTATATCTCCATCGATGACCTGTTCCTGAACCCTTATACGGACCTGGTAAAAAAGATCGAATACCTGCCCCCGGAATAAGTTCCGGAAAAAAAGTACCCGATATTAGCGACCGGGTGAAACCGTCGCCCATAAGTACCTACATTTGTAACCTAAAAACCATTTTACATTATGAAAAAGATAATTCAGCTGCTACCCGTTGCCCTCCTGCTGGCCGCAGGCCTCATGAGTTGCCAATCCGGCAGTGACCCCAAAGCCGTACTCATCAGTTTTTTTGAAAAACTGGCAAAGAAAGATATTGACGGTGCGGCCCAGCTGGCCACCAAGGATAGCAAATCCACACTGGATATGATCAAAAAAGGTATGGATATGGCTCAGAAAATGGATACCTCCGCTGTCAAAGATGATCCCACAAAGGAATTCAGAGATGTTGAATTTGGAGAACCCCGCATCTCCGGTGATACCGCTTACATTAAAGTAACCAATAAAAACAAGCAACAGGAACCCTCAGACATCTCCCTCGTTAAAGAAGATGGCAAATGGAAGGTAGATTTTTCAATGGGCGCCCTGATGAAAATGGGAATGAGTAAAATGAAAGAAAATGGCGGAACAGAAGGAGCCGATCATATGAATGTTTCTCCCGAACAAATGGAACAGGCGCAAAAGATGGCCGACAGCATGCTAAAAAATGTTGATCCGGAAAAAATGAAACAGATCGAGGGTGTTCTGAACTCAGAACAGGCACAAAAAACCGCAGACAGTATTCTAAAGCACGTTGACCCCAAGAAAGTGGAAGCGCTGCGAAAAAGTCTCGAAAAAGGAAATTAAGCAACAAGAGAGCATAAAGTTGTTTATCTTGCAGGAATGAAAAGAACTGGTTACTTTTTATTCCTGCTTTTTTTATTGCCAGCCTGTTTACCTGATAAGGCAGATAAAGATGAGCCCGGCGATTCGGATCTTGACGCCGCCCGGAGCTTTATACAGGCGGCCCTGAGAGGCAACTTTAAAAGTGCCGCCAACTACATGCTGCATGATTCTGCCAATGATGAACGCCTGGATGCCGTAGCCCGCATGCCGCGCAGCACTGATGAAAAACAGGGTCTTTGGGATGCCTCTATCAATATTCATGAACGTAAACTGCTGAACGACTCTGTAAGCATCATCATTTACTCCAACTCTTATTATAAGGATAATAAAGACACCCTCAAAGTAGTAAAAAAAGACGGGGTATGGCTGGTGGATTTTAAATATCTGTTCGACGCTCATGAATAATGTCCCTTAACAATAAATCGTTGCGGGATCAGCATTCCGATTAAAAAACTTGTTATTTTTGATTTAACAGAAGGTACCGGGCAACGGTAACTTTTCTTTGACTAAAAATTTATGCATACGATGGCAACAATCACACACCCATGGCACGGCGTTAGTTATGGAGCAGGTGCACCGGAAATTGTAAATACGATCATTGAAATACCGGAAGGGTCGCGCGCCAAATATGAAATCGACAAAGAAACAGGATTGTTAAAACTGGACCGGGTCATCTATTCCTCTTTTCATTACCCGGTGAACTACGGATTTATTCCCAAAACACTGGGACAGGATCATGACCCGTTGGATATACTGGTGCTTTGCTCTCAAACCATCCGTTCCTTCTGCCTGGTACGGGCCAAGGTGATCGGCAACATGCAGATGATCGACAGCGGCGAACGGGATGACAAGATCATTGCGGTGGCCATCGATGACCCATCCGTGAACCACTACGAAAATATTGATGAACTGCCCCACCATTTCCTGCTGGAAATGCGCAACTTCTTTGAACAATATAAAGTTCTTGAAAGCAAAAAGGTAGAGATCGATACCTTCCAGGACAAGGAAACCGCATTGTCCATCATATCCGAAGCTATTGATTACTATAAAAAGAAATTTAAAGAAATGTCTTAACCTTGCTGCTCCTGTATGAGATACCTGCTTGTCCTCATCTGTTTTTTAAGCTCCGGAAATCCGCTTTCCGCACAGGACGAGTTTCATGCTGTTGTTAAGGAATACTTCAGGGTAAACCCTTTTTCCGGGCAATTCTCCGCCTTTATTAATGCCGTTAAAACAGATCCTGGGTTAGCCGTTAAAGAAAGTACAGACAAAACCGACACCAGCCTTTTTTCCATACAGGGCGCGTACCGCTCGTTCAATCCGTTTACCATCCGGGCCAACAAGGTTGAAATGTTCCTGGGAGAAAAACAGCGGATACTCCGGGGCCGGGTACCGCTGCTGGACACCATTGTACTCTATCAGATAACCGGTTTTTTTGACAGCACCGCGCAAACCGTAAAAGCCCTGAAAAGAGAATACAAGCGGATCAACCGAAAAATAAAAAGAGATCTTCCCGTTCAAAGCGAAGCCCCGCTAACCGGAATCGAAAGCATCCAGGCAGGGGCTATTACAAATCATGCAAACCATACCTCGCAAACCGCGCCAATATCCGTAGCATGGTTTATTAAAGAAGATGGAGAGCTGGCCCTGCTTGTTGCGCTTCGTATGAAATATGCAGGTAACCGGGCATTTTCAAGCGGTATGCTCACCGATTATTACTATTTCAACCGTATTTTTCGTCAGCTTAACTAACCGGTGTCCCAGGCCATCTTAATACAGTTGCGGCATCCGCTTAATCAGCTTCAGCTGGTGCGTGCGTTTTCCGGTATCACTGTTCACGATGCCTTTTTTATCAATCGTATCGATGCGTACCCGCCCCGAAGCGTGAATGATCTGGTCCGGGCCCAGCAGGATGCCCACATGTACGATTTCTTCCTTATCGTCGAAAAAAGCAAGATCTCCGGGCTGTGCATCCTGCAGTTTTTTTACAATATGCCCCTCCTGGGCCTGTTGCCAGGCATCACGCAGCAAGGCAATACCCGCCATTTTAAAAATAGTTTGCGCAAAACCACTGCAGTCCACCCCCAGTATCGTCTTTCCGCCCCATAAATAAGGCGCATTCAGCCATTGACGGGCATGTTGCTCGATAGAAGCGCGGATTTGAAGCGGTTCTGAAGGGGGTACGGTCAGCACACCCTTATAGCGGTATTCCCGGTTTCCGATGACCATATGGCCCGCTCCCGACAACCAGATAAAAGCACCCATGGGAATATGCATGGGCAAGCCATCCGCTTCTATCGTATTTAACAATGCCCCGGTAAGCTGCGGACGAACCTCTTTTCCAGTGCCTTTTGTTTCCTGGATCATATGCTGGGTAACCCAGCCTTTATAACCATCGTACAGGCTTTTTACTTTATACCAGCCCTTCTTTTTAACGGACAATATAACCACGGTTTCTCCAAACATCAGCTGGTTAACCATTTCATATTTATGATGCGGCTTTTTACGAACCGGCGCCACCGGCACCGTCACAATTCCATGTTTCATAACAACTCCTTTAAAAGGTAAAGATAAACCAGTTTAAGATCGGTTGGCAGATTGTTTCACTTAAATTAGGTATTGACTTTACCTCCTTATCGGCCGTAATATTGTAGCGGATTACAAAAGCATTTTAAAACCGAATACCAGACGCTCCCGAACCGGTGATCCGCATTTAAATTCTTTGCCGCTTTAATCATCTGTACCAACTGGCGTCCTTCGATCAATGAAAGTTGACAGCACCATATTAGACCACTTATGCACAACCTTCCATTACAATGTTGAAGCCGCGCCCGTTGTCATTTTTGCCATCCGCGGTTGTATGCCCGCAACAGGTGCGCAGGCCCGTTGGTGCTTTGGCAGCACATATGCCGGTTTTTATGCAAGACCCGTTCCGGTTAACTATACAACCGCCCGCTGCACGATCGGGCTATGGAACCGCGCAGAAGAACAGATCACCATATTCCCCGGCAGTACGCTTCCGTCCCTTTCCTATCTGACTACACATCCATCAAAACAGGCCACCTCTAATATACTTTGTCCGGGTCTTTATGAACTACGAAAAGGGCTGCATCCGCGCAGCGGAGGAGCCGGAACCCATAATGCCCTGCTGATGGACGGCCACGGGATCGTGGAAGTTCCCACGCTCGTTACCGGAAATAAACAGGTACGGTTTGCAAGCACTCCCAAAAACTACCAAGTGGTGCTCCCCGGTGATAACCTGCATGCAGCCCGGAACGAGCCGGCATCCGGCGGCACCGGCAGTGATATGCTGATGCTTGATTATTCCAGCTCCGGATGCATCACCATCTGTGGAAAGCCCAGAGAACACATTACCGGCGTTCACACGCATTTAACCTGGAACTACTGGCAGCACTTTATGGACAGGATCGGCCATTACGAAAGCCGCTTCCCTTTTTTATTGTTCAATGCATCCGATATACAGAACGCCGCTCCTGTACCGCAGGACCTTCTGCGGTATGGCTCGTCCGGGAAACAGGTGCTGCGCCTTCAGAAAGCCCTTACCTGCATTACCGAAAGTAATACCGGAATGCCATATTACAACGGCGCTGTAAACGGGCAGTTCACCAACACAACCGTTCAATCATATTTCCGGTTTTATAAAGACATCTCCGGACAACATGCCGGATATACCCTGACGCCCTGCCAGCTATTCAACAGTATCCGTCATTTTAAAATTGAAGAAAACCTCAATCAGTTAAATTATTAAACCTTTTGCCATGCTATTTATTGATGATAAACGCGTGATCAACGGAATCACCATTTATCGGGACTTTCAAAACCGTAACCAATTTTTTTACCTGCCGTCTGATAAAGCCAAGATCGCCGATAATGGAAAAAAGATCCATTTTGTTGCCTATATAGACGGGGAGGTGATTGAAGGCACCGAGCCGGATTTCTCCAAAGATATCAAACGGGCAGGAGGCTTTCTGACACTGGAAGTAGAACTTGGCCCCGACGAAAACCAGGTAAAAGATATTGAAGCTCAGTTGCGTTCTGCCGAAGGCGATGATATCATCCTCTCGCAGGTGCCCTTTATAGACGGAGCCGTGGAACTGGTGCTTTTTGGAAGCGACGGCAAAGACACCAATAGTCCGCTTGAAGTCACTATTGCCGGCTCCACCAAGCCCTCCTTATATGGAATGCAGACAGCCGTTTTTTCGCTGCGCCTCGGGGGCATGGAAGCCCAGATCATGTGGAATCTTTTAAACAATGGCAAGCAGACACAGGCCGCAGTTAAATATGAGCTGGATTATAAAGGCCTGATGCCGGTTTATAATCTTGAGATCACGGTTGATTTTAAAGCAACCGAAGAATTCTGGCAGCACCATATTGATGCCGATTTCAATCTTACAACCCCTTCGCTAAAAATTGTATCCAATAATGATGTGGACCTGATCATGCGCGACCTGGTGAACCAGGGCGCCATCACCATCCGGGAAATTGACTTCACCGGCGGGGCCGGCGACAGCGGGGGAGCTACCGCCGCCACTTCACTGGAAGATAAAATGAAAATAGTAAAAGAGCTGATGCTCCCCACGCTCTTTGATGCCAGCGCCATCCCAAGCGAAGACTACAATGTGCTGAACAGTACATTGCCGAGCGAGCGGGACACCCCCACACCAACACCCACACCAACCCCCACATCTACACCACGTCCAACACCGGCACCCACGCCCCCGCCCGGCACCACTACTCCTCCGGTTACAGTAACTCCGCCACCTACCACTACACCGCCGCCTACCACACCGCCGGTAACGCACGGTCCGGTTGAGCCAACACCACCCGACAATGACGGCGGAGAAACCACGGTGCCTCCCCCTTCTTCCTCTACACCACCACCGCCGCGTACTTCTGCCCCGCCGGAAACCACCGTACCGCCGCTGACCACTGTGCCACCGGAGACGACAAACCCGCCGATAACAACCACGCCACCGGAGACCACCCATCCACCGGTAACCACAACCCCGCCGCCTACAACTACGCCACCGCCTACTACCACACCACCACCGGAAAAGGTAGAAACCCAGGTATCGGTAAATGTAGGATACCAGCTAAAGCACCGGTCCATTTCGCAACAGGTTAAAAGAACATTTACATATTCCAAAGCAGGCGCCATCACCAACAAGATCTATCCTGCAGGATTGCTTACGCTCGAAGGAACCGCCTTTAATGCAGCAGACCAGGTGATGCTGGTACGGCTGGGTGAAGGCCCCTTTAAAGAAATAAAAATAGAGATCCGCTCAGCGCTGGATTTTGAAGAATTCCAGATAAAAGAAGCCATTGTGCATATTTCATACGGCTTCCGCGGTGCGCAGGGCGACAAAACCAACCGCCTGCATCTGGGAAGCTATGCCATCAGCCCGGAAAAACCAAGGACCTTTATTGAGTTCTTTACCGACCAATACGGAACGCTTACTTACGACTACTATGTAGAATTTATTCATAAACCCGGATCCATCATCGGCTCCAATGAAACCCGTATCCGTTCCAGGGATTTTACGGATGTTACGGAAAGGGATATTGCTGTAAACATTTCGGATCATTCACCGCTGATCCCCGTTGAGATACAACCGGGCTCCATCAGCTTCTCCGAAGATGGTGTACAATCTGTGCAGGTTTTTGTGGCGCCCGAAAAAAACACAACAGGCAAAACGGTTATTTTTAAAGAGGATACTACCGAACTAAAGAAATTCCTCATTTTTCCGAAGGAGCCCAAAAATTATGTGTACTACCGCCGCGACCTGTTCTTCTTTAAAGAGGATAAAATTGAACAGGAACTGAGCAACCAGGTAGACTCCCAGGTAATTGTGAACCGGCCCGAGGCACGCACACTGGCCATCAGCCCGATCCTGGTGAACCCCGGCCAGCTGATCGCAAAAGCCATTGTAAAGGTCATTTACCGGAGCGCTGCCGGCGAGCAGTTTATGAAAGCGCTGGTACTGAATGCCGAAAGCCAGGATCTGGCGCAGCAGAATTTTACCATCGTAGTGGAAGAAGATGACCCCAGGATCTGGTCAGCTCAAACACAATTCATCCTGAAGAACGGAGATATCGTTGAAGGACTGGAACGGCAGTACACCATTGAACAGCCGCCCATCAGTCTCGAAAACTGCGGCATCAAGGTACTCAAGATCGCTACATTGCTGGGAACCGACACCTTCGGCGGCAATATAGCCGCCGTACAGGTGCAGATCTTTGACACGGCGGAAGCCGGTGCCAATGCGCTGGAGACCGTCCTCCTGAAAAAAGACAAGCCGGAAGATATTGTAGCCCTGCCTAATGTAGATATCACTGACCCTTTAACCGCCGTTGCACAGGTGATCAAGAAAGACGGCGGAGAGGAAACCCTGAATATGGTCATTCCCTCAGGACTCAGCGAAGTGCTTCTCCGCATCACCAATATTTAATAGATAAAACCACTAAACAATTGAACCATGATCATGTTATTCCCCACCATCAAAGTGCCCGGTCTGGACGATATTGAAATTTTCCGGGATCATGAGAAAAGCGATACCTTTTATGCACTCAGAGGAAGACCCCGCATTGCCGAAGATGATAAAGGAAACCCGCAGCTCAGCTTTAACTTCTTTTCGCGCAACGCAGATATTGCTTATGCCAGCAGCGCCAATAAAGACCTGGTAGAAACCCAGCTGGGCCAGCTGCTCTTAACCACCGACCTGTCCATTTCTGCCGAAGAGCACAAGACCATCACCGACTACCTCGAAAAAATGCTGGATGATAAAAATCATGTTTTTGTGCGGCTTTATACAAAGCTGGGCGGCGGAAAAAAAATCCTTGCCCCGGCCGCCGGTGCTGCTGCAAAACCGGTAATAAAACTGGGCACGCCCAATACCTGGAAGGATGGTGTGGCCAAGCTGGAAATACTGGAAGGACTGGGCGATACGTTTAAAAAACAATCAAGCGGCGATGTAAAGCCTTCCATGGTAGGTTCAAACGCTGCTGCATTTTATGCCACGTTTGGCATTGAAGGAGCACAGCTGATGTTTGACGCACTTACGAAAGGATACGAAGGCGATAAGGAAAAAGATACGCTGACCCCGTTACAGGCCATCGTCCGTTATGATCTGAAAGGATTTGCCTTTATACCCAACCTCGAAATAAAAGTAACTGCAAACTCCACGCAGATCTTTGACCAGATGCAATCCTATCAGATGGATTACAGCAAAAATAGAAGGGGAGGTATCAAAACAGAGATCGGTTTTTTCAGCTATAAACGAACAGATTCCCGGAGCGTCAGCGCCAGCAAAACAGAAATTGCCCGGATGATCCAGTCGCTCATTGACCAGAAAGTGATCAATATCGAAATCACCGATTTTGGCGATGTAGCGGCAAACAGTGAGGAGATCAAGGAAATAGAAACCAACCTGCGCACCTCCCTGCTTGATATGATCATGCAAACCATCATCCCCAATTTTTTCCAGACCGCATTTATCGGCGACAGTAATCCGCCTGCGGAAGGCGCAACCGGTACCGATGGCCAACCCAGGCCCAACCCGGATACCGGTGTTACCGCAGCAGAACGCGATCGCCCGAATGTTGAAGAGCACTACTACTTCCGCAATGATGTAGACAAAACAAAGATCACTTCCCTCAACTTTCATTTTAAGAAGAACGGCACCGTGGAGTTCCGCCGCTATCCCAACGGAACACTGACCACCTCCCTGTCGCAGGAACAGCTAAAGGCCCTGGTACAGGAAATAGACATCAGCAGCCCAAGGGTACAGATCCTGGAATTACAGATCGGCGTAAATGCCGACTTTGCTGCGGATAATATTCACAGCATCATTGTGAACGTTTCCTACAGGCAGCAGGATTTTGCCAGCAAACAGGTACGGGAAAACTCCAAATCATACCTGTTCAAAACCGGTCAGGAGATCTATACCTTCAGGGTGACCATGGCACGCAACGAAAAAGGGGAACTGATCGATTTTTATACAGCTGAAGCAAAAATATCCTATATCGGCACGGCTGAAGCGCCCCCCCCCATCCGCCTGGAGAATATCAGCGATCGCTCCCTGGTGGTATCCTACGATAAGCTGGGCTTTGTAACCGTAAACTGCATTGCCGGCGATATTGACTGGACCCTGATCAAAGAAGCGATCGTGCAGCTTGTTTATACCGCAGCGCCCGATCAGCCGGATACCAAAAAAGAGATACGGCTTACAAAAGACGCTCCGGCAGGCAACTGGAGGTGTTATACTTATGGCAAAAAGGATAAAAGCTATACCTATAAGGTAAAATATCTGTATGCGGACGGAAAGGAAACAGAAAGCGGGGAAAAGTCCGACACAAAAGGAACGCTGATGATCGACGACCTGCTTACCGGAAGGATCAAAGCCTCCTTTGACGTTATTATGGATACCAACACCGTTAAAACGGCAAAACTGGAGATCCTGTATGAGGATACTGCCAAGGGGGTCAAAGAAGAGTATTCCCACTGGTTCAACGGGTCCGAAACCTGGGACTGGTCTGCCCGCACGCAACAGGGTACCGGCAGCGCCTTCAGATACCGGTACTTTGTGCAATACCAGGACGGCATCGTATTTACCTCAACCTGGCAGGATTCCGAAAGCGACAGCGATATACCCCCCATTACCCTCGGGCGCAAACAAAAAACACTCACCATCGACGGGGGATTGCTGGACTGGACCAAATGGCAGGTGGTTTATGTATCGGTCGAATACAATGAGCCGGAGCACAATTATAAGGCATCAAAGAACATACGCATCGATGCCAATGCCCCCCTGCAATCGTTTGAGGTAATGCCGTTCACAAACGATCCGGTCCCCTTCCTGTATTCACTGCAATTTGCCAAAGCCGGTGCCGCACCCGTATCTGTAGCGCAAAAAGAAAACACAACCGGCCTGCTGTTGCTGGAAGAGCCCGTAGCGCCTCCCGTTCAACCTTAAATTTTTTACCATGCCCGATCTGAAAGGAATACAACTCATATCCCGGCGCGTACAGCTCAATTACAAGCCGATGTTAACACAGGTACTACAGCTGTACAGCAACAATAACCGGCTGGGCGAACCACCCACCGACCCGGATAAAATATACATTTACGAAGGTAAAAAATACGGCCAGCCGAAATTCAGGATCAAAACAACACCCGCCACCGAATTAAGGCCCGCCAGCGACGCCTTTTCATTTGAAAAGGATGAAAATACCGGCACCATTACCCTGCGTTGTGTGATTGAAGTATACAGGGACGAGCCCGATGTGATTCCGCTAAACATAAAAAATCCCGGCATCAGCCTCGAGTTTGAAGCTGCCGGTAAAAAAATAAGCAAGCCGCTTACCATTACCCAATCACCCGCCATCAACGCCGTAAACCTGCTGCAGGACCTTCATGCGCAAACCACGGTTACCTGGGATGAGATCCAGGGCCTTTTCACCCATTTAAGAGAGCCGGGCAACAGCGTGGCATTTCAGTTTACGGCTACGGCCGAATTGTGGTGGGAGGAGCTTATAAAAACCAGCAGCACGGCTTCTTTCCGGCTATTGACCGTTCTGGAAACAAGTAGTCTACTCACCGCAAAACCGGCCACTGCCAAACCTTTTTCGGGCATTGTGGCCCGCATACGGGATCACCGGGGTACGGTAGTTCGCCCCACTATCAAACCTCCGCCAACCATACGGCCCACACCAGGTCCGGCAGAGGGAACGCCTCAATTCAAACCGGCTCAGAAGCTGGATATCAAAAGTATTATTATACGATCCTATACAAAAGACGACACGCTAATATTTGGTCCTTTTGCCGCACAGCTGAACGTAAAGGATCTCAGCTGGCAGATTGTCAATATTCCAAAGGCCGGTGAAAACTACACTATCAGTTATCAGCCCACTTACCAGGCGGATGTATTTAACTTCCTGCCCCAGGTATTCCGCATCAAAGCCAAGGAACAGAGCGGCGAACCACGCATCTCCATCAGTATGAATGCAGGAGCCGACGAAAAACCGGAAAACTATAAGATCAATATCGCCCTTACACTGATCCCCTATTACAACCCGCTGGCCAAAAAAGACCTGTACCGCGAGCTGAACCGCATTACAAAAGGCGTTACCCGTTTTTGCGAACTGCGCCTGGGTGGATATAAATCCGCAAAGTTTGAACTACGCTCCGCCTATGCCGGCGAAAATGCCGTATTCACAGGAAAAATGCCCGCTTCCATTGATGTGATCGATCCCGTAAACGGTTTTGTATTGAATGTTGAATGCACGCTGGAATCCTTTGATTATTTCCGGAGGGAGATCAGTGAAGGAGACGGCATCATCATTGGCGATATCGTTTTTGAACTGGTATCCGGAAAAGACGATGCGCTTCAGACCAGCGTGCAGCGCATCCCGGTAGAACTGAACATCGGTAAACTCGCCGGCATCCCCATCTCCATAAAACCGGATACCGAAAACATAGCCGACGTTATCGACATTAAAGGGTTTACCATCTATAATGAGAACAGTTTCCCGGTTGCTGTAAAAGGTATTGATGTAACCCTGCTCTCACAGATAGAAGAAACAGTTTATGAAGCCGAATATGACCCGGATCTGCAAGCCACCTGGCCGCTGGAGCTGCCGGGCAATGCCACACAGCAGGTGTTGCTCACAGAACGGCAACCAGCGGATGAGGAAGCGTCCTTCTGGACACAGGTGGTTTGTGATCCTTACGGTATATCCGTTCAAAAAAAGCCGGATGAAATCCTGGAACGCCTCATCGATTATGCAACCGGCGATCCTCAACTGTGGAAACTGGAAGTGAGCTGCCCGCTTTTTGAACGATGGGGCCAGTTGGATGATGCCACCATTACACCCTTTAAACAGGTAAGTCACCTGATCGTAGAAGTAAAAAATGAAAAAGGGGCCACTTTTTCTGTAAAGCTCGATCAGCAGAAACCCGTGGCCAATATCGAAATGTCGCGAAGCATCAGCGAAATATTAAAGACCCAGCAACTTACCGGCCGGAAATATCAGTATCGTGTGGGTACAAATTATGTCATACAGCCCGCTCACTGGACAGAATGGAGCGATCCGGAGAGTACCGCTTCCGATTATTTAACCGTTGTCCCCCACCCATTATCTCAACCATAAAAATGTTTCACCATGATTACCATTCCCAGTGTGCTCAACTATAAAAATGTTTCTGTTTATCCGGACGATGAAGACTGCAATCTTTTCTATGCGTTTAAAAATACGCCCGAAATAACACTTCAGAACGAGCAGCCGGTCTTTAGCGGCCTGTTCTGGACCGATGCCGCGGATGGCGCAGCAACCAGCGTAGCGGGTATTGCCGGCGGCTGGATCAATTTTGACTCCAACCTTGCCGTACCACAGGAATTGCTGAATGAGATTGCTGAAAAACTGAAAAGCGCCCGGGTACAGGAGAACCGGCGTAGAGTCCTGATAAAGACCGAAAAGGAGCGGCTGGCACTTATTGCAAAAGCCTCCGGAAAAACCACGGTCCCCGATCCGGATCTGCCCCCGGTAGGTGAGATCCGGTTTGGGGCCGTCAATTTTACCAAGGGGACCGTAACCCTGCTGGAAGAACAGGGCGGTGACCTGGTAGCCTGGTCCTCCGCCGGCGGCCCGGCCAGCCTCATAGGCGATAATAATGCCGCTTTTGCATTACGCCTGAGCCCCACCGGTGCAGCCATCTGGTACAAATCGCTGAAGGAAGGTCAAAAAGCGATCAGCATCCGGTATGAACTCAAGTTCCAGCTACGCCTGCCCAGTCTTGAAATAAGAGCCTGGGCTGGCTCCTCCCAGTCCGGAGAGATCAACCGGGAGGTAGAACGGAAGATCATCAATATGGACCAGGGCTGCAGCGATGCAGACGTGGAGCGCATCGACGTAAAATCCGTAACCCGCACCCTTATGGAAACCGGGCTGGTAAACATCGAAATAAAAAAAGGGGCTACCGAAATCTCGGACGAGAATGTAAGCCAGCTACGTAACCTCGCCATTGGGCTCATCGAAGAAAAGGTAAAAGAGATCATCAAAAGCCGCATCCAGGGTATGAGTGAAGAAGAACGGAAGAACTCCCTGTTGCAACTGGTAAAAGAAGAAGTGAATTCCTTTGTGGAACTTCGCTTTACCCAGCAGGATGTAGTGGAATGGAGCATTAACCCCCAGGGCACTATCATGAACTTCCTGGAAAAAGTTCCGGATTCAAAAAAACAGGCGATCACAAAGCTGGTCGACATGTCGGAAAAGGAGGTGGAAACCATCGCCCTTCAAACAAAAGTAAATGCCCCCTGGGAAGAAGAGCCTTTTGTAAATACGGTTAAGGTAAACATTGCCTATCCATCGGCAAACGAACACCATTCCCTGATCTTCAATAAGGACACTCCCATCGATACCTGGCATTTCAGAAGACCTAAAAAAGACGACGGCATTGCCGAATATACAGCCGAGGTCTATTTCAAAGGGCGCTCCCAACCGTTGGTGACCAGCGGGAAAGCAGCCTACCAGGATATAGTTATCAATGTGGCCCGTAAAGGTATGTTTGACGTACGGTTTAAGCCCCACCCCGTTTTAGGCACCCTTACCGGCGATAATGAAATAAAGATCATACAGGTAGACCTGTTTTATAAGCAGGAAGGTGATCCCGACTATTTTTCGGAGACCCTGGCGCTGAAAACGGAAGCCCCCGATGGCGAGCAGTTTAAACGGCTCATCGGAAAAGAAATCGACGCGCCACTTGTATATAAGGCAAAATATTACTCCAAGGACGGGAGCTTTATTGAAATGCCCGAAAAAAAATACTACGCCACGGAAAATGCAGGAGCATCCATCTTTGTGGAATCGCCTTACCAGAATACGCTGAATATCCCCGTAGAGCTGGCGCAGGTACCGGATGAATCTGTAAAAAAGATCATTGTGGAATTCCAGTATGACGATCCCGGAAATAAATTTTCCAGCGCCGATAAAATAGAGCTTACGGCCGAAGACAGCTGGGACTCCGTTACCGCCACCCTGCTCCTGATGAACAAGGAGCGCACCGATTTCCGTTATCAATACAAAATTGTTTCCAATGCCGCCATTGCCAAGTCGGCCTGGATCAATGGTTCCGGTGAGGAAACCATCCTGCTTCCCTACCTGAAGATACATATAGATTCTTCCCTGCTGCAATTAGGCACCCGCTACATGAACGCCCTGCTCACGATGGAATACAGGAACGGTGAAGCCGCTATCAGCCAGGAATTTTTACTGACCCAGCAGTCTGCAGCCACACCCCTTAACTGGTATGTGCCGCGCTCCAATACCAATGCGGCGGAATACACCTACCGTCTGGTACTAATGGACGCAGCAGGAGCCGAAACAGAAACAAGCGGAAAAGGAACCGGAAGCATATTACTGTTGAAAACTGCATAACTCATTTAATTAAACAACCCGATGTTAAGTTATAAACCACCGTTTATCGAAACCGGTCCGCTCACGCTTTTTGGTGACGATGTAAACCCCGATGTGTTTTACTATGTGTGTATGCAGCCCAATGTTTTGCGCAACCAGGATAATCAACCGCAAATGGAAGCCTATGCCATCATCCCCGAAGCGGGTGTGGGCGAAAGGGACGGCATCCTGGAAGCCAGTCTCATGATGGATGTTGGCCTGGTACCGGATGAAGCCGACCTGCGGGAAGCCGAAAAAGCGATCCAAAAAGTAACCGGAAGAAAACCCAGGCTGCTGGCACCCGCTCCCATCCATGATGCTAAAGTGCAGCTGATCGTTGCCGCCGCCGGTGAAGAGCCCGATCCCAAAAAATGGTTTGTGACCCGTGAGATCAATGCATCGGTGCTGGGAAACAATAACGCAGCATTGGTGGCAAGGACCACCGGCAATGATGCCAAACTGCTGATCGCCGCACTGGATGCCGATGTAGTAGCGGCAAGCGTGCACTACAGTTTAACCCTGCTGGGTATTGCTCCCGTTTTCAAGGCAACGATGAAAGCCGACTGGAAAAAGATCTATCATCACTTTGAAAAGTTTGACAAGACCAATCTCATTTTTTATACCGATGAGATCACCGAGGCGGTGGATGAACTCGAAGAGAGCAATGCCATTGAAATAGAGATTGAAGAACTGGATCCGGATATCAAAAGCGAAGCGCTGAAAAGCCTGATGAACGAGCTGAAATCAGAAGTATTTAAAAAGATCTTTCAGCCGGCGGCATCGCCGCTCAATGCCGGCAGTAAATGGGAAGACCGGGTGGCAGCCGGGGTAAGCCGGGTACTGGGATCACTGGCCATTGGCGCGCATCATATCCGCCGCAATATCGACGAAAGCCAGCTGTACACCACCGAGATCAACCTCTCTCAGAAAAATGTAAAGACCTATCCCTTTTATCCACAGGCGCTCCTGAGCTCATTGCTGCAGCGGGCCGGTGGTATCAAAGAACGGATCCGGTGGATACGCCTGGATGAGATTCCCTTTATAGACCAGCAAGTAGAAGTGAGCCTGGCTGCCGATACCTTTACCAATACCAACATCAAATCAGTACTGGCCGAATGCCGGGTGCGGGACACCAATTCCGGGCAAGTAAAGATGCAGCAAAGCCTGGTATTTGACGCTGATGAGCAAAATAAGCGCGTCTTTAATTTCACCCGCGAAAAGCAGGTGCCTTATCAATACGAATACAGGGCGGTGATCTTTATGCAGGCAGCAGCAACAAGCCTGCCGGACAAACTGGAAACGGAATGGGGAACCGAAACCACACCCTATATTTACCTGAACCCCGCCAGCTATTTTGGAACAAAGGAGCTTTCTATAAACATCGACGATACCGGTATTTTTGACACGGCCCATTTAATAGAGGCCCAGCTGAATGTTGTAAAAAAGGGAACGACCGATCCCGTAGCGCAAAAGACATTTCTTTTCAGTACCGCCGATTTTCAACAAAAGGCTTTTACATTGATCGCCGACAAATCACTCGACCTGCTGTTTAACCTAACGCTCACCTACTTTCTGAAACAGGCAGCAGAACACAAAGTGGTTTATGAGAGCGTGGATCCCGGGATTTTCTTTATACCCAATCCCTTTGAGAACAAATGGTCGGTTGATCTTATATGCCATGCAGACTGGGCACAAACGCAAAAAGTTATCCTGGAAACCAGGATCAGGGATGCAGAACGGGAAGACCTTCTGACCAATAAATTTGACTTTACAAAGGACAGCACTGAAACCAAACTGGCGGTGTCGGTAAGCCTGCGCACGCCAAAAGAAACATTCGAATACCGGGTAACAACCGTAGACAGCAGCGGTAATATCATACAGGGGCCGTGGAAAGAACAGGGCGGTCCGGTACTGGTGATCACCGATAAGATCCAGGCGCAGCGCATCATACGGGCCACGCTCACCCGGTGCCCTGACTTTGAAAAGAACGAGATCAAACAGGTGACCATTGAATTCATTTATGAAGACAAAGCCAACCAGGTACACGCAGAAAGCGGCCGCCTTGCCTTTGCAAAACCCGGCGACGTGGTGTCGTTCACCCACGCCATGCCCGATTTCAACCTTAAGGAGTTCACCTATATGGTCCGGGTAAGAGGTAAAAGCGGCCAGTCGTACAAAACCGAATGGATGAAGAACACAACAGACAAAATCAATATAGAAATCCCGGACAAGATCTGGTAAATATTCAATGATTATGCTCGATTTATCAAAACCACTGGGTATTCACGAAGGACTTATTTTTTACGGCGATCATGAGTTGCCGGACCTCGTTTATTATTTCCCCGACGAAGTTGGCCTGGCGCCGCAGAAAGACGCACCGGGGCTTTATGAAATGTACCTCCAGGCCTTTAGCGAAAGCGATGTAAGTGAAGGCGGCATGGAAGCGTTGAGAAATTCAGCCGGCTCCATTTTATCATTGGGGGTGCAATGCACGGTATCCGAAAAACGGCTGCAGAAAGCAATGGACCAGGTAAAAGATACCGGCGTATTTCCCGAAAACCTGAAAGCAAGCCTGCCTCCGTGGCGGGATGGTTCCGTAAACCTGATCGTACTGGACAGCGACAACAGTGATGCCCGTTCTATAAATGCAGACAGCTTTGTAAAAAGTATTGTGGGCTCAAAAAAGCCCTCGCTGATGTCTTCCACACTGGACAGCGTTTTTAACGTGCGGCTCGATCGCCGCGGTACGGCAATTGTAACCGCAGCGCTGGAGGGCGATACCGGCAATGTTGCGGGTATTTTGTATGATCTGAAATTTAACGCCCTGCGCCCTGCGCTGGATATGCGCATATGGGCAAACCTGGACCGGTGCTACGAAAGCGTCTCCCACCAGCTGGGAGTAAAAGTAGAGGGACAGATCTACGTGGTAAAGGCCTCCCTGGGAGCAGACTTTGGCTGGCTCACAAAAAAACTGGAGGAGGACGGCGATCTGAAAATAGAGGTCATCAGCCAGGCAGAAGATGCCGAAACCAAAAAGATGATGGATGAAATGATCAGCGACTTTAAAACGAGCATTCTCCGCGAAATGTTTGCCCCCTATATAAACCCCGAAATACCCGGTGCCATTGCTGCAGGCGCAGCATCCGTATCCACATCACTTATTTCTGTAGGGGTAAGCTATCGCTTCACCAAAGAGAACATTACACAGAACAAAGTTATTGAAGTGGATTACCGTGAGCGCTCGGCCATCGTACGTACGCACAACCCACAGGCGCATTTGTGGGTAGTGGGCAAACAAATAGCAGCCCATTTAGAAAAATACATCCAACACATCCGCTTTGGAGAAGTATGGCGGGAGCAGTCACTTTTGATAAATCTCCAGTATGATTTTGATGAAGCAGCGGCCGACCTGCTCAGTGCCGAAGTCATGGTCTGGCGGTTTAAGGACGGCATCCATGCGCATCCGGCAGAAGGACACTTTTCCATTCCTGCCGGTATTGATGCCCTGTACAGCGTTACCTTTCATAAAGGCAATGCCACCCCAAAAAACATTGCCTGGAACTATGAAAAAGAAGAACCTTTTGGCTACTACTATCAGCTGCGGTTTGTATACCAGCCGGGCCGGCAGG
>Ga0222424_100451_pt1 | contig 22716 bp, 23 predicted proteins | sample 2B2ome_FD_182468 | JGI IMG/M metagenome (GOLD analysis project Ga0222424, IMG submission 182468) | Enriched microbial communities from leaf-cutter ant dump, University of Wisconsin, Madison, United States - 2B200A (version 2) | ecosystem: Environmental > Terrestrial > Nest > Insects nest > Nest... | reverse complement strand
CTGGGGTCGCGCCCTGGTCGCGGCGCTGTGCGCGCGGGCGCGCCAGGGCGTGCGCGTGCGCATCCTCTGCGACTGGCTGGGCAGCGCGGGCCGCCTCGGCAGGCTGCCACGGCTGCTGCGCGCCGCCGGCGCCGAGCTGCGCCGCTTCAACACGCCCGGCCTGGGCGAACCGCTGGCCTGGGTGGTGCGCAATCACCGCAAGCTGATCAGCGTGGATGCCTGCGAGGCCATGATCACCGGCTGGTGCCTGAGCGCGCAGTGGCGCGGCCGATCCGGCGAAATGCCCTGGCGCGACACCGGCGTGCGCGTCGCCGGCCCCGTGGTGGCGGAGGCCGAGGCGGCCTTCGCGCAGACCTGGCGCATGGCTGGCGGCACACCACCGGAGGGCGCCGTGGAAGAGACGGCCTGCCCGCTGTCCGACATGACCCTGACCGTGGAGAACGCCCGCGCGCGCCTGCTGGTCGGACGCCCGCAACGCAGCCCGCTGTTCCAGCTCGACCAGCTGGTGATCGGCATGGCGCGCGAGCGCATCTGGCTGACCGACGCCTACCCGGTCGGCGCCCCGGCCTACCTCGACGGCCTGCGCCGGGCCGCCCGCGATGGCGTCGATGTACGCCTGCTCGTGCCCGGCAGCACCGACCTGCCCCTGCTCGGCATGCTCGCGCGCTCCAGCTACCGCGCCCTGCTGGAGGCCGGCGTGCGCGTGTTCGAATGGAACGGCGCCATGCTGCACGCCAAGACCGCCGTGGTCGACGGCCAGTGGGCGCGCATAGGCTCCAGCAACCTCAACCCGGCCTCCTGGCTGGGCAACTACGAGCTGGATCTGGTCGTGGAGGACGCCGCCTTCGGCACGACCCTGGAGACGCAGTACCTGCGCGACCTCGACCAGAGCACCGAGATCGCGCTGCGCGCCGGCCAGAAGGTGCAGCTGCTGACACCGCGCGCCGCGCGCAAGCGGCGCCTGCGCCAGCAGCCCCAGCTGGCCACCGCGACGCCCCTGCGCGTTTCCCGCGCCGTCGCGCTGGCCGTGCGCGAATCACGCCGCCTGGGTCCGGCCGACGCCAGCCTGCTCGGCCTCATGGGAGGCTCCGGGCTGCTGCTCGCCCTCATCGCCGTCTGGGAGCCGGCCTGGGTGGCCTGGCCCATGGCCCTGCTCGCCGCCTGGACAGGCATCAACCTGCTGCGCATCGCCGCGCGGCGGTACCGGCGCTATCGTTCGGAGGACGGAACGGAGGATGACGCGACGTGAACGGTCATCCGTCCGGGAAATGGCGGAAGCGGTGAGATTCGAACTCACGAACGGTTGCCCGTCGCCGGTTTTCAAGACCGGTGCATTAAACCACTCTGCCACGCTTCCAGAGATGGGGGTTGGCAGGATACCCGCTCCAGCCGGAGCGTCAAGCGTGACGGATAACGACCACGCAGGCGATCTCCACCCTATCGCGCCTGATTTGCAGATGCCGCACATCACACCGTAGAATTGCGAACAATTCTCATTTATTTTCATCAGTGACGGCGGCATGACCATCAGCGATACCCGGCAGCAAATCGCCGACCTGTACGCCGATCATCACGGCTGGCTGCGAGGCTGGCTGCACAAGCGCCTGGGCAACGCCTCGGACGCCGCCGACCTCACCCACGACACCTATGTCCGCCTGCTGGTTTCGGAGCGTTTCCCGACATCCGCCCAGTCACGCGCCTGGCTGACCCAGATAGCCCGGGGGCTGGTCATCGACCTGCACCGCCGCAGACGCCTGGAACTGGCCTGGCAGGAGACCCTCGCCAGCCTGCCCTCGCCTGAAACACCACCACTGGAACAACAGGCCATCATCCTGGAAACCCTGGTGGCGATCGACACGGCGCTGGACGCGCTGCCCGCCAGGGTCCGCGAGACCTTCCTGCTCTCGCAGTTCGACGGACTGACCTATCGCGAGATCGCGGCGCGTCTCGGCATATCGGTCGCGGCCGTCCGCAAGTACATGCTCAAGGCAGCCAGCGCCTGCCTGATGACCCTGACCGACTGAGCCCGCCATGAACAGCAAGGACACCGGACTCCCGACACCCGAGGCGCGCCAGACCGCGCTGGAGTGGCTGATCACGTTCTGGTCGGGCGAAATCTCCGACCATGATCGCCAGGCATGGCGCCAATGGCATGATGCCCATCCAAGCCATCAGGCGGCCTGGCGGCAGGTGCAACACCTGGAAAGCCGCCTGCGGGAACTGCCGGGCGCCATGGCCGGCCAGACCCTGCGCGCCAGCGGCAGGCCATCCGTGAGCCGGCGTCGCCTGCTGCAAGGTCTGGGAGCGGTGGCCACCGTGGCCGTGGCGGGGCATGTTTTCCGTGACAGCCAGGCCTGGCGCCTATACGCGGCCGACATCCATACCGGCATCGGTGAAATCCGTGAAATCACACTCAGCGATGGTACCCGCGTCAGCCTCAACACCGCGTCGGCCATCGACGTGCATTTCACGCACGAGGAGCGTCGTGTCGTGCTGCGCCAGGGCGGCATTCTGGTGACGACCGCTCACGATGCCCGCCCCTTCCGGGTGGAAACGCGGGCGGGCACCATCGAGGCCCTGGGTACCCGCTTCGCCGTGAACCAGCGGGTGGATCACATCTGCGTGGCCGTCTATGAACACCGCGTCCGCATACGACCACGGGACAATCCGGACCGCAGCCTGCTGCTGGAGGCCGGGCAATACAGCCGGCTGACTGCCGGCGCGGCCTCCCCCGCCCAGCCAGCCAGCGACACCGCAACCGCCTGGACACGCGGCCGCCTGATCGCCGAGCACATGCGGCTGGCCGACTTCCTGGACATTCTGGGCAACTACCGGCGCGGCATCATCCACTGCGATGCGGCCGTGGCTGATCTCGTGATCTCGGGCGTGTTCCCGCTCACCGACACCGACCGGGTACTGGCATCGCTCAGCCAGGCCCTGCCCGTGACGGTGATCTGGCACACCAGCCTCTGGATCACGGTGGAGGCACGTCCTGAAAAAAAATCGCTGGTGGCGTAGCACTTTTCCTCTGTCATCCGGGAAAGGGATAAGCCCCCTGTTTCACCGGGGCGTCCCACAGACCCACAGCGCACAGGAAAACCTCATGCCACACATCACCCTGCCCCCTTGCCGCCCCCGCGCGCTGGCCGGCGCCATTTCCCGCGCCCTGCTGCTGACCAGCCTGGGCCTGGGCACCGGCCTGCCGGCGGCCATGGCCGCTGAAAGCGCCAGCGCCGCCAGCCGTCAGTCCTATCACATCGCCGCCGGCTCGCTGGACAGCGTGCTCAACCGCTACGCCGACCAGGCCGGCATCCTGCTGGTCGTCGATGCCCAGCTCACCGCCGGCAAGAGCAGCCCGGGGCTGGATGGCAGCTACTCCATCAGTGAAGGCTTCACCCACATCCTGACGGACAGCGGCCTGCAGGCCATCGCCCAGGGTAATGGCAGCTACATGCTGCGCAAGGCGCCGCCAGCGGCGACAGGCAGCCATGTCACCGAACTGGCCACCGTCAATGTCACCGCGCAGCTCGGCGACGAAGATGGCAGTGCCTACACCACACGCTCCGCCAGCACCGCCACGGGCCTCAAGCTCTCGCCCCGGGAGACGCCGCAGGCTGTCACCGTGGTCACGCGCGCGCGCATGGATGACCAGGCCACCAACGACATCAGCACGGTGCTGGACCAGGCGGTCGGCGTCAGCGTCAACGCCACCAGCGCGGTGGGCACGGACGGCATCAACTTCTACGCGCGCGGCTTCGACATCAAGAACTTCCAGATCGATGGCTCGCCCCGCCCGCCCGCCATCTACGGCTTCTCCGAAACCACGACGGACATGGCCGTCTATGACCGCGTCGAGATCGTGCGCGGCGCCAATGGCCTGATGAGCGGCGCCGGCAGTCCGTCGGCCGCGGTCAACCTGGTGCGCAAGCGGCCAACGGCCGAAAAGCAGGCCTCGGTCGGCATCCAGATCGGCTCCTGGAACCATAGCCGCCTGGAGGTCGATGCCAGCGGCGCGCTGACACCATCCGGCAAGGTGCGCGGCCGTGTCGTCGCCGTCCACCAGGACAGCGACTCCCATCTGGACCGCGCCAACCTCAAAAAGGACGTGCTCTATGGCATCGCCGAAGTCGACCTGACCGAGAAAACCCTGCTGACCGTCGGCATGGAATATCAGGACTTCACCAACAGCGGCGCCTCGCGCGGCGGCGTGCCGCTGTTCTTCACCGATGGCAGCAAGACGCATTTCGACCGTTCGACCAACACCGGCGCGGCCTACAACGAGTTCAGCCACCAGACCACGCGTTTCTTCGGCTCGCTGGAGCACTTCTTCGACAATGGCTGGTCCGCCCGGCTCGAGGCCGAAGAATCGCGTCCGGACTACGATGAAGCCTTCAGCTACCTCTATGGCGCCTTCGATGCCGCCACCGGCGCCGGCTCCACCATGTACACCGCGCGCTGGGCCGGCGACCTGCGGCAACGCATCGTCGGCCTCAACGCGTCCGGCCCCTTCAGGCTGCTGGGCCGGCAACACGACCTGATGGTGGGCGCCAGCTACAACACAGCCGAGGACGCCGGCAACGACTATCCCGGCTGGTGGAGCGGCCCGGCCTACATGGCCGCCGTGCCCGACGCCCGGCAGTTCCTGGCCACGGGTCAGTATGCCAGGCCAGCCCTGAATCCGACCGGCTCACGCTATGGCGGCCGCATCGAACAGACCGCCGCCTACGCTGCCACTCGCCTGAAGCCCAGCGATGCCGTCTCGGTGATCCTCGGCAGCCGTGTCAGCAACTGGAAGGAAAGCGAATGGGACACTTACTCCGGCAGCAAGTCCTCACGCACGCTGACCAACGAGCGTGACGTGGTGACGCCCTACGCCGGCATCGTCGTCGACCTGAACGACCAGCTCTCGGCCTATGCCAGCTACGCCGACATCTTCGAGCCGCAGAGCGTGGAGGACCAGGCCGGCAAACGCCTCGACCCGCTCGTGGGCGCCAGCTACGAGATCGGTCTCAAAGGGGAGTTCAACGGTGGCAAGCTCAACACCACCGCCGCCCTGTTCCGCATCGAGCAGGACAATTTCGCCGTGGCCATCCCGGGCGCACCGCTCAACGCCAACGGCAACACGCCCTACCGCGCCGAGAGCGGCACCGTGTCGCAGGGCTTCGAGCTGGAGGCCAATGGCGAGGTGGCTGAAGGCTGGCGACTGGGCGGCGGCTACGCCTACGCCAAGCCCAAGGACGCGAATGACGCCCAGCTGCTGACCGAGATTCCCAAGGAGACGGTGAAGCTGTTCAGCACCTATCAGCTCCCCGGCGCCTGGCAGGCGCTCACCGTCGGCGGCAACCTACGCTGGCAGGGCAAGTCCTTCGCGGCGGGCTCCGGCCCGAACGGCGAGGACTTCGTGCAGCACGATCTCGCCGTCATCGATGTCATGGCCCGCTACGCCATCAGCAAGCAGGTATCGGCAGCACTGAACGTCAACAACCTGTTCGACAAGACCTACTACAGCGGCTTCTCATGGGACCATGGCGTCTACGCGGCACCGCGCAACGTCATGCTCAGCCTGAAGTGGTCGTTGTGAAATGACGAACATCAACATGGCATGACACATTGCGCACCGAAAGCACTCACCTGAAACCGGGACTCATGCTGTCCTGGCTGCTCAACTCCGCCGCCGCGCTCGCCTGCGAACTGCCGGTGCCGGCGGAGTCCGTCCGGCTGGAGCGTTTCATCCAGTCTGTGCCGGTCACCGGGGCCACCCCTAGCCGGCGCACGGAGCTCGTGCTCTGGCAGGACGACAACATGCTGCATGTGCGCATCTGCGCCGAGGATCCGGAGCCCGGCGGGATCGTGGCCCGGCAGATGCGGCGCGATGTCCACGGCATGCTCGCCGAGGACCGGGTGACGCTGGTGGTGGATGTGGAAGGCAACGGCCGCAACGCCTATCTGTTCGCCGTCAACGCGCTGGGTGCCCAGTACGATGCCCTGATCTTCGACGGCGGCCAGATGCGCGAGGATTGGGATGCCCGCTGGCACAGCGAGGCCCGCGTGCACGCGCAGGGCTGGAGCGCGCAGCTCGACATTCCGCTGTCGGTGTTCGCGCAAGGCACCACGGCGCGCGGCCCCTGGCGGATCAATGCCGAGCGCTGGATGCCGCGCGGCAACGAGCGCGTTCGGCTGGCCGGCATCTCGCCGGACCGTGAGGTGTACTCACTGGGAGATGGCGTCGCCGTGCCGGCGATGCGCTCGCGGGAACCCGGCCTGGGCCTGCGCGTGAAGCCCTCGCTGCGCGCCAGGAGCGAGTCCGCCGCCGCGTCAGGCACCGGCAAGGCCCGCCATGAGCTGGAGCCCGGACTGGAGCTGTTCCATGAAAGCCGGCAGGGCCTGCGCACCACCGCGGCCTTCAACACCGACTTCGGCGAAGCCGAGGTGGACGAACGGGTGGTCAATCTGTCGCGCTTCGAGCTCTTCCTGCCGGAAAAGCGCGAGTTCTTCCTGCGCGACGCCGGCCACTTCAGCTTCGGTGGCCTAGACGACAGCGCCGTCATGCCCTACTACTCGCGCCGCATCGGTCTCGATGACGGCGGCCGGGCGCGCAACCTGGACGCCGGGCTGAAACTCACCGGCCAGATCCAGGGCGTCGACTATGGCGTCTTCGGCGCCCGTGTCGCCGGCGGCCCCACCGAGCCCGGACTGCCCGACCAGCCCGCGACCGATGTCGCCGTGCTGCGCCTGGCCCGTGGCCTGGGAGACCACCACCGCCTCGGCTTCATCGGGACGCGCGGCGACACCGCGGGCAACAGCGACAGCCATCTCGAAGGCGTGGACTATCAGTACCGGCTCATCGACTGGCAGGGCGACAAGACCCTCGCGGCCTACGCCTGGGCCATGACCTCGGACAATGCCGCGCAAGGCCGGGGCCAGGCCTGGGGTGGCAGCCTGGACTACCCCAATCTCGGCCCCACCGGCTACATCGAGCTGCAGCGCGTGGGCGAAGGCTTCCGGCCCGCGCTCGGCTATCTGGCCGAGGACGGCGTGACCCGTGGCAGCGGCAGCGCCGGCTGGTGGCGACGCACCGAGGCCGGTACCGACCTGGTCCCCGGTGTCGACTGGAGCTTCCGCCGCCGCCTGGATGGCAGCGAGCAATCCTGGCTGGTGAACCCCGAATACGCCATCACCAACGCCGCCGGCGACACCGTGATCGCGGAGGCGTTCTTCGAAGCCGAGACCCTCGCCACCGACTACGACCTGCTGCCCGGCGTCACCATTCCGGCCGGCCGCCATGACTGGCACTATCTGTTCGGCTATCTGGAGACCGCGCGCTCACGGCCGCTCTGGGGTCATGCCGAGCTGCGCCGGGGCGGCTACTACGATGGCCGCCGCGACGAGCAGGTGGTCAGCTTGGGCTGGCACACCGGACCGCGCTGGGCCTGGGATATCGGCCTGAAACGCGATGCCATCGCCCTGCCGGGCGGCAGCTATACCGTGAAGATGGCCACACTGCGCCTCGACTACACGCCAAGCACGCGCCTGGGCGGCAATATCCTGCTGCAGTGGGACAATGTGTCGAACCAGATGGGCGCCAGCGCCCGCCTGCGCTGGCAGTGGTCGGCCAGGAGCGAGCTCATCGTCGCCCTGGACCATTTGCGCTACAGCAACGCGCTGCGCCATGTCGAACCCACGCAGACCAGCGCCCTGCTCAAGCTGGTCTGGAACCTCGAGAAGTGATGTCCGCGCGGGGCGCCGCCTCCAGCAACCGCACCACCACCACCAGCGTGGCGTTGACCGGCGTCGGCACGCCCAGCTCGCGCCCCAGCCTGACGACATGGCCGTTGAGATGCCCGATCTCCGTCGGCCGGCCACGGGCCAGATCCTGCGCGGTCGATGAACGCTGCGCCGGCATGGCGCGCACCAGCGCCAGCACCTGCTCCATGCCCGGATGCCGCAGCGGCACGCCGGCGGCCCGCGCCACGGCGACACACTCGTCCACGGCCGCGGCCATGGCATCGGTGACGCCGGGCACGGCCACCATCTCGCCGTAGCTGTGCCCGGCCACCGCCGACAGCGCGTTGTAGGCGCAGTTGATGAGCAGCTTGCCCCAGAGCACCTCGTCGACCCGTGCCGACACCGTGACCGGGATACCGGCGCCGGCGAAGGCCTCCGCCAGCGTGGAGGCGCCGGCGAACTCGCCGACCAGCAGCTCGCCGCGTCCGTGATGCCGGACATGCCCGGGCGCGGCCATCTCGACCGCGACATAGGCCGGCGCCGGCACCACCGGCCGGCCGAGCACGGCGGCCAGGCGCGCGGCGTTGTCGACACCGTTCTGCACCGACAGCACCACGGCGTCCGGCCGCGGCACGCCGGCCAGGGCATGCCCGGCCGCCTCCGTGTCGGTGGACTTGACCGCGAACAGGATCACGTCGGCCTCCGCCAGCGCGGCGGGATCGTCACTGGCGCCCACCGCCAGGGTGATGTCGAAATCCCTGTGCTGCAGGCGCAGGCCGTGCGCGCGCACCTGCGCGGCAAACGCCGGCCGCCCGACCAGCATGACCTCGTGCCCGGCGCGCGCCAGCATGCCGCCGTAATAGCAGCCGACCGCGCCCGCGCCCATCACGCCTATCTTCATGTCCCCTCCCGGACGGCCCTGTCTCCGGACCCGGCTATACTGTCCGCCATCTCCCGCCCGACACGCCGGACGCCCTCATGAAAACCCTGGCCTTCGTGCACCGCAACGACACCCGCTTCGCCGTCGGTGACTTCTCCCCGGTGCTCTCGGTATTCTCCTACAACGAGCTGGGCAACACCGTATCGCCTTTCCTGCTGCTCGACCACATCGGCCCCGGCCGGCTGCTGCCCACCACGCGGCAGGGTGGCGTGGACTCGCATCCGCATCGCGGCTTCGAGACGGTCACGCTGGTCTACGCCGGCGAGCTCGAGCACCGCGACTCCACGGGCGGCGGCGGCATCATCCACGCCGGCGACGTGCAGTGGATGACGGCGGCGGCCGGCGTCATCCACCGGGAAGTGTTCAGCAGGGATTTCGCGGCCCGTGGCGGTCCCTTCGAGATGATCCAGCTCTGGGTCAACCTGCCCGCCGCCGACAAGCTCGGCCCGCCGGGCTACCAGAGCCTGGCCGCAGCCGACATCCCCAGCGTCGGGCTGCCCGGCGGCGGCGGCGCGCGCGTGATCGCCGGCAGCCTGGGCGGCGTCACCGGGCCGGCGCGCACGCACACCCGCATCAACCTGCTGGATGTGCGCATGCCGGCAGGCACCGACGCCGTGTTCGGGACGGAGGATGGCGACACCGCGCTGGTCTTCCTGATGTCCGGCCGCCTGCGCCTGGATGACGACAGCGAACCGCTGGACGAGGACGGCCTCGCGGTCATGTCCAGCCATGGCGAGGGCATCGCGGTCTCGGCGCTGGAGGGCAGCCGCTTCCTCGTGCTCAGCGGCGCGCCTCTGCACGAGCCGATCAATGGCCACGGCCCTTTCGTCATGAACAGCTACGACGAGATCCTGCAGGCCTACGAGGACGTCAAGAGCGGCCGGCTGGCCTGACGCCAGGTCGGATCAGGCCGCCGTCATGGCCTCGCGGAGGCGCCCGGCCTGCTCGCCCAGCGCCAGCATCTTCTGCACCGAAGGCCGGCGCGGAATGGCCAGCGTGGTGACATGCCAGAGGATGTGCGCCATGGTGCGGATGGCGTCGCGCGGGTAGCGCGGAATCACGTGCAGGTGCACATGCGGCACGGTCTGGCTGGCGCCCTTGCCGTCGTTGACCAGCAGGTGCTGGGCCTGGCTGCCGAGCGCCTGGCGCTGGGCCCGGCCGACGCGCACGGCGACCTCCATGAGGTGCGCGCGGGTGGCGGCGTCCAGCTCATCGAGCGTGGCCACGGCCAGGCGCGGCACGACCAGCACATGGCCGGGCGACATGGGGTTGATGTCCATGAAGGCGACGCAGAGGTCATCCATGTGGACGAAGTGCGCGGGCAATTCCCCCGCGATAATCCTGGCGAAAACCGTCATCATCATTACTCGCGTTGCATTCTTGAGTTGAAACAGACGCCAAACATACCCGAAGCGCCGCCTGTGGTGACACCACCGGAGCCCGGACCGGCATGGAAACATCACCTATGTGCTCAGGCATAGAATACGAGGAACAGCTCCATGTCTGGCAGGATGCCGCCGTGCGCCTGCCGGTGCTGCTGCGCGACGGCGGCGTGGCCTGGCTGCCCTGGGGCGGCCGGCACGGGCTGGAGACCATCTTCCACGAGGGACCTTGCGCCCGCCTGGAATCCATACGCGCCGGCAAGTGGGACCGCTTCTCGCCCAGGCCGGTGAAGATACCGCTGAGCCGCTACATGGAGCGCGACGGCAAGGGCCGGCCATGCTGGACCCGGGTCGGGCCCGGCCAGCACCTGCAGGGGCTGCTGGCGAGCGCGGGCGGCGAGCAGCGCGTCTATGTCGTGACCGTCGAGAGCCCCGAGGGTCAGGGCAACCTGCAACCCCGCCAGCCTCGTGTCATGTCCGCGCCGGATGCGGCTGCGACATGAAGGGGCGCGACCACGCACCGGAATGATGCCGCCCAAAAATAGCCTTTGCCGCCAATGGATTGTGCGATGCCCTTGAGAAATGCTGACAGCCTCGCACTGCAAGTGGGATCGCTCCAAAGAGCCAGGCAATCTAAGCGGCACCCGCGAACACCATTCGTCAGATCACCGGAGCGCCAGCATCCATCGGCGCTTGCCGGCGGGGCGACCGCCCACGCCATAGAGCAAATCATTACTGGAGGCCGTGGCGACACCATGCCATCTTGATCTCAAGGCGGTTGCCGACCCCTGCCGGTGCCGCCTCAAGGGAGATCATCATGACAACAATGATTGCCGCGCTGATCGTAGGCCACAGTCTGTGGGCGCTGGTGAAGAACCCGTCCGTGATCGCGAGGGAAAACCCGGATAGCTGAATGGTCGCACCACGACCACTGCTGGACACGACTCCTTCCCCACCCCGCCCGCCTCGCTGCCGACCGGCAGCAGCGCGGGCGAATACTTTCCGGCCCGCACGAAATCCCCGCATTGCTCCCTGATTCCTTTGCCCGGCAGGCCTCGCTTCTGGTTTACTCAGGCTCCCCGTCCTCACCGCTTCTGGAGTCCAGACCATGGCCACAGTCACCCTGCGCGGCAATCCCGTCCGCGTCGACGGCACCCTTCCCGCTCCCGGCCAGACCGCCCCGGCGTTCTCGCTGGTCAACGGCCAGCTCGCCGATGTCACCCTGGCCAGCCTGGGCGGCCAGCGCAAGATTCTGAACATCTTCCCCAGCGTGGACACGCCGACCTGCGCCACGTCGGTACGCAAGTTCAACGCCCAGGCATCCGGCCTGGACAACGCCGTGGTGCTCTGCATCTCGGCCGACCTGCCCTTCGCCCAGGCGCGCTTCTGCGGCGCCGAAGGACTGGACAAGGTAATCAACCTGTCGACCCTGCGCGGCCGTGAATTCCTCAGGGACTACGGTGTCGCCATCGCCGACGGTCCGCTGGCCGGCCTGGCCGCGCGCGCCGTGGTCGTGCTCGATGCCGACAACCAGGTGCTGCACAGCGAGCTGGTGGCCGAGATCGGCAGCGAGCCGGACTACGACGCCGCGCTGGCGGCGCTGGCCTGAGCCGCCACAGCGGCGTCGGCGCCATGACCATCACGCCTGAAAGCTTCGTGCTCCGCGCCGGCCCGCTGGCGCGTGAGCAGATCGCGCGCGACGGCCTGACGCCGGACAGCCTGGCCGCCTTCGGCGCGCCCGCCGGCGGTCCGAAGTTCCTGGCGCTGACCCATCTCGACAGCTTCCTGTTCCGTGACTGGCTGCCAGGACGCAGCCGGCCGCTGCCGGCCTTCGGCTCGTCCATCGGCGCCTTCCGCCTGGTCGCCGCCGCCCACCACGATCCGGAGGCGGCCTTCGGCCGGCTGGTCGAGGCCTACTGCGCGCAGCGCTACGACAGCAAGCCGGATGCCGCCGAAGTCACCCGCCAGGTGCGGCGCATGCTGCACCACATGCTGGACGACGCCGACCTCGATCACATCCTGAACCACCCCTGGCTGCGCCTGAACCTCATCACCACGCGCTGCCTGGGCCTGGCCGCGAGCCGTCAGCCAGGCACGCAGGCGCTGGGTTTCGCGCTCGCCTTCCTGAGCAACCTGCGCCACCGCGACCGTCTCGCCAGCCGCTTCGAGCGCTGCGTCTTCCACAATGGCGCGGACGCCGCCGCGCTGCTGCGCCCGGATGCCTTCCGCACCCATCACGCCGCGCTCACGCGCGACAACCTGGCCGCGGTCACGCTGGCCAGCGGCACCATTCCGCTGGTGATGGAGACTGTGCGCGACATTCCCGCCGGGCCCGCCGGCGCGCACATCGACGGCGGCATGATCGACTACCACATGGATCTGGCCCTGGCCGACGGGACGGGCATCCTGTTCATCCCGCACTATGAGCAGCGCGTGGTGCCGGGCTGGTTCGACAAGGGATTGAAGTCGCGCTCGGCGCGCCACCGCGAGCGCATGCTGGTGCTGTCGCCCTCGCCCGCACGCGTGGCCCGGCTGCCCGGCGCCAAGATTCCCTGCCGCAAGGACTTCAAGCGCTACCACGGACAGGATGACGCCCGCCTGCGCGCCTGGCAGGCCGGCATCGCGCTCAGCCGCGAGATCGCGGAGGAGTTCCGCGCGCTGCTGGACTCGGGGCGCGTGGCCGACGCGCTGCGGCCGCTGTGATCACTCCCGCAGGAAACGGCTCCTGACACAGGCGAGCACGCCGCACACCGCCATGACCGTGCACAGCGTGCGCGCGTCCGTGCCCTGCAGGGCGCTCACCGTGCCGGCGGCGATGGCCCCGGACAGGCTGCCGATGGTGCCGTACAGCGCCGACGCCGTGCCGGCCTGCTCCTTGTAAGGCTCCATGGCCAGGATGGTGGCGTTGGGCAGCACGAAGCCCAGGCAGCCGGTGTAGATGAACAGCGGCGGCAGCAGCGCCCACATGCCGCCCCAGCCCGTCCAGCCCAGGATCAGCAGCGCCAGCGCGGCCACCGACTGCATGGCCAGGCTGCGCTTGAGCAGCGGCAGCGGCCGGTAGCGCCGCACCAGATGGCCGTTGAGCTGGGAGGCCAGGATGAGCCAGAAGGCGTTGGCGCCGAAGATCAGCCCGAAGTGCTCGGCCGGCACCCCGAAATGGGTGATGAACACGAAGGGCGAAGCCGCGATGAAGGCGTAGAGCCCGGCCATGCTGATGCTGCTGGTCAGCGCGAAGCCGCGGAAACGGTGCTGCATGAGCAGGCTGCCATAGGCCGAGAGCACACGCGACGGAATCAGCGGCCGGCGCTGCATGGGCGGCAGCGTCTCCGGCAGGCGGCTGTGCAGCGCGAACAGCACGACGCTGCCATAGAGCACCAGCGCCAGGAAGATGGAGTGCCAGCCGAAAGCCGCCAGCAACTGCCCGCCGAGCAATGGCGCCACCATCGGCGCCACACCCATGACCAGCATCATGGCCGCGTACATGCGCGCCGCCTCGGCGGTGTCGAAGCTGTCGCGCACGATGGCGCGGGCGATGACGACGCCGGCGCAGGCGCCGAAGGCCTGCAGGAAGCGCAGCACGATCAGCATTTCCACCGAGGTCGCCAGGGCGCAGCCCAGCGAGGCCAGGATGAACAGGCTCAGGCTGGCGTACAGCGGCGGCTTGCGGCCGAAGCGGTCGGCCAGCGGGCCGTAGAAGAGCTGGCCGAGCGCGAAAGCGGCGAAGAAGGACGCCAGGGTCAGCTGCATGTGCGCGGCGTCGGCGTCCAGCACGCGCTGCATGGTCGGCAGCGCCGGCAGGTACATGTCGATGGACATGGGCGCGAAGGCGGTCAGGCTGCCGAGCAGGAAGACCAGCAGCGGGGTGCGTTGTGCAGGGCTCATCTGCCCTCCTCGGTGGACGCGGTGGTGTCGTGGTCGCGGTTCTCGTCGAAGGCGCGGTCGAGCAGGCCGTCGCTGATCTGCTTGGCCGGCTTCACGCCCAGGTCGCGCAGCATCTCGGCCTGGCGCACCAGGCTGCCGCGCCCGCTGCTGAGACGCTTGTGGGTGTCGTCATAGGCCTTCTGCGCCTGCTGCAGACGCGTGCCGACCGTCTCCAGCCCCTCGGCGAAACCGACGAACTTGTCGTACAGCTCGGCGCCCCGGCGCGCGATGTCCTGCGCGTTGCGGGTCTGCTGCTCCTGACGCCACAGGTGCGCCACGGTGCGCACGACGAACAGCAGCGTGCTCGGGCTGACCAGGAGCACGTTGCGCTTCCAGGCGTCCTGCCAGAGCTCGCCGTCCTGGCTGGTGGCGAGCATGAAGGCCGGCTCGACCGGAATGAACATGAGCACGAAATCCAGCGACTTGAGGCCGTAGAGGTCCTGGTAGCTTTTCTCCGACAGGCCCTTGATGTGCGCGCGCACGGAGTCGAGATGCCGTTTCACCGCGGCATCGCGCACGCTCTCGTCGTCGCTGTTGACGTAGTCGAGGTAGGCGTTGAGCGAGACCTTGGCGTCGATGACCAGGTGCTTGCCCTCGGGCAGGTGGATGACCACGTCGGGCTGGGCGCGCGTGCCGTCATCGCGCGTGTGGCTCTCCTGCACCTCGTATTCCTGGCCCTTGCGCAGGCCGGACGACTCCAGCACGCGCTCCAGCACCAGCTCGCCCCAGTTGCCCTGGGCCTTGTTCTGGCTGGTCAGCGCGCGCGTGAGGTCGCTGGCGCGCTGGTTGAGCTGCTGGTTCAGACCCATGAGCTGGCGCACCTGCTCGGCCAGCGCGGAACGGTCCTTGCTCTCGCTGACGTAGGCCGTCTCGACCTTGCCCTGGAACTCCTGCAGGCGCGTCTTCAGGGGCTCCAGCAACTGGCCGAGGGCGGACTGGTTCTGCTCGCTGAAACGCTTGCTCTTCTCTTCCAGTATCTCCTGCGCGAGGGCCTGGAACTGGTGCGTGAGCTGGGCGCGGGCCTCGCTCAGCAGCGCCAGCTTCTCCGCCGCCTGGCGTTCGGCCGCCTGCTGGCGTTCGGTCGCCTGCTGCTCGGCCACGCGCAGACGCTCGCCGCCCTGCGCGCGCTCGACATCCAGAAGCTCCCGCAGATGCGCGACTTCGGCCTGCAGCCGCGCCAGCTCGGCCAGCGACTCGGCGCGCGCCTGGATACCGGCGCCGGCCAGCTCCGCCTCGGCCCTGCGCAGGCGCCCGAGAAAAAACACTGCCGACAGCAGCGCACCGATGGCGAGGCCCGCCAGCAGGGCAAGATGATCCATGAAATACCTATTGTTCGAGAGACTGTGTACAAGCGCAGGGAATGCTGGCGAAGATAGCACGTCGGCCCGCCACGAAGGACACCGCCATGACACCGCCGCCCCGGCTCACGTCGTTGCTGCTCATGCTGCTCGCCAGCACCGGCGCGGCCGCCGCCAGCCAGGTCGAGACACTCAGGATCGACGGCCAGACCCGGCAGTACCGCCTGTTCACGCCATCCGCCTGGGCGCCAGGCGAAACCCGTAGCCTGGTCATCGCCCTGCATGGCGGCGGCTCCAGCGCGCGGGCGCTGGAGACCTACAGCGGGCTCAGCGACAAGGCCGCGCAGGCCGGCTTCATGGTGGCTTATCCAGACGGCAGCGCGGTGCTCGGCCGCCTGCGCACCTGGAACGCGGGCACCTGCTGCGGCTACGCGCAGAAGAAAAATGTGGACGATGTCGGCTTCCTGAGCGCGCTCATCGACAGCCTGGTCAGGCGCCACGGCGTGGATTCCCGCCGCGTCTACGTCGCCGGCATCTCCAACGGCGGCATGATGGCCTACCGGCTGGCCGCCGAACGGCCCGGGCAGATCGCCGCCGTCGCGTCCGTCGCCGGCACGCTGGCCATACCGCCGGAGCAGGTGCGGACCACAGTGCCCATGCTGCACTTCCACGGCACCGCCGACCGCTTCGTGCCCTACGACGGCGGGCGCGGCGACCGCACCCTGGCGGATGTCGAGCACAGCTCCGTCGACGCCACGATGAACGCCTGGATACGCGCCAACCAGGCCGGTGACCGCGCCCAGGTCCGCGAGCTGCCGGACAGCGCCGACGACGGCACACGGGTCTGGCGCATACGCCACGCCAGCCCGCGCGACCCCGGCGCGGTCACGCTCTACCGCATCGAGGGCGGCGGCCACACCTGGCCTGGCCGCGCCGGCCACGAGCGCCTGCTCGGGCCGGTGACGCGCGACATCTCCGCCAACGACATCCTCTGGGATTTCTTCCGCGCGCATCCGCGCCCGGACGACATGCCGGGCATGAATCCGCGATGAGCACGCACGCATTCATACGCCGCCTGCTGGCCGCGCTGGGCTATCTCTGGGCCGCGCCGGTCACGCTGCCGGCCGCCCTATTGGCGGCGCTGGCCGCCTGCAGCGGCGGTCGCTGCCACTGGCGCACGGGCGTGCTCGAGGCCAGTGGCGGCTGGCCCGGCTGGCTGCTGCGCCGCGCCCTGCCCGGCTTCCCCATCGCCGCCATCACGCTCGGACACGTCGTGCTCGCCAGCGACGCCGACACACTGGAACGCACACGCCGGCACGAACGCGTGCATGTCGCCCAGTACATGCGCTGGGGCATCCTCTTTCCCTTCGCCTACGCGCTCGCCAGCCTGGTCGCCGGGCTGCGCGGACGGGACGCCTACCGGGGCAACCGCTTCGAGGTGGAGGCGTTCAGGGCGGACGAGCTGGACACCTGAGCCCGGCTCGCCGGCGGCGGTCTCAGCGCTTGCTCAGCGACCCCAGCAGCCCGCGCAGCAGCTCGCGCCCGATCTGGCGGCCGACCTGCGAACTGGCCGCACGCGCCGCGCTCTTGGCCGCCGTCTCCCAGATGCTGTCCGGCTCACGCGCGGGTTTCTTCGCGGCCGCCTTGGCCTCCTGCGCGGCGGCCTTCTCCGCGACCTTGCGTTCGGCTTCAGCGGCGGCGGCCTGCGCACCGGCCTGGACGCGCGCCTGCAGCTTCTCGTAGGCCGACTCGCGGTCGACCACGGCGTCGTAACGTCCCTTAAACGGCGAGCGGCCCATCACCGTCTGGCGCTCCTCGGGCGTGATCGCGCCCATGCGCGAGCGCGGCGGGCGCACCTTGGCGCGCTCCACCGGCGACGGCACGCCGCCCTCGGCCAGCGTGGACACCAGCGCCTCGCCCACGCCCAGCTCGAGGATGGCCGTGGCGACATCCAGCCCCGGCTTGGCGCGGAAAGTCTCGGCGGCGGCCTTGACGGCCTTCTGGTCGCGCGGCGTGAACGCGCGCAGGGCATGCTGCACGCGGTTGCCGAGCTGGCCGAGGATGGTGTCCGGCACATCCAGCGGATTCTGCGTGATGAAATAGACGCCGACGCCCTTGGAGCGGATCAGGCGCACGACCTGCTCGACCTTGTCGACCAGCGCCTTGGGGGCGTCGTTGAAAAGCAGGTGGGCCTCGTCGAAGAAGAACACCAGTTTCGGCAGGTCGGCGTCGCCGCGCTCGGGCAGGTTCTCGAACAGCTCGGACAGCAGCCAGAGCAGGAAGGTCGCGTACAGGCGCGGCTGCTGATAGAGCCTGTCGGCGGCGAGCACGTTGATGACGCCGCGGCCATCCAGCGTGGTCTGCATGAAGTCCTCCAGCTTCAGCGCCGGCTCGCCGAAGAAGGACTCCGCGCCCTGCTGCTCCAGGGTCAGCAGCGCGCGCTGGATGACCCCGATGCTCTGTTTGCTGAGCGTGCCGTAGTCGCTGCCGAAGGCGGCCGGGTTGTCGGCGGCGAAGCTCAGCAGCGCGCGCAGGTCCTTGAGGTCGAGCAGCAGCAGGCCGTTGTCGTCGGCGTACTTGAACATCAGGTTGAGCACGCCTTCCTGGGTGTCGTTGAGGTCGAGCATGCGCGTCAGCAGCAGCGGACCGAGATCGGAAATGGTCGCGCGCACCGGGTGGCCCTGCGTGCCGAAGACATCCCAGAACACCACGGGATAGGGCTGCACGCGGAAATCGGTCATGCCGGTCTTGGCGGCGCGCTCGGCCAGCTTGGGGTTGCTGGCGTCGCCGGCCTGCGAGATGCCGGCGACATCGCCCTTGATGTCGGCCAGGAAGACCGGCACGCCGAGATCGGCGAAGCCTTCGGCGAGTATCTGCAGGGTGATGGTCTTGCCGGTGCCGGTGGCGCCGGCGACGAGGCCGTGGCGGTTGGCGTAGCGGCCCTCGAGGAAACAGGCGACATCGCCCTGGCCGATCAGTACCTGGTTGCTGCTCATGTGAGAATCCTTCTTGTTGTTCCAGCGCGGCGACAAAACCCCGATTTAGCGGCAGCCGGGCGAGCTTGTCAAAACGGGAACGCACCCCATCAGTTGACTCATGCAAAAGCCTCTCGACAAGTCAGCGCCAACTTACTGGGTTATCCTATCCGTACCAGCCCCACCCCGGACCGCCCATGCGTTTCGCCCTGCTTGTCACCGCCGCGCCCGACCAGGAAGCCGCCTTCCAGGCCTGGCGCTTCGCCGAGGCCGCGCTGGCGCAGGGTCACCAGGTATCGCGCGTGTTCTTCGCGGGCGCCGCGGTCGCGCACGGCAACCTGCTCAACACACCCGCCCGCGACGAGACCGGGCTGACCCGGCGCTGGCAGACCCTGCAGCAGGCGCATGAGCTCGACCTGGTCATCTGCGTCGCCGCCGCGCTCAGGCGCGGCGTGCTCGACGCCGACAACGCGCGCAGCTGGGAGCAGCCCGTCGCCAACCTCGCCGACGGCTTCGTCATCAGCGGTCTCGGCCAGCTCGCCGAGGCGCAGCTGGAAGCCGACCGCCTCGTCACCTTCCCGGGCTGAACCGCCATGCGCCTGCTCTACATCGCCGCCCGCGCCCCCTACGCCGACGACCGCGCGCAGGAGCTGCTGGACACCCTGCTGGTCGCCGCCAGCTTCGGCGCGCAGGTCTCCGTGCTCTTCCAGGATGACGGTGTCTGGCAGCTGCTGCCCGGCCAGAACGGCGCAGCGCTGGGCCGCAAGAGCCTGGGCGCTCAGCTGGAAGCGCTGCCGCTGTTCGAGGTCGATCATATCTACACGGATGCCGTCTCGCTGGCCGAGCGCGGCCTGGCCGGCAATGACCAGAGCAGCAAGGACCTGCTGCTGCCCGCGCAGGCGCTGGACGCCCCCGCCCTGGCCGCCCTGCTGGCCGGCCACGATCAGGTGATACGCCTGTGAGCACCTTGCATATCCTCTACACGGCCGAGCTGCCGCCGGCCCTGTCGCGCCTCTGGTCCGAGGGCGACGCCCTGCTGCTCGCCGGCGCCGCCGTCACGCTCGCGCTGCAGCCCGCGCTGACGCTGCCACAGCCCTGCCTGGCGCTGGTCGACGCCGTGCAGGCGCGCGGGCTGAGCGCGCGCTGGCCATCCGCCATCGCGCTGCTGGACGCCGCCGGCTGGGTCGCGCTCGCGGTCGCGCACGACAAGAGCCTGAGCTGGTCATGAGCGCGCCGTTCTGGGATCTGTCCCGGCTGGACGCCACCCGCTTCGACGCCGCCCTGTTCGATCACGAGGGTTTCCTGCGCGAGCCGTCACGCTGGAGCCCGGACCTGGCCGACGAGATCGCGCGCTGCCTGGACCTCAACGGCGCCGCTGGCCTCACGCCCGCGCACCGCGAGGTGCTCGCCGCCTGCCGCGACTTCCACGCGCGCTACCAGCGCATGCCGACCACGCGCGTGTTCGTGAAGTATCTCGGCGAACAGCTCGGCCCCGGCTTCGCCGGCAGCGCCGCGCTCATGCGCCTGTTCCCGGATACGCCCATGCGACTGGTCGCGCTCTGCGCCGGCCTGCCGAAACCGCCCAACTGCTTCTGAGTCAGCGCATCATGGTCATGAAGAACATCTACAGGACCGCCGAGCACCCGTTCGCGCAGTACGTGCGCATACTCGGCAAAGGCAAGACCTCCAGCCGCTCGCTGACGCTGGACGAGGCCCGCGCCGCCATGGCCATGATCCTTGCCGGCGAGGTCGAGGACGTGCAGCTGGGCGCCTTCCTGACACTGCTGCGCGTCAAGGAGGAAAGCCCGGAGGAACTGGCCGGCTTCGTCATGGCCGCGCGCGACGCCCTGCGCGCCGAGCGCGACCGCCAGCTCGCCGGGGCCGGCCTGGCGCTGCCCGCAATCGATCTCGACTGGTCGTCCTACGCCGGCAAGCGCAAGCACTACCCGTGGTTCCTGCTCGCGGTGAAGATCCTCGCCGCGCGCGGCATGCGCGTGTTCATGCACGGTGCCAGCGGCCACACCATCAACCGCCTCTACACCGAGGCCGTGCTGCCCGAACTGGGCATGGCGGTCTGCGGCGACTGGCGCGGGGCCGCCGCCGCGCTGGCCCGCGATGGCTTCGCCTATCTCGCGCTGGATCACATCAGCCCGCGCCTGGGCGACATCATCCAGCTGCGCAACGTGCTCGGCCTGCGCTCGCCGGTGCACACCCTCGCGCGCCTGCTCAACCCGCTGGACGCGCCGTTCGTGCTGCAGGCCATCTTCCACCCCGCCTACCGCGCCTCGCACCAGAGCGCCGCCGCCCTGCTCGGCTACGCCAACAGCTGCGTCATCAAGGGCGAAGGCGGCGAGATTGAGCGCAACCCGGACGGCCTCTGCCTGGCGAAACAGATCGTCGATGGCGAGCTGGCCGAGGAAGAGTGGCCGGCGCTGTTCCCGCTGCGCCACGAACCCGAGGAGGCCTTCGACCTCGCGCGCTTCCTCGCCGTCTGGCGCGGCGATGAAACCCATGAATACGGCGAGATGGCCGTCATCGGCACCCTCGCCCTGGCCCTGCGCGTGCTGCGCCGCGCCGACTCCCAGGAGGCCGCGCTGGCGCTGGCGGCGCAGTGGTGGCGGGAGCGCAACTGAACCTGGCGCATGACCACGCCGCGCCCTGGCTGCGCTGGCGGTATCCGGCCGTGCGCGACCTGGCCTGGGCCATCGGCAGCCCGCCGCTGCTGCGCCCGGCCCGCGCCGGACTTGACCACGCTCCGCGCTGGCTGGATCAGGCCTGGTGCGACCGCGCGCTCGCCGTCAGCCGGGACTGGCTGGATGCGCTCGACCATGACCCCGCGCCCCTGCGCGATCATCTGGCACGGGCCCGTGACCATCGCCTCGGCAGCTACTTTGAAGACCTGCTCGCGTTCTGGCTGACCTGGCCGGACAACCCGCTGTACGCGCTGATCGCGCGCAACCTGCCCGTGCGCCACGAAGGCCGCACCCTGGGCGAATTCGACTTCCTCGTGCGCGAGCGCGCCAGCGGCGAGACGCAGCACTGGGAGGTGGCGGTGAAATTCTTCCTCGGCGTGCGCGCCGGTGGCGCGGCCCGGCACTGGATAGGCCCCGGCCTGCGCGATCGTCTCGACCTCAAGCTGGCGCGACTGCGCGACCACCAGCTCCGCCTCGCCGACAGCCCCGCCGGACGCGACCTGCTGACCAGCCTCGGCCTGCCGGCGGCGCGGCCGGTCTGCCTGGTCAAGGGTCGGCTGTTCTATCCCGCCTGCGCACGGGAAGACGACTGGACGCCTCACGATGCCGCGCCCGGCCATCTGCGCGGCTGGTGGCTGGACCACGACGCCTTCCGCGCGCGCTGGGCGGCGGCCGGCCTCGACTGGCTGCACCTGCCCAGGGCCGGCTGGATGACCGAAGTCATCCTCGGAGCGGACGAAACACCGCCGGCACCAGCGGAGGACATCGACACCCTGCTCGCCCGCCTGCCCGGCACCGGTCCGCGCGCGGCCACCGGTGTCGTCGGCCTGCGCGATGGCCGCGAGGTCACGCGCGGCTTCGTCGTGCCACCGGACTGGCCGCCTGCCGGCTGATATCCGACCTTCGTATCACCCCTCTTGCGCCCCGGCCTTCTGTCATGTCTATAATTTCAGAAATTACTGAAATGGCAGAAAATCATGAAACTGACGCCGCTGGTCCAGACCTTCGTCCTCCATTTCGGCGAGATGGGCAGCCGCTGGGGCATCAACCGCACCGTCGGCCAGATCTACGCCCTGCTCTACCTCTCGCCGGAGCCGCTGCACGCCGGCGACATCGCCGACACGCTGGGCTTCTCGCGCTCGAACGTGAGCATGGGCCTGAAGGAGCTGGCCTCGTGGCGGCTGATCCGCCTCAAGCACCTGCCCGAGGACCGGCGCGACTACTTCACCACGCCCGATGACGTCTGGGACATCTTCAAGACGCTGGCCGAGGAACGCCGTAAGCGCGAGATCGAGCCGACGCTGTCGGTGCTGCGCGCGGCCCTGCTGGAAGATGCCACCAACACCGCCGACCGCCACGCCCAGGAACGCATGCGCGCCATGCACGACCTCATCGAGCTGGTGACGAAATGGATGGATGACCTGCAGGGCATGGATCCGCGCTCGCTGGAACGCCTCATGCGCTTCGGTTCGCGCCTGCTCAAGCTCATGGACCTGCGCCCGCGCGCGCCCGGCGACGCCGGCGACATCCCCGATCCCGAATCCCTGCGGCTGGATGATCTGCTGCCGGACGACCCGCTGCTCGACAAGGAGTAACACCATGGCTGACGCCTCGGTCCTCGACGCCCTCATGCTGGCGCGCGTGCAGTTCGCCGCCAACATCACCTTCCACATCCTGTTCCCGACCATCAGCATCGCCATGGGCTGGGTGCTGTTCTTCTTCAAGATCCGCCATCACCAGACCGGCGCGGCGCACTGGCTGGAGGCCTACCTGTTCTGGCTG
>Ga0222424_100450_pt1 | contig 22824 bp, 15 predicted proteins | sample 2B2ome_FD_182468 | JGI IMG/M metagenome (GOLD analysis project Ga0222424, IMG submission 182468) | Enriched microbial communities from leaf-cutter ant dump, University of Wisconsin, Madison, United States - 2B200A (version 2) | ecosystem: Environmental > Terrestrial > Nest > Insects nest > Nest... | reverse complement strand
CTGGCCAACCGACAACGGAGGGGAGGAACGGGCCGTAGCGAATGGTTTACTGATCATTTCAAAAACACAATAATAAAATATTTGCAATGAATATAAATAGCATTCAGTCAGGAAAGATCGCCCTTTTAATACTGTTTCTTCAGCTTTTTACAACAGCGTGTTATAAGGCTGATCCGGAAAGCTTTACACCGGGTACCCCACAGATCTCCTTTCCGCAAGGGTCTGTCACAGTGCCCAGTGAAATGGATACGATCGAAGTTCCCGTAACCGCCAATTTACCCTGGCGGGTGAAAACGGATGCAGACTGGCTCAGTTTTGTAAAAGCGAACGGGGATCAAACAGGTACTTTTAAAGTAGCCATTGCACGCAATAGAACTACAGAGGTCCGTACAGCTGAGATCACCGGTTATATTACGGCCGATGAAACCGTTAAGATGACGATCATACAGCAAGGAGGTGAGCCAGCCCCGGATCATACCCGGCATTTTTATGTAAAAGTCTCGGGTGATGAAAATAAGGATGGACTTTCATGGGCGAATGCCACTACACTGGATGTAGCGCTGACAAATGCAGCCAACGGAGATTTTATCCATATTGCCGGGGGGGCCTATATTCCTTCAAAAACCATTACGGGCGGAAACAGCGGCAATGCATCGGATAATACATTTGAGATAGCGCAGAATGTGCATCTGATCGGGGGCTACCCGGCCAGTGCAACAGAAGGCAGCGTTGCGGACCCCGCGGCATTCCCCGTATTGTTAAGTGGAGGTGGTCAGAAATATCATGTGGTAGTGGTAACCGCGATCCCGGAAGGCGAGCATATGGTGTCCATGAAGGGAATCACTATTACAAAAGGACATGCCGGCTCATCGGGTGCGGTTCCTGTGAACGGAGCCAGCCTGGCCCGGAACTATGGCGGAGGCCTGGTGGTTATTAAATCGAAGCTATTGCTTGAAAACTGCCGTATTGCGGATAACAGTTCCGATCAGCATATTGCCGGTATGTATATGCTTTCCCAGTCGGAGGTAACGATCCGGAATTGCAGTGTTTCCGATAATAAGGCAACCGGAAATGGCGGAGGCATCTGGAACGACGGTTCCACACTCTATCTTTTTGACTCCGAGATCACCGGGAACATCGCAGATGGCGTAGGAGGCGGACTATATAGTCTTAATGTAGCAGTAACTTCCTTTAATTACCTGTACAATGTAACGATCTCCGGTAACCAGGTTGGTGCCCCGGGCTTTGCACGGGTGGGAGCAGGCATTTACTCCCGTGAGCGTTCTCAATATAAAATTGTGAACAGCACAATCTATGGTAACAAGAACGTGGGCACCGGATTCGGAGCAGGGGTTACTGTTTACGGAGGGTCTACAGTAGATATCATTAATACCACTATCAGCAACAACGAAGGCGGGGTGGGAAATACGGCTACCAATGGCGGATCGGGTATATTTAATAATAACAGCCCCACAGCGAATACCGTAAACATCTATAACTCGGTTGTTTCCGGCAATACCGGGCATGCCAACGAGATCGGGGGGGCAAATATCAGTCTGCAGTCGAGCATAGCCGGGAGTGGCATTTACAATTATGAGAAAGCGTTGGTACCCGGCCAATCCTTTGATCCTTCTACCATGTTCCTGCCCTTTGCAAAATATGGTACGGGATATGGTAAAACCCTGCCTGTAAAAGCGGGTACTCCTGCTGCAACCCTTGGCATGACCAATCTTCAGTTACAGGTAGCAGGAGCCAATCTCTCGCTGGATGAAAATTATTATCTGAAGGATCAGAACCGTCAACCCCGGACAGGCACAACGGTAATGGGCGCTGCCCTTCAGCAATAGGTGCGCAACCAGTGACCGGACCTGAGTGGTCTTCCCGGGGCTGGGTGAAAGCCCCGGGAATGTACCTGCTCAGTATAATCCGGATACAGAAGATCTTTATGTTTTTTTTCTGAAGTTGAAATTTTTATAACATGAAACGGATCTGCATATGCCTGTTAATATGTGCAGGAGTATTACCTGCCATTTGCTGGGCACAAAGGCCCATGCGGTTTATTACCTATAACCTGCTTCAGGGCATGAAGCGGGACAGTGCTGATGGAAGGCCGGTTTTTACGGATTGGGTAAAGAAAATGGATCCGGATGTGCTGGCACTCCAGGAAGTGACGGGCTTTACACAGGCAGGGCTGGAATCGATGGCTGCAGCATACGGGCATCCCTATGCGGTACTGTTGATAGAGGGTGAGAAATACCCGGTTGCCATTACCTCAAAATATCCCATCACGAATGTGAAGCGTGTGCATAATAATATGGACCGGGGTTTTATTGTTTCTGAAATTGCCGGCTATCAGACTGTGGTAGTACACTTAACGCCCTTTGATTACCGAAAACGGCAACAGGAAATAGCGCTGTTACTTGCCGAGGTGAACAATTTAAGAAAACCGGGCAAATGGGTGCTGATGGGCGATTTTAATACGGTTTCCCCGCAGGATTCGCTGGCATACCGGGATGGGAGGCTGGCCGGGGCCTACCAGCGTTATGAACAAAAATATGCGCCCATCCTTAAATTGAACAATGGCAAACTGGATTATTCGGTCATTCAGCAGGTACTGGACAATGGTTTTTCAGATGTGCTGAAACTGAAACATGCCGCTTTTCACAAAACCGTGCATCCCAAGGCTTTTGAACCCAAAACGAGAGCTGATATCCCTTCCCGGATCGATTTTATTTTTGTAAGCACTGCACTCAGGAAAGGGGTAAGGAATGCGCGGGTGATCACAGACGGGTTCACAGATCATTACTCCGATCATTACCCGGTTTGCCTTGATCTGGAACGATGATCCGCTACTGTTCTGTTGAAGAGGAACGGTCAAAAACAAGGCGGTTGGCAAGAGTGATTTCATCTGCACTAATGGTATGGCCCATATTGGGATATACCTTTTCTGTTACATCGGCGTTCATCTGTTTTAATACCTGGGTGGTAGCATGCACCCGTTCCACCGGTACGTGAAAATCCGGGTCGCTGGTGCCGATGAATACCGGGGTCTGTTTAAAATCGCCTTTATAGTTACCGGTATGCAGCTGGTCACCGATCAGTCCGCCGGTAAAGGCCACAGCACCGCCATATTGTTGCGCATATCTGGCCATGTATTCGAGGGTGAGACAGGCTCCCTGGGAAAACCCCAGGAAATAAATATTTGCCGCAGCAATGCCCGCTTTCAATGCCGTATTTACGGTTTGGTCCACAATACTGATGGCTGAAGAAAGCCAGGGTTCGTTTTCATTTACCGGGGCCATAAAAGAATAGGGATACCAGGTATGATTTGTAGCCTGTGGCGCCAGTAAGGCCGCGTCTGCTACATTGAGATAACCGGCAAGTGAGAGGATGTCTTCAGCACTGGCTCCCCTGCCGTGCAGCAGGATCAGTGCCCGGGAGGCGCGGCTCAATTCCATTCCTCCGGTAGTGATATTTAAAGTATGCATGGGTTGATGTTGTTGTTTTTATAATGCAGGAAGTACTGCTTCAATTTTAGTACGGGCGGGCTCATATTGTTTGGGCAGTTTGAGGGCCGTACCCAATTGATCCAGGGGCTCATCCCTTGTAAAACCCGGGTTATCAGTAGCGATCTCAAACAGTACGCCACCTGGTTCCCGGAAATAAAGGGAAAAGAAGTAATCCCGGTCGATCTTTGAGGTAATGTTCAAGCCGGCTGCTGCAATTTTTTCCCTTAGTTCCATCTGTACCGTATCATCCTGCACTCTAAAGGCAATATGGTGATTGGTGCCGGCAGCATTGCGGCCATAGCCGGCATTGGGATCTTCAATGATATCGATGTAATTGGCTGTGTCGATATTTTCATTCACAAACCGGTACCGGTTGCCCTCCTGTGCTGTTTGCCTGTAACCCAGCAGGTCGGTCAGCACTTTTGCCGTCGGATCTGCCTGGTGCAGGGTCAATGTTGCATTATGAAACCCCCTGGTGGCTACATCTGCGGAAACGGCTTCGGTGGTCCAGGGTACGCGGTTATCAGCTCCGGCGGGAACGATCAGCGCAAGCTGAAGTCCATCCGGATCACTGAAGCTCAACTGCTTTTCCCCGAATATTTCGGCTTCCGTATAGGTGATCTGACGTTCGTTAAAACGTTTTTTCCAAAAGTCGAAACTTCCTTCCGGAACGGCATAGGCGATATGGGTGGCCATTCCGGCACCCGCGCGGCCCTTACGAATGCCCTCCCAGGGGAAAAAGGTGAGGATGGTGCCCGGCGTACCGCTTTCATTTCCGTAATAGAAGTGGTAAGTGCCGGGATCATCAAAGTTTACGGTTTTCTTTACCAGCCGTAATCCCAGTGTGTCGGTATAAAACGCATGGTTGCGTTTGGCATTATCCGCAATGGCGGTGATATGATGCAATCCTAAAACTTTATTTTCCATGATCGTGATTTTTTATTTATTGAAATACAAAGTTAACCTGCAATAATGCCGGACCACTTGAAGTAGATTAAGTGGTAATAAGGTCCGGTGTAGTTATTTTGTATGGTAAATTGAAGCATCACGCTAAAATAAAAACTATGCAGGTACAACCATTTAAGGCTTCTGAAAGGGGCATCAAAGACGCAGGCTGGCTGAAAAGCAATTTTGTTTTCAGTTTTAGTAATTATTATAACCCGGCAAAGAGTGCCTTTGGTACCCTGTTTGCCTTTAACGACGATTACCTGGCGCCGGGAAAGGGGTTTGGTATTCACCCGCATGTGAATATGGAGATCATTTCCATATTACTCAGGGGGAGGATGAATCATAAGGATACCCTGGGGTATGATACCGAGTTTGAAGCGGGTGGAGTGCAGATCATGAGCGCCGGCAGTGGTCTGCGGCATGAAGAATACAATATCGGGGAGGAGGAAGTAAATTTTTTGCAGATCTGGATTTATCCCAAGCAACAGAACATTACGCCCCGGTATCAGTACCGCAGTTTTCCAAAGGAAGCACGGAAGAATAAGCTGGTAACCATTGTATCTTCTGAAGAAGGACAGGGGCATTGCTGGATCAACCAGAATGCCCGGCTAAGCCTGGGGTATTTTGAAAAAGAGCATACTACTACATATTCCTTCAACCCGGAAAATAAATGCCTGTTCGTATTTGTGATCTCCGGGTCTGTTACTGTAAACGGTGTGGATGTTCCTCAACGGGATGCCCTGGGGATCTGGGATACGGAAACGGCAACGATACGTTGCAATGAAGAAAGCGAGTACCTGGTGATTGAAACAGTGGTGAATCAGAAGTGAGATTTGAGATACCAGAAATGAGAATTCAGATTTGAGTGCCCAGATCCCTGGAAGCTCAGCGGCCAGCCGGGTTCAGGATCATCTCAACACTCAATTACTGCTTCCGGGTTCTCAAATCTCGAATCTCGAATCTCGAACCCAATCCTTACTGCACTGTAATATCCTTACGCTTCCCATCAACCGTTAAGGTAAGCCGGATTACTCCTGTTTCATAGTTGTTTCCGGGATTTTCCTTCAGGGTTATGACCGGAGCCTTTTTGCTGCTAAAGGGATACAGGACTGTAACAAAGGTTTGGCCGGCCGCTGTTGTTTTTGATTTCTCAAATACAAACGCCGGTCGTTCCAGTTCCTGGCGGTAGGAGTAGGAAACTTTACCTTCCTCTTTCTTTAATACAACGGCGTCCGGGTTCAGGTTCTGGATCAGCAGATTGTTGCCGTCATCGTAGGTGGTATATATGCCATGGCGCTGCTGATCAAAAACCGGGTTGCTGTGCTCTTTGAGCTGGAAGTGTATGCCGGCCGTGCCGGTGGCTTTTCCGGTAGCCCGGTCAATAATGAGAAAGTACTTTTGATCGATGAATAGCACGGTCCGCTGATGATCCAATGCCGCATAGCTGGGATTGGTATAGGTAAGGATATCCAGGCCTTTCCCTGTTTTCCATTGCTGTAATGCCGCTTTGGTAATGACCATGTTCTCATTATTCAGGGTCAATGTACTGTGTACACGGGTTTGCCGGTACCAGTCCCTCAGTTTCATAATGGCGGAGTCACCCGCATAAACATAGCAACCGGCATCGGGCGTAAAGTTGCGGCCTTTGATCCAGAGCTCAAACGTGCCATTATCCGGCTGGGCATGAAAGGCACCGGGAGGGCTGGCCTTTAACACCATTACGGTAGATGCCTGGTTCCACCCGTTGCGGAAGGTATAAAATCCGGACGTGGTCAACCCGTGCGAAAGGAATGCAGGTTGTTTGCCTTTTTTGCCGTCAGTGGCGTAATACCGGATCACTTCATTGTGCGGAAAAGCTTTTGCCCAGCTGGCATACGATTTCAGCATGGAGGATTTATCTACCAGCTTTGCATCACTGAAAACGGGGTATGTATAATCCGGGAAGGAAAAGTTAATGGTGGCCAGGATCATTTTTTCAACGGTTTCTTTATAGCTGGCCGGAAATACCTGTTCCATGCCGGCCTGCTGTGCAGAGCGGAGCGCACTTAAAAAGGTATTGATCATCGCCACGTGATAGTTGGGCGATAATTCCCATTGTACCCCGTCCGGATATACCTGCTTTTTTATTTCATCGTTGAGGATGGCAACGCCTCCGTCTCTCCAGGCAGCAGCGCCTTTAAATTCGGGAAAGGAAACACCGGCAAACAATACCCGTTGTGCTTCAAAAAGCCGGTGGTTGCCGCGGTCGGCATAATTGTTAGAAAGGTAGTCGGCCTGCTGGTGATAGTTGCCCAGGAACTCCATCAAAAAAGCCGGTGTAAAATGGGCGGAATGCACAAAGATATTAAAAGAAGGCGCCAGGTTCAGGATCCGGTCGGATACCTCCAATGGACGCCAGGCATATTTATCATTATCTTTCGATAATCCCAATGGGTTTTTCCGCGCCCAGTCCGTAAACTGGAACATCCATTCCCGGGCATAACGCTCGTCTTTAGTGGCCCGGTATACCAGAGCCATAGATTGCCACCATTTTACCCGGTGAAGCTGCCAGCGCACTTCGTTGTCCTTTACCGGCCAGTACTGCCAGTTGATGTCGTTGCCATAACTGAAAAAGCCATAGCCCTTATGCGGTTTGAATTTGTGCTCCAGTGCACTGTCGGCTGCGGCGCGCGTAGCCTTGTCGATGGGCTTGTTCAGCTCGATCTCTTCTTCTGCAGCACTAAAATCCGGATCTTTACTTTTCTTTTTATAATAACTAAGTAATGCGGCGGCGGCGGCAGGGTAATTTTGTGCATGCACCTGGGTTTTTACTTTTTCCAATCCTGGGTAATTCAGGTTGATCGTGCTGAAACTTTCTTTGGTAACGGCCGGTACCTGGGCGGTTACCAGCGTATTCAGGAACAGGGAAAAAGCGAGAAAGAATATTTTAAACATAATATGTGTTTTAAAACCGGTATCCGGTGATCATTTTAACTATTGGTTGTCGGGCAAAACGGATACAATTTTTGAAAATGTAGTGTTGCCATCGATATCTACCTGTTTGATGCGTAAATATATTTTATCTCCATCGCCTGAAACGATAGGCTCATTGTATTTACTGCAGGAAACGGTAAGGGCTGCTATCATTGCGATCATAACAAACAAGGCCGATCTTTTGTTACGACGATAATATAATCCCGGACCGAGAAGACCCAGCATCAGCGGCAGGCCCAGCAGTGCGGCCATGTCGGCGCCGGCAATGGTTGATTCGTACTGTTGCGGTACGGATGAATCGCCTTTTTTCGATTGTATGGTTTTTACTGTTGTAAAGTTGTTGCCATCCTTCGATAACTGTAATTCAAAATAGCTGTTGCTGGTTTCACTGAGTGTTTGCCAGTTTATTTTTACGGTGCTGCCTGTTCTGGATGCCTGCACATTGCCAAAACGAGCCGGCAGTGCGGTTTCTGATCGTTTCAGGATCCGTATGTCGTCATGATATGCAATTCCGGTAACGCCTGCGGGTACCCCATATACGCCCCATTTAATATATCCGAATTTACCGCTGGTACTGGTTGCTGATGTATCTCCGGTATAGGTCCTTATGTTCGATACCTGTGAGCTTAAGGAATACGCTGCCTGGCCGGGCAGGCGGGTATAGCTTTTTATATATCCTGTATTGTCCATGGCCCATAAGACATCTATCCTGAAATGCATCCATTGGTTCATATAGGGCCGGATATCCGGTACAATGGTTGCCGTTGATGCGTCGGCCCTTCTTAGTTGCAGGGCGTTTCTTTGAATACGGACCATAACCGGCACATAGCTGTCTCCGGTTACCCTGCACTGAAAGATATTGGACCGGGTGTTGGGCTCCGGCGATACCCAATCGGGCCAGTCTTTAAGCAGCAGGCTAAATTCGTACCGCCGCTCTTCTCCGGGGTAAAACCTGGCTACACTGATCGTACTGCTTTCGCTTCTCCAGTTCCCATCAGAGTAATAAGCGGAATCTCCGTGTACGACTTTATGTGCTACGGCATAATTGCCCGCAGCGCCTGGCGAAACCATATATGCAGCATCCGGTGCGGCAGCATCGCTTGCCTCTATACCGGTAATGCCGGAATTGGTAGTGCCACTTTCATAGGTTATGCTAAGCAGTGTATCGCCGGGCGATTGGGCGGCAGCAGCTCCCGCCATAGCCAGGCAAAAGCTCATACTCAGGAGGCTTCCGGAAAATTTAAACATGGCAATTTTTTGTTAGACGCAATGAACCCGGTATCAACGGGAAAGGTCAATCGCCGGTTCATTGCCTGGTTTTTATGAATGTGTGCTGTTTATATTGAAGAGCTGTGATGGGGGTGTACTATCTGAGCTTTATTTTTTTTAGTTCAGCATATTTTTTTAGCGCCTCCAGGTAATAATAATCTGCATAATTCAGCGGCGTATCAATTTCTGAATTATACAGGAAGGCGCCTACGCTGTGTTTCAGGATAAAAAAGTGGTTGTCTCCAGGTGCTGCCAGAAAATCTGGAGAAGAAAGAGTCCTTAATATATCTTCCGCATAGTCTGCGTATTTTTTTCCGTCCTTCACCTTTGTACTCAGGTCCAGCAGCCCGCAGGCGATAACGGCGGCGGCCGAGGCATCACGGGGTGCCCGCCCGTCGGAATCCAGGGCATTGTGCACATCAAAATCCCATACCGGAATTTTGTTTTTGGGCATCCGCGGGTGGGTCATAATGAACCGGGCGATATGCTCTGCCTGTTGCAGGAACCGGGGATTACTGCTGTTGTTGTAACACATAATATACCCATAAAGCCCCCAGGCTTGTCCCCGGGCCCAGGCCGATTCGTCGGAAAGACCCTGGTGGGTTTCTTTGCGCCGTACTTTTCCGGTAACCGGGTCATAGTCTACCACGTGGTAAGAGCTGTAGTCTTTCCTGAAATGATTCTTCATCGTGGTGAGCGCATGGGTATTGGCCGCCTGGCTGTAAACGGGCTTTTTAAATTGCGTGCCTGCCCAGTAGAGGTATTCCAGGTTCATCATATTATCGATAATTACCGGAAACTTCCAGTCGTCGCCAAAATCCCAGGAGCGGATCACACCGGTTTTGGGGCTAAAACGGTTATAAAGATGTTGCGCGCCGTCTTTCAGCACGGGCAGGTACGTTTTGTCTCCCGTAATGCGCCAGGCATTACCATAGGAGCAATAGAGCATAAAGCCCAGGTCATGTGTTTTGGTTACATAGCGGATGGAGTCCAGGGCCAGGGTAAATTTCCGGGCCGAAGTAGCCAACGCTTTATTACCGGTTAGTTCGTAACCATACCAGAGTGAACCCGGAAAAAAGCCGGTGGTCCAGTCCTTGTAATCGGCCAGCCGCACCTGGTTGCAGGTTACTGAGCGGGGATTTAATCCCGGGGTATAGGTTGCTGCAGCACGGGTAAGCTGAGCCTCGATAACGGTAATGGAATGCCGGAACCAGTCGCGGGTATCTCCGGATTGCGCCTGAACCTGTACGGTAACCAATAAAATGATGCCTGAAATAATGGCATGGAATCGTCTTTTCATGAGCTTTTTCTTTTCTTAGAAGTTTCCGGTAAAAATAGATCGGCGGGCCGGCCGGCGCTTTCAATATTGAGTTTAATATTTTAAAACTGGGTGAAATCTTAAAAAGAATCCGGATCCGGATGATGCTGTGTACAAAACAGTACAAAAATCTGCTCTTCTAATACTTTATTGATAATCAATATTGTTTTTTCTGTTGAGGTGTTGGTTTCCGGAAATCAATCGAAAAATAACCCAGATTGAAAAAAGAAAAACCCATTTTTAAAACCTCCGGGCCAAAGCCGTTCTATATTTATGGAAGTCAAAACAGCCACTTCCCGGCGCAGTGGAATCAGTTAAACCGGGGAGGCTGGATAGAAGAGATCCTTGCGACACTTTGTCGGGTTTTAAAATGAGGTACACATAATTGCTTCGATTGTTGCCGCTGAGACCTTAAGATTGATTCACCCGGACCCTGCTGTTTTAGATCATTTGACCCTAACGTCTAAAATTGTATAGATTATGCCATTTGTTATTTCAGAGCGTGACCAGGTATCCTGCAATTGCCGGCAACGGAAAGGTACCCGAATGCCCCATGAACCACACATAAAAAAGATCATTTCACCCGGTTTAAAATTCAAGCTTAAAATGAGATCAACGTTTGTTTTATTATTATTACTGATGGGTGTTTCCGGCACCCTGACTGCACAAACCATTAAGGTAAGCGGAAGCGTCAGCAATTCCTCGGGGGAGCCGCTGGCGGGAGCCACCGTCCAGGAAAAGGGTTCTGCCAGGACCGTATCTACCCAACAGAATGGTCAGTATTCGATTGATGCCGCTGCCAATGCGGTATTGATTATTTCTCATATTGGTTATGAGGCAAAAGAGGTGAGCGTCGACAACCGGCAGCAGATCGACATCAGTTTGCTAGAAGATGACAAAAGCCTGGAGCAGGTGGTGGTGGTAGGGTATGGAACCCAGAAGCGCAGGGATCTTACCGGGGCAGTGAGCTCGGTAAGTGGTACAGACCTGGAAAAAATGCCGGTACAGAATGTGGCCCAGGCCCTGCAGGGCCGTTTGGCGGGCGTGCAGGTAACAACAGGGGAAGGTTCGCCAGGTTCGGAACCTTCTATCCGGATAAGAGGGGGAGGGTCCATTACCCAAAGCAATGAACCCCTGTATATTGTAGATGGTGTACCCCAGACTGAAGGGCTGAATTTTCTTGATCCTACTGACATAGAATCAGTAGATGTGCTGAAAGATGCATCCGCCACCGCTATTTATGGAGCCAGGGGTGCAAACGGGGTTGTATTGGTGACAACGAAAAAGGCCAAGGCTGGCAAAACTCGGGTAAGCTATGATATGTATTATAGTACCAAGCGTGTTCCGGAGTTTCTGTCCACCCTGTCTCCTTATGATTATACCCTGTTGCAATATGAAAGAAGCCTGGGGGATGCCACCCGGATGAATGCTTTTGTTGCCAACTACGGTCCGTTTGATACGTTAAAAGGACTTTACAGCGGAAGACCCGGGGTAAACTGGCAGGATGAGGTATTTGGAGGCACAGCCAACAGCCAGTATCATAAAGTAGGATTCACGGGAGGGAATAAGGAGACCCAGTTCAGTCTTTTTTATTCCAATAACAAGGATGAGGGGATTATGCTGAACAGTGGAGCCACAAAAAATGTGGTTAAGCTTGCCGTAAATCACAAAGCGAATGATAGGTTGAGCTTGTCTGCTTCTGCCAATTATACACATCAGAATATTTTTGGAGTAGGTACAAGCGAGGGAAATACCTATTTTAACCAGTTGCAGAATATATTAACGTACCGGCCTACATTTGGAATTAAAGGGACCGATGATGCCCTGGCAGACCTGGACATGGATCCGGCACTGGAAGATGTGAGCGGTAATACCTTGCAGAACCCGGTTGTGAATGCCACCTCCCAAACGAGGCGCAGCCTTAATAAGACCCTGGTGCTAAACGGAACGCTGAGCTATATCCTGGTAAAAAACCTTACCTATCGCGGAACCGTGGGATATCGGACAAGTGATATCGAAAATGAGTTGTTCAACGAGGCACGGTCAATGCTGGCCAAGCGCAACAACGGGCCTTTCGGAACCATTGCAAATGGTGAACGCAGTGGCTGGAACTATTCCAATACCGTAAATTACTCCAACCTGTTTCATCAGAGGCATAAGCTGGATGTACTGGTTGGCCAGGAGCAGGTATATGGAAAGAACAAGACCGTATATACAGATGCGACCGGGTTTGACTGGGAAAATTTAGGACTGGATGATATCAGTCAGGCAAAAACCTTCCTGGGCAGATCCAATATTGAAGATGAACGCATGTTCTCGCTGTTCTCCCGGTTGAACTATGGCTTTGATGACAAATATATGCTTACCGCCAGTATGCGGGCGGATGGTTCTTCCAAATTCGGAGCTAACCATAAGTACGGTTATTTTCCAGCGCTGGCATTGATGTGGCGGATGAACAGGGAAAACTTTATGGAAAACTATCACTTTATTTCTGATTTCAGATGGCGGTTCAGTGTTGGTAATTCCGGTAATAACCGTATTCCTAATTATTCATCACTGGCCTTATTTGCTACCGGCAATTATCCGTTGAATGACGGGAATACGGTAACCGTATATCCGAATGTACTGCCGAACCCGGATCTGAAATGGGAGCAAACCAACTCCAAGAATATAGGATTGGACCTGGGCTTCCTGAAACAGCGGATCCAGTTTACGGCTGACTATTATATTAACAAGACCAAAGATCTTTTATTGAGATCGGATATCCCCACTACTACGGGTTTTAAGACGATGTTCATCAACGCTGGTTCTACCCAGAACAAGGGACTGGAATTTTCATTGAATACGGTCAATATCCGTAAAAAGGATTTTGAATGGAGCAGCAGTTTTAACATTGGGTTTAACAGGAATAAGGTATTGGGGCTCACTGGTGGCAATACTGTAATGTACGCACAGTCAGGCTGGGGTGTACTCACGGTGGCCGATTACCTTGTTCAGGTAGGACAGCCTCTGGGTCAGATGTATGGCTACAAATCGGACGGATTGTACCAGGTTTCGGATTTTGAATACGATGAGGCAGCAAAAACCTATACACTAAAGAAGGGGATTCCCTACGATATCAATAACAAACCTCAACCCGGTTTCCTCAAACTCGTGGATATGAACGGGGATTCGCTTATTAATGAAGATGACAGAACAGTTATTGGTAATGCCTATCCCAAACATACCGGAGGCTTTAACAATACATTCCGGTATAAGGGATTTGATCTGAACATCTTTATCACCTGGTCTTACGGTAATGACATTTATAATGCCAATAAATTATATAACAGTCAAACTTATCTGGATTACCGGAACACGCTTTCCTATATCTCCGATCGCTGGATGAGCATTGATGTAAACACCGGAGAGCGTATTACGGACCCCGCAGTTCTGGCGGCGCTGAATAATGGGAAAACCATACCGGTATACAACGGATCCGGGACCAGTCTCAAATTTTATGACCAGATGGTGGAGGATGGATCGTTCCTGCGTATCAGCAACATCAATTTAGGGTATACACTGCCTAAAAAGATCGCTTCCCGGCTCCGGGCAAACGGGCTTCGTGTTTATGTTACCGCCAACAATATTTATACATTTACCAGATACACGGGCTATGATCCGGAAGTAAGTACCCGCAACAGTACCGGACTTACCCCGGGTGTTGATTTTGGAGCCTACCCCCGTACCCGTTCATTTGTATTTGGTGCAAATCTGTCTTTTTAAAAAATAAGCCATGAAAATTAGAAATAGAAATAACGCTTTACTCACAGGGATACTGATATTGATTTCCGTAAGTATATCATCCTGTAAAAAATGGCTGGAAGAAAAACCCTATTCCCTGTACGCAGCAGAAACTTATTTTACAAGTGTGGCACAGGCAAAGAAAGCCGTGCTGGGCGCCTATGAACCGTTGTCCAACTCCTATACGTATGGATTTTACAGCTCTCTGGTCTTTGATATCGATTCGGATCTGGGACAGATGGACGGTACAGGGTTTAGTAATGATAACCGAACCCTGGCACACTATAATGTAACTCCGGGGCACAGTTATATTGCTAATTTCTGGACTACCATATATAACGGTATCAACCGGGCTAATCTTGTAATTCAGAAAATACCAGCGATGGATCTTTTTCAAAACGGCACCGATGCAGATAAAGCGGCGCTGAAACAGATTCTTGCCGAAGCTAAGTTTTTGCGGGGCTTGTATTATTTTGACCTGGTACGATTCTTTGGCGATGTTCCGTTCCGGCTGGATGCCACACAGGCTACGGATAATATGAGCATCGGCAAAACAGACCGGGAGCAGATCTATGATCAGATCATAAAAGACATGCTGGAAGCAATTGAGGATATACCCTGGAACTCTCAGAAGGAAACGGACGAACGGGTAAGCAAAGGAGCTGTAAAAGGTATTCTGGCGCGGGTATACCTTGGAAGGGGCGGGTACTCTTTAAGACAGGATGGAACCATGAAGCGTCCGGAAAATTATAAGGAATATTATGCAGCAGCATTGCAACAGACAAAGGAAGTGATGGAATCGGGTGAGCATGCTCTGAATGCAAGTTACGAGGCCATTTTCCGGAATTATTGCCAGTTAAAGCTGGAACCCAAAGAAAGCATGTTTGAGGTGGCATTCTTTAATGCTACAGGTGAGAACGCCAACAGCGGTGTGATCGGCACCTGGAACAGCCCGGTTTGTGATGCGGCATCCTCTTATGGAAGAGCTAATTCCTTTTACAAGGCATTACCCATTTTTCAGAAAAGCTATGCGGCAGCGGATTTGCGGAGGGATGTGGCTGTAGCCACCTTCCAGATCAATGCCTCCAATGCAATTGTGCAGTATACCGGCAATAATGATCGCCTCTGGGCCCCTGGTAAGTGGCGGAGAAACTGGCAGAATCCCTCGCCTAAAAATCTGAATAATACGGATATCAACTGGGTACTGCTGCGCTACGCCGACGTCCTGCTGATGCGCGCGGAAGCCGAAAATGAAGTGAACGAAGGTCCAACCGCAGCAGCTTATGATGCCGTAAATATGGTAAGAAGAAGGGGATTTGGACTCCCTGTTACTACGCCTAGTGCAACGGCTGATATTCCTGCGGGCTTGGCAAAAGACCAGTTTCTCACCATGCTTCAAAAAGAGCGTGCATTTGAGCTGTGTTATGAGGGGTTCCGGAAATTTGATCTTATAAGATGGAATATTATCGGGAAAACCTTAAGGGATACGGAGGCCGCACTTAAAGCGTACCGGAGTAACTTTCCTTACATCGCAGGCACTTATTTTAAAGACAACAAGCACGAGCTGTATCCCATTCCTTCCCGGGAAATTGAGCTGGATCCAAAGTTGACGCAAAATCCTAACTATTAACAATACCAAAGCGGAGAAAAAAAGAAAGCATGAAAAACAGGAGCGTATTAAAGTGGTTATTGGCAGGTACATTGTTGCTGGTGCTGGGCGGATGTAAATCTTCCGAAAAAAAGGAAGAAACGAAACGTCCGAATATACTGATCGTTATGTCCGACAACCAGTCTGCCGGTCATGTGGGCGTCTATGGCGATTCGACCGTGCGCACACCCAATATGGATAAAGTGGCGGGTGAAGGGGTGCGTTTTACCAATGCATTTTGCAGCTCACCGTCATGCACGCCCGCCCGTGCTGCGATGCTTACCGGGCAGGATACCTGGCGCCTTCGTGAAGGATCTGACCTTTGGAGTGTGCTGCCCACTCAATATAAAATTTACCCTGACCTGCTGGAAGCGGCCGGCTATGTAGTAGGCATGCAGGGCAAAGGATGGGGCCCGGGTAGTTTTGAGGCCAATGGCCGTAAGCGCAATCCGGGTGGCGACGCTTATAAAAGTTTCGATGCCTTCCTGAAAGGAAAAAAATCCGATGCACCCTGGTGTTACTGGATCAGCAGTCATGAACCACATCGCCCCTATGCAGAAGGATCGGGAACTAAGGCAGGGATCGATTCCACCAAGGTAAAAGTTCCGGGGTATTTACCCGATGTACCTGCGGTGAGGGGAGATATTGCCGATTACTATGCAGCAGTTGAGCAATTTGACCGGGAGCTGGGTGAGGCATTGGATGCGCTTAAAAAAAGCGGAGAGCTGGAAAATACCATCGTAGTTGTTTGCAGCGACAACGGCTGGCAAATGCCGCGCGGTCTGGCCAATCTTTACGATTTTGGTACCCATGTACCCCTCATTATTTCCTGGCCCGGTAAGTTTAAGCAGGGCGTGGTAGCCGATAACCTGATAACCTTAAACGACCTGGCACCAACCTTCCTGGAGTTGGGCAAAGTGGCTGTACCCGAAGAAATGACCGGAAAGAGTTTGCTGCCCATCGTGCAAAAAGATGGTCAGAATGCCGAACAACGCGACTTTGTGGTACTGGGGCGTGAACGCCACGCTTTTGTACGCCAGCACGGCATGGGTTATCCTGGCCGGGCGATCCGTACCAGGGACTTTTTGCTGATCCGTAACAACGAGCCCGACCGATGGCCCGCAGGTGACCCGCCTTTTTATGGCGATATTGATCCCTATATGCTCAACTGGCCCGGTGAAACCAAGTATTATATCATGGAGCATAAAAATGACCCTGCGGTTAAGCCCTTCTTTGACCTGGGAATGGGTAAACGACCGGCGATAGAATTATTTGATATTAAAAACGATCCGGATGAGTTACACAACCTGGCAGATGACCCGAACTATGCAGCGGTTAAAGCCGACCTGGTTAAAAAAATGGATGCGTATCTCTTAAAGACGAAGGACCCGAGAATGGTTGGCGGAGATACAAAGGTATGGGATACGGCACCCTATTATAGTGAACCCGATAAACGGCCCCGGCCCAGTAAGGAAATGCAGCAACGCTTTAAACTGGATTCGGTTTACGATTATTTAAAATAAATGATGTTAACCCGCCGGCACCTGGTTGCCGGCGGGTTAATGTGAAAAAATACCATCATTGGAACAACAATTTGCAATAGGAATAGACGTGGGAGGCTCCGCACTCAAATGTGGTGTGGTTGCGGAAGACGGAAGCCTGCTTCACTGCTTTACTGCAGCCCTGGAAAAAGAAAATGGCGAAGCGGGGATCATTGATCAGATCGCCGCGTGCATAGCACAGGCGGCAGTAGTCGTGCACAACAGCGGTGCTGCGGTTTGCGGCGTGGGCATCGGTTTCCCCGGTATTGTGGAAAACAATGTGGTGATCGGTGGCGCAGATAACCTGCCGGGTTTTGAGCAACTGCCCCTGGGAAGTTTGCTGAAATCAAGAACAGGTTATACCACCCTGGTGGATAATGATGCCAATATGATGGGGATGGGCGAGTGGATCTATGGTGCGGCGAAGGATTGCAGCGATATTGTTTTTTTAACGGTTGGTACAGGTATCGGGGGTGCCCTTATTATCAACAACCAGCTATACGGCGGATATCGCAATCGTGGTACAGAGCTGGGGCATATCATCATCCGGCATGGGGGTATGCCCTGCAGCTGCGGGGCAAAGGGATGTTTTGAAGCCTATGCTTCCGTGGCGGCGCTGATCGGTCTTTACCGGTCACTGAAAAAGGATGCGCCGGAAGTTGCAGATGGCCGGTACATTGTGGAGGGCTATTTACAGCAGGAGGAAGCAGCGCTTGCAGCTATGGTCCATCATTTTGATCATATGGCCGCGGGCATAGCCGGCTATATCAATATTTTTAGCCCGCAAAAAGTAGTGATCGGCGGAGGCATCAGCGAGTCTGGTGATTTTTATATACGCGAAATTGCAGCAAGGGTTGGGCTGCTGGTTATGCCTGCCACAAGTGAACAAACAACACTGGTGGCTGCTGCATTGGGCAATAAAGCCGGCTTGCAGGGTTGTGCTGCAACAGTATTTCAGGCGCTTGCAGGATCCGCACCTGCAGTGCTCCACAATCATTCAACAAATTAACGGATGCAACAACGGAACAACTTTCTGGTAGGTGTTATTCTACTGATCTGGTTTGTGATCTCTTTTGTGACCAATATCCTGGGTCCGCTGATGCCCATTATTATTGAAACCTACGGGCTCAGTTTGACCATGGCCTCTTTTCTGCCGTTCTCTTTTTTCCTGGCCTACGGTATTATGTCGGTTCCGGCAGGGATGATGATTGAGCGGCTGGGCGAAAAAAAATCGATGCTGATCGCATTTGCGCTGAATTTTTCAGGCGCATTGATCTTTGCCTTCAATCCGCAGTACGGGATGGCGCTGGCTTCGCTGTTTATCATCGGTATTGGTATGGCCATGCTCCAGGTGATCATTAACCCGTTAATGCGCACCGCCGGAGGTGAAGAAAATTTTGCCTTCTTTTCGGTGATGGGACAGCTGGTGTTTGGACTGGCCTCATTTGTAAGTCCCTTTGTATTTACCTACCTGATGAAAGCGCTGGCTGCACAGCCGGTTACCAATCCCCTGGCAAATATACTGGGAGGGCTGGTAAGGGACGGATTGCACTGGACGGCGCTCTACTGGTTATTTAGCTTTATATTTTTGATAATGCTGGTATTGCTGGCCCTGATCCGGATGCCGGCAGTGGAGTTAAAGGAAGACGAAAAAGCCGGTGCTGCCGTGGTATACCTGGAGTTGCTGAAAAAGCGGGATGTATGGCTTTTCTTTCTGGGTATTGTGGCATATGTAGGTACCGAGCAATCACTTGCCAACTGGATGTCGGAATTTTTAAAACGGTACCACCAGGTAGATCCTGCCACAGGGGGCGCCAATGCCGTTGCGTGGTTCTGGGGGTTAATGACCATCGGCTGTCTGCTGGGGCTGGTTGTGTTAAAGTTCTGGGATTCAAAACGGGTGTTGAAGATCGCCTGCGTGCTGTCGGTAATGGTATTGAGCATGGCATTGCTGGGCGGCAGGCAACTTTCCCTTTGGGCTTTTCCTGCTGCAGGTTTTACCATTTCGGTAATGTTTTCTGTAGTATTCTCACTGGCATTGAATTCTGTAAGTAAGCATCATGGCTCCTTTTCGGGGATCCTTTGCTCGGGCATTTTTGGCGGGGCCCTGGTACCCTTTATTGTGGGTGCGCTGGGCGACCTGGTAGGATTGCGCTATGCATTGTTGTTCCTTTACGTCACCCTGGGATACCTGTTCTTTATTGCCGCTTATGCGAAACCCCTGGTAAATAATAAGACGATGACCTTAAAAGAAGTTTTTTCGCCCAAAAAACGAAAAGCAGTATAAATCATCAACGGTTATATTCAACCATAAAAAATAAAAAATTACGGATGAAAAGAATAAGCATGGGTCTGTTACCGGTATTATTGGTCCTCAATGCAGCTGCACAGCAAGCAGGGCTGGAGCCGGTTACCAGCAGGGTAAATGTGCAGGCAGATACGGCCCGAAAAGCAGAGGTTGTGGACGATGCGTGGGTGGCGGTGGGCATCAACCGGCCCTACTCCATTCAAAAAGATGACACGCGCCCGTTTAACGGCCAGCCTTCCTACCGGTTTGAACTAAAGGGAGAAGATAACTCCCTGGAGGGATATGAAGAAGGCAGCACCAAGGGGCGTGCAGAGCTTTCTTACTGCTATGCCACAACGGAGGATTACAAAGGACTGCCACCGGATACGTATTCAACGGAACAGGTATTGAAAATGGTGTATGACCGGGGTAAAGGCCAGTGTAAACAGGGCACAAAATGGACCTACACCTTTTCGGTATATGTGCCTTCTGCCCTGGATCCGGGTGTAAATACCATTTTTGCGCAATGGCATGGTATGCCATCCCGTACCCTGGTGCAGGATCCTTCAGGAAAAATTATGCAGCTGACGCCACAACAGTTCGTTCAATTGAGCAACAGTGTCCTGTTTAATAAAGACCAGGGATATGAGAAGATAAAGACGGTTGATAAAAAAGGAAAGGAAAGTTTTAAAGCCGGTAAAAAGAATGGCTGGAAGATTGAGCAGGGCGGTTACCCGCCGCTGGCATTCGGATTCTCCAACAATATGTTTTATATAAAAGCCAATTCCGACAGCAGGTGGATGACCGATAAAACGGATCGCACGCTGGCCAACCCGGCTAAAGATGCTACAATGGTACCGGTACGTTCTGAATATAAGATCTCCACCATTGCGTATAAAAGCACGTTTGATGCATTTCCCAAAGATACATGGGTGACGTTTACCGTGGCTATCGACTGGTCTGTATACGGCGGCGCCAGCAACAAAATAGAACAACCGGGCAAACTGGATGTGGTTATGCAATACCAAAAGAATAAAAAGAAGCTGAGCGAACACATCGTAAATAACCAGCCGATCGCCATCGGCAGAAATGATGAGAGCGGCTATTATTTCAAATTCGGCATCTACCGTACCGGCAGCAGCACGGTGCCGGTGGTGTACAATCTTGCGGGCTACCGGCAGGAGCAGCGCTTAAAATAAAAATCATTTTAAAACGGCAAACAACTTTATATTTAAAGGAAAAAAATGAAACGCTTAGAAACATTGACAGGCTTGCAAAAAAGATTGCCGGTCGCTTTATTACTGATGCTGCTTACCGGTATCCTGCACGCGCAGCGTCCGAATATCGTACTGATCATTTCGGATGATCATGCGTTCCAGGCCATCAGCGCATACGGGAACAAGCAGATACAAACCCCGGGCATCGACCGGCTGGCGAAAGAAGGGGCACTGTTCAGTAACGCCTATGTGACCAACTCGCTTTGCGGACCCAGCAGGGCCAGCATCCTTACCGGTACCTACAGCCACGTGAACGGCTTTAAGGATAATGTGAATTTCAATTTTAATTTTAACCAGGGCAGCTTTGCCAGAGAATTGCAGCGCGCGGGCTACCAGACCGCCTGGATCGGTAAAATGCATTTGGGCGACAGTATCCCGCAGGGGCTGGACTATTACAGCATTTTGCCGGGGCAGGGGCAGTATTATAACCCGGACTTTATCCAGACGGGCCAGCAAACCCGCCGGTACAATGGTTATGTAACCGATGTGATCACCGACGTTGCAGAGAACTGGCTGGAACACCGGGATGCTTCCAAACCCTTTTGCCTGGTGATCGGACATAAGGCTACACACCGTACCTGGATGCCTGCCCTTGAAGACCTGGGCCGGTATGACAATATTCAGTTCGATCTGCCACCGGACTTCTATGATGATTACAGTACCCGCAAGGCAGCCGCCGTACAGGATATGACCATCGCCAAAACCATGCGCATGGCACATGACCTTAAAATATATGAGCCGGGTGATGCACGGGCCATAGAAGCCAGTGTAAAACGGATGACACCGGCGCAAAAGGAAAAATGGTTCGCATATTATGCTAAGGTAAAGGCCGATCTGGATGCCCGGGCACCGAAGGGGAAGGCGCTTACCGAATGGAAATTCCAGCGGTATATGAAGGATTACCTTGCCACGGCTGCATCGCTCGACCGGAATATCAGTAAGACCCTCGACTACCTGGATCAACATGGCCTGTCGAAGAATACCCTGGTGATCTATATGTCCGACCAGGGGTTCTATATGGGCGAGCACGGATGGTTTGATAAACGGTTCATGTATGAAGAATCCTTCCGTACCCCCATGGTGATGCGGTATCCGGGTGTGATCAAGCCCGGCAGGGTTATCAATGATTATGTGATGAATATTGATCTGGCCCCCACCTTTATTGAAATGGCAGGAGCCCGTGTTCCGGAGCGCATGCAGGGCCTTTCCTTTTTACCATTGCTGAAAAACAAAAAATACGCGTCCCGTGATGCGCTTTATTATCATTATTACGAGAACGGGGAACATTCCGTATCACCACATTTTGGTATTAAAACCCACCGCTATAAACTGATCCGTTTTTATGATAAGGTAGATAGCTGGGAGTTGTTCGATCTGCAACAGGATCCTCATGAGCTGAAGAATATTTACGGGGATCCGAAGATGACTGCCGTGGCGGCGGCGCTTAAAAAGCAGCTGCTGGAACAGATCCGGAAGTATAAGGATGCAGATGCGGAAGTGATTTTTAATAAGCAGTAAGCGTAGCCTCCCGGGCCGGACGAACGATGAACGGCCGGGGCTCAGCAAAACAGGATGTATGAATATAAGGATAAAAGTGATTTTCGCTGTTGTTGTTGCAGCATGTACCTGCTCCCGTTTACGGGCACAACCAAAAGAGACCGCTGCAACAAAGATTGTTACAGGGCAGTATGGTTTTGAAACCGATCAGGAGCGACAGGGATGGACGGCCCAAAACAGCAGTTTATCTTTTTCCACGGCTCATTATAAAGAAGGACAGCGTTCGCTTTGCTGGAACTGGAAAAGGGAAGCCTCACTGGAGGTTACCGGTCTTAAGGGGCTGAAAGAAGCAGGAGCGGTTTATCCGGGAGGGATTCCTGAAATTTATGAGCCGTCGTTCTATCCCAAAGACCGGTTCGGCGGTATGAAGATCTGGTTGTACCAGGAAAAGCCGGTTGCCGGTCAGCTGATCTTCCAGGCCGGCAGCACTGTGGCCGCCGCGCGCCAGGCGCCGAAGTACCGGTTTGCCGTAAACCTGGATTTTACGGGTTGGCGAACAGTGTGGGTTTGCTTTGAGGAAGATGCCAAAGTGCCCGGTTATAAGGGCAGCAACGACCTGCAGGCATTGGTGGTGTTCCCCAAAAATGTACAGCAGCAGGAGGGCCGGTTGTTTATCGATCATCTGACCCTGCTCAACTTTGTATCCAATAAAAGAAGCTCCGATCTTCAGTTTGAGAACAAAAAGCGTAACCTGCGTTCCGCAGATGGATACGA
>Ga0222424_100449_pt1 | contig 22851 bp, 25 predicted proteins | sample 2B2ome_FD_182468 | JGI IMG/M metagenome (GOLD analysis project Ga0222424, IMG submission 182468) | Enriched microbial communities from leaf-cutter ant dump, University of Wisconsin, Madison, United States - 2B200A (version 2) | ecosystem: Environmental > Terrestrial > Nest > Insects nest > Nest... | reverse complement strand
TCGCGGCCACGCTCGCCGATCAGGGCGACCACGATGATCTCGGCCTCCGTGTGCCGGGTCATCATGCCCAGCAGCACGCTCTTGCCGACGCCGGAGCCGGCGAACAGGCCCAGGCGCTGGCCGCGGCCGACGCAGAGCAGGCCGTTGAGGGCGCGGATGCCGACATCCAGCGGCGCGCGGATGGGGTCGCGGCCGAGCGGGTTGAGCGGCCTGGCGATGAGCGGACGGTAGCCGCTCACCTGCAGCGCGCCCTTGCCGTCCAGCGGCCGCGACGAGGCGTCGATGACACGGCCGAGCAGGCCCTCGCCCACCGGCACGCCGGGCTCGCTGCGCACGGCGATGACGCGCGCGCCGGGATTGATGCCGGCCAGCTCGCCGGCGGGCATGAGCTGCAGTCGCTCGCCGCTGAAGCCGACCACCTCCGTCTCCAGCCAGCCGCCATCGCTGGTCTCGACCAGGCAACGCTCGCCCATGGCCGCCTTCAGGCCCTCGGCCTCGATCAGCATGCCGACGATGCGGCGCAGCTGGCCTTCGACCAGCGGCGCGGCGGTGGCCGACAGACGCCCGCGCCGCTCCGCCAGGCGCTCGGCCCAGCGTCGCGCGGACGCGCTGGCGATGGCGTCGCCGGTCATCGCTCGCCCACCCTCAGCGGCATGCCGTCGCCCCCGGAGAGCGCCATCATGGCCTCGTCCAGGCGGGTCTCCAGACGCGCGTCGACATGGCTGCTGCCGCAGTCGAGCAGGCAGCCGCCACGGCTCACGGCGGCATCCTCGACGACATGCCACTGCACCTCGCCATGGCCGGGCAGCTGCTCGGCGACCAGGTGGGCATCTTCCGGATGCAGATGGATGCGGACATGGCGGCTGGCCGACGGCAGCGCCTGCACGGCGGAGCGGATGACCGCGAGTATCTGTTCCGGACGGGCCTGCAGCTCGCTCATGACGACACGCCGGGCGATGCCCAGCACCAGCGCCATGAGCTCCTGCTCGACCTGGTCATCCACCGCGGCCAGCGGGCGCGCGAGATGCTGCGTGAGCTGCTGCCAGCGCTCGGCCTGCAGGCGCAGCTCGCCACGGGCGGCCTGCCGGCCCTCGGCCAGCCCCTGCTCCCAGCCGGCCCGGCGGGCCTCGTCGCGCAGGTCCTGGAATTCGGGCACCGAAGCCGGCGGCGCCAGGTCGGACGCGGGCACCGCCCGCGATGGCGGCACCTGCATGTCCGGCGCCTGCCAGCGTGTCCACTTCAGCGCGGCATTACTCGACATAGTCTTCCCTCCCGCTGGCGAGCATGATCTGGCCGGCTTCGGCCAGGCGGCGGGCGGCGGCCACGATATCCTTCTGCGCGCTCTCGACCTCGCTCATCTTGACCGGGCCGCGCGTCTCCATGTCGTCGAGCAGGATCTCGCCGGCGCGCTTGGACATGTTCTTGAAGACCTTCTCGCGCATGGATTCGGGCGCGCCCTTGAGCGCCAGCGCCAGGGTGTCGCTGGAGACCTCGCGCAGCAGCAGCTGCATGCCCTTGTCATCCAGCGCGATGAGGTTCTCGAAGACGAACATGAGATCCTGGATCTTCGCCGTCAGCGAACTGTCGGCCTTGTTCAGCGCCTCGATGATGCGGTGCTCGGTGCCGGTGGAGACGCAGTTCATGATGCCGGCCACGGTCTTGGCGCCGTCGATGGCCTTGGACTTGAACGACCCCGACAGCGACAGCTTGGTGCGCAGGATATTCTGCAGCTCGACCAGCGCCGCCTGCGGGATCTTCTCCAGGGTCGCGATGCGCAGCACCACGTCCGCCTGCAGCTCGGGGCTGAGGCGGTCGAGGATCATGGCCGCCTGGTCCTTGGCCATGTGCGCCAGGGTGATGGCGATGATCTGCGGATGCTCGTCGCGCAGCATGTGCACGACGGTGTCGAACTCCAGCCAGCGCAAGGAGTCGATCTCCACCGGCTGGGCGTCGCCGAGCACGCGGTCGGCCAGGTTGCGGCCCTGCTGCTCGCCCAGGGTGCTGACCAGCACCTGGCGGACATAGTCGGGCACGCCCACGCCCAGCGGCGTCTGCGCGCGCAGGGCTTGGCCGAAGTTGTCGATCACGGTCAGGGCCTGGTCGTTGTTGACCTCGCGTATGCCGGCCATGGCCATGCCGATGCGCTCGACGGCCTCGGATCCGACGTACTTGAGCACCTCGGCGGCGCGGTCCTCGCCCAGCATGAGCAGCAGCATGGCGGCCTGCTCGCTGCCGGGAGGCTGGACCTTGGTGATTTCATTGTCAGGCATCATGGGGAGTCACCCAGCTCTTGACCACCTGCGCCACCAGGCGCGGATCCTCGGCGGCGGCATTGCGCACGGCGTGCATGCGCTGTTCGAGATCATTGCCCGGCAGCGCCAGCGGCGCCGCGGGGGCGGACGGCGGCGCGGGCAGACCGTTCGGCTGCTCGTAGCCCAGCTGGGCCAGCGGTGTGCCCGCGGCGGCACCGGCCAGCGCCGGCGTCTGTCCGGCGCCGCCATCCTGCGGCAGCGCCGGCAGGAGGACCTGGCGCAGCAGCGGACGCAGCACGCCCAGCGCCACCAGCAGGATGGCCAGGCCGACCAGCGCCTGCTTGACCAGGCCGGCGAACCAGGGCTGCTCCCAGAGCGGTGGCGCCGAGTCCGCCGCCGCCATGTCCGCCGGCGCGGCGAAGCTGGAGCTGACCACCGTGACCTTGTCGCCACGCTCGGGCTGGTAGCCGATGGCGCCCTGCACCAGGCTGGTCATGCGCTCCAGCTCGGCGGCGTTGGGACCGGGCTTGACGATGCGTCCGCCGGCGTCATGCACGGGCGTGCTGTCGACGACCACGGCCACGGACAGCTTGCGCATGGCGCCGGCCGGCGTCGTGCTGTAGTTCAGCACGCGGTCTATCTCGTAATTTCTGGTGATGGCTTCGCTGCTGTTGCCACCCTTGCCGGCGGCCACGGTCTCGCCCGGCGCCGGCGAGGCGTCGGTCGGCGGCTGGTTGCTGAGCGCGCCCGGCACGCCCGCCGGCTTGTCGGCCCCGGTGTCGTTGCGGCTGTTGCTGAGCTGCTCGCTGCGCACCACCGCGCGCTCGGGGTTGTAGGTCTCCCGGCTCTCCTGCATGGAGGAGAAATCCATGTCCGCCGCCACCTGCACGCGCACCTGGCCGGATGGCACGATGGCCGAGAGCAGATGCGCTATGCGCTCCTCGTAAGCCTTCTCGACCTGCTGGCGGTAGGCGAACTGGCGATTGCTCAGCTCCAGCGCGTCATCACGCTCGACCCGGGACAGCAGCTCGCCCTTCTGGTCGACCACGGTGACCTGCTCCGGGCTCAGCTCGGGAATGCTGGACGCCACCAGGTTCATGATGGCGGTGACGTTCTTCTGGTCCAGCGCGCTGCCCGGGCGGATGTCGACCATGACCGAGGCGCTGGCCGGCTTGCGGTCGCGCACGAACACGCTCTGCTTGGGCAGCGCCAGGTGCACGCGCGCGCCCCGGATCTGCTGGATGCTTTCGATGGTGCGCGCCAGCTCCACCTCCAGGGCGTGCTGGTACTTGCGCGTCTCCATGAACTCGCTGACGCCGAAGCCCTTTTCCGAGCGGATCATCTCCAGGCCGCTGCCGTCCTCGGTCTGGGTCAGGCCGCTGCCGGCCAGCTTGAGGCGGGCGTTGTGCAGCTCGCCCTCGGGCACCAGCAGCGCGCCGGTGTTGTCTTCCAGCTTGAACGGAATGTTCTGCGCCGTCAGCGCGTCCATGACCGCGCTCGCGCGCTCCGGCGGCAGGCTGCTGTAGAGCACGCGGTAGTCCGGCTCGCGCGACCAGAGCACGACGGCCAGGCCGAGGGCGACCGCGCCGGCCACGCCGAGCAGCATGACCAGCTGCCGGAGCCAGGGCGGCATGCCGGAGGCCATCATGCGGGAAGTGAGTGCGCCGAGCGCTGCCTGTGCCATTTACTTCATCCCCCGATTGCGCGCCGGCCTCAGACCGACATGCGCATGACTTCCTGATACGCGTCGACCATCTTGTTGCGCACTTCCATCATGGCCTTGAAGGACACATCCGCCTTCTGCAGGGAGACCATGACCTGGGTCAGGCTGACCTCGCTGTCGCCGCGCTCCCAGGCCGTCGCCATGGCGCCGGCCTGCTGCTGGGTCTGGTTGACGGCCTGCACCGAGGCCTTGAGCATGCCGCCGAAGGAGTCGGTCGCCGCTGGTGCCTGCGCCGGCGCCTGCAGCCCCTGCGGCAGCGCGGCGCCCGCCACGCCGCCGGCGCCACCCGGTGCCGACGTCAGCTGCCGCATGGCGCGGATCTGTCCGAGAATCTGGTCCACCCCTGAAATGCCCGACATGACGGTATCCCTCGCGCTGATGACCCTGGACCCGGCGGCTTACCAGGCGCCCTGGAGGCCGAACTTCTTCATCTTCTCGACCAGCGTGGTGCGCTGCAGGCCGAGCAGGCGCGCGGCATGCGAGACCACGCCGCCGACCTGGCGCAGCGCCTCGTTGATGTAGTTGACTTCGATATCCTGCAGATGCTGCTTGAGATCCATGCCATCGGTGGGCAAGGCGCAGGTCGTCTCGGCGATCGGGCCGGGACGGCTGCTGGGCGTGATGGCCGCCAGCAGCGGCTTGTCGAGCAGGCAGGACTTGGCGTACTCGCCGTCATCGTCAGGCGCCAGGCCGGCGCCGCTGAGGTAGCGCGCCGGCAGGTCCTCCGCACGCACGAGCTCGCCGCCATGGGTGATGCCGAGGCGTTCGACCAGATTTTCCAGCTCGCGGATGTTGCCCGGCCAGTTGTACTGCATCAGCGCCTGCAGGGCGCCCTGGCTGAACTCGGCCACCGGCCGGCCGGTGGCTTCGTGCTTGCGGCGGAAGTGCTGCAGCAGCAGCGGCAGGTCCTCGATGCGCTGGCGCAGCGGCGGCACCTGGATGGGAAAGACATTGAGGCGGAAGAAGAGGTCCTGGCGGAAGGTGCCGGCATCGACCATGGCGTCGAGGTCACGGTGGGTGGCGGCGATGATGCGGACGTTGCAGCGCATGGTCTGGTTGCTGCCGACGCGCTCGTAGCAGCGCTCCTGCAGCACGCGCAGGATCTTGACCTGCATGGGCAGGCTCATGTCGCCGATCTCGTCGAGGAAGAGCGTGCCGCCCTCGGCCATCTCGAAGCGCCCCTTGCGGGTGGCGATGGCGCCGGTGAAGGCGCCCTTCTCGTGGCCGAACAGCTCGCTCTCCAGCAGCTCGGCCGGAATGGCGCCGCAGTTGACCGGCACGAAAGGCGCGCTGGCGCGGTCGGAGCTGTCGTGCAGGGCGCGCGCGACCACCTCCTTGCCGCTGCCGGACTCGCCCTGGATCAGCACCAGGGTGGCATGGCTGGCGACCTGGCCGATAAGCCGGCGCACCTGGGCGATGGCAGGCGAATTGCCGAGCGGGCTGGCGATCTTCTTGTTGTTCTGGAGCGCGGTTTCGACAATGCCGAGATTCATCGCATGAGCACCTTGCGGACCTTTGTCCGTCAACCAGTTTTCATGAGATGAATGTCGGATAATTGACGCGCGCAGTCAGTGTCGGTTTGGATGCAGCCTTGTACAGAATCGGCAGGACTTGTATGGGTTTCTGTAACAAGGCCGGCCGTAGAGGAACGCCCTGTTACAGACGTGTCTGCCGATGTTCGGCGACCTGCCGGCGATGCTGCCGGAACAGGAACTTCTCGAGGGCATTGCGCATCACCGGCGGCATGTCGGCGAGCATGGCGGAACCCGCCTGCTCCACCCGCGCCGGCAGCCGCAGGGGCGCCGCCACCAGCGGATGCACATAGACCTCGACGATGCCGGAACGCCCCGCTTCCGCCGGCAGCGCGCTGCCATGCCAGTGGAAGCTGCGCGCGGTCAGGGTCACCGCCATCAGCGGCGGCACCAGCTCGTAACGCTCCAGCAGACGCGTCATCAGGCTGGTGAGCAGGTCCAGCTTGGCCTCCAGGCGGAACAGCTCCTGGTGTATGGCCTGGCTTTCCTCGCCATCGGCATGGCGCGGCTGCTCCATGACCGCGATGGCGTTCAGCAGCATGAGGTTGCCTTCATGCAGCGAGGCGTATTCGGCATCGTCCATGGCCGCCGGCATGTCCTTCCAGGCCACCGGCAGGAGGCCCTCCAGACAGATCGCCGACGCCAGCGCCTCTTCTCCGCCCGCCTCGCCGCCCGCCACCAGCCTGTCATGCTCGCTCATGCCCGCCTCCGCCATCCATCAGATGCCATGATGCCGCAGATAAGCGCCGGCGGCCTGGCCGGCGCGGCGCGAGGCGACCTCCTCGTCGCGCAGGCTCTCGCGCTGGCTCGCGGCCAGCCGGGTGACCTCCGCGTCCAGCTCCAGCATGACACGGATGCCATTGGCCAGCGCGGCGCGGTCGATCTGCTCGGGGTGCTCGTGGAAATAGCGCTCGAGCAAGGGACGGCGCGCCTGTTGCAGCGCCAGCGCCCCGCTCCAGTCACCCTCCCTGGCCCGGCCCAGCAGGGCGTGGGTCATCTCCAGCAGGGCATTCCAGGTCAGGCGCTCGGGCGTCGCCGCGCGCGGAAAGGCAATCACTTCGGCCTGCTGCATGTCATCACCCTCCCATCGCCATGGCCATGGCCGGCTCCACCGGCACGCCGTGATGGTAGCCCTCCGGTATCGCATCCCAGGCCGACTTGACCTCGCGCAGCAGATCCGCGCATTCGGCGAGGATGCCGTCGTCGCCGGCCAGGTTGGCCTGCAGCAGACGGCGGCCGACATAATCGTAGAGCTCGTCGAGATTGGCTGTCAGGCCGTCTCCGCGCCGCCGGTCCAGGCTCATGCGCAGACCTTCGACGATGCGCACGGCGCGGCCGATCTCGTAGCCCTTGCCCTGCACATTCCCGCGCGCCATGCAGCCGCGGGCGCTGGCGATGCGGTCCAGCGCGCCATCAAAGAGCATCTGGATCAGGCGGTGCGGACTGGCCGCCTCGACGCTGGCGTGACGACCGATGTCCGTGTAAGCCCGGGCGCCCTGCCCATATCCCGTTCTCATGTCGCGTCTCCTGGTGGCCTGTTCTTCATGCCTTGTTTATCGGCCTGGAAGCGCCGGACTTGAGCGCGGTCACGACAAATTCGACAGCTGCTGGGTCAGGAACGAGCTGGTGCCCGAGAGGCCGGACATGAGCTTGTCCAGCGCCGTGAACTGGGCGGTGTAGCGGGTCTCCAGCGCGGTCATGCGCAGCTGCAGGGCATCGCGCTGGGCGCTCAGACTCTTGAGCTGGGCCTGCAGACTGTCGGTGCGCGCCTGTATGCCGCCGCCACTGCTGGTAAAACGGTCCAGGCTGCTGTTGATGCGCGCGGCCAGTCCGTTGCTGCCGCTGAACAGCCTGGCGACATCATCGAAACGGGTGTCCAGCACCTTGTCCAGGCGCGCGCTGTCCACGCTCAGCGTGCCGCCCTTGGCGGCGCTGCTGATGCCCAGCTCGGCCAGCGTGTCCATATCCAGCGAGGCGCCGGCTAGGGCCGTGTTGAGCTCGTTGCGCAAGGTCGAGGCGAGCTGGGATGCCGTGGAATCGCCCTGCAGCTGGCCCGCCGAGTTGGTGCTGGCATTGTAGGCGGTGAGCGTGTTCAGCGTGGTGCGCAGCTTGTTGTAGCCGCTGATGAACTGATCCACGGCCTGGCGCGACGCCGTGCGGTCCTGGGCCACCTTGACCTCCAGGGTCTTGTCCGCGTCGGCGCCCGTGACGGTGAGCGTGAGGCCGGCGATGGCGTCGCTGAAGGTGTTGGTCGCCGACGTCAGGGTGAACCCGTCGAGGTTGATGCGGGCGTCGCTGGCCTCGCTCTTGACCGTCATCGGGTTGCTGCCGGCCTGCGGATCATAGTTGAGCTGGGCGAGATCGCCGCTGTCACCGACATCGGTGACGGTGGTCAGCTTCACCGCCTGCGCCGCGCCGCTGCCGGCGGCGGTGATGACCAGATGGGTGCCGTCGCTGGCGGTGACCAGCGAGGCCTTCACACCCGGATTGCCGCTGGCGCTGTTGATGGCGTCGCGTATGCCCGCGAGCGTCTGGTTCCCGCTGTCGATGGTGACGCTGAAATTCTTGCCGCCGGCGGAGATGTCGAGACGGCCCGTGCCCACCACGCTGCCGGCCGAGGTGTAGGCGCCCGACGCCAGCTTCTGCGTCTGCGCCAGCGCCTCGACCTTGACGCTGTAGGTGCCGGCCGCCGCCGTGCTGTCGGCGCTGACCTTGAGCATGTCGGTGTTGCTGGCGCTGGCGCTGCGCGCCTGCAGGGTGGATGAGTCCTTGAGCTTCTTCAGGACATCCTGGAACTCGGCGACCGCCGACTTGAGCGTGCCATAGGCCGACAACAGCGACTGCGCGCGGGTCTCGCGCGTGGTCAGCCGTCCCGAGGTGCCCGAGGTGTCGGCCGTCACCAGCTGACTGACCAGGCTGTTCACGTCCAGGCCGGAGCCCAGTCCCGTCGATGAGATGGATGCCATCCGCGTGTCCTCCTGAATGGCCGGTCAGGCCTGGGTGCGCAGCAGACCGCCGGCCTGCCGGGCCAGCTCCTGCGCAAGTTTGAGCCAGCTGACGCTGGGCATCTGGCGGATCACGTCGCCGGACGCGGTGTCTATGACCTTGATCACGGCGTGGCCGCTGGCATCGTCGACGCTGAAGGCCAGATGCTGCTGGTGCTGCTGCAGCAGGCTGTTCAGGTACTCGGTATCCGCCTCGGATGGCGGCGACACGGCGGCCTCCGGCGATGACACCGCCGGTTCGCCTGCCGGCCCGGACACCGGCGGTGTCGGCGCGGCCGGCCGTTGCAGGGCCGCGAGGCCGCCGATCAATGCGCTTACCGATTCCATGTCCACCCTCCTGGAGTTTTCATGCCGCCTCAAGCGGCAAGGACAGGCAGGGAGCGTACCCGTGGGCCCGCCCCCTGCCTGTCAGGAAGTTGTGGCCGGGGAGACTCTCGCCTCCCCGGCCGGTGCCTGCATCAGCGCAGCAGGCTGAGCACGTTCTGCGGCAGGGAGTTGGCCTGGGACAGCATCGCCGTGCCGGCCTGCTGCAGGATCTGCGCCTTCGACAGGTTGGCCGTCTCGGCGGCGAAGTCGGTGTCCTGGATGCGGCCACGGGAAGCCGACAGGTTCTCCGAGGTCGTCTGCAGGTTGGCGACCGTCGAGCTGAAACGGTTCTGGATGGCGCCCAGGTTGCCGCGGGCGGTGTTCACTTCCTTCAGCGCCGCGTCCATGACCGCGATGGTCTGCTGGGCGTTGGTGAAGCTCGACACGTTCAGCGAGGCGATGCCCGTGGTCGAGGTCGAGGTGCCGACGGCAGCGTTGTTGGCCCAGCCGGCGACCGTGGCGCTGTTGGTGCCGCCGGCCACCGCGATGGCGGCGGAGCCGGTCAGGGTGAGCTGGCCGGAGACGGCGTCGTAGGAAGCGCCCACACCCGTGGTCGAGGACACGCGGTTGATGGCTTCGGCGAGCTGGCCAGCGCGTTCCTGGGCGTTGCCGGCGGAGGCGATGGCGCCGATGCTGGTGCCGTTGATGGTGACGCCGCCGTCGGCGATGGCCGTGGCGAAGCCGGTCAGCGAGCTGGCCGCGACGGACGAGCTGTAGCGGCTCACCGTGCCGCCCAGGGCGCTGGTCTGGACATTGGCGATCGAGCTGACGGTGATGGTCTCGCCCGCGTTGGCGCCGACCTGGAAGGCGACGCCGGCGAAGGAGCCGTCGAGCAGCTTGGTGCCGTTGAAGTTGGTCTGCTCGGCGACACGCTGGATTTCCGCCTTGAGCTGGGTGACTTCCGAGTTCAGGGCGTCGCGGTCGGCCTGGGTGTTGGTGCCGTTGGAGGCCTGCACGGCCAGTTCGCGGATGCGCTGCAGGTTGTTGCCGACTTCGCCGAGGGCGCCTTCGGCGGTCTGGGCCAGCGAGATGCCGTCATTGGCGTTGCGGGCGGCCTGGTTGAGGCCGCGGATCTGCGAGCTCATGCGTTCGCTGATGGCGAGGCCGGCGGAATCGTCCTTGGCGCTGTTGATGCGCAGGCCGGTGGACAGGCGCTGCATCGAGCTGGCCAGGGTGTCCTGCGACTTGGCGACATTGCGCTGCGCGTTGAGGGAAGCGACGTTGGTGTTGATGGACAGAGCCATGATGTTTCTCCGATATGTCTGCTATGGACTTGGCGGTAGCGGTCTCTGCCGGAGTGGCTTCATCTCGCTAACACCCGTTCTATCGTCACGGCCCGCAACCGCTTTAGGCCGCTTTACACACACGCTACAAATCGACGCAGACCCTCACAGAACCGCCGCGGGGGTCAGCGCAGATAGTCGAAAAGGCTCAGCCCCTGGACCTTGCTGAACACCTGCTGCGCGGCCTGCAGGCCGGTCAGCTGCTGGTTCAGGCGCGACACCGCCTCGGCGTAATCGACATCCTGCAGGCCGGACAGGGTGTCCTTGAGCTGCACGGTCGAGTCGGCCTGGATGTCCTGCTGCACATCGAGCTGGCTGAGCCTGGCGCCTATGCCCGTGCGCATGTCCGAGACATGGCCGATGTCGGCGTCCAGCCGGTCCAGGGCCGCCGACAGGCTGGACGCCAGCGCGGCGGAGTCCTGGCTGCCGGCCGGCACGGCGGCGCCGTTGGCGACCACCGGCTTGCGCAGGGCGTCGGCGATGGCCTGCACGCTGGCCAGGATGTCCTGGCGCGCGGCGCCGTCGCCGCGCTGGAACACCGACAGCGCGGGATCGCCGTCGGCGACGCTGGCGGAGGTGCCTATGCTGACCTGACGCTGGCCCTGGGCCACCGGCGCGTAGTCCGCCGGATCCAGGCTGGTGTCCTGCACCGGCTGCCCGCCCGCGTCCAGCCGGGCCGGCACCAGCGCGCCATTGGCCAGCAGCACGCCGGGCACGCGGTTGCCGCCGGCATCCTGCAGGGCCGGCAAGGCGTGGCGGCCCAGGGTCATGTAGGGCGCCTGGTCCTCGCTGTAGCCGCCGAACAGGTAATGGCCGTTGCCATCCTTGCCATTGACCTGCTGCAGCAGGGAGCCGCGCAGCTGCTCGATCTCGGTCGCCAGCGCCGCGCGCGAATCGTCGCTCTGGGTGCCGCTGTTGGCCTGCACGGTCAGCTCGCGCACGCGCTGGAGCACGTCCAGGCTGCTGTCCAGCGCGCTCTCCTGGAGGTTGAGCCGGTTCTCGACCTGGGTGCTGTTGCGGGTGTACTGGTCCATGCGGTCTATGGCGCGGCTGAGGTCCAGCGCCCGCGCCGATGCCACCGGGTCATCCGACGGCTTGAGGATGCGCTTGCCGGTGGCGAGCTGCTCCTGCGTCCTGGCCGCGGCGCTCTGCTGCTCGAGCAGGCTGCCCAGGCTCTGGCGGAACCACTGTGCCGAGGAAATTCGCATGGTCGGTCTCCTGTCCGCCCGTCATCAGCGCCGGAAGGCGTCGAGCATGGTCTGGAAGATGGTGTTGGCCGTGCTGGCGATCTGCGCGGCGGCCTGGTAGGCCTGCTGGTACTTCATGAGGTCGGCCGCCTCCTCGTCGAGATTGACGCCGGACACCGACTGCTGCCGCGCCACCGCCTGGTCCAGCAGGGTCTGCTGCGACTTCTCGGCGATGCCGGCCGAACGCACGGTCGAGGCCAGCCCGCTGATCAGGTTCTTGACGCCATTGGCGATGCTGGTGGTGCCGCCGAAGAGCGCCGCCTTGTCCTCGATGGCGCTCATGGCCAGGGCGTTGCTGTTGTCGCCCACGCCGAACTGGCCCGTGCTGCCGGCGGCCGCGATCTGGCCGGGCGCGGTCAGGCTGACGCGCAGGCCGGCGGCGACATCGGCCACGGGGCGCAGCAGGAAGCTGTCGCCGGCGCTGGCGCTGCCGGACAGCGTGATGTCGAGGCCAACATCGGCGGCGTTGACCGCGACACCGCCGGGCTGGGTGTAGAGGCTGAAACCGCCGCTGCCGTCGGCGACCACGCGGTAGTTGTCCCCGGTCAGGCCGGACAGCGCACTGACCGAGGCCGAGACCACGCCCGACCCGGTGTTCGCGCCGCTGGCCTGCACCGAGGCCGCCGGCACGGTGAAGAACGGCTGGCCGGCGTTGCCGGACAGGTCGCGGCCGGCCATCTGGGCGTCGTTCATCTGGCTGGCGACGGCGTAGGCCATGAGCCCGACCTGGTTGCGCATGGGGGTGAGCACTTCGTCGCGGAAGGCCAGCAGGCCGCCCAGGCTGCCACCGGAGATGTAGTCGGTGATGACGCCGCCATCGGCCACGGTGATCTCGGGCTTGCCCGGCTCATAGCTGTTGCTGGTGATGGACAGGCTCTGCGGGTTGCTGCCCAGCACCAGCGACTGGCCACTGCCGATGAAGACATTGAGCGTGCCGTCCGACTGCGCCACCGTGCTGACCTTGACCAGCTGGTTGAGGCCCAGCAGGGCCTGGTCGCGGGCGTCGAGCAGGTCATTTGGCTGGGCGCCGCCCATGCTGCCGGCGGCGCTGCTGATCGCCTGGTTGAGGTCGGCGATGCGCTTGGCGTAGCCGTTGATCTCGTCGACCGAGGCGCGCAGGCGCGAGTTCACGTCCTTGTCGATCTCGCCGAGCTGGCTGTCGATGTCGCGGAAACGGTCGGTCAGCGCCGAGCCTTCGCTGAGCAGCACGCGCCGCGCCGACAGCGAGGACGGGTCGGTGGCGACATCCTGTATGGCGTTGAAGAAGCGCGAGAAGGACGCGTTGACGCCGGTGGTGGCGTCGGAGACCACGTTCTGCACCTGCGTCGCCAGCGCGCCATAGGTCTGCTCGCGCGCCAGCCCGGAGGTGTTCGTGCGCACCTGCTCGACCGCGAACTGGTCGTAGCTGCGGCGGATGGCGGTGACCTGGACACCGGAGCCTATGGCGCCGGCGCCGGTCTGGGTCGCCACGCGCGTGCTGAGATCGACGCGCTGACGGCTGTAGCCCTCGGTGTTGGCGTTGGCGATGTTGTGGCTGGTGGTCGCCAGGGCGCGCTGGTAGGTCGTCAGGGCCGACAGCGCACTGCCCATCATGTCGCTCATGTTTCCTCCTTGCCGGCGCTCTGGCGCAGGCTGAGCTGCAGGGCCTGGGCCTGCGGCCGCGCGGCCGCGTCGGCCGGGGCGTCGCCGGCGCGCACGGTCGGCGCCAGCTGCCGCACCATCATGTCGGCCATGCCTATCCCGCCCTGCCCGGCCAGGTCCACGGCCATCTGGTTGTCGAGCATGTCGCGGTAGGCCCTGGTGGCATCGTCGTTGAACAGGCCGCCTTCCGGCGTGGCCGCGCGCATGCTTTTCAGCATCATCTGCAGGAACACCGACTCGAACTGCTTCGCCACCGGGCGGATGGCCGCGGACGGATCCTGCACGGCCTCGCGCTTCAGCGCCTGCAGGCCGCGCGGGTCGTGGAAGAGCACCCCCTTGCCGGCGTCCATGGTCAGATCACGATCAGCTCGGCGCGCAGCGCGCCGGCCTGGCTGAGGGCTTCGAGGATGGCCACCAGATCCGACGGCGCGGCGCCGACGGCGTTGATGGCGCGCACGACATCATCCAGCGTGTTGCCGGTGTCGAGCTTGAACATGCGCGGCGTGGCCTGCTCGACGGCGATGGTCGAGCGCGGCACGACCACGGTCTCGCCCTTGGAGAACGGCGCCGGCTGGCTGACCTCGGGCTTCTCGCTGATGGTCACGGTCAGCGAGCCATGGGTGACCGCCGCCGGCAGCGTGCGCACGGTGCCGCCGATGACGATGGTGCCGGTGCGCGAATTGACCACGACGCGGGCCGGCGCCTCGGCCGGCTTCACTTCCAGATTCTCCAGCAGCGACAGGAAGCTGATCTGCTGGTTGCTGTCCTGCGGGCCCTGCACGACGACCGAGGTGGCGTCGAGCGCTCGCGCGGTACCGTCGCCGAAGCTGCGGTTGATCTCGTCGACCAGGCGGTGCGCGGTGGTGAAGTCGGCGGTGTTCAGGTTGAGCTGGATCTGGCCGTTGACGGCGATGCGCCCCGGCGCCTCGCGCTCGACCGTGGCGCCGCTGGGAATGCGACCGGCGCTGGGAATGTTGATGGTGATGCGCGAGCCGTCCTGGCCGGAGGCGCCGAGGCCGCCGACCAGCAGGCTGCCCTGGGCCATGGCGTAGACCTGGCCGTCGGCGCCGGTCAGCGGCGTCATCAGCAGGCTGCCGCCGCGCAGCGAGCCGGCGTTGCCGATGGAGGACACGGTGACATCGATGGCCTGGCCGGGCTTGGCGAACGGCGGCAGCATGGCGTGCACGGTCACCGCCGCGACATTCTTCAGCTGCGGATTGACGTTGTCCGGCACCTTGATGCCAAAGCGCGCGAGCATGTTGCGTATGCTCTGGATGGTGAACGGCGCCTGGCTGGTCTGGTCGCCGGTGCCGGGCAGGCCGACCACGAGGCCGTAGCCGACCAGCTGGTTGTCGCGCATGCCGGTGATGCTGACCAGGTCCTTGATGCGCTCGGCCCCGGCCGTGCCCGGCGACAGCAGCAGCGTCAGCGCGAACAGGCAGGACAGACAGTGGCGGACGATCATGTCGGCCTCCTCACAGGGGTGAGAGCACGGACTGGAACAGGCGTCCCAGCCAGCCCATGGCGTTGGCGTCGTTGAGCGCGCCCTTGCCGCTGTAGGTGATGCGGGCGTCGGCGACCTTCCACGACGGCACGCTGTTGTCAGGCGCGATGTCGACCGGGCGGATCATGCCGGACAGGCGGATGAACTCCTCGCCCTGGTTCAGGGTGACCCACTTCTCGCCCTGCACGCGCAGATTGCCGTTGGCCATGACCTCGGCCACGGTCACCGTGATGCTGCCGCTGAGGCGGTTGCTCTGGCTGCTGCTGCCCTGCCCCTTGAACTCCTGGTCGGAGCTGAAGTCGTTCTCCAGCAGGTTGCGGCCCTTGAGCGTGACCGCGCCGCCGAAGATGGTCGGGCCCGGCATGGAGAACTTGTTCTCCTTGCCCGTGGTGGTGGCCGACTGCTTGCTGGCGTCGGTGCGCTCGACCAGGTTGATGGTGACGATGTCGCCGACCTGCATGGCGCGGTGATCGACGAACAGGCTGACGCCGCGGCCGGCCTGGAAGATGGCGCCGGGTGTGGAGGCCGCCGCCGGCATGGCTTCCGGGCTGGCCGGCCGCCAGGCCTGTTCGCCCGGACGCACCGTGGCATTGTGGGCGCAGCCGGCCAGCAGTGTCAGCGTCATCGCCGCCACTGTCCGCCGCATCCCCGGGGTCGCATGCTTGCTCATGGCCGTGCTCAGACGTTGTTGGTCAGGTACTGCAGCATCTGGTCGGTGCTGGAGATGGCCTTGGAGTTCATTTCGTAGGCGCGCTGGGTCTCGATCATGTTGACCAGCTCCTCGACCACGTTGACGTTGGAGCTTTCCAGCGAGCCCTGGGCCAGCGAGCCGATGCCGTTCTGGCCGGGCGTGCCGGTCTGCGGCGAGCCGCTGGCGGCGGTCTCGACATAGAGGTTGTCGCCGCGCGGCTGCAGGCCGGCGGCGTTGACGAAGTCGGTGAGCTGCAGGCTGCCGATCTGGGTCGGCGTGGCCTGGCCGGGCATCTGCGCGCTGACCGTGCCGTCCTTGCCGATGGTCACCGACAGCGCGCCCTGGGGCACGGTGATGCCGGGCTCGACGACATCGCCGGCGGCGGTGACCAGCTGGCCCTGGCTGTCCAGCTCGAAGTTGCCGTCGCGGGTGTAGGCGGCGGTGCCATCGGCCATGCGCACCTGGAAGAAGCCGCGGCCGTCGATGCCGACGTCCAGGCTGTTGCCGGTCTGCGCCAGCGTGCCCTGCGAGTGGATCTTCTCGGTGGCGGCGACGCGCACGCCGGTGCCCAGGTGCATGCCGGTCGGCAGGCGGGTCTGCTGCGTCTCCTGGCCGCCGGCCTGGCGCACGTTCTGGTAGAGCAGGTCCTCGAACACCGCGCGGTCCTTCTTGAAACCGGTGGTGTTGGCGTTGGCCAGGTTGTGGCTGATCACCTGCATGCGCGTCTGCTGCGCGTCCAGGCCGGTCTTGGCTACCCACAGGGCGGAATTCATGGCATCTCTCCTCAACTCATTCCAGTCGCATCAGGCGGGTGCCGCTATCCGACAGCTCCTTGGCCGTCTGCATCAGCTTCACCTGCATTTCATAGGTACGGGACAGGTTGATCATGCTCACCATGGCCTCGACCGCGTTCACGTTGGAGCCTTCCAGGCTGCCGCTGGCCACCTTCACGCTGGCCGATGGCGTGCCCGGACGGCCATCCTGCTGACGCATGAGGCCGTCATCACCCTTGATGACCTGGCGCTCGTCGAGCGTGACCAGGCGCAGGCGGTCGATCACCGCCAGGGTCTCCGGCCCCTGCCCTTCGGGCACGATGGACACGGTGCCGTCGCTGCCGATGGTCAGGCTGCGGTGCGGCGGGATCACCACCGGGCCGTTCTCGCCCAGCACCGGCTGGCCGGCGCCGTTGAGCAGGCGGCCGTCGGCGGTGAGCTGGAAGTCGCCGCGACGGCTGTAGGCCTCCTCGCCCTGGGCGTCCTGCACCGCGAACCAGCCCTGGCCGTTGATGGCGACATCCAGCTCACGGCCGGTCTGCTCGATCGGGCCGGATTCGAGCTGGCTGGCGCGCTCGGATGACACGGCGTTGACGCGGGAGGCGTGACCCGGACCGGTGACTTCGCGCGCCAGCAGGCTGTGGAAGTCGGCGCGGAAGCCGGTCGTGCTGGCGTTGGCCAGGTTGTTGACCGCCGTCGCCTGCGCCAGCTGCGTGGCGCGGGCGCCGTTCATGCCGACGTAGAGCATGTGGTCCATGTCAGTGCCCCCTCGCGCTCAGCCGTCTCAGCGCATGTTGATGATGGTCTGGGTGACCTGGTCGGCGGTCGTCAGCATCTGCGCGTTGGCCTGGAAGTTGCGCTGCGCGGTGATCATCTCGACCAGCTGCTCGGTCAGGTCCACGTTCGATGACTCCAGCGCGCCAGCCTGCAACAGGCCGAAGTTGGAGCTGCCGCCCTGGCCCAGGCGCGGACCGCCGGAAGTGAAGGTCTCCGCCCACGAGGTCTCGCCCATCTGCTGCAGGCCGTTGGGATTGGAGAAGATGGCCAGCGCGACCTGGCCGAGCAGCTTGAGCTGGCCGTTGGTGAAGCGCGCCGAGACCACGCCGGACTTGTCGACCTCGACACCGGTCATGCGCCCCGTGGTGTAGCCATCCTGGAACAGGCTGTTGACGCCGAAACCCTGACCGTACTGGGTGGATTCCTTGTAGTTGTACTTCAGCGCCAGATCGGCCGCGCCCGTGCCCAGTTCGGCGCCGGTGATGGTGACCGTCGGCAGCGTGCCGGCCGCCGGCGACAGCAGCTTGCCGGTGGCGGAATCGAAGCTCAGGGTCTGCGGCGTGCCGCGCTCCGTGCCATCGACGAACAGCCGCTGCTGCCAGGTGTTCTCGGTGCCGGTCTTGACGAAGTAGACCGTGGCCGTGTGCGGCGTGCCCAGCGAGTCGTAGACCGTCATCGAGGTGGCGTGGTTGTAGGTCGCCGGGTTGCCGGCATCGAAAGCGCCCGAGGGCACCGGCGCGTTGGCCGGCAGGTTGACGCCGACATCGACCTTGTTGGTGGCCTGGGGCGGGCTTTCCGTGGTCAGCAGGCGCAGGTCGCTGAGCGCGCCGGTGGCGAACTCGCCGGTTTCCGACACTGGGAAGACCTGCAGGCGCTGGGCGTCGTCATTGACGACATAGCCCTCGCGATCGACCGAGAAGGCGCCGGCGCGGCTGTAGACCACCCCTTCGCGCCCCTTCATGACGAAGAAGCCCTCGCCGCTGATGGCCATGTCGAGATTGTTGTTGGTGAAGTCGATGTTGCCCTGGCTGAATTTCTGCTGGATGGCAGCGACCTGCACGCCGGAGCCGCTGGCCGTGGCCGAGAGGTCGTTGCTGGCCGTGGCGAAGACATCCGAGAACATGGCGCGGGAGGACTTGAAGCCCGCCGTGTTGACGTTGGCGATGTTGTGCGCCGTGACATCCAGATGGGTGCTGGCCGCGTTCAGGCCGCTCAGTGCGATGCGAAAGCTCATGGTGTTTCTCCGTTGGCTGCGGTCGCGGGCTCAGCCCACTTCCTTGATGTCAGACAGCTTCAGCGTGCCCAGACCCTGCACCTGCAGGCGGGCACCGCTGCCATCGGTGGGCAGGCTGGCGCCGGTCACCGGCGCGCGCACGCTGGTGGTCAGCGCCTCGCTCTGGCCGTTGCTGCTGGCCGTGGCGACGATGCTGTACTTGCCGGCGGCGACCTGGCTGCCGTTCTCGTCGGTGCCGTCCCAGCCGAACGTCAGCGTGCCGGCGTTCTGCTGGTCGGCGTGCAGGCGCTTGACCACGGCGCCGGCGCTGTTGCGTATCTCGATGTCGACGCTGTCGGCGGCCGAGGTCAGCTCGACCTGCCCGACCAGATCCGGACTGCTGGCGTTGATGTCCACGCTGCTGGCCTCGACCAGCACGTTGCGGCCGACCAGGCTGGACGCCGAGAGCATCTGCGTGCCGCGCAGGGTATCGACCATGTCGGTCAGCGAGTTCTTCATTTCGCTGATGCCGGTGACCGTGCTCAGCTGCGCCATCTGCGCGATGAACTGGGTGTTGTCGGTGGGCTTGAACGGGTCCTGCGACTTCAGCTGCTCGAGCATGAGCTTCATGAAGTCCTCCTGATTGAGCGCGGACAGGTCGCTCTTGCGCGCGGCCGTCGTGGTCGCGCCGGAGGTGCCGCCGGTGCCGCTCGTCGTGCTGCCGTTCTGCGATGCCAGCCAGCTCTGGATATCCATGCTGTCGTCTCCGTCACTGGCCCAGCTGCAGCGTGCGCAGCATCAGGCTCTTGGTGGTGCTGAAGACCTCGGCGTTGCTTTCATAGCTGCGCGAGGCCGAGATCATGTTGGCCATCTCCTCGACGGCGTTGACGTTGGAGCCGTAGACATAGCCGTCGCCATCGGCCATGGGGTGGCCGGGCTCGTAGCGCTTGGCCACCGGCGCCTGGCTCTCGACGATTTCCGGCACCCGCACCGGGCCGCCGGCGGCATCCTGCATGACGGTGGCGAACACGGTCTGGCGGGCGCGGTAGGCGCCGGCCTCGGTGCTGCTCACGGTATCGACATTGGCCATGTTGCTGGCCGTGGTGTTGAGGCGCAGCATCTGCGCGTTCATGGCGGAGCCGGCGATGTCGAATATGCTGGCCATGGTCAGCGGCCTCCGGTGATGGCCGACTTCAGGGTGGCGAACTTGCCGCCCAGGAACTGAAGCGAGGCCTGGTAATTGAGGGCGTTCTCGGCGAAGGCGGTCTGTTCGATGTGCGCTTCGACGGTGTTGCCATCCAGCGTGGGCTGGTTGGGCAGGCGGTACTTGAGCTGCGCCTCCAGCGGCGATACCGTGGCCGTGCCGCCAAGATCGCGCGCGGCATCCGCCGTGTGCGCCATCTGCAGGGTCTGCGGCTGACCGGCGGCCGTGGCCAGCGCGGCACGGAAATCAATGTCGCGGGCCTTGAAGTTCGGTGTATCGGCATTGGCGATATTGGTCGCCAGCACTTCATTGCGCTGTGCGCGCAGGCTCAGCGCCTGCTCGTGTATGCCCAATGCCTTGTCGAAACTGATGCTCATGCCGACACCTGCCTAAAGTTTCCCGCGTCGTTGGCGATAACCCATTCGCAGGCAAATTTTGCAAGTGACGTGCCACATTTTTTTATTGTTTAAAAACAATATATTGAATGAATATCACGCGTCATTTCCCGGTTTTTTGACAGCCTGCCTGACAGACTTTCTGACGGATATGACGGATTTCCGGCGATCACGCTGGCACAGGGTTTGCGTTGTCATGCCCGAACACGCCAGACACGACGGATTTCCGACACCATGCCACGCCACGCCCCCCACCACGCCCCGATCACGGCATGCGCCATCCGGCTGCTGTCCCTGGTCTGGCTGATGCTGACCGCCCTGCCGGCGCCGGCGGCCCCCGGCGGCGCGGAGGACACGGCGAGGCTGGCGCGGCTGGCCGAGCAGTGGCTGGACACGCGCCACCCCTGGCAAGGCCCGGGCTATGACGTGCGCATCACCGCGCAGATGCCGGATCCGCGCCTGCGCCTGCCGGCCTGCCGTCAGGAAATCGACATCAGCCTGCCGCCCGGCCAGCGCGTGGGCGCACGCACCCTGCTGCAGCTGCGCTGCCCGGACACCCCCGGCTGGCGCCTGCTGCTGCCGGTCGACATCACGGCCCGCGCCGAAGTGCTGGTGGCCGGCCAGGCCATCCCGCCCGGCACCGCCCTGACCGGCGCCGCCATCGGCCGGCAGTGGCGCGACATCGCCGCGCTGGCCCAGGGCTATGTCGATCCGGCGCGGACGGATGGCCTGCGCGCGCGCATGACCATTCCGGCCGGCGCCATCATTTCAGCCTCATGGGTCGAGGCCATGCCGGTCGTGCGCAAGGGCCAGCAGGTCAGCCTGCAGGCGCATCTGGGCAGCATCACCATCAGCATGACCGGCGAGGCCATGGCGGATGCCGCGCCGGGCGAGCGCGTGCGTGTGCGCAACCGCCAGTCCGGCAAGGTGGTCGAAGGCGTGGCCCGGCCGGATGGCCGGGTGGAGACCCTGCCGTGATTTTTTTGACATGCCGCCTAAAGTTCCTGATCAGGGCGCCGATAAGCAGCACAGGAAAGCCTCCGCGGGAGCAGTCGGCATGGTCAGCAAGATAGACAACACCACCCCGGGCGCCTTGCGGCGCCTGGATATCGCACGCGGCGAGCGTGCCACCCAGGGCAGCGCCTCCCCGCTGGCGGAAAGCCGCCCGGCCGGCGCGGCCAGCGGTTCGCTGATGGCGCGCGCCAGGGAACTGGCGACGTCGGCGCCCGAGATCGACCAGTCGCGCGTGGACAGCATCAAGGATGCCATCGCGCGCGGCGAATACCGGATCGATCCCGAGGCCACCGCGCGCGCCTTCATCGACATGGAGCTGTCCTGACCGGCAGGAGATCGCAGATGACCCCGCACACCCCGCCCGACCAGCTCATGCGGCGCCTGCACACCGCCGCCGGCGACTTCCGCGGCCTGCTCGAACACGAGGCCGAGCTGCTGCGCCAGTGGCCCCTGCCCGACCTGTGGCCGCTGCATGACGACAAGCTGCGGCAAATGCGCGAGCTGGAGCAGTGCCAGCTCGCGCTGGACGGGCTCACGCGCCAGGCGCTGGCGCGCGAGCCCGCGCTGACACCGCGGGCCGCCGTGGCCAGCCTGCTCGATCCGGCCTCCCGCCAGCTCTGGGAAGACAGCCTGTCCCTGCTGGCCGAATGCCAGACCCTCAATGCCGGCCATGGCGCCGTGCTCGGCCGCCAGCAGCAAGCCACCCGCCAGTCCCTGGACCTGCTGCGCGGTGGTCTCGACCAGGCCATGACCTACGGCCGCCAGGGCATGCGCCAGCACGCCGCGCGCAATCTCTCGCTGGGCCGCGCCTGAGCGGGCCGGGCATGACGCCATGCGCATCCTGCCGCCCCTGCCCGCCGCCGCGCAGCTGGTGCCCGCCAGCACCACGGCGGCGACCGGCGGCTCGCGGATGCTGGCCGCGGAAGTCGTGGCCTCGCTGGGCGATGACCTCTATCAGGTGCTGGCCGGCCGGCTGACCCTGGACGTGCGCAGCACGATGCCGCTGCAGCCCGGCCAGTCCGTGCAGCTGCAACTGCCGAAACAGGAGCTGCCGGCCGCCATGGCCGGAGCGGCTCCGGCGCCCTCCGGCAACCCGGCCAGCGCCACAAGCCCGACCCCACCAGCCGCGACGCCCATCCCCGCACGTCTCCAGACACCGGTGGCGTTGCCCCAGCCTGTGCCAGTCCAGACGGTGCCGGTGCGCAGCGGCCCCCCGGGCGCCCTGGGCCATCCCCCGCTCATCCCGCCGGTGGTCGTACCGGCGGCGCCGCTCAGCAGCACCAGCCTGAAACTGCTGCTCAGCCTGCCGGCGCTGTCCGGGAGCGCGCCGGCCGAGGCCGTGCGGGCCCGCCAGTCCGCTGACGGCTACCCGGCCGCCCCGACATCCGCCACGCGCGACACGCCGGCCCCGACACGCCCGGCGGCCGCGCCGCCACCATCCGACCCCCTGCGCGCGGAGGCCCGCCAGCAGATGCAGCTGCTCATGCCGCGCCAGCAGGATCCCGGCCGCCTGGTCTCGCTGCTGCGCAGCCTGCAGCCCGTGCTGGCGCAAGCGGGACAGACACAGGCCACGCCACTGCAGCAGGCCGTCACGCAATTGCTGGCCAGCCTGCCGGACACCGCCAGCCTGCGCCTGCCCGACGCCATACGCCGCATGCTGCAAGGCAGCGGCCTGGTCAGTGAGTCCCTGGCCCGGGATGACGGGCAGGCGCCGGCGGATCTCAAGCAGGCGCTGCAGGCCGTGCGCGATGCCAGTCCCGGCCCGCTGCCGGCGCCACCGCCGCGCCAGGGCGTGGCCGCCGGCCATCTGCAACCGCTGCCGGCACCGGCCCTGACAGCGGCGGCCTCATCCGACCGCATCGACCCCATGCCCCTGCTGCTGCAGGTCGCCGCCGAGGTGGAGCCGGTGCTGGCGCGGCTGGAGACGCATCAGCTCATGCACCTGCAGCAGCCCGATCCGCTGGTGCAACAATGGCTGTTCGAGCTGCCGCTGCGGCATGGCCAGGACATCAGTCTCTGGCAGATGCATGTGGAGAAGGACGGACGCCAGGCACGCGCTGACGAAGCGGCTGGCGACAATCTGTGGTCCATGACCCTGAGCGTGGACTTTCCCGAGACCGGCCCGCTGATGATCCGGCTGGGCCTGCATGACAGCCAGCTGCATGCGCATTTCCACGCCGAGGCGTCGGCCACCGTGGACCGGGTCCGCGCGCAGCTGCCGGCCCTGCGCG
>Ga0222424_100448_pt1 | contig 22895 bp, 17 predicted proteins | sample 2B2ome_FD_182468 | JGI IMG/M metagenome (GOLD analysis project Ga0222424, IMG submission 182468) | Enriched microbial communities from leaf-cutter ant dump, University of Wisconsin, Madison, United States - 2B200A (version 2) | ecosystem: Environmental > Terrestrial > Nest > Insects nest > Nest... | reverse complement strand
CATCTCAATTACCGTATTTTTACGGATGGTGTTCAGACCGGCATTGTCAAATAAAAAGCTTCATGTCGCTGATAGTAAGTCCCTTGTAAATCGTTCCCTGCGCTTTTGCACAAACTAATTTTTTATCATCGGTATTTGAATATAGATTTATACCGCCATACCCAAACAACAAAAAACTAAAACCATTATTATGAAACGATTTCCTTCTTTTTTACTTTTTCTGGTGCTGCTGGCCGGTCTTATTTACCTGTTCTTAGAAAACCGGAAACTGCGGGAAGCCGGCAGTAATGATACCCGTTTCTTTGTATCTGAAGGCAGCGTGAACCCCAAAGATATCCAGCTGAACTATGTACAACTGGATAAAGCGCTGGAGATGACCCAAACCTTCCGGAAATTTCAATACCAGTTCATTACCGAAGGACTCAACCGCTACCTGGGCAATAAGCCCGACAGTGCACAGAACACCTTCTGGGATTCGCGCCTGACCACATTTTCATTAGACAGCATCAAGAAACTGGTGTACACCATGGACGAGCTGGTACGGAGCGGCAAGCTGGTAAAACCGGACGGAACAAAAATAACAAGCTCCGATCTGGGTATTAAGATCTATGATGCAGCCTATCCCGGCCTCGATCCCAAAAATGCGGACTACGCCAGTCTTAAAGGCCGGCATACGCTCATCCTGGTACCGGCCTATAAGGACCGGCAAACAGCTGCATACCACGATTTTTTACCGTCCGGAGAAATTCCCGACAAAGGCAAACAACTCCACACCTTACTGACTCCTGCACCGATCCGCAGAGCAGTAACTACTATGAGCCTTTTTGCGGCCCCTCCTCCAAGCAGTGTAAATGTAGGGTTGAACCAGGGCGGTGCATGTCCCCCTCCCCGGATAGAGTAATCATAAACCCGTTCCAATTTTCCAGCAATGACCTCCTTCTATTTCCTGATCATTTTAGAATGGACCAGTTTTTTAGCGGGGTTGTTTTTTTTAAAAAAAACAGACCGGCAGGGGGCGCCGATCGTGGCGTTCCTGGCGGCTGTGGTCATTGCCGAAACGTCCGTATGCTTTGCGCGTATTTTTATCCAGCAGGATACGCTGGCGAACCTTACCAATATCTGGTATAATTGCATGCTTCCCGTGCAATGCATCAGCCTGCTGTTGTTTTTTTGCAGAAAAACGGGCCTTGCTTACTGGAAGCATGCAATAAACGGGTTTATAAGCGTTGTGCTTTTTATAACCCTGCTCCAGTTCTTTGTAAGTAACATCAACCAGTTCAATACATTCAACTATACCCTGGAGGCTATTTTTATTTCCGCCTGCTGTCTTCATTACTTATTTGAGCTTATGAACAGCGAAGAAATTGAGGAGGTGACCCGGGACCCGTTTATGTATGTTTCGATAGGTTTGCTGTTATTTTACCTGGGTACCCTTCCTTATAACATTACAAAAGTGTACCTGTTTGATACCTATCCCCGTTTGTTTTATATTTATTACTACCTGTTCTTTGCCTTTAATTACTTTTTGTATGCCATCATAACCTTTGGATTCCTATGGGCGAAAAAGAAATAAACGTTTTTTTCCTGTCGGTGATTTTAACCGTACTGCTGCTGGTCATGGCGGTCTATTTTATCATTATCAGCATCCGCAGACGTAACATCCTCTATAAAAAAGAGCGCGCAGCCAATGCCATCCTGCACAAACAGGAACTGCTGGAAACGCGGCAGGAAGTACAGCAAAAACTGATGCAGAATATTGGCAGCGAGCTGCACGATACCATCGGCCAAAAACTCACGCTGACCTATCTGCAAATGGAAAACACACTGTTATCCGATGATATGGAAGACATAAAAACAAGGATCGCCGCGCAGAATGTGCTTATTCAGGAGTCGCTGAACGAGCTGCGCAGCATCAGTAAAATGCTCACCACGCAGCATTTTGCCGATTTCAGTTTTGTGCATTACCTGCAAAAAGAAATGGCCCGGATCAATGAAAGCGGAATCTGTCAAACATTCTTTTCCAGCCCGCGGGATACATTTGATTTTTTGAACGAGCATATCAACCTGTCGCTGGTGCGTATTTGCCAGGAGTTTATCCAGAACAGTTTAAAACACAGTGGCGGCACAACCATTGAGATCCGTGTTGTACTAACCGGGGCAGCCCTGGAGCTCACCTGTGCCGATAACGGGAAGGGGATCGATTGGGACCAGGTAGCCGCATACCGCATCAGCGGGGGCAGCGGGCTTAAATCCATTGAGCGGAGGATCCAGAGTATCGGTGCCGGTTTTCAATGGACCTGCAGCAATGGTACCCAACTGCACATTTCCTTACCTTTAAATAAAATACCCGCTCATGAGGCATAGTATTGTCATTGTTGATGATCACATCCTGATTGCGCAGGCGCTGTCGACCATGATCAGCTCCATTCCCAATTTTGATGTTTTGTATGTCTGCAGCGGCGGCAATGAAATGATCGAACGTTTTGGTCATCCAAAAAATATCCCGGATGTGGTCATCCTGGATGTACAAATGCCGGTGATGGACGGTTATACCGTAGCAAAATGGTTAACCGAGCATCATCCTGAGGTGATCGTGCTGGCCCTGAGCATGCAGGATGATGATGAAAAGATCATTAAAATGATCCGTTCGGGCGCAAAGGGATATTTATTAAAAAGCATCCAGCAAAAAGATCTGGCCCATGCACTCAATACCATTGTAAAGGATGGCATCTTTTACAATGCCAAAGTGAGCAAGGCCCTGGCAAACGACTATATCAAAAAAGAGGTTACCCAGCAGGAGCTCAGCACCAAGGAGCGGGAGCTCATTCCCTGGCTTTGTTCGGATGCTACCTATAAAGAGATCGCAGCTTCGGTTTTCCTCAGCGCCCGCACGGTGGAGAGCTATGCCACCAATATTATGGAAAAACTGGAAGTACGGAACCGGGTAGGACTGGTTTTGGTGGCCGTAAAAAAAGGGTGGATCTGACCACCCTGCTATTATTTCTTGTCCTGCTAACTATAGTTTATTTTTTGCGGTTCTCCCGGGTTTCGATCATTCCTTTAAAATGCACATCCGGCATGGGGTTCCGCAGCATCAGTTGACGGTCGCTGCCCGGTCCAAGGACACGCGCGCGGCTCATGAGTGTAGCCGGCAGCGGCACACCCAGTATGTTCAATGCCCGGCGCAGGTACACTTCATCTGTACTGCCCCAATCCTTGGAATAGTCGTCAAACCGATTATCCGTCCCGGCCACAGCATTCGCATCATCCGGTATCATGCCATTAAAATAATCGCCATACCCATCCTTATTCTTTGTCCAGAGGGAGGTTGCATACATATCAAATTTGCCAATGGTCATTCCTATAAAACCTACCGGTTTACCATAGGTCGTATCACCTACCAGTTTTACCGTCATATAAGGCTTCAGTACACTGATCAGCAGTTCGCTGGCAGACGCCGTACCGGATGCACCAATAAATGCCACTTTGGAAAGATTGAGTGTTTTCTGCTTTCGAAAAGGCCATAAAGGATAATTCACCAATTCATCGAACGCGTCACCCCAGGTGTCGGTACTACCGGGTATTTTTCGCTCCTTGAAGTAGTTGCTGTATTGATGTGCGGTAAGCGTAGCATTCACATAATACTTATACATTACACTAATATTCGTACCTACGGATGAGGGAGCGATAAGGTCTGCTAGGTATTCCGTTGTTTCAATAGCACCGCCCCCGTTATACCGCAGGTCCACCACCAGGTCGGTAATGCCATTGGCAATAAAGTTGTCAAACACGGGATCAATATAGGGCATTGCTTTATCCTTTACAATAAACTCGTTGAATACGATATACCCCACTTTTCTTCCGGAAAGGTTCAGGATCGTGCTGTACAATACGGGATTGATATCAAATTTAGCTGCTTTTACCGTCACCGTTACAGAACTGCCATCGGGTTTTTCCAGGGTCAGCGTGGTAGCGCTACTGTTATAAATCCCATCGATCAACCGCTTTACATTAGGCCCCGGATTGCTTCCACCTCCGTCATAGCTGAGATTTGTATTGCCATTAATGGCCGTGATCCTCCAGGTACGGCGGATGCCCTGCTGGTAAGCCGGCGACCCCGGGTAAACCGAAACAACACGAACATCATTTACATAGTTATAGTTCACATCCATCCCAAAGCCCCCGGAAACACCACCGATCTCACCGGCAACCGTTCCGTCGTCCAGGAAACTGTATTTGTCCAGGTTTTTGCCGTCCTGTTTCTTAAAACCGGTCAGCGCGTCAAACATATCCTCGGTTTTCGCATAGCTGTTGGGCTTAAAGGTTGCCGAGTCCGGGATTACATCATTCCACAAATACTGATCTTTAAAAAGAAAGTACATGGAGTCATTCACGCTGGGCACCTTGGGTCGCGATGGTCCATCATTTTTGCGACAGGCAATCAGTATCAGGGAAAACAAGGCAGCAATAAGAACAGATCTGTTCATTAGGGTGATCATAAGACGTGGTTTAAGAACCAAAAATAATTGAATCCTTCGACATTTATACAATCATCTGCAGAGCGTATAACATTTTTATTCCGGGAGCAGTCCCGCATTTGCGGAACACCCCTGATTCATGTCTTCCCGTTCCGATTGTCCGGAACAGAAAAATGTTATGCTGTTAATGCGCCTCCAGCCAGTTGCTGCCCTCCCCGCATTCGGCAATCACCGGTACTTCAAACGGCAGGGGTAATGCCGCCTGCATATTTTCAATGATCAGGGGCTTCAGCTCCTGCACCTCCTCTTTTAACGCATCAAAGATCAGCTCATCGTGTACCTGCAGGATCATCCGGCTTCTGAGCCCGGCCTTTTTCATAGCCGTGGCCACCTTTTGCATCGCCAGTTTGATCATATCCGCCGCCGTCCCCTGGATGGGTGAATTAATGGCGTTTCGTTCAGCAAAGCCCCGGACGGTAAAATTGGAAGAATTAATGTCCTTCAGCCAGCGCTTGCGCCCCATCAGGGTTTGCACGTATCCATGTTCCCGGGCAAAATTGATGGTGTCATCCATATACCGCTGAATACCGGAAAACTCTTTTTTATAGCTGTCGATGATACCCTTGGCCTCCGTACGGGAAATACCCAGGTTATCGGCCAGTCCAAAAGCCCCCTGGCCATAGATAATGCCGAAATTGACGCTTTTGGATTTGTAACGCATTTCCCGGGTAACCGCATCCATCTCCACATTAAATACTTTGGAGGCAGTGGCCGTATGAATATCAGTTCCCTGTTTAAAGGCGTTGACCATATTAACATCACCGCTCATAGCCGCCACAATCCGGAGTTCGATCTGCGAATAATCTGCTGATAACAATACATGGTGCTCGTCTCGGGGAATGAATGCCTTCCGGATCTCTTTCCCCCGTTCTGTACGCACCGGTATATTCTGCAGATTGGGATTGTTGCTGGCCAGCCGGCCCGTAACTGCAACGGCCTGTCCGTACGTTGTATGTACCCGGCCGGTCCTGGGATTGATCAGCTGCGGCAGGGCATCCACATAGGTGGAGCGCAGTTTGGTCAGCTCCCGGAAGGTAATGATCTGATCGGCGATCGCGTGCCCCTTTGCCGCCAGTTTGAGCAGCACATCCTCACCCGTCTGATACTGCCCGGTCTTTGTTTTCCTTGCCGAAGTATCCAACTTAAGCCGCTCAAACAATACTTCACCCAGCTGTTTTGGTGAAGCCAGATTGAATCTTACACCCGCAATATCAAATACATTCTTTTCGGCTTCTGCAGCATCCTTTTCCAGCTCCTTCGAATAATTCTTTAAAAATTCCTCGTCAATGCGCACCCCCTCAAATTCCATATCCGTCAATACCCGTACCAGCGGATTCTCAACTTCATCAAATACCCGCTGCACCTGCCGTTGTTCCAGCATCGGTTCAAATACCTCTTTTAGCTGAAGGGTAATATCTGCGTCCTCGGCTGCATAATCCTTTATTTTTTCGATCTCCACATCGCGCATGGTACCCTGGGATTTTCCTTTTTTCCCGATGAGCTCATCAATAGGGATCGGTTCATACCCCAGGTATTTGGCGCTCAGCTGGTCCATACTCCGCTTGCCGTCCGGTTCAATTACATAGTGCGCCAGCATGGTATCAAAAATCTTCCCTTTCGGCTCCACGCCATACCATTTTAATACCAGCAGATCATATTTTAAATTCTGTCCGATCCACCGTTTGTTTTCGTCAGCGAACAGGGGCTCCAGCAGGGCCAGTATTTTTTTAGTTGCTTCCTGGTCGGCCGGACAGGGGATATAATACGCTGTTCCTGCTTTAACAGAAAAGCTCATGCCCACCAGTTCTGCAAGGTTTGCATCGATATTGGTCGTTTCCGTATCAAAACACACTTCTGTTACGGGCAGCAGTTCATGAACCAGTTCCCGGATCGCCGCTTCATCTGTAATCGCTTTATAGTCCGGCTGTGTATCCCTGATGGTCCTGAATGATGAAAAGGCCGGCGTTTGTTCGGCTTCCACAGGCTCCTGTATGTCGGAGCCACCAATCACATTCCCAAACAGATCGATCTGCACACCTTTGGCTGCTGGCGTTTTACCCGATGGAGCTGCCGCCGTTTCGCCGGTTTCTTCACCCAACAGTCTTTTGGCCAGGGTGCGGAATTCCAGTTCGCCGAATACCTCTTTTAATGCTTCTTTGTCCCATTCTTTGATCTGAAAATCTTCTTCGTGAAAGTCTACCGGCACATCCGTGATAATGGTGGCCAGTTTCTTAGAAAGGATGGCCAAGTCCTTTCCTTCCTGTACTTTCCGGCCAAGTGCACCCTTTATATTTTCCGCATTCGCAACCACATTTTCCAGCGTTTCATATTCAGCCAGCAATTTTGCGGCGGTCTTTTCACCCACGCCGGCAATACCCGGAATGTTATCCACGGCATCTCCCATTAATCCCAGTACATCAATCACCTGCGCTACATTTTTGATATTCCACTTGGCGCAGACCTCCTCCGGCCCCATGATCTCCACATCCCCTCCCTGGTAGCCGGGTTTGTAGATCTTTATTTTATTGGAAACCAGCTGCCCGTAATCCTTATCCGGTGTTACCATAAATACATCATACCCTTCGGCAGCAGCTTTTTTACTCAGAGTTCCGATGATGTCATCGGCCTCATACCCGTCCGATTCAATTACCGGTATATTAAATCCTTTTATGATCCGTTTAATATCGGGTACCGCTATTAAAATATCCTCGGGGGTTTCCTGGCGGTTGGCCTTATAATCGGCATAGTCCGTGTGCCGTTCCGTTAGCGCGTGCGTGTCAAAGCAAACAGCCATATGGGAAGGTTTCTGTTTGTTGATGAGCTCTACCAGGGTATTGGTAAATCCGAACTGGGCATTGGTGTTTTTATTCTTGCTGGTGATCCGGGGGCTGCGGATAAGCGCGTAATAGGCCCGGAAAACGAGTGCATATGCATCTAACAGAAATAACTTTTTCTCCATTCCGCTAAGGTAATGTATAGAATCTAAAACCCGGTATCGGGCGCTATAATAAGCCGGGGCAGGTGCTTCTTAATGAATCTCCGGGACTCCGGGGGTGTATCCCGCTGATCTCCGCTGATGGATTCCTTCTTCCGTGTTTCATCCGAGCGATCTGCAGGAAAAGACATAAAAAGGTCCGGCTTAAAGACCGGAGGCTATTCAATGGAAATCAACTCTGTTTTACCGTACTTTGATTCCGTGCGTACGACACCAAATCCCGGCACAAACCATTCGGTCATTTCCATTTTAAAAGGAATCCCAAACCCCATATTGATCACCGTTTTTGACTGGTACGTGATCTTATAGGCATCCCATGAACCGGCAGGGGTTGATATCTTTTCTTTTGCCGTAACGTTCCGGCCGGTGATATCCATGGATACAGAAGCCGGAACACCTGTGGCCATTTTCATATCCATTTCAAAACGTCCGTCCTTTAACTCCTGGCCTACCGACAGGGAGGGAGGATACTCCAGATACATGCCTTTTCCGCTGGCCTCCGCGGGCTGCAGCTCGCTGCTTTGCTGCGGGGCAAGCATCATTTTCATATCCATCAATAACATGCCGCCCCTGCATTCAACGGTTCCGGATGAAACCGCGATGGACTTATCTTTCCGGTCAAAGACCTCGGAGCGTAGCGTGGCGGTGCTGTTTCCGCCGCTGGCCGTTACTGCAGCCGTCTTATATACCACCTTCCCATCCGGATTCCCTTTTTTATTAAATATTCCTATGGTGACGGTTTTATTATTCTGAAAAAAATAGTACCCGCACTGGGCCCGGGTGCTTGTATACACCGCCAGCAGCAGCAACAATATTGTCAGTTTTGTGCTCATAATACCTGTTTAAAGTGTGCCCGTAAAAATAGGGCATCCGGTGGGGGCAGGCCATCGCCAAAATAAGGGAGGGCAGAGCCTTGCGCCCTACTTTTAAACCCGGTTTTTATACATGCGGCTTTTCGGCTATATTTACCGCAAATATGGCTCCTACATATAACCATTTATTTTAAACTACCATGAAAAAAAGATCGTTACTGCTTTCCTTTGTCTGCCTTTTAGCTGCCTTTCAACCGGTTTTTGCACAGGATGACGTTGTTACCAGTACTGCAAGTACAGATGATCCTGGTTATCCACTATATCAAAAAGGGTTTTATGCCGGGCTGCGCGGCGGCTATCTTTTTAAAAACAAATCCCTGCAGGAAAACCCGCTTTACCGCTTCGGGAATGGTCAGTTTACGGAGCTGAACGGGGGGTGGAGAAAAAATGCCTTTGGCTGGGAACTGGCTATTGGCATGCTCAATATTAAAAGAGACCACCCGGATATGCGCCGCTTTGCGGCGTCTGCGGAAGCCGTGCTCAGGGGAATGGGGAACCCGGCCCAGTTTCAGAACGCACTGGACTCGGGGCAGGCCAAAAACGACTACTTTACATTCCCGGAAAGTACCCAGCAAACAGCGGTCAGCAAGGACTTTAAAGGATATTACGGCCTTACCGGCCCGCGTCTCTGGTTTGGCCGGCAAAAGCTGCAGGGATCTGTTTATGTACAGGGCGGGGTTTCAATGACCCGGTTCGGGTACTATTACCTTAAGGGCAGCGGTACTTCGCCGGATAGTTATACCTACAGTTATAACAATGCCCTGGTATCAAGTGCGCCCGTCAACGAGGCGGCAATTTCAAGCCCTACGGTGGGTACGGCTACAACCAATGTGGAGGGCAGCTATGAAAAATATGGCATGAGCGGGGCATTTTTAGATGCCTATAAGGCAGGCGGGGCAGCCAGTCCCGCAGACGTTAAAGAAAAGAAAAAGATGCAGTTCCTCGGTCGCGGCGGTGCCAGCCTGGAATTCTTTTTTTCCCCGAAAGCATCGTTGTCACTGGGTGTAGATTACTGGTACATTCCTTCGCCGGAAATGAAAGGTCAGGCGGCCTCGAATGGCACTGTCAGCGGCAGTATCCGTCTCTTTAAACCGGATGCCACGTCCGAGCGGGATCTGCGCTATACCGATAAATATGCCATTACACAACCTTATACAGAAAAAAAGAATCTGGGCTTTTTAAGCGCCAGCCTGGGGGTAAAGATCTGGCTGGGTAAAAAACGGACCGTACCGGTAAGTGCGCCCCCGGTTGTTCAGCCGGCATTGCCCCAGGCGGACAAGAACCTGGCCGTGAAAGTGATCGACAAGCCTACAGGCAAACCATTGGATGGCGTCAACATCAGGATCGAAAAAGAAGGGGATGAATCGGTTATTGAAACGATGACCATGGAAGATGGCAGTATTCCCTTACAGAGAGCGCTGGCTGCGGGGAACTATAAAATTACCGGCATCAAAAACGGGATCAAAACAACCGAGGCGGCAGTAGCCGTTACCGATTTTTCGGCCACCGCTGCCACCATTTTCAGGGAGCTTATCCATAATGATATACGGTTTACCCTGGCGGGCAAGACCATCAATAAGGCCGGTATGGGTCCGCTTCCGTTCATCCAGACCTCCCTGACCAATGTGACCCGGGGAAGTGCAGAACAGAAAACCTCCGATTCCATCGGCCGGTTCTATTACCAGCTGGACCAAAATGCCGATTACAATGTGATTGCACAGAATAAGGGTTATTTCTCCAACCGGGAAAAGGTTACCACTAAGGGCCTCAACCGGAGTGAGGTCATTTATGTGAACCTGGCACTGGAAGTGATGGAGCTTAAAAAAGATGCCTCCATTGTATTAAAAGATATCTATTACGATTATAACAAATGGGACATTCGTCCGGATGCAGCCATGGTGCTCGACAACCTGGTCAAAACACTGGAAGAGAACCCCTCCGTTAAAATTGAGCTTTCGTCACATACGGACAGCCGTGGCGGTGATGCGTTTAACATGACCCTCTCCCGCAAACGTGCGGAATCTGCAGTACGGTACCTGGTCAGCAAGGGTATTGCTGCCAACCGGTTAAAAGCAAAGGGATATGGAGAAAGCCGGTTGCTGAATGAGTGTGGCAATGATGCACCCTGCAGTGAGGAGCAGCATCAATTGAACCGTCGTACGGAAATAAAGGTGCTGGAGTAGCAACCTTGCGCGGCAAAAGGCCTAACGGGTCTCTTCACGCCCGGGCAACCACCCGCCGATGGTGGCTTTGAGTGGTGCCAGCAGGTCCCAGAACCAGCGGTTGGTATCATGTCCTTTTTCGCCGCAATCGATCACGGCACAATATTTCTGAACGGGATACAGCAGTTTCCGGACCAGGTTCAGATCGGTCAGCCGGGCAATGTAGTCAGCAAACTGGTCCGCATATACGTGTCCCCAGATCTCCACGATAAAAGAATCGGGAGCGATCTCCAGTTTACGGTGGTACTGCGTTTCGTATACCGCCAGTATTTCTTCTGCCAGCCGCTCCGTATTTTCCTCCGGATCCCGGCCCAGCAGCTGCCATAACGGTTCATCATTATGTATGTGAACCGCGTGCAATTCCATGGTGATGGTTACTCCGGACAGGATGATCTGCATAAAACTATTTTACCCACCAAAATAAGAAAAATGCCCCGGTGAAGGATTCATTGTGCTGCGGTATGCAAGTATTGAGGCGAGGGTGGCGATCGCTACAAAAAGAGTACCGGAACGATCAAAAGCAGGAACCAGTTCTGTCAGGACGGCGGCAAAGCGCTTTCAGATTGCCCGCCGCTCCCCGGTTTTCCGGTTACCGTTCTTCCGGGGAACATGATCGCCAGTAATACAAAGATCAGCAGGAAATTAAATTCCACCCCGTTCCGTCCACCGCCTACCACAAACCAACCTTCTTTGTAATGGACCATGATAATACCCGCCACCAGTATAAAAATGGTAACACTGCCGGCAATGGTCACCCATCTGTTCGCAAGCAGGCAAATAGCCGCAGCAATATGCGACAACTTAATAGCCCAGGCTATCGGGACACCAAGGGGCGACAGGCCGCTTTCGTTCAGATAACTCCCGAAACCGTTGATACCGCCATCCAGCATCCCGGGCAGCCCGTGCATTAGTAAAATAACAGATACGGCAAACCGCAGCAAGAAGGTATTGTTCAGCATTTTTTATGGTTTTAAGATGTAATATATATTTTATATACGGCTCTTATCTACTTTCCAAAAGCTTCAGCAATCCTTGATTGTGCGATAGCCCTACGGCCCGTAGCATTTTCCGTCTCCCGGAATAAATGCCGGAGTTGTAAATACCCGCCGGACCGATGACCCCTTCTGGTAAACAGGCACTTGCTATTCTTGGTTGAGGGGACGATAGACATGGGGAGGACATCTCCTTTATGACCAGCCGCGAAAGCATAACAACACTCCCTGTCGCGCCCGTCGCCCAGTCTCAAGGAAGACAATTTGCCGCCCTGTATTGAGGTGCTGAAGTGAGTGACACAACGAAGCCGCCACCAGTACTGAAGCCCGGGCAATAAAAGTAAAAAGTGCTGATACCGCTTCCCCGGGATCTGCTTTCTACCGTTTCATCTCCTCCAGCTCCTTCTGCATTTTGAACATCTCATCCCTTAACCGGGCGGCTTCCATAAAGTCCAGGTCTTTTGCCGCTTTCTCCATTTCCTTCTTTATTTTGGTAACGGCTTTTTCCATCTGCGGGATGGTCTTATACTCCGCCGGGTCTTCGGCCGCCACAGTGATCATATCCTCGTCGAAGCTGATGGCATATTTATCCTTTTCATCAAACCCTTTAATGTCCAGTACAGAGGTTTGCTTGAACACCTGCTCCTTTGATTTTTTTACCGTGCGGGGCGTAATGTTATGCTCAATATTATAAGCGATCTGTTTTTCCCTGCGGCGCTCCGTCTCATCGATCGTACGCTGCATGCTGCCTGTCATTACATCCGCGTAAAAGATCACTTTACCATCCACATTCCGCGCAGCGCGGCCCGCCGTCTGTGTCAGTGATTTTTCATTTCTTAAAAATCCTTCTTTATCCGCATCCAGTATCGCCACCAGGCTTACTTCGGGCAGGTCCAGTCCTTCTCTTAAAAGGTTTACCCCCACCAACACATCAATTTCTCCCAAACGCAGCTGACGCAGGATCTCTACGCGGTCCAGGGTGTCCACCTCGCTGTGGATGTATTTGGATTTTATATTGATGCGATGCAGGTATTTATCCATTTCTTCAGCCATCCGTTTGGTGAGGGTGGTCACCAGTACCCGGTCTCCTTTTTTCACCGTCTTGTCAATTTCATCCAGCAGGTCATCGATCTGGTTGATGCTGGGGCGCACTTCGATCGGAGGGTCCAGCAAACCGGTAGGACGTACTACCTGCTCCACGATCACACCATCTGTTTTTTCCAGCTCATATCTATCCGGCGTTGCCGAAACAAAGATCATCTGGTTCTGCAGGTTCTCAAATTCATGAAAATTCAGCGGACGGTTATCCATTGCCGAAGGCAGGCGAAACCCGTAGTCCACCAGGATCAGCTTGCGGCTGCGGTCTCCTCCATACATTCCGCTGATCTGCGGCATGGTCTGATGGCTTTCATCAATAATCGTCATATAGTCCCTGGGAAAATAATCCAGCAGGCAGAAGGGCCTGGTACCGGGATTGCGGCGATCGAAAAAGCGGGAATAGTTCTCCACCCCGTTGCAATATCCCAATTCCCGGATCATCTCCACATCATATTCCACCCGCTCTTTCAGACGCTGGGCTTCGATGAGCTTGTTCTGTTGTTTAAAATATTCCACCTGGGCATTCATCTCATCCTGTATCTCAAACAACACCTGGTTGATCATGTCCTTGGGGGCTACATAAAGGTTCGCCGGGAAAATGGCGGCATTGTCCATTTTGCTGATCCGTTTACCGGTATTCACATCGATGCTCTCGATCTGTTCGATCTCATCCCCAAAAAAAGTGACCCGGTAACCAAAGTCCAGGTAGGGCAGGTTAATATCCACCGTATCTCCTTTTACCCGGAAACTCCCCCGTGTAAAATCCAGCGTGGTACGGGTATACAGGGAATTAACAAGCGCATGCAAAAATCCCTGCCGGGAAAGGGTCTGCCCTTTGTCGATCCGGATGATCCCGTTCTCATAATCCGTGGGATTTCCCATACCGTAAATGCAGCTTACAGAAGCCACCACGATAATGTCCCTGCGGCCGCTGAGTAAACTGGTGGTCGCCCGCAGGCGCAGTTTATCCAGCTCCTCGTTAATGGCCAGGTCCTTTTCAATATAGGTATCACTTACCGGCATATAGGCTTCCGGTTGGTAATAATCGTAATAAGACACAAAATATTCCACCGCATTATCCGGGAAAAACTGCCGGAACTCGCCATACAGCTGAGCCACCAGGGTTTTATTATGGGTAATGATGAGCGTAGGCCGCTGTACATTCTGGATCACATTGGCCATGGTATAGGTTTTACCACTGCCGGTAACCCCCAGCAGGGTCTGGTAGCGCTCACCGGACAGGACTCCCTCGGTCAGTTGCCGGATCGCCTCCGGCTGATCGCCGGCGGGAGGAAAAGGCGTATGTAAATTGAAAGGCATGAAAAAAATTAATAATTAACTGAGCGTATCCTAAAAGTCCCCATTTTCTTACACCGGCGTCTGCCGCAACAACACAACCCGCTTATATGAACAGACTCCCTTGCCCAATGTTTTAAAAGCACAAGTTAAAAAATAACTCTTTTTAAAACATATATTTGTTTAACACGAATGTCCTATGTTAAAAAAGCTATTACTGCTATGCTTCTTTTTGTTTTGCTTTAATCAGCAGCAGGCACAAACGGTATATTCCAGAAAGCAGCTTGTTGAAGATTTAAAAACATTTAAGGACCTGTTGGTCCATACAAATCCCGTACTTACAAAGCATGAGAGCGACAGCCTGGATCAGGCACTTTCAAAGGCAGTGAAATCATTTCCGGCGGATGGTGCTACTGCATTTGAATTCGTTGATTATATTAAAGCATCAAAAATAAAAACCGGTTATGATGACCATGCCGGTGTCTTTTTGGGCGAACAGGTATTTCCCGTTTCGGAGGTCTATTTTCCGTTTCCTGTCTATATGATTGATGATCAACTATTGGTGAATACCGAAAACGCCCGGATCCCTTTTGGCAGCATGATTCTGAGCATCAATGGAATCCGTACGGCCGATATCGTGCATAAACTTGCTGGGTACGGAGACCGTAACAATTTTAGAAGATATAAATTGAGCCCGGTGTTTCCATATGTATTCTTTAAGGAATATGGTGCGCAACATACATTTACCATTATTTATAAAGACCGCATCAACAACCTCAATGAAACGACAGTTGCCTGTGCTGCTACCGGATTGAATGCAATTAAGGAAGCTGCCGGTTCAGCGGTGTTTCCCTTAAACCGTGACCATTTTCAGGGGCCGTTGAAAATTCATACACAATATTTCCCGGACTCTAAAACATATTATTTACAGTTAAACTCCTTTGGCAATGCATACCAGGATACCTATGAGCAAACCGCGCTCCTCCTGGATAGTGTTTTTAAGGATATCCGGTTAAAAGATGCCCGGGATCTGATCCTCGATATCCGGGGAAATGGGGGAGGAATGATGAGCATTCCCGGCTTACTGTTTTCTTACCTTACGGATTCTGTAATTTATGAAGCGCATTATCAAAAAATGCTCCCGGTAAAAAACATACCGCTGGACCAGCTGAAACAAATTGATCAGGTATCAACAAGTTCAAAGATTGACGCAAAGAAACGAATGTATCGTTTGTACGACGGGTTTGTTACAAAGAGCGGGGTATCAGAAAAAACAATACGCTTCAGGCGCATGCCAAGCCCATACCGGTTTTCAGGAAAAGCATGCCTCCTTGTAAACGGAGGAACTTTTTCAGCCGCCACTTATTTCGCCGCACTGTTTAAAGCTTACAAAAGAGGCCCCGTAATCGGGTCAACGGCCGGCGGTTCAATAAAAGGAATAACAGCCGGGCATACCCTGTTATACGAGCTCCCTAATACAAAAATCCAGGTCTTGCTCCCGGCCATGTATATTACATTTGATGAAAGCCTGTATCATAAAATCAATGAAGATTATATTGCTCCCGATACTAAAATATCATTTGAACTGGAGTATCCATATTTTTTAAAAAAGCTGGATTGGGGAATCAATATAAAAACCACCCAGTAGCAACAGGACAACCCAGTTTTAACGTCTAAAAATATTATACCGGCCTTCTCTGATAATACCCCAAAACGTTCATTATTTACCGGTTTCCGGTAACTTCCGTTTCAGATACGTCGAATAATCTGTCTGCACTGCAGCATATTCCTGTATCATAAACGGCGCAGCAAACATGAAGTCAGCGGTAGCCGCATTACAGGCCACGGGTAAATTATACGTAGCAGATAAGCGAAGCAGGGCCTTTACATCCGGATCATGTGGCTGCGCTTCCATGGGATCCCAGAAAAAGATCAGGATATCCAGCCTGCCTTCCGCGATCATAGCGCCGATCTGCTGGTCCCCGCCCAACGGCCCGCTCAGCAGTTTATGGATCGGTAGCTGTAAAGCCTGTTCCAGGATGGTGCCGGTGGTTCCGGTTGCAAACAGTGTATGGGGCTGCAATTTCCGACGGTTTGCTGCTGCCCAGTTCAGCAATTCATCTTTTTTATGGTCGTGCGCAACCAGCGCTATCCGCTTCCTGGCCTCCAGTATCCGTTCCATTGTCATATTTTAAGGTGCTAAAGATAAATAACAAAAGACAAACCGTTTCTGCAGAGCAGATCAATCTTTTGCGGTGTTATTTCAATTATTCCAATGAATAAAAAGCAGAAAATGGATATCATCCCGGTGCTAAGCCCGGTTCAGTATAACCGGCTTTAAAGAGGAGCCTCATTCCGAACAAATCCGTCCGGGTTGTAAAATTCCGGTAGTTACCGGATGGACATTGCACCCATTTCAGACATTCAGGTCCGGATTGCGTAAAAACACATAATTTTAAACCTATAAAATGTAAACCATGCGCATATCCTTTTATCCGACTGCGGCCATCCTCGCGATCTTCTTGCTGGCTTCCTGCAGCAGTACCAATCCCCGGTATATTCATAACCCCGCCGTTTACAACGCGTCTTTCTTCCGCCAGCAGGGCGACTTTAAGCTAAGCGGTGCTTTTGCTGCAAATCCCAATAACCTTTTCAGCGATATGGATCTTGACAGCAGCAAGGATAGTAAGGATAAAAATCTTGGCTTTGACGTACAGGCGGCCGTTGCGGTTACTGATCATTTTATGATCCAGGTGGCCGGTATGCGCCGGTTTGAGAAAGACCGTTTTAACGATGATGATCTTTTAGATGCCAACGGGTCCAGCAAAATCAACTATACCCGCTCCATGGTTGATGTAGGCGCCGGTTTTTATACAGCGATGGGCGCATCCCATAAAGTTTATTTCAATGGTGTTTTGGGTGCCGGTTTTGGCTCCTCTAAATCCACCGATGCCGGCATACCGACCGAACGCAAGCGGTATTACGATTACAATTTTGTAAAATACCACCTCACCCCTTCTTTTAATTTCTTTTTTTCTGATAATGCCCGCCTGTCTGTAGCACCACAATTTTCATTGATGACTACGAGCAATATCAGCACCAATTATACCGATGATGAACAGGCCCGCGTAGGATACAATACCCTTCCCAATAAAAATAAAGTGTTCTTTGAGCCCAGTATGCTTTTCCAGGCCGGGTTCCCCAATGTTTCCTGGATGAAGTTTGATGTAGGTATGCATTTTGCCACCAATCCGCTCTCTTCCAAATCCAATGAAGACGCTCCTCCTACCGTTTATGAAAACAGGGATCTGCGCTCCCGGAAGTTCCTGTTGTCGTTGGGATTGTCGTTTTACCCGTTTGAAGGAAAACGGAATTGAGGAAAAGCCACTGAGGCACAGAAACACTGAATTCATTTAGCTTTCTGTGTTTTGCAACTCCTTTATTCATCCCTTACCGGCAGGCGCTGCGGCGTTGGACCTAACCCTTATGTTTAAAGTGCAAGGCGGACCGCGGGCCAAGGAAATACAAAATCCCTGTGTTTCTGTGCCCCAGTGGCCATTGTCTTTACGACGACAAATCAGCCGAATTCAACTAAATTTGCAGCCCACCGCTCTAATTGCGGTCTTATTATTATATGATGACCAGTACTCAAATCCGGCAGGCTTTTTTAGACTTTTTTAAAAGCAAAGGACATGAAATTGTGCCCTCTGCCCCCATTGTAGTAAAGAACGACCCCACCCTGATGTTTACCAATGCGGGCATGAACCAGTTTAAAGATTATTTCCTTGGCAACAAACAAAGCCCGTTTCCGCGGGTAGCCGATACCCAGAAATGCCTGCGCGTGAGCGGTAAACACAACGACCTGGAAGAAGTGGGCGTGGATACCTACCATCATACCATGTTTGAAATGCTGGGCAACTGGAGCTTTGGAAATTACTTTAAGCCCGAGGCCATTGCCTGGAGCTGGGAACTGCTGACCGAAGTATTTAAGATACCGAAAGACCGTTTATACGTTTCCGTTTTTGAAGGCGATGAAAAAGAGGGGCTGCCCTATGATGAGGAAGCTGCCGGTGAATGGAAAAAATATATTGCCGGGGACCGCATCATCCGGGGAAAGAAAAAAGATAATTTCTGGGAAATGGGCGATACCGGCCCCTGTGGCCCCTGTTCGGAGATCCATGTGGATTGCCGGCCGGATGAAGAACGGCAGCTGGTGGATGGCAAGACCCTGGTCAATGCCGACCACCCGCAAGTGATCGAGATCTGGAACAATGTATTCATCCAGTTCAACCGCTTAAAGGATGGCAGTCTGCAGCCATTGCCCGCCAAGCACGTGGATACCGGTATGGGCTTTGAGCGCCTGGTACGGGTACTGCAAAATAAAACATCGAACTACGATACCGATGTTTTCAGCGGCACCATTGCGGCCATTGAAAATATCACCGGTAAAAAATACGATTTCAGCGACAGCCGGGAAGCCATTGCATTCCGGGTACTTTCGGACCATATCCGGGCCATCAGCTTTACCATTGCCGACGGGCAGCTGCCCGCCAGCACGGGCGCGGGTTATGTGATCCGCCGGATCCTGCGCCGGGCCGTTCGTTACTATTATTCCTACCTGGATTATAAACACCCCCTTCTGAATCAACTGGTAGCTGTGATTGCCAACCAGTTTGAACACGTGTTTCCCGAATTAAAGCAACAGGAGGCCTTTGTTGCCAAGGTCATTAAAGAAGAAGAAGATTCCTTCCTGCGTACACTGGAGAAAGGACTCAAGCGCATGGATGAGCTGATTACAGCCGGAACCGCCGGTACCATTGCCGGCAGGGAAGCTTTTGAACTCTACGATACCTATGGCTTCCCCATCGATCTGACGCGCCTTATCGCTTCGGAAAACCATATTGCTATTGACGAGGCCGGTTTTGAAACCGAAATGCAGCAGCAGAAAAACCGCAGTCGCGCCGCTACTGCCGTAGACACGGAAGACTGGCAACTGGTACATGAAGAAGTGCCGGTAACGTTCGTGGGTTACGAGGATCTGAACGTTCCCACCAGGGTGACCAAATACCGTAAAGTAAAAACCAAGAATAAAGAACAATACCAGCTCGTGCTGGAAACCACCCCGTTCTATGCAGAAAGCGGCGGACAGGTAGGCGATACCGGCAGCTTACAATTTGGAGCGGAGCTGATACCGGTAACGGATACCAAAAAAGAGAACGACCTCATCATCCAGTTCACAGACAAGCTGCCCGCTGCCATCGGCGGGGAAACAACAGCCATTGTGGATTTTGAAAAACGTTTAAATACCACGTACAACCATACGGCCACCCACCTGCTGCATGCTGCATTAAAACAGGTACTGGGCACGCATGTGAACCAGAAAGGTTCGCTGGTTTCGCCGGATGTATTGCGTTTTGACGTATCGCATTTTGCCAAGATCACAGACGAAGAGATCCGCCAGGTGGAAATGATCGTGAATGAAAAGATCCGGGCAAACATCCCCGTGGTGATTAAGGAAATGCCCAAGGAAGATGCCCTTAAACTGGGCGCCATGGCGCTTTTTGGCGAAAAATATGGTGATACTGTGCGCGTGGTGACCATCGACCCGAACTTTTCTGTGGAGCTTTGCGGAGGTACCCATGTACCGCAAACCGGTATGATCGGTCTGTTCCTGATCACCTCCGAATCTGCTGTAGCTGCCGGCGTACGCCGGATTGAAGCTCTGACCGGACCCGCAGCATTCCGCTACCTGAGTGAGAAAGTAGCCGAATATAAACAGGTGGGCGAGTTGCTGAAAGCAGCCAATCCTTTAAAAGCTATTGAAAAACTAATCACCGATAAGGCAGCGCTGGAAAAGAAAGTAGAGCGGCTGGAAGCAAAAGAGCTGGTAGGCATCCGCAACAGCCTGTTGCAAAATGATGCCATCATCAATCAGGTAAATTTTATCGGAGATATTGTAGAAGTAAGCAATCCGGACGCCCTGAAAAAACTCTGCGGCGACCTGAAAAATCACCTGCGTGATTTTGTGGTGGTGCTCTGCGCCAATATCGGCGGTAAAGCCTCCGTAGCTGTGGCTATTGCCGACACGGTGGTAGCTGCAAAAGGCCTGGATGCCGGTCAGATCATCAAACAACAGGTAGCCCCGCTGATAAAAGGCGGCGGCGGCGGTCAAAAGACCCTGGCTACCGCCGGCGGCCAGGAAGCCGGTAACCTGCAGCAGGTAATTGAAGCAGTGAAGGCACTATTATAAGCAATAACAACTTTTAATTAAAAAAACAGGACGGTCTCAAAAGTCGTTACAGGGTCCTGCTGTTCCGGAGGTTCGGGATGGTTTCAGTACCGATGCATTATTCCCGAAAACAATTCAGGGCGATAACGTTGTTTAAACTGTTGAAACAGCTTTTCCCGCAGATTTCAGACAGATTCAGGGCATCGCAGATGACCGCAGATTGATCTTCTGCGAAAATCGGCGGGGAGGAGGACAATATTCTGTAAAACGTCTTTTAAGACCGTCTTTTTTCTGCAGACCTCAAAAAACAGCCAATTGATTATATTTGGGATATGTCTTTATTCCGGCTCATCCCCGATAAACCCGATGTGGTACAGGACCAGAACCGGCCTGATGAAAAAGGAACCTTCCGGGAATGGCTCTATATCACCATTTTCCAGGCCACAACCACGGCCGGAAAGATCTTCGATATCGGACTGTTTGTGCTGATCCTTTCCAATATTGTTCTTTTAATGCTGGAAAGCGTGGAATCCCTGGCGGTAAAGCACGCAATGCTGTTCAGAGCCCTTGATTATTTTTTTCTGGTACTCTTCACCATCGAATACCTCCTGCGGCTCTATTGTGTACGCTCCGCCAAACGTTATGCCGCCAGTTTTTACGGGATCGTGGACCTGCTGGCGATCCTCCCCTCCTATATGGAGTTCTTCTACCCGCAATGGCATGTATTTATGATCGTACGCAGCTTCCGGCTCCTCCGGATCTTCCGCATTTTCAGGATGGTAAAATTCCTGGATGAAAGCAGGGTGCTGATGTTCGCCCTTATCCGCGGGTTTCGCAAAATTGTGGTGTTCCTTTTTTTTGTCCTGCTGCTGGCCATCTTCCTGGGTTCTCTGATGTATGTGGTGGAGTTCCAGCATAACTCCGGGTTTAACAGTATTCCTCAAAGCATTTACTGGGCGGTGGTCACCATTACCACCGTCGGGTACGGAGATGTGGCCCCCGTTACCGCTATCGGAAAGGTCATTGCCTCCTTTATCATGATCCTGGGCTATTCGATCATTGCCGTGCCCACCGGTATCATGTCGGCCTCTGTGATCCAGGAAGAAAAAAGGAACCGGGGAAAACGGTGCCCGCACTGCCATGTGGGTGGTCATGGGGCAGATGCGGTTTATTGCAGGAACTGTGGGGCACCACTCAAAACCGATTGATCCATGTGGCCTACTTTGATCCTGGCACAACTAACGTCTTTTGGCTGGGCACTGATTGCTGCAATGCCCGCCGCTGTTTTTATCGCCATAAAATTTATTAAAAAGACAAACCCCGGCGAAAGACCCGGATGCGCGGGTGTGGCTTATGTGGCAACCATCTGCTTTATCCTCATGCTGTTTGTCATTATTTTCTTACCGCTTTTATCGCAGCGAATGTACCAGGGCATTACGGGTACCCGCTCCGGCAGCTTTTTAGAGTGGGTGACGGTGGGCGGTTGTTTTGTAATGGTATTGGGTATATTTTACATCATGAGCTGGGGCATTGCCTTTGCCCTTGGACGCAATACCAAAAGATTTGCAAGAGTGGGGATACAGCTTCTTAGCTGGTTGCTGCTTCCTGCAGCCATGCTCTTTATGCTTTCCATGTTGTGTTATGTATTGTATCTCCATTTTGCAGGAGAAAAACGACAGCCTTTTTGGGTGATAACCATTTGCCTGTTATTTGCCGTAATACTCTTTTTGGGATTTTGGGGTTACCTGAAAATGCTGATCAACCGGCAGCGAACACCCCCGGGACAATAGCAGCAGGCATTGGTAAACTTTAACATTTCCGAACAATTTCGTATTTTTCAATTTGCCTAACTTTGATCTACGAAAAAAAACGTATTTCTTATAACAGGGTAAAGTCTATAAATATTTAAAGAAATGAAGTCCTATTATGTACTTTTTGCGTTGCTGATGCCGGCAATGGGTTTTGCGCAAAACCGCAATCAAAATAAAGAGGCTGAACAAATCATTATCACAAAAAAAGGAGCGGCTGATGGTCCGATGAATATTGTGATCGAAGGCAATAACGTTACTGTGAACGGCAAACGGGTCGACGCTGAAAAAGATGCTGATATTACGGTAAAAAGAAAAAAGATCAAAGACCTGGATGTGTACAATGAAGGCGGGCTTTTTGACCGCGGACGCTCTTTTAATATGAATGGGAATAACTGGCAGGCCATGCCGGCCCCCAATAAGGCCATGCTGGGCGTGGTAACCCAGAAAACCGATGATGGGGTAACCGTTATGAACGTTTCGGAAGAAAGTGCCGCAGATAAAGCAGGCCTGAAAGAGGGTGATATTATCACCGCAGTAGACGGAAAAAGCATTGACGCACCCGATAAACTTTCAGCTGCAATAAAGGATAAGGAGCCGGGGGATAAGGTGTCCATTGCCTATAAACGGGGCGATAAGAGCTACACCACCCAGGCTACCCTTACCAAATGGAAGGCACCGGATACAATGGAATTTAACCAGGGTGGCGGCAATGCCTTTTCTGCACCCGGTATCGATTTTAACGACCTGATGCGCCAGCTGCCCAACCAGGGCAATGGGAACCGGAATTTCCGGTTTTACGGCACACCCGGCCTTGAAGCGAATACACCGAAGATCGGTATCCG
>Ga0222424_100447_pt1 | contig 23015 bp, 23 predicted proteins | sample 2B2ome_FD_182468 | JGI IMG/M metagenome (GOLD analysis project Ga0222424, IMG submission 182468) | Enriched microbial communities from leaf-cutter ant dump, University of Wisconsin, Madison, United States - 2B200A (version 2) | ecosystem: Environmental > Terrestrial > Nest > Insects nest > Nest... | reverse complement strand
ATGAACTCGGGGATGGGCGCGAGGATGTAGCCGTGGAAGATGGTGTAGTCGGGCGCCGCGCGGCGCAGCTTGATGACCTCGCCGGACACGTCCACGCTGCCCGCGGGCGTCATGATCTTGATGGGCACGGACAGGCCCAGCTTCTTCGCCAGGGCCTCGCTGGACTCGATCGGGTCGCGGCCGAACTCGGAGTCGGAATAGACGAAGGCGACCTTCGCGCCCGGCTTTTCCTTGGCGATGTGGTTGAGCAGGATGCCGAACATCTCGGTGTAGTCGGGGCCCACCAGGAACTGGTTGGGGTACTTCTTGGGGTCGTTCAGCTCGGTGGCGAAGGATGCGCCCGCCATCAGGATGTTGCCGCCCCGGTCCAGCTCGGGGTTGATGGTCTTGGAGAAGCCCGTGGAGTCGCCGTAGTACAGGTTGACCTTGTTCTGGCTGGTGATCTTCTTGAACGCGGCCACAGACACGTCCACCTTGTAGCCTGTGTCCTCGGGCACGTACTTGATCTTGCGGCCCTTGATGCCGCCCGCGTCGTTGACCATCTTCACGTAGTCGCCGATGCCCGCGTTGATGCCCACGCCCGCGAAGGCGAACACGCCGGTGAGGGGGATGGAGCCGCCGATGACGATGTCCTCGGCGCCTTGCGCCAGCACCGACAGCGGGCTGGCAAAGGCTGCGGCACCGGCTGCGGCGATCAGCGAGCGGCGTTGAAGGGAAGCGGGACGTTGCTTTTCCATGGTTGTCTCCATTGGTGGTTTAGTTGCGGAAAGGCCAGAGATGGAAGAAACGGCGGATGCGCCGCCACACTTCGGCCAGGCCATGGGGCTCGAAGACGAGAAAGCCGATGATGAGCAGGCCGAAGATGACGGTGCGCACGGGCGAGAGGAACACCGTCAGCTCGCTGCCGCCGGGCAGCAGGTCCACCACGAGCTTGAGCAGCTCGGGCACCATGGTCATGAAGACGGCGCCCAGGATGCCGCCCAGAATCGACCCCATGCCGCCCACGATGATGGCCGCGAGGAAGAAGATCGACATGAGCAGCGGAAAGCTCTCGGGCGTGACCACGCGGAAGAAATACGCCCACAGCCCGCCCGCCACGCCCGCGTAGAACGACGACAGGCCGAAGCTCAGCAGCTTGTAGCGCAAGAGCGGAATGCCCAGCACCTCGGCGGAGATGTCGCGGTCGCGGATGGCGATGAAGGCCCGCCCCACGCGCGTGCGGAACAGGTTGGCCGCGCCCAGCAGCATGAGCACCGTCACCGGCACGATGAGCCAGTACAGGCGGAAGGACGTGTCCAGCGGCAGGCCGAACAGCGTGGCGGGCGGCACGCTCAGGCCACCGGTGCCGCCGGTGAACTTCCAGTTGGCGAAGATGAAGTGCGCGATGAACGAGGCCGCGATGGTGGCGATGGCCAGGTACAGCCCCTTCACCCGCAGCGAGGGAATGCCCACGATCAGCCCGCCCAGCATGGCCACGAAGCCGCCCGCCAGCAGGTTCAGCACGAAGGGCGTGCCCACTTTGGTTTCCAGCACCGCCACTGTGTACGCGCCCAGCCCCATGAAGGCCGCCTGCCCCAGGCTGACGAGGCCCGTGTAGCCCGTGAGGATGTTCAGGCCCGTGGCGCTGGCCACGTTGATGCTGACCAGGCACGCGAGGTACAGCCAGTAGTCGCTCGCCATGAACGGGAACAGCACCAGCAGCGCGGCGGCCACGGCCAGCCACACCTTCTGCGTGCGCGAGTCGAACAGCGCCGCGTCGGCGACGTAGGTTTCCTTGAGGGTGCCGATGCGCATCAGAGTCTCTCTATCTCGTGCGTGCCGAACAGGCCGTAGGGGCGCACCAGCAGCACGGCCACCAGCACGATGAAGGTGGCGAGCAGCTTGTATTCGCCGCCCAGGTAGGCACCCGCCAGCGCCTCGATCAGCCCGATGAGCAGCCCGCCGATCAGCGCACCCAGCACGCTGTCGAGCCCGCCCACGATGACGACCACCAGCACCGACAGCCCGAACACGCCCATGCTCGACGAGATGCCGCCAATCGAGCCGACGATGATCCCGGAGATGGCCGCGAGCATGCCCGAAGCCACCCAGGCCAGCGAGAACACGCGCGGCACGTTGATGCCCACCGAGTACGCGGCGGCCTGGTCCGACGCCGTGGCCCGCAGCGCCACGCCGCCGCGCCAGAAGCGGAACACCAGCAGCACGGCGGCGATGAACACCACGGCGATCACTGCGCCCCAGAACACCTTGGGCGCGAGGAAGGCGTCGCCGATCATGATGGGCTTGGTCGGCATGAAGTCGGGCAGGCGGCGCTGGTCGGCCGTCCAGATCATTTCCACGAGGCCCACCAGCACGGACGCGAGGCCCACGGTGACCATGAAGACGGAGATGGGCGGCTCGCCCAGCAGCGGGCGGATCATGGTGCGCTCGATCACCGCGCCCAGCAGGCCCGCGCCCAGCACGGCGGCGGGAATGGCAAGCCACAGCGGCAGCGCGAACATGGACGCGAAGGTGAAGAACAGGTAGGCGCCCGCCATCAGCATCTCGCCGATGGCGATGTTCACCACGCGCGTGGCCTTGTAGACCATCACGAAGGCCAGCGCCGCCAGCGCGTACAGCCCGCCGCCCGCGATGCCGGTGAGGCTGATCTCGAAGAGGTAAGCCCAGTCGAAGTTCGCCATCACGCGGCCCTCTGGAGTTTGGCGCGCAGGTCGCCCACATCGCCCGCGCCCAGGTAGGCGCGGATCACCTCGGGGTCGGCCTGCACCTGGGCGGGCGTGCCCTGGGCGATGACCTGGCCGAAGTTGAGCACCACAACATGGTCTGACAAATCCATCACCATGCCCATGTCGTGCTCCACCATGAGCACCGTCACGCCCCATTCCTCGCGCACGTCGAGGATGAAGCGGGCCATGTCCTCCGTCTCCTCGCGGTTCATGCCGGCCACGGGCTCGTCGAGCATCAATATCTGCGGCTGCATGGCCAGCGCGCGGGCCATCTCCACGCGCTTTTGCAGGCCGTAGGACAGGGCCGAGACGGGCGCGTGGCGGATGTGGTCGATCTCGAGGAAGTCGATGATGCGCTCCTCCACGTCGCGGCGCAGCGCGGCCTCCTCGCGGCGGGCGCGGCCGATGTAGAAGAGCGCGTCGAGCACGTTGGTCTTCAGGTGCGCGTGGCGGCCCAGCTTGATGTTGTCCAGCACCGTCATGCCGCGGAACAGTGCGATGTTCTGGAAGCTGCGGCCCAGACCCATCTTCGCTCGCTGCGGCGCGGGCACGCGGGTGATGTCCTCGCCCTTGAAACGGATCGCGCCGCTGGCGGGCTTGTAGAAGCCCGAGATGGTGTTGAACAGCGAGGTCTTGCCCGCGCCGTTGGGCCCGATCACGGCGGTGATGGAGCCGGGCTGCACGCCAAAGCCCACGCCCGTGAGGGCCTTCACGCCGCCGAACGCCAGCGTGACGCCATCGACCTGCAGCAACGGGGAAGAAGTTGTCTCCATGGGCCTTCTAATACGGGTTTGTGCTGTCCTGGAAATCCTACTGGTGCGTAAACTATTTACCAGCCGGTAGATTCTGGAAGGCCCCGCGGCCCACAGCATCCGTACTTACCCGAGAAGTTGCCCCTCTATGTCCAAGTCCGCAGCAGCAGCATCCCCCTGGACCCCTGCGTCCCACCGCGAGCAGCAGCGCGAGGCCAAGCGCCAGGCCGTGCTGCAGGCGGCTGCGCAGCTGTTCAACGAGCGCGGCTTTCACGCCACCTCGCTCGACGACATCGCCGCGCGCCTGAGCGTGACCAAGCCCACGCTGTACTACTACGTGAAGAACAAGGACGAGATCCTGCTGCAGTGCGTGCGCCAGGGGCTGGACATGATGCTGGACGGCATCGAGGCTTCGCGCGCCTCGGGCGGCAAGGCGATCGACCAGCTCGCCACCTGCATGCGGGTGTACGCGCACATCGTCACCGAGCCCTTCGGCATGTGCCTGATCCGCGTGGGCGATGAGCAGGTGCCGCCCGAGAGCCGCAAGGAGCTGCGGCGGCTCAAGTCCGCCATCGACCTGGAGTTCCGCCGCCTGGTGGCCGAGGGCGTGGAGGAAGGCGCGCTCGCGCCCTGCGACCCGAAGATGACGGCCTTCGTGATCGCGGGCGCCCTGAGCTGGATCGCGCGCTGGTACCAGCCGGGCGGGGAGTACACGGCCGAGCAGGTGGCCGAGCAGTGCATCGGCACGCTGATGGGCGGCGTGCTGCAGCGGCCGACTGCTGCAAAAAGGAGAGCTGCCCGCGATTGATGGTAAACGGATTCATATGGTTTTCTATTTGAAATCCAATGGAATCAGGCGCAAGCAGCTATCAAAATTGAATTAATGTGCCCCGGAGCCCGCCAGGTCGTCCAGGATGGGGCAGTCCGGCCGGTCGTTGCCCTGGCAGCACGCCACCAGCGTCTGCAGGCTGCGCTGCATGGACTGCATGGCGGCGATGCGCGCGCTCAGGCTCTCGATGTGGGACTGCGCGATGCGCTTGACCTGGCTGCTCGCGCGGCTGCGGTCGTGCCACAGGGCCAGCAGCTCGGCGATTTCCTCCATCGAAAAGCCCAGGTCGCGCGCGCGGCGGATGAACTGCAGGGTGTGCACGTCGGCCGCCGTGTACTGCCGGTAGCCGCTGTCGGTGCGCGCCACGCCCGCGATCAGGCCCAGCGCCTCGTAGTGCCGCACCATGCGGGCCGACACCCCCGCGCGCCGCGCGGCGGTGCCGATGGAGACGGGCCAGGCGGCGGCGGTCATGCGGCGACGGTGTAGCCTTCTTCGGCAATGGCGGCGGCCAGGGCCTCGCGCGGCGCGGTGCTGTCCACGGTGACGGTGCCGGCCGCGCGGTCGATGCGCACGGCGGCGCCGGGGTCGACCTGCTGCACGGCCTGGGTGACGGCGCGCTCGCAGTGGCCGCAGGTCATGCCCTGGACCTGGAGGGTGGTGGTGGCGGTTTGCATGGCGGTTGTCCTCGGAAAAGTGGGAAAGGGGGTTGCAATGGCGGAAATGATGAAGCTTGACATCGTGGCAGAGTCAAGCCGCGCGCATGGCACTGCTGGGGCGAGGGTTGATCCAGATCAATGCTTGACCTTGCCATCATGTCAATGATCACCATCCGGTCCATGAACACCACCTCCTCCTCCTCCCTTTCCGGGCCCCTGCACGCGCTGGACCTGGGCGTTTCCGGCATGACCTGCGCGAGCTGCGTGGGCCGTGTTGAGCGCGCGCTGCGCAAGGTGCCGGGCGTGCAGGACGCTACCGTCAACCTGGCCACCGAGTCCGCCCGCATCGCCTTCGCCCCGCCCGCCGGCACGGACGCCGCTGCCATGGAGGCCCTGCTGCGCCGCGCCGTGCGCAACGCGGGCTACGAGCCGCGCGCCGCGGGGCCGGGCGATGCGCCCGAGGACCTGTCGCCCTGGGCCGGCTTCCTGCCCGTGGGCCTGGGCCTGCTGCTGTCGGCGCCGCTGGTGCTGCCCATGCTCGGCGACCTGTTCGGCCGGCATTGGATGCTGCCGGCCTGGGTGCAGTTCGCGCTGGCCACGCCGGTGCAGTTCATCCTGGGGGCGCGCTTCTACAAGGCGGGCTGGCACGCGCTCAAGGCGCTCACGGGCAACATGGACCTGCTGGTGGCGCTGGGCACCAGCGCGGGCTGGGGCCTGTCGGTGTGGCTGTGGCCCACGGCGCACCCGGGGCATGCGCCGCACCTGTACTTCGAGGCCTCCGCCGTGGTGGTCACGCTGGTGCTGCTGGGCAAGTGGCTGGAGGCGCGCGCCAAGCGCCAGACCACGGCCGCCATCCGCGCGCTGCACGCGCTGCGGCCCGACGTGGCGCACCTGCTGGGCCGCGACGGTGAGGTGGACGTACCCGTGGCCGAGGTGATGGTGGGCGACAGGCTGGTGGTGCGCCCCGGCGAGCGCATCCCGGTCGACGGCACGGTGCACGAGGGGCACACGCAGGTGGACGAATCCATGCTCACCGGCGAGCCCCTGCCGGTGGCGCGCGACGTGGGCGCCAGCCTGACGGGCGGCTCCATCAACGGCGACGGCCGCATCGTGATGGCCGTGGGCGCGGTGGGCGCCGAGACCGTGCTCGCGCAGATCATCCGGCTGGTGGAGGACGCGCAGGCGGCCAAGGCGCCCATCCAGCGCCTGGTGGACAAGGTGTCCGCCATCTTCGTGCCCGTGGTGTTGGCGATCGCGCTGGCCACGCTGCTGGGCTGGCTGTGGACGGGCGCGGGCGTGGAGGCCGCGCTGATCCACGCCGTGGCCGTGCTGGTGATCGCCTGCCCCTGCGCGCTGGGCCTGGCCACGCCGGCGGCCATCATGGCGGGCACGGGCGTGGCCGCGAAGCACGGCATCCTGATCAAGGACGCGCAGGCGCTGGAGCTGGCGCACCGGGTGGACACCGTGGCCTTCGACAAGACCGGCACGCTGACGGTGGGCCAGCCGCGCCTCACGGCCTTCGAGGCGGTGCCGGACCAGGATGAAGCGGCCGTGCTGGTGGCCGTGGCCTCGGTGCAGAGCGGCAGCGAACACCCGCTGGCCCGCGCCGTGATCAACGCGGCCCGCGAGCGCGGCCTGCCCGTGCAGGCGCCGGACGCCGTGCGGGCCGTGCCGGGCCGCGGCACCGAGGGGGAGGTGCAGGGCCAGGGCTACCTCGTGGGCAGCCTGCGCTGGATGCAGGAGCTGGCGGTGCCGCCGGGCCCGTGGGCCGACCGCGCGCAGGCGCTGCAGGGCGAAGGCGCCACCGTGTCAGCCGTGGCGCAGCGCACGGACGGTGGGCTGGCGCTGCGCGCCCTGATGGCCTTTGGCGACGAGCCCAAGCCCGGCGCGCGCGAGGCGCTGGCGGCGCTCAAGGCCCGGGGCATCCGCACCGTGATGGTCTCGGGCGACAACCGGGGCGCCGCCGAGGCGATGGCGCGGCGCCTGGGGCTGGACCCCGCCGCGGGCGAGGTGATGGCCGAGGTGCTGCCGGGCGACAAGGCCGCCAAGGTGGCGGGTCTGCAGGCGGGAGGGCACACCGTCGCGATGGTGGGCGATGGCGTGAACGATGCGCCGGCGCTGGCCGCCGCCGACGTGGGCATGGCCATGGGCAACGGCACCGACGTGGCCATGCACGCGGCCGGCATCACGCTGATGCGCGGCGACCCGATGCTGGTGGCCGCGGCGCTGGACATCTCGCACCGCACCGTGATGAAGATCCGCCAGAACCTGTTCTGGGCCTTTGCCTACAACGTGGCCGGCATCCCGCTGGCCGCGCTGGGCTACCTGAGCCCGGTGGTGGCGGGCGCGGCCATGGCGCTCAGTTCCGTCAGCGTGATGGCGAATGCCCTCTTACTCAAGCGTTGGCGCATGTGATAAATACGTACGGGGCGGGCCCGCAGGTCTGGCAAACTGTGACGTTTGGTTGCAAATCAGTGGCGGCAGCGGGCCGGGAAGCCGGGCCGGCGCAATCCCCCTCTAAGGAAGACACATCATGAAACTCTTCTCGTTCATGCGGCAGTTCACCATTCGCCTGCGCATGCTGGGGGCCATCGCGGTGGTCCTGGGCCTGCTGAGCCTGCTGGGCGGGGCCGGCATGCTGGGCATGTTCCGCATCCACGCGATGAGCGAGGACTTCATGGCGCATTCGTTCGCCGAAGTGGGCTTCATGGCCGAGCTGCGCGGCGAGATGGGCGCGATCCGCCAGCACGAGAAGGACATGATCATCGGCTACGAGAAGCCCGAGGCCGTGAAGGCCGCGCACGCCAAGTGGCTGGCTAGCCTGGAGCAGGCCAAGAAGGTGGCCGGCAAGTTCCTGGAGGGCGAGGAGGATTCCGACAACCCCGTGGTGCGCAACATCGTGGCCCGGCTGGACAGCTACCGCGACCAGTTCGGGCACGTGGCCCGGCAGCTGGAGGCCAGCGGCTACGACACCGCCACCATCGCCAACCGCATGAGCGGCAAGGCCGTGGCCGAGTTCGACCAGGCCGACAAGCTGATGGCCGAGCTCGATGCCGTGCTGCGCGCCGAGGTGGGCAAGTCGGTGGAGCAGCAGGGCCAGGTGTCCCAGCAGACCAAGTGGCTCTTCGCGCTGGCGGTGCTGATCACCGTGGTGGTGGTGGTGCCCACCACGCTCATGAACATGAATTCCATCTGCCGCCCGCTCGAAGAAGCGCGCCGCATGGCCCAGGCCATTGCCGGCGGCGACCTGTCGCAGCCCATCGCCGCCGAGGGCAAGGACGAGGTGGCCGACCTGCAGCGCGCGCTGCGCGACATGCAGCAGGGCCTGGGCTCGCTGGTGGCGCAGGTGCGCGACGCCAGCGGCAACATCGCCACTGCCAGCCAGGAGATCGCCACCGGCAACCACGACCTGTCGCAGCGCACGGAGCAGACCGCCAGCAACGCGCAGGAGGCCGTGGCCTCGCTGTCGCAGCTCACGGCCACCGTGCAGCAGACGGCCTCGTCGTCGCAGATGGCCAACCAGCTGGCCGCGTCGGCTTCGCAGATGGCCACGCACGGCGGCGGCGTGGTGCAGCAGGCCGTGGCCAGCATGCACGAGATCTCGACCTCCAGCCGCAAGATCGGCGACATCATCGGCCTGATCGACTCCATCGCCTTCCAGACCAACATCCTGGCGCTGAACGCGGCCGTGGAAGCGGCCCGCGCGGGCGAGCAGGGCCGCGGCTTCGCCGTGGTGGCCAGCGAAGTGCGCAGCCTGGCCCAGCGCTCGGCCGCCGCGGCCAGCGACATCAAGGGGCTGATCCAGAGCAGCGTGACGGCGGTGGACGGCGGCGTGCGCCACGTGGAAGAGGCGGGCACGGCCATGAAGGACATCGTGAGCAGCGTGCAGCGCGTGGGCGACATCATCGGCGAGATCACGGCGGCGGCCTCCGAGCAGTCGGCCGGCATCGGCCAGGTGAACGGCTCGGTGGGCGAGATCGACCGCATGACGCAGCAGAACGCGGCCCTGGTGGAAGAATCCGCCGCCGCCGCCGAATCCCTGCGCGAGCAGGCGGCGCGCCTGTCGCAGGTGGTGCAGCAGTTCCGCCTGGCCGAATCCATGGGCGGCCAGGGCCACCCGCCCGTCGCGGTGGCAGCGCCGCCGCGACGGGCGGCGCTGGCCAGCGACACCGGCCGGGCCCTGCTCGCGCGCTGAGGTTTTCTCCTTCGGAAGGCGCCCGCGCCTTTGCTTTCATTGACCTGCGTCATGGGCCGCGCCGCGGCCCCGTGGCACCCTCCAGGCATCGTGTCACTGGGAGTGCTGCCATGTCGTCCGTCACACTGCGGGTCATCCGCGAAGAGCATGCGTCGCTGGCGGCGGTGCTGCATTCGCTGCGGCTTCTGCTGGACCGCGGGCCGGGCGACGAGCCCGCCGCGTTCTTCGACGTGATGCGGGCGATGCTGTTCTACATCGACGAGTTTCCCGAGCGCCAGCACCACCCCAAGGAAACGCAGCTGCTGTTCCCCAAGGTGGCCGAACGCTCGCCCCAGGCCGCCGTGGCCATCGAGCGGCTGGACCGGGAGCACGCGGGCGGCGAAGCGGCGGTGCGCGAGCTGCAGCACCTGCTGCTGGGCTGGGAGCTGATGGGCGACGCGCGCCGCGAAGCCTTCGTCGAGGCGCTGGAGCGCTACATCCGCTTCTACCTGGAGCACATGCGCCTGGAGGAAGACGTGGTGCTGCCTGCGGCGCTGCAGCACCTGCAGGAGGCCGACTGGGCGGCGCTGGACGCAGAGTTCGCGAGCAACACCAACCCGCTGGCCAAGGGGCCGGCGCGGGACCCGGCCTATGACCGTCTTTTCACCCGCATCGTGATGCGCGCCCCAAGCCCCATCGGGCTGGGATAGTTCTCAGGCCGCGAGGGCCGGGTAGTCCGTATAGCCCTCGGCGCCGCCGCCGTACAGCGTGGCGCGGTTGACCTGGTTGAGGGGCGCGCCGCGTTCCAGGCGGTCCACGAGGTCGGGGTTGGCGATGAACGGCCGGCCGAAGGCCACGATGTCGGCGCCGCGGGCCAGCGCGTCTTCGGCCAGCGCCTTGTCGTAGGCGTTGTTCACCATCCACGCGCCCTGGCCGCCGGCGGCGCGGTAGGCGGCCTTGAGCGCGGCGTAGTCGAAAGGCCGGTCCGGAATCTCGCGCGGGCCGCCCGTGGCGCCCTCGATCACGTGGATGTAGGCCAGCCCCAGGGGGCCAAGCTGGCGCACCACATGGTCGAACAGCGGCTGCGGGTCGGCGTCCACCACGTCGTTCGCGGGCGTCACGGGCGACAGGCGGATGCCGGTGCGGCCGCCGCCGATCTCCTGCGTGATGGCGGTGACCACCTCGACCAGCAGGCGCGCGCGGTTCTCGATGCTGCCGCCGTAGGCGTCGGTGCGGTGGTTGGCGCCGGTCTTGAGGAACTGGTCGATGAGGTAGCCATTGGCCGCGTGCACTTCCACGCCGTCGAAGCCGGCCTCGATGGCGGCGCGCGCGGCGCGGCGGTAGTCGGCCACGATGCCGGGGATCTCGGCCAGCTCCAGCGCGCGGGGCACGGAGGTCTCGGTGAAAGTGGGCACGCCGTCTTGGATCAGCACGGTCTTGGTCTTGGCCTGGATGGCCGAGGGCGCCACGGGTGCCGCGTTGCCCGGCTGCAGCGCGGTGTGCGAGACGCGGCCCACGTGCCACAGCTGCACCACGATCTTGCCGCCCGCGGCGTGCACGGACGTGGAGACCTTCTTCCAGCCCGCGATCTGCTCGGGCGCATACAGGCCCGGCACGTCGGCGTAGCCCTGGCCCTGGTGGCTGATGGCGGTGGCCTCGGAAATGATCAGTCCGGCGCTGGCGCGCTGCGTGTAGTACGTGGCGACCAGATCCGTGGGCACGGCGTTGGGGGAACGGTTGCGCGTGAGGGGCGCCATGGCGATGCGGTTGGCCAGGTGCAGGTCACCGGCCTGGATGGGATCGGACAGGAAAGGCATGGGGAAGGGGCTTTCAGGAAAAGGAAAGGGTTGCACACCATCGATCAGCCCCGAAGGTTAATGCTGCAGCGCAAAACGTGCAGCGCACTGGCGTCAACAAGGGCTCTGGTTTTGTGCTACTGGCGGTGGGGCAGAATCCACTGGCCCATGCCCCCTTCGAACCACGCCGACACCGCCCGCCCCGCGCCCCTGCGCAACGCCCTGTGGCTGGCGGTGGTGCTGTCCATGGGCGCCGCGGTGTCGCTGGGCATCACGCGCTTCGCCTATGCCCTGCTGCTGCCACCCATGCGCGCGGACCTGGGCTGGTCGTACACGCTGGCGGGGGCCATGAACACCGTGAACGCGCTGGGCTACCTGCTGGGCGCTTTGATCACGCCGATGCTGCTGCGGCGCGCGGCGCCAGGGTCGGTGCTGCTGGCTGGCGCGGTGCTGGCCACCGTGTTCATGGGGCTCAGCGGTTTCTTCGTGGAGGCCCTGCCGCTGCTGCTGCAGCGCCTGCTGGCGGGCGGGGCCAGCGCGCTGGTGTTCATTGCCGGCGGCCTGCTGGCCGCACGGCTGGGCGCGCAGGAGCCGGGGCGCAGCGGCCTGCTGCTGGGGCTGTACTATGGCGGGACGGGCTGGGGCATCAGCCTGTCGGCGCTGCTGGTGCCCGCCGTGCTGGAGGCCGCCCCCGGGCCCCATGCCTGGGCCTGGGCGTGGTGGGCGCTGGCCCTGGCGTGCGCGCTGGCCACGGCCCTGCTGGGCTGGCCCGCGCGGGCGCTGCAGGCGCTGGCGGTGCCCACGGCCGGCCCCGCCGCCGCCCATGCGCCGGCAGGCACCGTGCGCTGGCGGGCGCTGGCGCCGGCGCTGCTGGGCTATGGCCTGTTCGGCGTGGGCTACATCGGCTACATGACCTTCGTGGTCGCGCTGTTGCGCGAGCAGGGCGCCAGCGGCACGGCCGTGACCTGGTTCTATGCGCTGCTGGGGCTGGCGGTGGTGCTGTCTTCGCGCATCTGGGCCGGGCTGCTGGACCGCAGCCGGGGCGGGCAGGCGCTGGCGCTGCTCAACGGCCTGCTGGGCGTGGCCACGGTGCTGCCGGCGCTGACCTCGGCCTGGCCGGTGGTGCTGGCCTCGGGCCTGCTGTTCGGCGGCGTGTTCCTGTCGGTGGTGGCCTCGACCACGGCGCTGGTGCGGCACAACCTGCCGCAGGCGCTGTGGGCCAGCGGCATCAGCGCGTTCACCATTGTGTTCGCCGCCGGACAGATCGTGGGGCCCACGGTGGTGGGCTGGATCGCCGACGGCCCGGGCGGGCTGGCGCGGGGGCTGGTGTTCTCGGCCTGCGCGCTGTGGGTGGGGGCGCTGGTGGCGTCGCGCCAGAAGCCGCTGGCAGCCGCGGGGCCTTAGTCGGTTTCTGCATAACCAAGCACGAAAGCAGTGCAAGGCGCCGGAAGGCCCTCTGCCTAGAATTTTTCGTTCATGCCGGGTGCGCCGCACAGCGCCGCGCCCGGCCGGTGGCGACGGATTCAGAGAGGACATTTTCCCGATGGCAACGACACGCAGAACGAGCATCCAGGCCGCGGCCCTGGCGGTGGGCATGGCACTGGGCCTGGGCGCGCTGGCGCAGACCCGCGAGGTGGTGATCGGCTACCAGGACATGGTCGTGCCCTGGCGCCATGCGCAGGAGACCCGCGAGGTCGAGAAGCGCACCGGCTACAAGGTCACCTACCGCAAGCTGGGCAGCGGCGCCGAGGTGGTGCGCGCGCTGGCCTCGGGCGCCATCCACATCGGCGAGGCGGGCTCCTCGCCCTTCGCCTCGGCGCTGTCGCAGGGCGTGCCCATCGAGGTGTTCTGGATCCTGGACAACATCAACGACGCCGAGGCCCTGGTAGCGCGCAACGGCTCGGGCGTGAACCAGCTCTCCGACCTCAAGGGCAAGAAGATCGGCCTGCCGTTCGTGTCCACCACGCACTTCCACGCGCTGGTGGCCCTGCAGGACGCGGGCGTGGACCCCAAGGGTGTGCAGATCCTGAACCTGCGCCCGCCCGAGATCCTGGCGGCCTGGGAGCGCGGCGACATCGACGCCACCTTCGTGTGGGACCCGGTGCTCGCCAAAGTCAAGAACAGCGGCAAGGTCATCGTCACCTCGGGCCAGATCGCGGCCAAGACGGGCAAGGCCACCTTCGACGGGCTGGCCGTGACCAAGGCTTTCGCCAAGGAGCACGATGCTTTCCTCGCGCAGTTCGTGCAGGTGCTGGCGGATGCCGACAAGTCCTACACGGCCAACAAGGGCGCCTGGACAGCCGATTCGGCCCCGGTGCAATCCGTGGCCAAGTGGAGCGGCGCCGAGGCGCCCACGGTGCCCGCCAGCCTGGCCCTCTATGCCTTCGTGCCGCCGGCCGAGCAGGCGTCGACCCAATGGCTGGGCGGCGGCAAGGATTCGGTGGTGGCCAAGTCGCTGGCGGCCACGGCGGCTTTCCTGAAGGAGCAGGGCACCATCCAGAACGTGCTGCCCGACTATTCCGTCGGGGTGAACCCAGCCTGGGTCCGGCGTGCGAAGTGAAGCAGCCCCACGCGGACTGCAAATCCGCGGCCTGAACGTGCGCTATGCCGGCGCGCGGCGGGCCGCGCCCGTGCTGGCGCTGCAGGACGTGAACCTGGACATCGCGGCCGGCGAACTGGTGGTGGCGCTGGGCGCCTCGGGCTGCGGCAAGACCACGCTGCTCAATTGCATCGCGGGCTTCACCGAGGCATCGTCGGGCAGCATCACGCTCCATGGGCAGGCCGTTGCCGGCCCGGGCGCGGAACGGGGGGTGGTGTTCCAGAAGCATGCGCTCATGCCCTGGCTGAACGTGGTGGACAACGTGGCGCTGGGCCTGCGCCTGCGCGGCGTGCCGCGCGAGGCCCGGCGCGAGCGGGCGCTGGAGAAGCTGGCCCTGGTGGGGCTGGAGGCCTTCGCCCAGGCGCCCGTGTGGCAGCTGTCGGGCGGCATGCAGCAGCGCGTGGGCATCGCGCGCGCCCTGGCCAGCGACCCGGATGTGCTGCTGATGGACGAGCCCCTGGGCGCGCTCGACGCGTTCACGCGCGAATCGCTGCAGGAGCTGGTGCTGCGGCTGTGGCAGCGCACGGGCAAGACGATTTTCTTCATCACCCACGACGTGGAGGAAGCGCTGTTCCTCGCGTCCCGCCTGGTCGTGATGACGCCGCGCCCCGGCCGCATCGCGCAGCAGCATGCGCTGGCGTTCAACTGCGCCTACCTGGACGGCCGGGCGGCGCGTGCGGTCAAGTCGGGCGCCGATTTCATCACCTGGCGCGAGCGTGTGCTGGACTGGATCGCCCCCGATGTGGAGCCGGCCCATGCCTGACGCGGCCGCCGCCCGGATCCTGGCCACGCCGGGTGCGGCAGGGCCCGTGGCTGCGCGCACGGCCCCTGCGGCCCCCGCGTTGCGTGCCGTGGCGCCGTTCCGCCTGCCGGGCAGCGGGCCGAGCCGGGCCATCAGCGCGGGCTGCGTGGCCGCGCTGGCGCTGCTGTGGTGGCTGGCCACCCACCGGGGCTGGGTGCCGCCGCTGTTCCTGCCCGCGCCCGAGGCCGTGGCGGGCGCGCTGCGCGATGCCTGGCAGGGCAATATCCAGGGCGGCGAGCCGCTGTGGAAGCATCTGCAGTGGAGTGCCGTGCGCGTGTTCGGCGCCTTTGCGCTCGCTGCGGTCACGGCCGTGCCCGTGGGTATCGCCATGGGCGTGAGCCGCGTGGCGCGCGGGCTGTTCGACCCGCCCATCGAGTTCTACCGCCCGCTGCCGCCGCTGGCCTACCTGCCGCTGATCGTGATCTGGTTCGGCATCGACGAGACCTCCAAGGTCCTGCTGATCTACCTGGCCTGCTTCGCGCCCATCGCCCTGGCGGCCAAGGCGGGCGTGCGCAGCGCGAGCGTGGAGCAGATCAACGCCGCCCTGTCGCTGGGCGCCAGCCGCTGGCAGCTGGTGCGGCACGTCATCGTGCCCGCCGCGCTGCCGGAGATCATGGTGGGCCTGCGCATCGCCGTCGGCTTCGGCTGGACCACGCTGGTGGCCGCCGAGATGGTGGCGGCCACCGTGGGGCTGGGGCAGATGGTGCTCAATGCCTCCAACTTCCTGCGCACCGACGTGGTGGTGATGGGCATCCTGGTCATCGGCCTCGTGGCCTGGGGCTTCGACTGGTGGATGCGCTGGCTGGAGCAGCGCTTCGTGCCCTGGAAGGGCCGGTAGCGGTTCTCGGCTTGGATTACTTCAGCAGGCCTTCGGCCTTCATCGCGGCCTGCACGGCGGGGCGTGCGCCGACGCGGTCGCGGTAGGCCGCCAGGTTCGCCAGGGCCGAGATGTCCGTGTTGGTGGGCTTGGCCCAGTTGGTCACGGTGAACAGGTAGCCGTCGGCCACGGTGAACTGGTCGCCCATCAGGTACTGCTTGCCGGCGAGCTGGCCGTCCACCCACTGCAGGCGCTGCTGCAGCTTCTCGCGCGCCATGGTCTTGTATTCCTCGGGCGTGGCGGGGTTGAACAGGGGGCTGAAGCCCTTGTGGATCTCGGTGCCGATGAAGGTCAGCCACTCCTGCAGGCGGTAGCGCTCCATGGTGCCGTTGGCGGGCGCGAGGTTCTTGGCCGGCGCCTGGTCGGCGATGTACTGCACGATGGCCGGGCCTTCGCGCAGGCGCTCGCCGTTGTCCAGCTCCAGCAGCGGCACGTAGCCCAGCGGGTTGATGCCGTAGTAGTCGGTGCCGTCCTGCAGCTTGTGGCTCTTGGTGCTGGCCAGCACCGAGGTGTGGGCCAGGCCCGCCTCGTGCAGGGCGATGTGGGGGGACAGGGAGCAGGCGCCGGGGGAGTAGTAGAGCTTCATGGATGCATCCTTTTTTTGCGAACGGGAAGCCCTGGATGCTATGCGCTGTGCCGTTTTTCTGCAGGCGTGGGCTCTTGGCTCAGCTGTCGTAGCCCGGCGCCTCGCGCTGCACCTTGCGCAGCAGCGCGGGCCAGGCGAACGCGCCACCCAGGCCGCCGGTCTGCACCTTCATGGCCTGCGCCACGCCGCTGACGATCTGCGGGTTCACGGGGGTCAGCGCGCCGCCGCCGGCCTGCGCGTCGATCTGGATCTTGCAGGTGGCCTCGAAGGTGTACATGGCGAGGAAGGCGTCGGCGATGGTCGTGCCCACGGTCAGCAGCCCGTGGTTGCGCAGCATGAGGAAGTTGGCTTGCCCCAGGTCGGCCTGCAGGCGCGGCTTTTCCTCGTCGCGAAAGGCCACGCCTTCATAGTCGTGGTAGGCCAGCGAGGCCAGCACGAAGGTGCTTTGCTGGCTGATGGGCAGCACGCCGCCCTGCTGCGCGCTCACGGCCACGCCGGCGCGCGTGTGGGTGTGCAGCACGCACTGCGCCTCGGGCCGGGCCTCGTGCACGGCGCTGTGGATTACGAAGCCCGCGGGGTTCACGGGGAAGGGCGAGTCGTGCAGCTTGTTGCACTGCATGTCCACCTTGATGAGGCTGGACGCGGTGATCTCCTCGAACATCAGCCCGTAGGGGTTGATGAGGAACTGGTGTGCGCCCGGCCCCGACACCGATTCGGGCAGCTTGGCGCTGATGTGGGTGAAGACCAGGTCGCTCCATCCGTACAGCGCCACGAGGCGGTAGCAGGCGGCGAGATCGCGGCGCAGCTGCCATTCTTCGGGGCTGACGCTGGCTTGCATCGAGGGGATGTCGGGCATGGGGTGTCTCCTGGATTCTGTGGGCGAGAAGGCCCCACTGTAGGCCGTCGGCGGGCCGCGCACTGTCCGCCAGGCTACACAACGCGGATGGGATTGTTCGCGCAGGAGACTATGTTTTTCATAGCTGCCAGCGCTTGCTGCATAAGCGCTGGAGGCCATTTTGACCATTAATCAAACGCACTCATCTTGCGTACGCGCGTCAGCCGCCCGGCGTGGACGGTATGCCGGCGAGCTTGTCGGGATTGCGCACCGCGTAGATGGCCACGATGCGCTCGCCGTCCGTCACGAAGGACTGGGCCGATTCGAGGCGGCCGTCCACGTAGCGCACCAGACCCGGCTCGCCGTTGATGAGCGCCATGCGGTAGACCACCTGCGCGCCCAGGCGCCGGTACAGCGCCCAGTACAGGTTGGCGATGCGGAAGGGCCCCACCAGCGGCTTGGCGAACGAGGGCACCTTGCCGCCGCCGTCGCCGATGAGCTGCGCGTCCTCGCTCAGCAGCGCCTCGATGGCGCCGCGGTCGCCGCTCTTGGCGGCCAGCATGAAGCGCTGCAGCAGCTGGCGGTGCACGCCGTGCGGCACCGCGAAGCGGGTGCGGGCCTGCTGCACGCGCTCGCTGGCGCGGTGCACCAGCTGGCGGCAGGCGGCCTCGGTCTTGCCGAGCTGCGCGGCGACCTCGGCGTAGTCGTAGTCGAACACCTGGCGCAGCAGGAAGGCCGCGCGCTCCTCGGGGCCCAGGCGCTCCAGCACGTGCAGGAAAGCCACCGAGAGCTCGCCCGCCAGTTCGGCCGCCGACTCGGGAGTGCGCTCGTCCAGCCCCTCCACCAGCGGCTCGGGCAGCCACCAGCCCACGTAGGCCTCGCGCTCGGCCTTGGCGGCGCGCAGCCGGTCGATGGACAGGCGCGTGACCACGGTGACCAGCCAGGCCTCGGCCGACTGCAGGGTGCCGGCGTCCGTGCGGCTCCAGCGCAGCCAGGCGTCCTGCAGCACGTCCTCGGCATCGGCGCGCACGCCCAGCATGCGGTAGGCGATGCCGACGAGGCGCGGGCGCAGGGCGGTGAAGGGGTCGGTGGCGGGCGTCATGGCGGCGGCGGTGCTCTTTCTACACGCCAGACGGCGGGAGCCGCGGATTTGTGACAGCAGGGTAGGAGGCGCTTGGGATTTGATAGCTGCCCGCGCTTGCTGGGCAAGCGCCGGGGGCCGATTTGCCTCATATCCCCATTCCTCAAGGCTGCGTCAAATGTTCCAGCCGCGCCAGGTACGCCATGGCTTGCGCCGTGCTGGTGCCGCACATCTCGGCGGACGGCTGGAGCCCCTGGCACACGGCAGGGCGGCCCGGCTGGCCGAAGATGCGGCAGCGCGCGTCGTCGCCCAGCTGCACGCAGCGCACCCCGGCGGACTTGCCCTGCGGCATGCCGGGAATGGCCGAGGTGATGGACGGCGCGGTGCAGCAGGCGCCGCAGCCGGGGCGGCAGTCCATGTCGGTGGGTGATATCAGGGCTGCAGGCGCGCGGCGGCCCACAGCACCTGGTCCACCACGGCGCGCACGCGGTCGCGGTGCAGGGGCTGCACCAGCCCGCCGGCCTCGTCGAAGGCGCTGCCCGCCGAACCCAGGGCGAAGGCCTTGGGCGCCAGCCAGCATTCCGCGTTGATGAGCAGCGGCGCCAGATGGCTTTGCGAGCGCAGGCCGCCCAGGGCGCCCGGCGATGCACTCAGCATGCCCACCACCTTGCCGCGGAAGGGCTTGCCGCCGTCTTCCCACTCCGGGTGGCCCTTCACGGGGCTGGATGCCCAGTCGATGGTGTTTTTGAGCAGGGCGGTGTAGCTGCCGTTGTATTCGGGCGAGCAGATCACCCAGGCGGGGTGCCGCCACAGGATCTCCTTGAGCCGGATCACGTCGGCGGACGTGCCCTGGGCCTCGGTGTCGGCGTTGTAGAGCGGAATGTCGAAATCCGACAGCTCCAGCAGCGTGACCTGCGCGCCTGCCTCGCGCGCGATGGCGGTGGCGGCGCGGGCCAGCTGGCGGTTGAAGGACTGCTGGCGCGTACTGCCCGCGAAGACGAGGAGGGAAGGGGTGTCGTTTGGCATGCCCGCGATTGGAGCACAGGCGGGCGGCAGGATTCCTGCGGTGTTTCACGTGAAACAGGGCGGAAAACCCGAAAACCGCCAAAGGTGGGAAAATTGCGGGTTTCCCCGCGCCCGGAGCTCCCCCATGTTGTACCCCCAGGAATTTGATGTGATCGTCGTCGGCGGCGGCCATGCCGGCACCGAGGCCGCGCTGGCGGCCGCCCGCATGGGCAGCCGCACGCTGCTGCTCACGCACAACATCGAGACGCTGGGGCAGATGAGCTGCAACCCCAGCATCGGCGGCATCGGCAAGGGGCACCTGGTGAAGGAGGTGGACGCGCTGGGCGGGGCCATGGCCCTGGCCACGGACGAGGGCGGCATCCAGTTCCGTATCCTCAACAGCTCCAAGGGCCCGGCCGTGCGCGCCACGCGGGCGCAGGCCGACCGCATCCTGTACAAGGCGGCCATCCGCCGCATGCTGGAGAACCAGCCGAACCTGTGGCTGTTCCAGCAGGCCGTCGATGACCTGATTGTGGAGGGCGACCGGGTGGTGGGCGCGGTCACGCAGGTGGGCATCGCTTTTCGCTCGCGCACCGTGGTGCTGACGGCCGGCACCTTCCTGGACGGCAAGATCCATGTGGGGTTGAACAACTACGCGGCCGGCCGGGCAGGGGACCCACCCGCTGTGTCGCTGTCGGCCCGGCTCAAGGAACTGCAGCTGCCGCAGGGGCGCCTGAAGACCGGTACGCCGCCGCGCATCGACGGGCGCAGCATCGACTTCAGCAAATGCGAGGAGCAGCCCGGTGATCTCGACCCGGTGCCCGTGTTCAGCTTCATGGCACATGCGTATGGAGGGGCGGCGATGCACCCGCGCCAGGTGCCGTGCTGGATCACGCACACCAACGAGAGCACGCACGACATCATCCGCAGCGGCTTCGACCGCAGCCCCATGTTCACCGGCAAGATCGAGGGCGTGGGCCCGCGCTATTGCCCCAGCGTGGAGGACAAGATCAACCGCTTTGCCGACAAGGAAAGCCACCAGATCTTCCTGGAGCCCGAGGGCCTGACCACGAACGAGTACTACCCCAACGGCATCTCCACCAGCCTGCCGTTCGACATCCAGTACGACCTGGTGCGCAGCATGCCGGGGCTGGAGAACGCGCACATCCTGCGCCCCGGCTACGCCATCGAATACGACTACTTCGACCCGCGCTCGCTCAAGAGCAGCTTCGAGACGCGGCAGATCCAGGGCCTGTTCTTCGCCGGCCAGATCAACGGCACCACGGGCTACGAAGAGGCTGCGGCCCAGGGCCTGTTCGCCGGCATCAACGCCGCGCTGCAGTGCCGGGGCGAGGCGCCCTGGCTGCCCGGCCGCGACGAGGCCTACCTGGGCGTGCTGGTGGACGACCTCATCACCAAGGGCGTGACCGAGCCCTACCGCATGTTTACCAGCCGCGCCGAGTTCCGCCTGCAGCTGCGCGAGGACAACGCCGACATGCGCCTGACCGAAGCCGGCCGCCGCATGGGCCTGATCGACGACGCCCGCTGGGAGGCATTCAGCCGCAAGCGCGACGCTGTTTCACGTGAAACAGAACGCCTCAAGGCCACCTGGGTGAACCCGCGCAACCTGCCGGCGGCCGAATCGGCACGCGTGTTGGGCAAGAGCATCGAGCACGAATACAACCTGTTCGAACTGCTGCGCCGCCCGGACGTGAGCTATGCCAGCCTGATGTCGCTGGACGGCGGCAAGTACGCCACCGCCGATGTTTCACGTGAAACCCTGGGCGACCTCGCCGGGCCGGTGCTGGAGCAGGTGGAGATCGCCGCCAAGTACGCGGGCTACATCGACCGCCAGAAGGGAGAGGTGGAACGCGCCGCGCACTTCGAGAAGCTGCGGCTGCCGCCCGACCTGGACTACATGCAGGTCACGGCCCTGAGCATTGAGGCGCGGCAGGTGCTCAGCCGCCACCGGCCCGAGACCCTGGGCCATGCCTCGCGCATCACCGGCATCACCCCGGCCGCGATTTCGCTGCTGATGGTGCATTTGAAGAAGGGCGGGTTCAAGGGCTTCACCCCATCGCCCGCCACGCAGGAGGAGGCCGCGTGAAGGGCGCCCTGCAGGCGGGCGCGCAAACCCTGGGCCTCGCGCTGTCGGACGCGCAGGTCGATCTGCTGCTGGAATTCCTTGCGCTGCTGCAGAAGTGGAACAAGGTCTACAACCTGACGGCGGTGCGCGACCCGCAGGAAATGCTGACGCACCACCTGCTCGACAGCCTGGCCGCCGTGCCGCCGCTGCGCCGGCACATCTCGGCGCATGGGGGTGCGGAGGGGCAGGGCGTGCGCCTGCTCGACGTGGGTTCCGGCGGCGGCCTGCCCGGCGTGGTGTTCGCCATCTGCTGCCCTGAGGTCGATGTGAGCTGCGTGGACACCGTGGGCAAGAAGGCGGCGTTCATCCAGCAGGCCGCGGTGGCGCTCAAGCTGCCCAACCTGCACGGCCTGCATGCCCGGGTCGAGACGCTCACCACGCCCTTCGACATCATCAGTTGCCGCGCCTTTGCCTCGCTGCCCGACTTCGTGAACTGGTCGCGCGGCGCGCTGGCGCCGCAGGGCACCTGGCTGGCCATGAAGGGCAAGCGCCCGGACGACGAAATCGCCGCCCTGCCGGCCGGCGTGCAGGTGTTTCACGTGGAACCGCTCGCCGTGCCCGGCCTGGAGGCCGAGCGCTGCATCGTCTGGATGCGACCGCTCGCGTAAACTCTGTCCCAGATTCTTGGGGAAATCATGTTTGGCATTGCGGATTACGGCGCCTTCATCGCCGCGATAGTGTTGTTTCTGGCCATTCCCGGCCCAGGCAATCTGGCGCTGATCACCTCCACCAGCAAGGGCGGCATCCGGGGAGGACTGGGCGCCACCCTGGGTGTGATCGCGGGCGACCAGGTGCTGATGTGGCTGGCCGTGGCCGGCGTGGCCGCCCTGCTGGCGGCCTACCCGGCGGCCTTCCATGCCGTGCAGTGGCTGGGCGCGGCCTACCTGGCGTGGCTGGGCTTCAAGATGCTCACGGCCAAGCCGGGCGATGCGCCGGTGCTCACCATCCAGCCGCGCCACTACTTCAAGCAGGCGGCGCTCATCACCCTGCTCAACCCCAAGGCCATCGTCTTCTACATGGCGTTCTTCCCGCTGTTCGTGGACCCGGCCCGGCACCAAGGCATGCTGACCTTCGGCGTGATGGCGGCCACGGTGGCGGCGCTGACGTTCGTGTACGGCCTCATGGCCGTGCTGCTCACGCACTTCCTGGCCGAGCGCATGCGCGCCAATCCCCGCATCGGCCGCACGCTGGAGAAGCTGGCGGGCGTCTTCCTCATCGGCTTCGGCATCAAGCTGGCCATTTCCAAGTAAGCCATGGCCAAGATCTTTTGCGTCGCCAACCAGAAGGGCGGGGTCGGCAAGACCACCACCACCGTCAACCTCGCCGCCGGGCTGGCCAAGATCGGGCAGCGCGTGCTGATGATCGACCTGGACCCGCAGGGCAATGCCACCATGGGCTCAGGCGTGGACAAGCGCAGCCTGGAGCTCACGGTGTACGACGTGCTGCTCGAATCCGCTTCGGTGAAGGAGGCGGCCGTGCTCTCGGACAAGTGCGGCTACCGGGTGCTGGGCGCCAACCGCGAACTCGCGGGCGCCGAGGTGGAGCTTGTGGCGCTGGAGCACCGCGAAAAGCGCCTGAAGACGGCGCTGGCCGAGGTGGATGCCGACTACGACTTCGTGCTCATCGACTGCCCGCCGTCCCTGTCCATGCTCACGCTCAACGGCCTGTGCAGCGCGCACGGCGTCATCGTGCCCATGCAGTGCGAGTACTTCGCGCTCGAAGGGCTGACCGATCTCGTCAACACCATCAAGCAGGTGCACGCCAACCTCAACGCCGACCTGCAGATCATCGGCCTGCTGCGCGTGATGTTCGACCCGCGCATCACGCTGCAGCAGCAGGTGAGCGACCAGCTCAAGGGCCACTTCGGCGACAAGGTGTTCAACACCGTGATCCCGCGCAATGTGCGCCTGGCCGAGGCGCCCAGCTACGGCCTGCCCGGCGTGGTCTTTGACCCGGCGGCCAAGGGCAGTCAGGCCTTCGTGGAGTTTGCGCAGGAGATGGTGGAGCGCGTACAGCGCATGTAACCACGGGTGAAATCAGGGATTGCTAAATAGGTATTTCGATAGATTCCCCCCACACCCTCTGGCTGACGATGCAGCCCGTCTGCGGCTGCAACTGAGCAGCAAACTTGCGCTTCCAGATGAACAGCAG
>Ga0222424_100446_pt1 | contig 23050 bp, 15 predicted proteins | sample 2B2ome_FD_182468 | JGI IMG/M metagenome (GOLD analysis project Ga0222424, IMG submission 182468) | Enriched microbial communities from leaf-cutter ant dump, University of Wisconsin, Madison, United States - 2B200A (version 2) | ecosystem: Environmental > Terrestrial > Nest > Insects nest > Nest... | reverse complement strand
CGCCGATGGCGATATGCCCGGGCGCCGCCCCGACCAGATGACGCAGATCGGCCAGCCCGTCGTCGCCGGCCACCAGCGCGGCGCGCGGCTCGTGCGCGAGCGCCGGCATGTGCGGATCATCGGCGGCGATGTAGGGCGGGTTGCTGACCACCAGATCGAAGACCTCGCCCGTCACCGCCGCGAACCAGTCGCTTTCCAGCCAACGCACCGGCAGCCCCAGCGCCTCGCCGTTGCCACGCGCCACCGCCAGCGCCTCCGGGCTGCGCTCCAGCGCCGTCACCCGCGCCTGCGGGCGCTCGCTGGCCAGCGCCAGCGCGATGGCGCCGCTGCCGGTGCCCAGATCCAGCGCGCGACCATCCGGCGCCAGGCGCGCCAGCGCGACCTCGACCAGGCGCTCGGTGTCCGGGCGCGGCACCAGTGTCGCCGGCGTCACCCGCAGCGGCAGCGACCAGAACTCGTGGCGACCGCTGATGTAGGCCAGTGGTTCACCGGCGCAGCGACGCGTCAGCCAGTCGCCGGCGCGGTCAAGCTCGTCACCGGCCAGTGCCTTGTCGGGCCAGGTCAGCAGCCAGGTCAGGCTCCTGCCCAGGACCGCCGCCAGCAGCCATTGCGCCTCGCGCCGGGGAGCGGCGTCCAGCCCCGGCGCCTGCCAGGCCGGCGCCCGCGCCAGCCGGTCGGCGGCCTGATCCAGCCAGCCGCCCACGGTCACGGCGGCATCGGGCGCGGTGGTGTCAGGATGCATCGTCAGCCCTCGTCCGCCATGGCCGCGAGCAGATCGGCCTGGTGCTCGGTGGCGAGCGCGCGCAGCAGCTCGTCGAGGTCGCCGGCGATGACTTCATCCAGCCGGTAGAGGGTGAGGTTGATGCGGTGGTCGGTGACCCGGCCCTGCGGGAAATTGTAGGTGCGGATGCGCTCGGAACGGTCGCCGGAGCCGACCAGGTCGCGGCGCAGCGAGGCCGAGGCCTGCTGCTGCGCGCTCTGCCGCGCGGCCAGCAGCTTGGCGCTGAGCAGCGACATGGCGCGCGCGCGGTTCTTGTGCTGCGAGCGCTCATCCTGGCACTCGACCACGACGCCGGTGGGAATATGCGTGATGCGCACCGCCGAGTCGGTCTTGTTGACGTGCTGACCGCCGGCGCCGCTGGAACGGTAGGTATCCACGCGCAGGTCGGCGGGATTGATCTCGACCGCGCTGATCTCCTCCGACTCGGGCAGGATGGCGACCGTGCAGGCGGAGGTGTGTATGCGCCCCTGCGACTCGGTCGCCGGCACGCGCTGCACGCGGTGCGCGCCCGACTCGAACTTGAGCGCGGCGTAGGCGCCCTCGCCCTCGACCCGCGAGATGACTTCCTTGTAGCCGCCATGCTCGCCGGGACTGCTCGACACCACCTCGACGCGCCAGCCCATGCGCTCGGCGTGGCGGCTGTACATGCGGAACAGGTCGCCGGCGAAGAGAGCGGCCTCATCGCCGCCGGTGCCGGCGCGCACTTCCAGCCAGATGTTGCAGCTGTCGTTGGGATCGCGCGGCAGCATGAGGCGCTGCAGCTCGTCCGCCAGCACCGACAGGCGCGCGTCGGCGGCGAGGATGTCCTGTTCGGCCAGCTCGCGGAAATCCGGGTCGGGGAGCAGCTCGCGCGCCTCCGCCTGCTCCAACTGCGTGCGCCGGTAGGCCAGCAGCGCCTGCACCACCGGCTCCAGCTCGGCATGCTCGCGCGAGAGCCTGCGGAACTGCTGCTGGTCGGCGATCACACCGGCATCGGCGAGCAGGGCGTTGAGCTCCTCGAAGCGCTCGGCGAGGCGGTCGAGGCGCGCCAGCAGGGAAGCTTTCATGACGCCGGCGCCGGATCGTCGCCGGCGGCGGCGGGCTGCCCGCCCGCGTCATCCGGCAGGCTGACACCGAGCAGGGTCGCCAGCCGGGCGAACTGCTCGCCCTCGCCGGCGGCGGCGAGCTGGCGCAGGGCCACGGTCGGCGTGTGCAGCCACTTGTTAAGCAGGTTGTGCTGCAGGCGCGCGAGCACGACCTCGGGGTCGCCGCCCTGGCGGATGGCGTCGAGCGCGCGGCCGCGCTCGTCATCGGCCTGGCGCTGGGCGCGCTCGCGCAGGGCGCGGATGGTGGCGCCGGCATCCTGCTGGATGCGGCGCTGGCCAGCGAACAGCTGCACGCGCGCGCTGATCAGCGCCTCGGCCTGGGCGGCGGCGGCCTCGCGCTGGCGCCAGCCGGCATCGACCACCGACTGCAGGTCATCCACGGTGTAGAGGAAGACATCGTCGAGCTCGGCCACGGCCGGATCGATGTCGCGCGGCACGGCGATGTCGATGAGCAGCAGCGGCCGGTGGCGGCGCTGCCTGAGCGCCGCGCGCACCTGCGCCAGGCTGATCACCGGCTCGGCGCTGGCCGTGCAGCTCACCACCATGTCGGCGCGCGCGAGGGCGTCCGCCAGCAGGGACCAGGGCATGGCCTCGGCGCCGGCTTCGCGCGCCAGCGTCTCGGCGCGCGCCAGCGTGCGGTTGACCACCATCAGCTCGTCGACGCCCTGCTCACGCAGGTGGCGGGCCACCAGGGCATTCATCTCGCCCGCGCCGACCAGCAGCACCGGCGTGTCGGACAGCGACTCAAAGACCTGGCGGGCCAGGGTCACGGCGGCGAACCCGATGGAGACCGGGCTGGCGCCTATGCTGGTGCGGGTGCGCACCTGCTTGGCGGCGGCGAAGGTGTTCTGGAACAGGCGCTCCAGCTCGGGACCGAGGGTGCCGGCGGCGGCGGCGTCGCTGTAGGCCGTCTTCATCTGGCCGAGGATCTGCGGTTCGCCGAGGATCATGGAGTCCAGCCCCGAGGCGACGCGCATGGCGTGGCGCACGGCCTCCTGATCGGCATGGCTGTACCAGACCGGACGCAGCTCATCCACCGGAATGCCGCGCTCGCGCGCCAGCCAGCCGAGCATGGCGTCGGCGGCCCCGGGCTCAGCGGCGCTGTAGAATTCGGTGCGGTTGCAGGTCGAGAGGATGGCCAGCTCGCTCAGGCCGGTCTGCTCACGCGCCCGCCGGAGCGCGTCGGCGAGCGCATCCGGCGTGAACGCCGCGCGCTCGCGCAGGGCGACCGATGCCGTCTTGTGATTGATGCCGAATGCCAGCAGCCCCATGCCCGACTCTCACGCGCGCCCTTCCGGAAATGCCCGGAAAACGGCCACGAATTGTGCGGGATAGAGCCCCCAAAGACAAATCCGCGTCCCGCGCCGGGCCCGCTGTTGCTAGACTCGGCGCATGTTCCGCCAGCCCCGGGAGAGCCCGTGAGCCCTGTCACCCGCCACCATCGCCACCTGTCGCTGGCCGCCGCCCTCGCGCTGACCCTGGGCGGCTGCGCCAGCCTGGGCACACCGCCAGCTGCGCCGGTTCCTCCGGAAGTCGCGGCGACCGCGCCGGATGCCCGCCAGCTCGCCGCCTGGTCACTGGAGGGCAAGGCCGGCGTGCGCTTCCTCGGCCAGAGCGTGTCCGCCACCTATAAATGGCGGCGTGACGGCGGCGACTACGACGCCGAAGCCGCCGGGCCGCTCAACCAGGGCTACACCACGCTGTCCAGCCGCGCCGGCCATGTCGTGATCGAGAATGCCTGGCTGGGACGGCACGAATCCGATGATGCCGAGAGCCTGGCGCGCGCCCTGACCAGCGTGCCCATCCCGCTGTCCAGCCTGAACGCCTGGCTGATGGGCTGGCCGGCCGACGCCGCCACGCCGGTGACGCCCCTGACCGGGGAGGACGGCGTGCGCGAGTTCAGCGAGCGCGACTGGACCACCCGTGTCATGGGCGAGCAGATCGTGGCCGGCTACCGCATACCGACGCGCCTGGTCATGACCCGCGACCACAACCGCATCGTGCTCACGCTCGCCGGCTGGCGGCCAGGCCCGGAGACGCCGGAAACGGCCGCCACGCCATGACCCTGCGCGAACTCAGCCTGCCGGCCCCGGCCAAGCTCAACCTCTTCCTGCACATCACCGGGCGCAGGCCGGACGGCTATCACGACCTGCAGACCGTGTTCCAGTTCATCGACCAGGCGGACGAGCTGCATTTCCGCCTGCGCGACGACGGCCTCGTCACCCTGGCGCCGGACATCCCCGGCGTCGCCGCCGAGGACAACCTGATCATGCGCGCGGCCCGCGCCCTGCAGGCCGCCAGCGCCTGCCGCCTGGGCGCCGACATCCGCCTCGACAAGCGCCTGCCCATGGGCGGCGGCCTGGGCGGCGGCTCGTCCGACGCCGCCACCACCCTGCTCGCCCTCAACACCCTCTGGGGCACCGGTCTGAGCGAGGACGAACTGGCCGCCCTGGGCCTGCGCCTGGGCGCCGACGTGCCGGTCTTCGTGCGCGGCCGCGCGGCCTGGGCGGAGGGGATTGGCGAAGACATGCAACCCATTGATTTGCCTGAACCCTGGTATGTGGTCCTGAGCCCGGAGGCGCACATCTCCACGGCCGCCGCCTTCGCCCACCCGGAATTGACGCGAAATACCGCCGCCATTACAATGCGCGCCTTCTTTGCGGGGGCGGGCCGCAACGACTTCGAAACCGTTGTCCGCCGCTTGTCACCCGCAGTGGATGCAGCCATGAGCTGGCTGGCGCAGCGAGGTCCAGCGCGCATGACGGGCACCGGAGCCTGCCTTTTCCTGGCATGTCCGACCCGCGATGCGGCAGCGCGTATCCTCGCCGAGAGCCCTGTCGGCGGCTTCATCTGTCGAGGCCAGAACCGGTCGTCCGCGCACAGCGCACTGGACCGTCTGCTTCGACCGCACCGGATATAGGGGCGTCGCCAAGCGGTAAGGCAGCGGGTTTTGATCCCGCCATGCGTTGGTTCGAATCCAGCCGCCCCTGCCATTTTTCAATCGGCCGAGACGATTCGTCATCATGCCCAACCTTGTCGTGTTCACTGGCAACGCCAACCCGGAACTGGCCCGCAAGGTCGTCAGCCATCTGCACATTCCGCTCGGCGCCGCGCATGTCGGCACCTTCTCGGATGGCGAGATCGCGGTCGAGATCAATGACAACGTGCGCGGCAAGGATGTCTTCATCCTGCAGTCGACCTGCGCGCCGACCAACGACAACCTGATGGAACTGATCGTCATGGCCGACGCCCTGCGCCGCGCCAGCGCCGGTCGCATCACCGCGGTCATCCCCTACTTCGGCTACGCCCGCCAGGACCGCCGCGTGCGCTCCGCGCGCGTGCCCATCACCGCCAAGGTGGTGGCCGACATGCTGACCACGGTCGGCGTCGACCGCGTGCTCACCGTCGACCTGCACGCCGACCAGATCCAGGGCTTCTTCGATATTCCGGTCGACAACGTCTACGGCTCGCCGGTGCTGCTCGCCGACATCGAGCGCCAGAACTACGACAACCTGGTCGTGGTCTCGCCGGACGTCGGCGGCGTGGTGCGCGCCCGCGCGGTCGCCAAGCAGCTCGATGACGCCGACCTGGCCATCATCGACAAGCGCCGCCCCAAGGCCAACGAATCGCAGGTCATGCACATCATCGGCGAAGTGAAGGGCCGCGACTGCATCATCGTCGACGACATGGTCGACACCGCCGGCACGCTCTGCAAGGCCGCCGGCGCGCTCAAGGAGCACGGTGCGCGCCGCGTGGTGGCCTACTGCACGCACCCCGTGCTGTCCGGCCCGGCCATCGACAACATCCGCAATTCGCAGCTGGACGAGCTGGTGGTGACCGACACCATTCCGCTCTCCGACGATGCCAAGGCCTGCGGCCGCATCCGCCAGCTGTCGATGTCGGCCCTGCTCGCGGAAACGCTGCGCCGCATCAACAACGAGGAATCCATCAGCGCCATGTTCGAGCTGTTCTGAACCGGCGCCGTACCTGATTGCCCCGGACGGCCCCGCCGGCCGGGACAACACCCCGACCCGTCGCACTTCCGCGCCGGGCGGAAAACCCACCGGATGCCGGTCGCAGGCATCCGGACACTGGAGAGACAACATGTCCGAAGCGAATTTCACGCTCAATGCGCAGAGCCGGACGAATGAAGGGAAAGGTGCGAGCCGCCGCCTTCGTCGTCTGGAATCCAAGGTCCCGGCCGTGATCTACGGCGGTGACGCCGAAGCCCAGTCGATCAGCCTCGAGCTGCGCGAACTGGTCAAGGCCATCGAGAACGAGGCCTTCTTCTCCCACGTGCTGACCATCAACATCGATGGCAAGCCGCAGCAGGCCGTGATCAAGGCCATGCAGCGCCACCCGGTGAAGAACCTGCCGATGCACGCCGACTTCCTGCGCGTCGCCGCCAACCAGAAGCTGGTGCGCAAGGTGCCGCTGCACTTCATCAACCAGGACACCTGCGTGGGCGTCAAGGTCGGTGGCGGCGAGATCACCCACTACACCTCGGAAGTGGAAATCTCCTGCCTCCCGGCCAACCTGCCGGAATACATCGCAGTCGACATGGCCGATGTCGATGTCGGCACCACGCTGCACCTGTCCAGCCTCAAGCTGCCGCAGGGTGTCGAGATCCCGGCGCTGGCTCTGGGCCACGACCACGACCAGCCGGTGGCCAATGTGCACGCCAGCAAGGTGGACGCGGAGTAATATCCGCCCTGCCGGTCGACGCGAAGCGGGGCTCAGGCCCCGCTTTTCGTTTCCGGGCCTCCAGATTCCGAGCGAGCACATCCGCCCATGACACCGCTGCGCCTCATCGTCGGCCTGGCCAATCCGGGGCCGCAATACGCCGATACCCGGCACAACGCCGGCGCCTGGTATGTCGAGCGGCTGGCCGACCGGCTCGGCGTCCGCCTCACGCCTGACAGCAAGCGCTTCGGGCTGGTCGCGCGCGCCAGCGTCAAGGGCCAGGATGTGCACCTGCTCATTCCGACCACCTACATGAACCGCTCCGGCCAGGCCGTGGTCGCGCTCGCGGGCTTCTACAAGATCCTGCCGCAGGAAATCCTGATCGCGCACGACGAGCTCGACCTGCCGCCCGGCCAGATCCGCCTCAAGACCGGCGGCGGCCACGGCGGCCACAACGGCCTGCGCGACAGCATCGCCGCGCTCGCCAACCAGAACGGCTTCCACCGCCTGCGCGTGGGCATAGGCCACCCTGGCGACAAGTCCCAGGTCACCGGCTTCGTGCTCGGCAAGGCGCCGCGCAGCGAGCAGGATCTGATGGACCAGGCCGTGGACGAGGCCCTGCGCCACACCGACACCCTGATCGCCGGCGACATCGCCCGCGTCATGAACACGCTCAACGGCTTCAAGGTCAGCGCCTGAGCCAGACGGAGAACACAATAATGGGATTCAACTGCGGCATCGTCGGCCTGCCCAACGTCGGCAAGTCCACCCTGTTCAACGCCCTCACCAAGGCCGGCATCGCGGCCGAGAACTTCCCGTTCTGCACCATCGAGCCGAACACCGGCGTGGTGCCCATGCCCGACCCGCGCCTCGACGCCCTGGCCGCCATCGTCAAGCCCGAGCGCGTGATTCCGACCAGCATGGAGTTCGTGGATATCGCCGGCCTCGTCGCCGGCGCCTCCAAGGGTGAAGGCCTGGGCAACCAGTTCCTCGCCAACATCCGCGAGACCGACGCCATCGCCCATGTCGTGCGCTGCTTCGAGGACGAGAACGTCATCCACGTCGCCGGCCAGGTCAGCCCGCTGGACGACATCGCCGTCATCAACACCGAACTCGCGCTGGCCGACCTGGAGAGCGTGGAAAAGGCCCTGCAGCGCCTGACCCGCCAGGCCAAGGGCGGCGACAAGGAGGCCATCGCGGTCAAGGCCGTGCTGGAGAAGATCAAGCCGGCGCTGGACGAGGGCCTGCCCGCGCGCAGCGTGGACCTCGACGCCGAGGAGCGCTTCCTGGTGAAGTCGTTCGGCTTCCTCACCCTGAAGCCGACCATGTACATCGCCAACGTCGCCGAGGACGGCTTCGACAACAACCCGCGCCTGGACACCGTGCGCGAGCTCGCCGCCGCCGAGAAGGCCGTGGTCGTGCCCATCTGCAACAAGCTCGAAGCCGAGATCGCCGAACTGGATGAAGAGGACAAGGCCGCCTTCCTCGCCGACCTCGGCATGGAAGAGCCGGGCCTGAACCGCGTCATCCGCGCCGGCTACGGCCTGCTCGGCCTGCAGACCTACTTCACCGCCGGCGTCAAGGAAGTGCGCGCCTGGACGGTGAAGATCGGCGCCACCGCGCCGCAGGCCGCCGGCGTCATCCACACCGACTTCGAGAAGGGCTTCATCCGCGCCGAGTGCGTCGGCTACGACGACTTCATCCAGCACAAGGGCGAAGCCGGCGCCAAGGAAGCCGGCAAGTGGCGGCTGGAAGGCAAGGACTACATCGTCAAGGATGGCGATGTGCTGCATTTCCGCTTCAACGTCTGACGATTTTTGTTGGATCTCGGTGGCGCTCAGTAGCGCTTGGTGGACGGGTTGACCCGTTTTAAATCAATGGGTTGCAGAAACAATACGGTCTACTGAGCGTTCCTATTGTTCATCGAGGTCTGAAAAATTCGGGGGTAGCGTTGGGGGTACTCGTGTTCAACCGTGGGGGTACTTTTCCCCGCAGTGGAGTCCAACGATGCCCGAGAATTTACTCACCGACCTCAAGGTCAGGTCGGCCAAATCGACTGATCGAGACTGGAAACTTTCAGACGGCGGGGGCTTGTTCCTGCTGGTCAAGCCCACCGGCGGCAAGCTCTGGCGGTGGAAGTATCGCCTGCAAGGTAAGGAGAACCTCTTTGCCATTGGCGGCTTTCCTCAAGTAAGTCTTGCGGAGGCGCGCGCGGTTCGAGAGAAAGCGCGTGCTTTGGTCAAGCAAGGCATCCATCCTGCTCATGAGCGGCAGCAGGTCAAGCAGCGCAACCTGGAAGCACTGGAGGAACGCAAGCGCGCTCGTGAAAGCTCGTTCGCCAAGGTAGCGCAGGCGTACTTGGCCGAGATCAAGCCTGTTTTTGCGCTCAGTTCCTACCGCACCAAAGAGTCCCGTATCAGGAAGTACCTGTCGCCGAAGTTCGACGGGATGCCGATGAGCGACATAGGCGTGAAGCAAATCCGCCCGCTGCTGGAGGAGTGCAAGGCCCACGGCGCGTGGGCGGCCATCCATGTCAAAGGCGATCTTTCAGCCATCTTCGAATTCGCGGTGGTGCGGGGTCTGGTCGAGGCAAATCCAATTCCCAGCCTGCGCGGGCTGCTACGCGTGCCGTTCAGCGAGAGCAAGGCGGCGATGACGCGAGAGCAAATCCAGAAGTTCTATCAGGAGTTGCGCGGCTACCGGGGCTATCCGGAAACCTCTTTGTGTCTGCGGTTGATTGCTCTGACGGCTTGCCGTCCAGGGGAAGCGGCGGATGCCGAGTGGGACGAGTTTGACTTTGAGGATGCTCTGTGGCGTCGGCCTGCGGCGAAGATGAAAGCGCGGCGTGACCATGTCAGCCCGTTGTCCACGCAGGCCGTAGCAGTGCTGAAGGATTTGCAGTGCATCACGGGCGGTGGCCGCTATCTGTTCCCACACCGTAGTGGCAAGGGCTTCACTACGCCCAACCGGCTGACCTACGCGATGCGCGACATGAACCTGGGCCGGGGCACGACGCCGCATTGCTGGCGGACGACCTTTTCGACCTGGGCCAATGAGAACGGATACCGGCCTGATGCGATTGAGCGGCAGCTTGCCCACGTGGAAAGCAACAAGGTTCGGGCGACCTACAACAAGGCGCTGCTGCTGGATCAGAGAAGGACGCTGTTGCAGGACTGGGCGGACTATCTGGGTGCGGCGGAGGACAGCGGCACGGCATAGGGGCGATTTGACCGGGTGTTGTAGAACGAATGGACAGGAGCGGCCTTTTCCTTTTCTGGATAGGGCCGTTGTCCCTTGAGTGCCGTTCCCTTGCCATTTGCCTTTGCTCAAGGCTGGGTGCTGGGAATGGGGTAAACAATGGAATAAATAGGGTAATTTTGAATTGATTGCCCCTTTTGCGGCTCATGTCGCTCATTTCCTTCTTGGTCGGCCATGCCAACCCCTCGCGACCGGTCCAATGTTCAGGAAATGGGGTAGTCAAACACTATTAATGAGGTATTTCTAGAGACAATGCCCCATTTAAAGGATATGATTACCCCATTTACACAGCCTGGGCTTACATTTCCATGCACTCGCTCACACCCGAGTACCTTGCTGCGCTTCGCTTCGATGGCACTCAGGCCGCCACGTTGCGCACACTGGGCGAGTACCAGGGCAAGCAACAGCTCTATGCCGCGCAGTCGCCTGAAGCCCTCAAAGGCCTACGCCAAGTCGCGGTAGTCGAATCCACCGAGTCGTCCAACCGGCTGGAAGGCGTTGTCGTCGCACCCGCGCGGTTGAAGTCTCTGGTCATCCGCAACGCAACGCCAAAGAGTCGTTCCGAACAGGAGATCGCCGGCTACCGTGATGCTCTGGCGCTGATCCACGAATCGGCCGCGCACATGCCCTTCAGCGAGGGCGTAGTGCTGCAACTGCACACCCTGCTGTATCGCTACATGCCGCAGGCGGGCGGGCGCTGGAAGGCGACCAACAACGACATCATCGAGCGCCACCCGGACGGCACGTCGCGGCTGCGCTTCCAGCCGGTCGCGGCGCATCTGACGCCGATGGCAATGGCTGATCTGACCGGGCGCTACGCCACCGCATTGGACCAGCACCTGGCCGACCCACTGGTGCTGGTGCCACTGGCGATGCTCGACTTCCTGTGCATCCACCCCTTCCCCGACGGCAATGGCCGCATGTCCCGCCTGCTGACCTTGCTGCTGCTCTACCACTTCGACTATGCCGTGGGCCGCTACATCAGCCTGGAACGCATCTTCGAGGATACCAAGGAAGGCTATTACGAGACGCTGGAAGCCAGCTCTCAGGGTTGGCACCAGGGGCAGCACAACGTCAAACCCTGGCTTGATTACTTCTGGGGTGCCTTGCTACGGGCCTATCGCGAGTTCGAGGAGCGTGTCGGCACCATCGAGCGGGGACGTGGCAGCAAAGGCGACCGGGTGCGTGCGGAAGTCCTGGGGCGCACCCTGCCGTTCTCGATTTCCGAAATTGAAGAAGCTTGCCCGGGCGTGAGCCGGGACATGGTGCGGCTGGTGCTGCGGGCGATGAAATCAGAGGGGCTGATCGAATCGACTGGCAAGGGGCGAGGCGCAAAATGGATCAGGCGAGCGTAAGGGGAGCACGATGGAACTGATCGACAACATTAGCCGCTTGCTGGGCGACGATCTTAAGCAGGCCCTCAGGCCCGGCGCGCGCCTGAAGATCGCAGCCTCGTGCTTTTCGATGTACGCCTTCGAGGCGCTGAAAGCCGAGCTGGAAAAGATCGACGAGTTGAACTTCATCTTCACCTCGCCCACCTTTGTGGCCAACGAGGTCACCGACAAAATTCACAAGGAGCGCCGGGAATTCCACATCCCCAAGCTCGACCGCGAGCGCAGCCTTTACGGCAGCGAGTTTGAAATCCAGCTTCGCAACAAGCTCACCCAGCGGGCAGTGGCCAAGGAGTGTGCCGACTGGATACGGCGCAAGGCCACGTTCCGCAGCAATCGCACCAAAGCACCCATGCAGCAATTCGCCTGCGTGCAGGCTGGCGGCACTGACACAGCGTACATGCCCCTGCACGGCTTCACCGCGGTCGATCTCGGCTACCAGCACGGCAATGCGGTGTCCAACCTCGTCAACAAGATGGACGAGGCCCCCTTTTCTGCCACCTACCTCAGTCTGTTCGACCAGATCTGGAACGACTCCGAAAAACTGGAGGACGTGACTGAGCAGATCTGCGAGCACATCGCTTCGGTCTATCAGGAGAACTCACCCGAAAGCATCTATTTCCTGATGCTCTACAACATCTTCAACGAGTTCCTCGACGACATCGACGAAGACGTGTTGCCCAACGATCGCACGGGCTACCAGGACACGCTGATCTGGAACAAGCTCTTCAACTACCAGAAGGATGCGGCCACCGGCATCATCAACAAGCTGGAAACCTACAGCGGCTGCATCCTCGCCGACAGCGTGGGCCTCGGAAAAACCTTCACCGCGCTGGCCGTTGTCAAGTATTACGAGCTGCGCAACCGCTCGGTGCTGGTGCTCTGCCCCAAGAAGCTGGCGGACAACTGGCTCAACTACAACCGTAATCTCAAGACCAACATCTTCGCCCGCGACCGGTTCAACTACGACGTCCTGTGCCACACCGACCTCTCCCGCACCAGCGGTGAGTCGTTCGGCACGCCGCTGAACCGCATCAACTGGGGCAACTACGATCTGGTGGTCATCGACGAGTCGCACAACTTCCGCAACAACGATGCCTACAAGGACAAGGAAACGCGCTACCAGAAGCTGATGCGCAAGGTGATCCAGGAAGGGGTGAAGACCAAGGTGCTGATGCTGTCGGCCACGCCGGTCAACAACCGTTTCAACGACCTGCGCAACCAGCTTGCGCTGGCCTACGAAGGCGACTCGGAAAGCCTCAGCAAGAAACTACGCACCAGCAAATCCGTGGAAGATGTTTTTCGCAATGCCCAAGCAGTCTTCAACACCTGGTCAAAGCTGCCGCCGGAAGAGCGTACCGCCCGAGCAATTCTTGATTCGCTGGATTTCGACTTCTTTGAGCTGCTCGATAGCGTCACCATCGCCCGCTCGCGCAAGCACATCCAGACCTTCTACGACACCAAGGACATCGGCCAATTCCCCGAACGCCTCAAACCGCTGTCGTTCCACTGCCCCCTGACCGAGCGTTCGGACGTGTTGGGCTTCAACGAGATATTCGAACAGCTCTCTCTGCTCAAGCTGGCCGTGTATGCGCCCATCAGCTATATCCTGCCCAGCCGCCTGAAGAAGTACGAAGACATCTACGACACCAAGGTCGGCGGTAAAGGCACGCTGCGTCAGGCTGACCGTGAAAAGAGCCTGCAAGCCCTGATGACGGTCAACCTGCTCAAGCGCCTCGAAAGCTCGGTGCAGTCGTTCCGCCTCACCCTGCAATCGCTGCGCGCCAACAACGAAGCCACGCTCGCCAAGATCGCCGCGTTCAATCAATCCGGCGGTGCGGCCACGGTGGGCGACCTCACCGAAGTGCTGGAGGGGCTGGATGCAGAGGATGACGATCTCACTCTGCCCGGTGACGAGGGTGGTGAGATCGGCGGCAAGATCAAGATCAGCCTCGCCGACATGGACTTGCCGTCCTGGGAGCACGAACTCAAGGTGGACTTGCAGGTCATCGATGCACTGCTGGCCTCGATGAGCAAGATCACGCCGCAGGACGACGCCAAGTTGCAGCACCTCAAGGCGCAACTGCTCGGCAAGATCGAAAACCCCATCAACCCCGGCAACAAGAAGGTGTTGATCTTCACCGCCTTTGCCGACACCGCCGACTACCTGTACGCCAACCTCGCGCCAGAGCTGCTGGCCAAGCTCTCCATTCACAGCGCCAAGGTCACTGGCAAGGGTGCGCCGCAATCAACCATCAAGAGCGGCACACACAAGCGCAGCTACGACTTTCAGGAGCTGCTCACCCTGTTCTCCCCGCGCTCGAAAGAGAAAGCCGTGGTGCTGCCGGACGAGCCGTTTGAGGTCGATCTGCTGATCGGCACCGACTGCATCTCCGAAGGCCAGAACCTGCAGGACTGCGACTACCTGATCAACTACGACATCCACTGGAACCCGGTGCGCATCATCCAGCGCTTCGGGCGCGTGGATCGCATCGGCTCACCCAACAGCAGTATCCAGTTGGTCAACTACTGGCCCGACATCTCGCTCGATGAGTACATCAACCTCAAAGAGCGTGTCGAGAGCCGGATGATGATCGCCGACGTCACCGCCACCGGCGACGACAACGTGCTGTCCGCGCAAGCCAACGACGTGTCGTACCGCAAGGAGCAACTGCGTCGCCTGCAGGAAGAGGTCATCGAGCTGGAGGATTTGAAGACCGGTGTCTCCATCACCGATCTGGGCCTGAATGATTTCCGCATGGACTTGCTCAACTACGTCAAGGCCCACGGAGAGCTGGGCAACGTGCCCAACGGGATGCACGCCGTCGTGCCCGCCCAGTCTGAAATGGGCTTGCGCCCAGGGGTGATCTTCACGCTGCGCAACCGCAACTCAGGCGTCAACCTCAACCAGCACAACCGCCTGCACCCGTACTACCTCGTTTACATCAACCGCGAGGGCGAGGTCATCCACGACCATACCGAGGTCAAGCGCCTACTCGATCTGGCGCGCACCTGCTGCAAGGGGCACGACAAACCCATCGTGGACGTGTGCCAGCGCTTCAATCAGGAAACCGCCGATGGCCGAAGGATGCAGCCCTACTCCGATCTGCTCGGCAAGGCCATCCGCTCGATGATCGAGGTCAAGGAAGAAAAGGATCTGGATAGCCTGTTCACCGGCGGCAAGACCACGGCGCTGACGGGCACCATCTCCGGGCTGGACGACTTTGAACTCATCAGCTTCCTCGTGATTCAGGAGGCCGGATGAGCGCGTTGATCGCCTACCCCAAACAGGCCGCCTTCGGGCGCGTACTGCCCAAGAACAAAATCTACGAACACAGCGGTGCCAACACCCGGCTGAAAGACCTGTTCGTCAAACAGGTGGAGCAGATCGTCTGGCAGTACAAGCTGGCCCCCGAGACACTGCATCTGCCCGCACGCCCCGGCGTGCCGGAAATTCAGATTTTCAGCATCCAGCTCAAAACGCTGGATCTGCACGACGATGTGCTGCGCTGCATCGACGGGGCCATTCCGTTCCCCATTGTGTTCGAACTGAGCTTCGATGGCAGAACGCAGGTGACTGCCGCCTACAAACGCCCTAACGAACCTGATGCCAGCCGCTGGGTGCTCTCGGACTATTTCGCATCCGGCTGGCAGCCCACGGACAGCGAACGCACCGCCATGCCCGTAGCCCTGCATCTGGGCGGCCTGTACGAACAACTGCTGCACCGCCTGATGCCCTGGCCCGCACGCCCGCAGGAAACGCTGGCCGAGCTGGTGGCGCGCATGGAGCAGGTGCAGGAAAAGCAGCGAGAACTGGACAAGACCACCGCAAAGCTGGCGAAGGAAAAACAGTTCAATCGCAAGGTGGAGATCAACGCGCACTTGCGGCAGATAAAAAACGAACTTGAAGCATTGACCGGAATGGAGGGGGCATGACGCAGAGCCTGAATGACGAATCGAGGAAGCACATCGAGCAGGTCGCTGGCGAAGCGTTGGCGCAACTCGAAAGCATCGCCAAAACGGCCAAGAGCAAGCTGCACGATGAGCGCCCCCTAGGGTCCGAAGCGCTGGCAAGCATCAACACCATGACGTCCAGTTCAGCCGTCCAACGACTGGATCAGATCAGTCAGGCGAACCGCGAGAGCTATCAGGTGCTGGCGACGGAACCCGCTATCGCCCGCGTGGTGGTGATCGATGAAGATGGCGAACAGAAAACCTACTACATCTGCCGCACCACACCGGTATCGGGCTTTCCTAACTTGGCCAGCTACCGGGCTCCTGTTGGGCGATTGGCCTCATTGGCGATTGGCACGGAGTTCACGCTGCCCAACGGAGCCGTCGTTGAAGTGCTTGAGCGCGCCCAACTCCGTCCCAATGCACTTGCCGATGGGTGGGACTCTCGCAACACCGTGGTTGAAGCCGAGGATTTCGGGCCGATCACCATCGAGTCGCTGCGTGCGTTGCTGACGGAAGTTTTTGGAGAGGAGGCTACTGAAGACATTCTCGGCCAATTGCTGGCCGAAGAAACCGTCAAGGCCAACATCATCGACGGCGTTCGCCGCAGCGTCATCACCAAGATGGGGCTGCGGGATCAACCCATCCTCGATCAATATCAGGATGAGATTTTCCGTCTTCCTCTCGACAAGCGCCTGCTGATTCTTGGGCCGCCCGGTACGGGCAAGACGACAACCCTGATCCGTCGCTTGGGCCAAAAACTAGACACTGCCTTTCTGGAAGAAGGCGAACAACGTCTGGTTGAAACAGTCGCCTCCGCTCAGGGCACAGCCCACGCCAATAGCTGGTTGATGTTCACGCCGACCGAATTGCTCAAGCAGTACCTCAAGGAGGCTTTTGCGCGTGAAGGTGTTCCCGCCTCTGATCTACGCATCAGAACGTGGCAAGACTATCGACGTGAACTGGCCCGAAATGCATTCGGCGTGCTCAGAACGGCATCCGGTGGCGGCACCTTTGTCCTGAAAGACGGATTGCCCAGCTTGAGCGAAGCTGCGCTAGAACGGCCCATTCACTGGTTTGACGATTTCGATGCATGGCAGCGCAAAGCCTATGCGCAGGAGCTGCACGATGCGGCCACTCTGCTCCACGATGCCAAAACCCCCGAGGTGCTGAATCTCGGGGTACGCCTGCAAGACATTTTGTCCAAAGCAGTCGATGGCGAACTGGTTTCCATGTTTGGCTCGCTGGCCACAGAAGTTGCCAAAGTGCAGGCGCTCGTCACCAGCCTGAAGGACGGCTCCGACACCAAGATCAAGGCCGCCCTCAACCTGCAACTCAACCGCAATCGAGCCTTTCTGGATGAGTTGGCCCGCGTGATCGACAGCCTGCAACAGGCCCAAGCAACGGATGCGGACGACCAGGACGACCCGGATGCCGATGAGGAAGAAGACGCCACGGCACCTCGCACGGGCCGTGCCGCCGCGCTCAATGCCTACATGCAAGCGGTGCGCGCCCAAGCCCGGGCGACCGCATCCAAGCGCACAGTCAGCAAAACATCTCGCAATGGCAAGATCATCGAATGGCTGGGGGATCGTGGCCTGACGGAGGCAGATCGCGCAGATGTCGGCGCAAGTCTTCTGGTGCAGGCCAGTGCCCGCCGCTTCGTCAACCCGGTCAAGCGCTACCTCGACGGTATCCCGAAGCGCTACCGCGCATTCAGGCGCGAACGCCAATCGGCAAACACCTGGTATCGCCACGAAGGTTTTGAAGCGCGTGACATCCACCCGCTGGAATTGGACATCGTATTGCTGGCCATCTTGCGCGCCGCAGGCGATCTGATCAGTCGGCCCAACGTCCTGCGCGACATCGACAGCCCCGCTTGGTCATCGCTCCAGCCCTTCCTCGGGCATTACCGCAACCAGATCCTGGTGGATGAAGCGACCGACTTTTCGCCCATCCAGCTTGCGAGCATGGCGGCGCTGGCACATCCGCGACTGCGCTCATTCTTTGCCTGCGGCGACTTCAACCAGCGCCTGACCACCTGGGGCGCACGCTCCGCCGACGACTTGAAGTGGGTCTTCGCCGATTTCGACATCAAGGAAATCACCGTCTCCTACCGGCAGAGCAAGCAACTGAATGATCTGGCCCGCGCCATGATCCGGGCCGTCGGTGGCACCGAGCAAAACGCCAGTTTGCCCGCGCACATGGACAGTGTGGGCGTCGCGCCAGCCCTGCTGGAGCACGCCACCAACACAGAAGCCACGGTAGGCTGGCTGGCGGATCGCATCCGCGAGATCGAGCGCTTCGTCGGCCAGTTGCCATCCACCGCCATTTTTGTGAACACCGAGGATGATGTCGCCCCGGTGGCCGAGGCGCTCAACGCCGCCCTGGCCGAGCACAACATCCAGGTGATCGCCTGCCGCGAGGGGCAAGCTGTGGGACAGGAAAGCAACGTGCGTGTGTTCGACTTCCAGCACATCAAAGGTCTGGAATTTGAGGCGGTGTTCTTTGTAGGCATTGACCAGCTCGCCACGCTGCACCCGGCGCTGTTCGACAAATATCTGTACGTCGGCACCACCCGCGCAGCCACCTATTTGGGCGTGACTTGCCAGAGCGCCTTGCCAGCCGCCATCGAGAGCCTGCGCCCGCACTTTTGCCGGGACTGGCAGCAGGGCGACTGAACAGACCAGCACGAATTTGAATTGTGAGCCGCCAAACGTTTTCCAAAAGCGCGGCGACCAGAGGAAAAGAACATGGAAAAACTGAAAATGCACTCTCCCAACCTGACCGAAGACAACATCGCCCGCATCCGCGAGATGTTTCCGGGTTGCGTGACCGAAGCCAAAGGTGAAGACGGCAGCGTGAAGCTGGCGGTCGATTTCGACCAGCTCAGGCAGGAGCTGTCCGGCACCATCGTCGAAGGCCCGCAGGAACGCTACCACCTGAACTGGCCGGGCAAGCGCGAGGCGCTGTTGACGGCTAATGCGCCGATTGCAAAGACGCTGCGCCCGGTGCCCAGCGAGAGCGTGGACTTCGATACGACGAAGAACCTGTTCATCGAAGGCGACAACCTGGATGCGTTGAAGCTGTTGCAGGAGACATATCTGGGCAAGGTGAAGATGATCTACATCGATCCGCCGTACAACACGGGTAAGGATTTCATCTACAAAGATGACTTCAGCACAGGTGTCGGCGATTACCTGCAACAGTCCAATCAAGCCGACTCGGAGGGTGGCCGACTGGTTGCCAACACCGAAGCGAACGGTCGTTTTCACTCCGACTGGCTGACCATGATCTATCCGCGACTGAAGCTCGCGCGCAACCTGCTGCGCGATGACGGGGCGATGCTGATTTCAATCGACGACAACGAAGCCGACAACCTTCGCAAGGTGTGCGATGAAGTCTTTGGGGAAGAAAACTTCGTTGGCCAGATTGTTTGGCAGCGTTCCAAGAAGGGCGACTCGAAGCTCATCGCAAAAGTCCACGAGTACATCCTGTGTTATGTCCGAGATAAGGAGTCCGTCCTTGCAAGTGGAATCTGGCGACGCCCCAAAGAAGGGGCCGAGCAGGTGCTGTCCAAATATGGTGAGCTACGAGTCAGCTTGGGAACCAACCACGAAGCCATCCGGGCGGAGATGCAGGCTTGGTACAAGCAGCTTCCGAACGACGATTCTCGCAAGGCCCACAAGCACTACAACTGGTCGGATGATCGTGGGCTGTACTTCGCAGATAACTTTGCAGGCCCGGATGACGGACGTGAGTCACGACCACGCCACGACATTCTGCACCCGATCACAGGAAAATCCTGCAAGAAGCCGTCAACAGGATGGCGATGGGACGAGGAGAAAACGAAATGGGCACTTGCCCAGACGCCTCCTCGCATCCACTTTGGGCCTGACGAAACGACGATCCCCACCCGGAAGAGCTACCTGTTTGAAATCGACAGCGAGCCGTATTCGTCTGTGTTCTACCGGGATGGACGTTCTGCGACGCTGGAGGTTGAAGAACTCGTCGGGAAAGGCTGGTTCCCTTTCCCGAAGAACACCGATGTTCTGACCGAGTTGATTGAGCTGGTCACCAAACCCGACGACATCATTCTTGATTTCTTTGCAGGCTCAGGTAGCACAGGGCATGCGGTCATGAAGGTGAATCAGGCACACGGGTCTAAGCGGCGTTTCATCTTAGCTCAAATTCCTGAAGAGACGGGACGGACTGAATATGCCACGATTGCCGACATCACGAAGAAGCGTCTGCGGGAGGCGGGAAAGAAGATCGCCCAGGTAGCAGGTCCAACGGGTATGGACACCGGCTTCCGCGTCCTCAAGATCGACTCATCGAACATGGCCGACGTCTACTACGCCCCCGATGCGCTGGACAAAGCCAACCTCGACCTGTTCGTGGAAAACATCAAGCCCGACCGCACAGCGGAAGACCTGCTGTTCCAGGTGATGCTGGACTGGGGCGTTGACCTCGCCCTGCCCATCGAGAAGAAGACCATCCAGGGCAAGGACTTGTTCTTCGTGGATGGTGACGCGCTCGCCGCCTGCTTCGACGCGCATGGCGGCATCGACGAAGCCTTCGTCAAGGAACTGGCCACGTACAAGCCGCTGCGCGTGGTGTTCCGCGATGCGGGCTTTAAGGACAACACCGTCAAGATCAACGTGGAGCAGCTCTTCAAGCTGTTGTCGCCATCCACCGAAGTGAAGAGTATCTGAGGAGAAGGCGATGAAATTGAAGTTCAAGACGCAGGCCTACCAGACTGCGGCGGTGCAGGCGGTGGTGGACTGCTTCAGGGGGCAGATTCCGCATCACGGTGGCATTCGCTACCGGCTCGATCCCGGCAGCCAGAAAGCAGCCTCAGAGAGCCCACAAGCGGCGCTCGCGCTGGAGGCCGCTTCGCCTGAAGCTGTAGCGGAAAAGGAAGCCGCGTTTCGCAACACCGACTTCACGCTGTCGGAAACAGCACTGCTGGACAACATCCAGGCCGTCCAGCGGAGTCAGAATCTGTCGCTGTCGGATGCGCTGGTCAAAACCAAGGTGGCCAAGGTCAATCTCGACATCGAGATGGAGACCGGCACTGGCAAGACTTACTGCTACATCAAGACCATCTTCGAGCTGAACAAGCTGTACGGCTGGAGCAAGTTCATTATCGTGGTGCCCAGCATCGCCATCCGCGAGGGCGTGGCCAAGTCGCTGGACATCACTGCCGAGCATTTCCTGGAAACCTACCGCAAGAAGGCTCGTTTCTTCATCTACAACTCCAAGCAACTGCACCACCTGGAGAGCTTCTCGTCGGACGCGGGCATCAACGTGATGGTGATCAACGTGCAGGCTTTCGCCTCGCGCGGGGCGGAAAACCGCCGCATCTACGATGTACTGGACGACTTCCAGTCCCGCAAACCTATTGACGTGATCAGCGCCAACCGTCCGATCATGATTCTGGATGAGCCGCAGAAGATGGAGGGTGCGGCGACGCTGAAATCGCTGGAGGCGTTCAAGGCGCTGATGGTGCTGCGCTACTCGGCCACCCATAAGACCACCCACAACAAGATTCACCGCCTCGATGCGTTGGACGCCTACAACCAGAAGCTGGTTAAGAAAATTGCCGTGCGCGGCATCGCGGTGAAGGGCCTGGCGGGTACCGCGGGTTATCTGTACCTGCAATCCATCGAGATTTCGAGCAAGAAACCGCCCGAGGCACGCGTCGAGTTCGAGCAGAAGCTGACGGGCGGCAACATCAAGCGCGTGGTGAAGAAGCTCAGCAAAGGCAACAACTTGTTCGATCTGTCGGGCGGGCTGGATCAGTACCGCGACTACGTGGTGACGGACATCAACGCCAACACCGATACCCTGAGCTTTACCAATGGCGTGGAGCTGACGGTCGGTGACGCCACTGGCGACGTGACTGAAGCGGCGCTGCGTCGCATCCAGATTCGTGAGGCGATCAAGGCGCACTTCGACAAGGAACAGGCATTGTTCCAACAGGGCGTGAAGGTGCTGACCCTGTTCTTCATTGATGAGGTGGCCAAGTACCGCGACTACGCACAGGTGGACGAAAAGGGCGAATACGCCCGCATCTTTGAAGAGGAATACACACAGTACCTGAACGAGGTGCTCGATCTGGACGAGACGGCCTACGTCAAGTACTTGAAGGGCATTCCGGCCGACAAGACCCACAGCGGATACTTCTCCATCGACAAGAAGAGCAAGCGGCAGGTGGACTCGGCGGCTGCCGCGCGCGGCGAGAACGCGGGGCTGTCCGATGACGTGGATGCCTACGACCTGATCCTGAAGGACAAGGAAACGCTGCTTTCGTATCCCACTCCCAGCGATAGCCCAGAGATGTATGCGAAGAAGTCGGTGCGTTTCATCTTCTCGCACTCCGCCCTGCGCGAAGGCTGGGACAACCCGAACGTGTTCGTCATCTGCGCGCTTAAGCACAGCGACAACACCATCTCCCGCCGCCAGGAGGTGGGGCGTGGCTTGCGGCTATCCGTCAACCAGACAGGCGACCGGATGGATCACCCGGCTACCGTTCACGAAGTGAACGTGCTGACCGTGGTCGCCAGCGAGAGTTACAAGGACTTCGTTGCCGCGCTGCAGAAGGACATCAGCGATTCGCTTTCTGAACGTCCGCGCGTGGCAAACGAGGAATACTTTACCGGCAAGGTGCTGAAAACGGCGACCGGTGATGTGCCGGTTACACCGCAACTGGCGAAGCAAATCTACCGCTATCTGGTTAAGAACGACTACACAGACGATTCAGATCGGATCGCGGCTGCGTATCACGATGCCAAGAAGGCCGGAACGCTGGCCGACCTGCCAGACGAATTGAAGCCACACGCCGCGCAGGTGTACCAACTTATCGACAGTGTGTTCAGCGCCAGCCAATTGCCCGACATCGGCGACGACCGCCGCCCAAAGAAGAACCCGCTCAACGCCAATTTCGACAAGCAGGAGTTCAAGGCGCTGTGGAACCGCATCAACCGCAAGGCGGCCTACAGTGTCGATTTCGACTCGGGCGAGCTGGTGCAAAAGGCGGTCAAGGAACTGGATGCCGCCCTGAGCGTGACCCCGCTGCAATACACCATCCAGGCAGGCGAACAGATCGACCAGGTGACTGGTGAGGCGCTAAAGCGTGGAGAAGGTTTCAAGGTTGCTGAAACAAAGACCGAATACAACAAGCAGTCGATTCATTCAGCGGTCAAGTACGACCTGATCGGCAAGCTGGCCGAAGGCACTCAATTGACTCGCCGGACGGTGGCGGAAATCCTCAAGGGTATTAACGTCGCGGTTTTTGCGCAGTTCAAGACTAACCCGGAAAGTTTCATCGCCGAGGCCACGCGACTTATCAACGAGCAGAAGGCCACGGTCATCATCGAACATCTGGCCTACGATCCCGTCGAGGACAAGTTCGACCTCGACATCTTCACTGCCGGGCAGACCAAGCAGGACTTCAGCAAGGCCGGTGACAAGCTTCAGCGACACATCTACGACTATGTGCTGACGGATTCGAAGGTAGAGCGGGAGTTCGTGAAAGAACTGGACACAGCAAATGAAGTGGTGGTCTATGCCAAGTTGCCACGCGGCTTCCTTATTCCCACGCCCGTGGGCGACTACAACCCGGACTGGGCGATCAGCTTTAAGGAAGGCGCTGTCAAGCACATCTATTTCGTGGCGGAAACCAAGGGGTCCATGTCCTCGATGGACCTGCGTGAGATCGAAAAGACCAAGATCAAGTGCGCCCGCAAGTTCTTCGATGAGATGAACCGCCGCTACGCCCCGGAGAACGTCAAGTACGACGTGGTGGACAGTTTCGGCAAGCTGATGGAGGTGGTGAAGTAGCGGATGCCAAGCTGTTTATCTTCCGAGATAAACAGCCGTAACTTGCAGCCGTT
>Ga0222424_100444_pt1 | contig 23295 bp, 19 predicted proteins | sample 2B2ome_FD_182468 | JGI IMG/M metagenome (GOLD analysis project Ga0222424, IMG submission 182468) | Enriched microbial communities from leaf-cutter ant dump, University of Wisconsin, Madison, United States - 2B200A (version 2) | ecosystem: Environmental > Terrestrial > Nest > Insects nest > Nest... | reverse complement strand
GCACGTCCATGCCCACCTTCAGGAAGACGTTGACGATGCCGGTGTCCTGGCAGATGGGGCGCTGGCCGGTGGCGCTCATCTTGCTGTTGGTGAGGATCTGCGCGATCGCGTCCTTGGCCGCCGGGCTCTGCTCGCGCGCGTAGGCGCGGGCCAGGTGGGCGATGTAGTCGGCGGGGTGGTAGTAGCTGATGTATTGCAGCGCGGCGGCGATGGATTCGATGAGGTCGTCCGGGCGGATGAAGGTGGTCATGGATGGCGTGTCGTGGGGGAGTTTTTTATGGAGAACGCAACCGCGTTCCTGTTCTGCCCGCCGCACACACTCCCGCGCGACCGCCGCAGCGCCGCAAGAAGCACTGCCGATGGCAGGCGGACCGTATTTTGACAGACCCCCGCTGACGCCGCCTTGCGCGCGGACAATGGCCGCAGCGCCGCGTGCGCTACAGCGCGTCGCGCTTTTCCTGCGCCTCGTCGTCGGTCTCCACGTCCTGCGGCAGGTCGTCAGGGCCGAGGGAGGATGCATCCCCTTGCCGCGTGCCGCTTCTAGGATTGCCGGATTCGCCGCTGCCCACGGCCTCTACGTGGTCCGGCAGGATGTCGCGGGCCGTGGCTTGCGCATCGGGCTCCACGCTGCCGCGCTCTCCGGTGCCGAAGCGGTCGGTGTCGCTGTCGGTTTCGGCACTGTAGGCGCCCGCGCTGTCGCTGCCCGAGTCGGAGGCGTCGCTCGGCCCCAGGCTGTCGATGCCCGTGGCGCTGTGGGCGGGGGGAAGGTTGTCGGCGTCGATGCCGAGCAGGCTGCTGGTGGCCATGTTGTGCTCCGGTCGTTGGGAAGGGTGGCCCCCCATGGTCGGCGCACACGCTGCCGGGCTGCGTCAGGCGGCGCTGACAAGCGTGTCGGCCATCTTCGCCGGCGCAGCAAGCAGGCGCTCAGAGGTCCGGCAGCGACCCGATGACGGACGGCGTGAAGTCCGCGCTGCCCGCCGGCTTCTCGCCCTGCGACCAGGCCAGCAGCGTGTCCGCCGGCATGGGGCGGGCGTAGAAGAAGCCCTGCAGCTCGTCGCAACCCATGGCCAGCAGGATGTCGCGCTGGCCGCCGGTCTCCACCCCCTCGGCCACCACGCGCAGGCCCAGCGCATGGGCCAGGCCCACCACAGCGGCCACCACGGCGCGGGCGTCCTCGCTGTTCTCCAGGTCGTTCACGAAGCTGCGGTCGATCTTGAGCTGCTGCGCGGGCAGCTGGCGCAGGTAGTTCAGGCTCGAATAGCCAGTGCCGAAATCGTCGATGGACAGGAACACGCCGATGCGCGCCAGCCCCTCGAAGGTGCGCTGCGTGGCCTTGATGTCCTCCATGGCCACGGATTCGGTGATCTCGCACAGCAGCTGCGAGGCGTCCAGCCCGTGGTAGCGCAGCGCCTGCTCGATGCGCTCGGCCAGGCCGCTCTCGCGCAGCTGGTGCACCGACAGGTTGATCGCCACGCGCATGCGCATACCGCTGCGCGCCCACTCGGCGGTCTGGCGGCAGGCCTCGTTGATGACCCAGTTGCCCAGCCGGCCGATCAGGCCGAAGCGCTCGGCCAGCGCGATGAACACCATGGGGCTCACCATGCCGTGCTTGGGGTGGTGCCAGCGCAGCAGCGCCTCCACGCCGCTGATCTGGCCGCGCGTGCCGTCGATCTTGGGCTGGTAGTGCAGGGCCAGCTCTCCGCGGTCCAGGGCCTGGCGCAGGTCGTTCTGCAGCTCCAGCTGCTCCGAGGCGTCCGAGCCCATGTGCGGCTCGAACAGCGCGTAGCATCCGCCGCCCGAGCGCTTGGCGGCATACATGGCGGCGTCGGCGTTGGCCACCAGCTTGCCGCGCTCGCCGTGGTCGGGGTGCACCACGATGCCGATGGAGCAGGCGATCTGCACCTGCTTGCCCGACACCTCGAACGGCCGCGACAGCGAGGCCAGCACCCGGTTGGCCACCGCGACGCAGGCGGCCACGTCGGTCACGTCCTCCAGCAGGACCAGGAACTCGTCGCCGCCCACGCGCGCCACCGTGTCGCATTCGCGTGCCTCCTGGCGCAGCCGGTCGGCCGCGCTGCGCAGGATCACGTCGCCCGCCGCATGGCCGAAGGAATCGTTGATGGGCTTGAATCCGTCCAGGTCCACGAACAGCACGGCCAGGCGGTCCTCCACGCGGTGGTGGTTGGTGCGGTCCAGGCGCAGCAGGGCGTGGATGAGCCGGTCCTCGAACAGCAGCCGGTTGGGCAGGCCCGTGAGGGCGTCGGCGAAGGCGCGCTGCTGCAGCTCGTCGTTGGCGGCCTGCAGGCGGGCGTTGCTGTCCTGCAGCGAGCGGGTCAGGCGCTCGGCGGTGCTTTGCAGCCGCGCGTCCAGGATGGAGGTGAACAGCGTGCTCACCAGCAGCATGCCGGTGGCCATGATCACCAGGGCCGTGAGGCCCGGCCCGCCCAGTTCGCCGGCGCTCAGGCACACGGAGCCCATGGCGAAGCTGGCCGCCGCCATGCCGGTGTAGTGCATGCCGCAGATGGCCACGGCCATCACGAAGGAGGCGGCCAGTTGGTAGCCCAGCCGCTGCCGGGACCGCACGCGGCGCAGCAGCTGGAAGATGAGCAGGGCCGAGGCGGACGCCAGCACCGCGACCAGCACCGACAGGGCCACCAGGCCCGGGTTCCAGACGATGCCCGGCGACATCTCCATGGCCGCCATGCCGATGTAGTGCATGCCGCTGATGCCCGCGCCCATCACCAGCGCGCCCAGCGCCAGCGGGACCCAGCCGAAATCCGCGCGGCTGGCCAGGTGCAGGGCCATGGCCGAGGCGCCCACGGCGGCCAGCCACGACAGCAGCGTGAGCCCGCCGGCGAAGCCGATCTCGATCGGCAGGCGGAAGGCCTGCATGCCCAGGAAGTGCATGGACCAGATGCCCGTACCCATCACGATGGACCCCGCGGCCCACCAGGCCAGGCCGACGCGGCGCTGCGCCGTGCGCACGCGCCGCGCCAGGTCCAGCGTCACGTACGAGGCGAGCATGGCGATGGCGAAGGACGCGGCCACCACGAACAGGTTGTAGCTGGAGGGCATGAACGTGTTCATGGTCTGGAAGGGGCTGAGGTGGGATGGGCAGGTTGCATCGGGCGCGCGGCACCGTCCGGGGCCGGGGCAGGGCGGCAAGGCAGCGGGCAGGGCGCTGCTGCGCGCCGGGGAGTGTAGCCACCGCAGCCGCGCCCTGCTGGCGTAGGGTTTGTCAACAAAGGTTTCCGCATCTTGTCCCGCCGATGACCCCGCCCGCGCCGGGGTGGCGCGGGCTTGCATCACACTGAGAACGTGCTCCGCACAGCCGTGCAAATGAGAATGGTTTGTTTTTGCATTATGCTGCCCGGTTGCACCTTTTCACCGGCCAGGCGCCGGCCGCCGCCGTGCCGCCTGCCAGCCTGTTGTTTCACTTGGAGAACCGCTGCCCATGACTTCCCGTACCGAACGCGATACCTTTGGCCCCATCGAAGTCCCCGCCGACAAGCTCTGGGGCGCGCAGACGCAGCGCTCGCTGCAGAACTTCGACATCTCGGGCGAGCGCCAGCCGCGCGAGGTCATCAAGGCGCTGGCGCAGGTCAAGCGCGCCTCGGCCACCGTCAACCACGCGCTGGGCCTGCTCGACGCCAAGAAGAAGGACGCCATCGTGGCAGCCGCGCAGGAAGTCATCGACGGCAGGCACCCCGATGAGTTCCCGCTCGTGGTCTGGCAGACCGGCTCCGGCACGCAGACCAACATGAACCTCAACGAGGTCATCGCCAACCGCGCCAGCGAACTGCTGGGCGGCGAGCGCGGCGAGGGCCGCCTGGTGCACCCCAACGACGACGTGAACAAGAGCCAGTCGTCCAACGACGTGTTCCCCACCGCCTCGCACGTGGCCGCTGTGGATGCGCTCACGAACAAGCTGCTGCCCGCCATCGAGGTGCTGAGGAAGACCCTGGCGCAGAAGGCCAAGGACTTCGACGGTATCGTCAAGATCGGCCGCACCCACCTGCAGGACGCCACGCCGCTCACGCTGGGCCAGGAAATCTCCGGCTGGGTCGCGCAGTTGGAGCACGGCGCCAAGCACGTGAAGGACGCGCTGCCCCACCTGTACGAACTGGCCCTGGGCGGCACCGCCGTGGGCACGGGCCTGAACGCGCCCAAGGGCTATGCCGAAGGCGTGGCCCAGGAACTGGCTGCCATCACCGGCCTGCCTTTCGTCACCTCGCCCAACAAGTTCGAATCGCTGGCCTCGCAGGACGCGCTGGTGTTTGCCCACGGCGCGCTCAAGACCCTGGCCGCCAGCATGAACAAGATCGCCAACGACGTGCGCTGGCTCGCCAGCGGCCCGCGCAGCGGCATCGGCGAAATCAGCATTCCCGAGAACGAGCCCGGCTCGTCCATCATGCCCGGCAAGGTCAATCCCACGCAGAGCGAAGCCGTCACCATGCTGGCCGCGCAGGTCATGGGCAACGACGTGGCCATCAACATCGGCGGCATGTCGGGCAACTTCGAGCTGAATGTGTTCCGCCCCGTGGTGGCGCATAACTTCCTGCAGAGCGTGCGCCTGCTGGCCGACGGCATCGTGAGTTTCAACAACAACTGCGCCGTGGGCATCGAGCCCAACCGCGAGCGCATCGACTACCTCGTCCAGCAGTCGCTGATGCTGGTGACCGCGCTGAACCCGCACATCGGCTACGACAAGGCCGCCTACATCGCCAAGAAGGGCCACAAGGAAGGCACCAGCCTGCGCGAGGCGGCCATCGCCTCGGGCCACGTCACGGCCGAGCAGTTCGACCAGTGGGTGATCCCCGAGAACATGGTCGGCCGCTGATTACGCAGTGATCGCGCCATGACCGCGCAGGCCGCCGCCTCCTCTTCCTCGCCGCTGCTCGCGAGCTTTCGCGACAGCTACCGCGACCTCGTGCGCTACCTCGCGCGCCGCACCGGCTGCGCCGAGGAGGCGCGCGACGTGGCGCACGACACCTGGCTGCGCCTGGCCGACATGGACCTGCGCGGCGCGGCGCCGGTGCAATGCGAGTCCGAGGCGCGCGCCTACGTGTTCACCATGGCGCGCAACCTCGTCACCGACCGGCGCCGGCGCGACAGCGTGGCACAGCGCCACGCGCAGGCGCTGCCCGGCGTGGCCCAGGGCGTGCCCGACGAGTCCGAGGCGCTGATGTACCGCCAGGCCATCGACGCGGTCGAGGCCGCGCTGGCCACCGTGCCCGAGCGCGCGCGCCAGGTCTTCCTGCGCCACCGCGTCAATGGCGAGGACCAGGGCGCGCTGGCGGCGGAGTTCGGCATCTCGCGCAACATGGTCGAGCGCGACATGATGCTGGCCATGGACTGCGTGCAGGCCGCCATGGAGCGCTGGCACGGCAGCGCGCCGCAGGCCGTGCGCCGGGGGCGCCGCCGTGCGCTCTCCGCGCTGCTGGGCGTGGCGGGCCTGTCCGCCTCGGGCGCCTTCGCATGGCGCTGGTGGCGCATCGCCGTGCCCGAATGGCAGCACGCCGCCGCCACGGGCCATGGGCAGACGCTGCGCCAGCCGCTGCCCTACGGCGGCAGCGTCACGCTCGACGCGCAAAGCCGCGTGCAGCTCGCCTACTACGCCGCGCGGCGCGGGGCGCAGCTGCTTGCGGGCGCGGCGTTCTTCGAGGTGGCACGCGACGAGGCCCGGCCTTTCGTCGTGGACGTGCCGCGCGCGCAGGGCGCCGTGCGCGTCACCGTGCTGGGCACGCGCTTCGGCGTGGAGCGGCTGCCGGGCGATGCGGTGGAGGTGCAGGTCGAATCCGGGCGGGTGCGCGTGGAATCCCTGGACGCGGACGGCGCGGTGCGCAGCGCGCACGATCTGGGCGGCGGCGAGGCGCTGCGCGTGGAGGGCACGGCCGCACGGCAACGCGCGGGCGTGCAGGCGGCGCCCTGGCGCCGGGGCGTGGTGGCGTTCGCCGACGTACCGCTGGGCGAGGCGGTGGAGCGGCTGCGCCGCTACCTGCCGCGCCCGGTGGAGGTCGATGCCGGCGCCGCGGCGCTGCGCCTGTCGGGCCAGGTGCGCATCGCGCAGGCCGAGGACTTCGTGCGCGCCCTGCCTTCGGCCGTGCCGGTGCGCGTGCGGCTGGCGGCGGGCCGCTGGACGGTCTCGGCCCCCTAGGGGTTTGAATGAAATCGGCCTCCAGCGCTTGTCCAGAAAGCGCTGGCAGCTATATTTTTGATAGTATCTGGAAATTCCGTTCAGGAACCGCCCGGGCTGGTTCGTTGTAGTGGCGAAAGGAAACCACATCCCATGCAACGAACTTCTCACCGATGGACCCCTGCCCGCAGCGCCATCGCCCTGGCCGTCCTGGCTGCCGCGTGCCTGCCCGTCCGGGCGCAGACCGCGCAGTTCGACATCCCGGCGCAGCCCTTGCCCGAGGCCCTGGCGCACTTCGCGCAGCAGTCGGGCCTGCAGATCGTGTTCAACCCCGAACTGGGCGCCGGCCGGGCCAGCCGGCCGGTGAGCGGCATGCACGATGCCGCCGCTGCGCTGGCGCAGCTCTTGCGCGGCACGGGGCTGCAGGCGCGCCGCGACGGCGCCACCTGGGTGCTGGAGCGGGCCCCTTCGGACGGGGCCGCGACGCTGGCCCCGGTGACCGTCACGGCCGCCGCGGAGGCCGACGGCACGACCGAGGGCACGGGCTCCTATGGCGCGCGGCAGGCCGGGGTGGCGGTGCCCCTGCCCCTGTCGCTGCGCGAGACGCCGCAGTCGGTGAGCGTGATCGGGCGCCAGCAGATCGAGGACCAGAACCTGCTGACGCTCAGCGACGTGCTGCTGCAGACGCCGGGCATCGTCCTCAACAAGCGCGACGAGCGGGTGGACCTCTCGTCGCGCGGCTTCGGCCTGGGCACCCTGCAGGACGGCGTGCCCACGCTGGCCTACAGCAGCCCCGCCGGAGAAGCGGGGGCTGCCAGCACCACCATCTACGACCGCGTGGAGGTCGTGCGCGGCGCGGCCGGCCTGCTCAGCGGGGCCGGCACGCCCGGCGGCGCCATCAACCTGGTGCGCAAGCGGCCGCCGAAGGAGGCCGCCGGCTCCGTGAGCGCAGGCTGGGGCACCTGGGGCCGCCACCAGATCGAGGGCGACTGGGGCGGCAGCCTGAACGCGGCGCAGACGCTGCGCGGGCGCCTGGCGGTGTCGCACGCGGCGGGGGACAGCTTCATCCACCACCGCGGCCGGTCGGAAGACGTGGCCTATGGCGTCGTGGAAGCGGACCTCGCGCCCGAGACCCTGCTGTCCGCGGGCATCGAGTCGCAGCGCACGGGGCTGGACGGCGCCAGCTTCTGCACCAACCCGCCGTTCGCCAAGGACGGCACGCCGCTGGCCCTGGCGCGCTCCTTCAACTGCAGCACGCCCTGGACGTACTGGAACATCTATTCGCAGCGCGTGTGGCTGAACCTCGACCAGGGGCTGGCCAACGGCTGGCGGCTGCGCGTGAACGCCGCCCGCGCCACGAACCGCCGCGCCATCGACACCGGCTCGCTGTGGGCGGACCCGCCCAGCGTGGACCCCAGCGGCGACGCCGTCTTCGCGCTGACGCGCGTGCGCACCGAGGGAACGGACAAGTCGCTGGACGTGCACGCCAGCGGCCCTTTCGAGCTGTTCGGGCGCACGCACCGGGCGGCCCTGGGCTTCAACCACGGCCGCTACGCCTACCAGGACCGGGGCTACATGGCCGCCGGCAACGCGGCGTTCGCGGACCGCCTGGTGCCCGGCAGCATCTACGACACGGGGGCCATCGCCAAGCCGGACCTGAGCCAGCTCTACGCCATCCTGGGCGGGGAAACGCAGCAGTCGGGCCTGTACGGCTCGGCCCAGTTCAAGCCCGCCGACAGGCTCTCGCTGCTGGTGGGCGGGCGCCTGAGCTGGTACCGCAACGACAGCTGGTACCGCTACTGGATCCTGGGGATGAACGGCGAGAAGAACTCCACCCTGTCCAGGGAGACGGCGGTGTTCACGCCCTACGTCGGCGTGGTGTTCGACCTCGGCGCCGGGTATTCGGCGTATGCGAGCTACACCGACATCTTCGAGCCCAACACCGCCAGGGACCGCGACGGCCGCGTGCTGCAGCCGAAGGTGGGGCGCAACTACGAGGCGGGCCTGAAGGGCGAGCACGCGGGCGGCAGGCTCAACACCAGCGTCTCGGTCTTTCAGACCGAGCAGGACAACGTGCCCGTGGCGGACGGCGTGCAGGCCGACGGCTCCACCGCCTACCGCCCGGCCCGCGGGACGCGGACGCGGGGCTTCGAGCTGACCGCCGCCGGGGAACTGGCGCCCGGGCTGCAGCTGCTGGGCGGCTACACCTACAGCACCCCCCGCACCAGCGACGGGGCCGCGCTGTACCCGCAATACCCGCAGCGCCTGCTGCGCGCGACCGTGAGCTACCGCCTGCCCGCGCCCCTGAACCGCTGGATGGTGGGCGGCAGCCTGAACCACCAGAGCGCAACGCGGCGCGAGCAGTCCTACGGCATGGGCGCCATGTCCCAGGGCGCCCTGACGCTGCTCGGCGTGATGGCGCGCTACCAGGTCAACCCGCAGCTGAGCGTGTCGCTGAACGTGGAGAACCTGACGGACAAGGACTACTACGCGGGCTACCTCGGCTCGGGCTATCAGTACGGGGCGCCCCGCAATGCGTGGCTCAAGCTGAACTACCGGTTCTAGGAGTCTGCGCGGCAGAAGGGGTGTCGGCTGCAACGTGCGAGAAAACGGTCCATCGCGGTACTACCTCCTGCGCCCATAGCTCGGCTATGGGCTTCTCGGTACTACCACGCTGTCCTCGTTTTTCGCGCGTTTCGCTTCGACGCCTTCTGCCGCGCAGACTCCTAGCGCGACGAGAGAAAGCGCATGAGCCGCCGCTCTGCCGCGCTCAGCCCGCGCGTGGCGGGGCCACCGCCCAGGCGCTCCCACAGGCGCTGCAGGCCCGGCCCCGCGTCGGACGCGAGGCGCTGCCCCAGCGCCAGCACGGCGGGGTGGATGTACGACTTGCGGCACACGGCCGGAGTGTTGCCGAGCTGGCGCGCCACCTCCGCCAGGATGTCGCGGGCCGTGGCCTGCACTGTCCCGCCCTGCCTTGTGCCGTCCTGCCGCGTACAGGCCAGGCGGGTCAGCTCCAGCGCCTGCACCGTGCCGTGCCAGGTGCGGAAGTCCTTGGCGGTGAAGCGGGCGGCGTCCTGGCCGGCGATTTCGGCCAGGTAGTCGTTCACGTCGCCCGAGCCCACGGCGTGCACCTGGCCGTCCCCGTCCTGGTACTGGAACAGCTCCTGCCCGGGCAACTGCTGGCAGCGCCGCACCACGCGGGCCACGCGCGGGTCGTCCAGGCGGGCCTGCTGTTGCACGCCGCTCTTGCCGCGAAAGCGCAGCGTGAGCTGGCTGCCGCGCACGCCGGCGTGGCGGTTGCGCAGCGTGGTCAGGCCGTAGGAGCCGTTGCTGCTCGCGTACTCCTCGTTGCCCACGCGCAGGAAGGTGGTGTCCAGCAGCCGCACGATGGTGGCCAGCACCACGGCGCGTGCCAGCGGCGGCTGTCCCCGGCGCGGCGCGAGGTCGCGCGCCACGCGGGCGCGGATGCGCGGCAGCGCGCGGCCGAAGTCCTGCATGCGCTCGAACTTGGCCTCGTCGCGCAGCAGGCGCCACTGCGGGTGGTAGCGGTACTGCAGTCGCCCGCGCGCGTCGCGTCCCGTGGCCTGCAGGTGGCCGTGGGGCAGGGGGCAGATCCACACGTCGGTGTAGGCGGGCGGGATGGCCAGGCGCTGGATGCGGGCGATCTCGCCGGGGTCCCGCAGCCACGGGCCGCCGGGCAGGCGGTAGCGGAAGGCGTTGCCGCCAGCCGCACCGCTGCGCACGCGGGCGAGGCCGGGCAGGGTGGCGGGGTTCACGTACACGAGGCCGCCGGGCAGCCGGGAGGGGACGTCGGGTGGGTGCGTGCGGGGCATGGGCGGCAGGGCGGGGCGTGGCCCCTCATCACAACCGCCGCGCCCTGCGGCCGGTGTAGGCGGTACCCGTGCATGCGGGTGAGACGGCGCCGGGGCCGTGCTTCGCGGATTTGAATGAAATCAGGCTCCAGCGCTTGTACAGCAAGCGCTGGCAGCTATCAAAACCGTAGTCTTCAGGCCGTGGGCAGGTCGAGCGCGAAGCCCACGCCGTACACCGAGCGGATCCCGTCATGCTCGCCGCCGCCCGCGGCCTTGAGCTTTTTGCGCAGGTTCTTGATGTGGCTGTCGATGGCGCGCTCCTGCACGTCCAGCGTGTCGTCGTAGGCGCTGTCCAGCAGCTGCGCGCGCGAGTAGATGCGCCCCGGTTGGCGCGCCAGCACCTGCAGCAGGCGGAATTCCCGGCGCGTGAGCGCGAGCGGCGTGCCGTGCAGCGTGGCCTGCCACAGTGTTTCGTCGAGCGCCAGGGCCGGCGGGGCTGCCGCCTCGCTCTCCACGGGCAGGGGCGCCGTGCGGCGCAGCACGGCCTTGACGCGGGCCACCACCTCGCGCGGCGAGAAGGGCTTGCAGATGTAGTCGTCCGCGCCCAGCTCCAGGCCGATGAGGCGGTCCACCTCTTCCACGCGCGCGGTCAGCATGATGATGGGGTGCTGCGTGTGGCGCCGCGCCTCGCGCAGGATGGCGAGGCCGTCCATTCCGGGCAGCATGATGTCCAGCAGCGTCAGGTCGGGCGGCGCGGCCAGGATGCGGGCGAGCGCGGCGCGGCCCTCGGCCTGGTGCTCCACGGCGTAGCCCGCGTGGCGCAGGTAGTCCACCACGATGGCGGCGATGTCGGGTTCGTCCTCCACGACGAGGATGCGGGGCAGGGTCATGGCGTGCCGTTGTTGTCGTTGTGGTTGCCGAGCAAGGGCAGTTCCAGCGTGATGCGCAGGCCGCCCAGTGGCGAAGTCTCGGCCGCCAGCGTGCCGCCGTGCGCGAGCACGATGGCGCGGCAGATGGCCAGGCCCAGGCCCGAGCCGCCGTGGTCGCGGCTGCGCGAGGTCTCGCCCCGGTACAGGCGCTCGAAGAGGCGCGGCAGCTCGTGCGCGGGCACGCCGGGGGCGCTGTCGTCCCATTGCACCTGCAGCAGCGCGGCGCCGCCCGGCGCGGCCGCTACGCGCGCGGCGATGCGCAGCTGGCCGCCGGCGTCGGTGTAGCGCAGGCTGTTCTCCAGCAGATTCATGAACACCTGGTGGAGCTGCTGCGCGTCGCCCTGCACCAGCGGCGGGGGGGCCTGGGCGGCGAGCGCGTCCAGGCCGGCCGTGTCCACATCGATGCCGGCCTGCGCGAAGCGCGGGCGCATCGAGGCCAGCGCCTCGGCCAGCAGCGGCAGCGGGTGCACCGGCACCCGGGCCGAGGGCGCGCCGGTGCCGGCCGTGTCGAGGGTGGCGTCCAGGCTGGCGCGCAGGTCGCCCACGAGCTGGATGAGGCGCATCACCTGCCGGTGCAGGCGCAGCGCGGTCTTGTCGTCGAAGGGGCGTACGCCGTCCTGCACGGCCTCGATCTCGGCGCGCATCGCGGCCAGGGGCGTGCGCAGCTCGTGCGCCACATCGCCCAGCCACTGGCGGCGCGAGGCCTCGATGCCGGCCAGCTGCTCGGCCATGGTGTTGAAGGCGCGGGCGAGCTGCGCCATCTCGTCGTTGCCGTGCACGGGCACGCGGGTATGCAGGTGGCCCTGCGCGATGCCGCGCGCGCCCTGGGCCAGCGCCTCCACGGGCGCGAGCCAGCGCCGCGCCAGCCAGCCCGAGAGCAGCAGCGCCAGCGCCAGCCCCGCCAGCCCCGTCCACGCGACGAAGCCCAGGTGCTGGGCCAGGAAGGCACGATCCGCCTCGCTCTGCACGCCCTGCGGCGGGGCCAGCACCAGGTGGCCGATGGCCTGCCCGCCGTCGCCGCGCAGCGCGAGGCGGGCGCCGCCGGGCTGGGGCGCGGCGCCGGCCACGGGGCGGTTCTGCGCATCCACGAGGCCCAGGCGGCCGTAGAGGTCGTCGGGCGGGCGCTGGGGCGGGCGGCCGTCGTTGCCGCCGGGCGGGCGCATCTCGCCGGGCGGGGGCGGCGGCGGGCCGCCGTCGCGCGCGCCGGGGCCCGGGCCGGAGCCGCCCTGCGTGCGCGGGCCGGTGCCGGGGTGGCTGAGGCGGCCCCACAGCGCGGGCTGGCCGCGCAGCGTGTCCCAGCCGCCCGCCTGCGCATGGTGCGCCTGCAGGCGCTCGGCCAGCCAGTCCATGCGGGCGAGCTCGATTTCGGCCACGTAGGGCCCCAGGCCACGCTGCAGGCCCAGGCGCGAAAAGCCCGCAAAGATCAGCAGCAGGGCCGCGAGCAGGGCGGCCAGGGCGAGGAAGGCTTTGCGGTGCAGGGTCATGGATGGGCGGCGGGCTGTCGTCGTCAGCGGGCGGGGGGCGGGCCGCCCGCGCCGCCAGGGTGGCCGGCGGGCATGGCGACCAGGGCGCCGTTCATTGTGCGGCATGTGCCTTCGAGCGTCTTGCCGTCGGGCAGGGTCAGCGTCACGCTGGCGCCCTCGGCCTTGCCCTGGCAGGCGGCATAGGCTTCGGGCGGCGGCGCGGGCGGGCCCTGGCGGCCCTGGGGCTGGGCCTGGGCCAGTCCGGCCAGGGCGAGGAGGCAGGCGGTGAATGCGATGTGGCGGTGCGAAGGCATGGTGGTTTTCCTGGAGGTGGTGGAGGGAAAGGGGGCGTTCAGGCGGCGATGGAAATGGTGATGCTGGCCGCGTAGCCGCCGTTGGCCGCGGCCTGCACGGTGGCCATCTCCAGGTCCACGCCGTCGCTGAACACGTTGTCGCTGGCGAAGCTCATGGACGCCAGGTTGCGCACGCTGGCGCTGTAGCCGGCATTGGCGCTGTAGATGCTGCTGAGCAACGCCGTGGGAAAGGCCAGTTGCGTGGTCCTGACCTTGTTGCGCGCGCTGCTGGCCGCCGCGAGGCTGGGGTACACCTCCAGGTGCATGTGCGGCATGCGGCCCGCGTAGCAGCCGGGCACGATGGTGGTGAAGGTGACGGTGCCGCTGGCGTCCGTGGCCTGCACGCCGCGCAGGTAGTTGTCGGCGATGTTGTTGGAGCTGTAGACGGAGTAGTTGCCGTCCTGCGTGCAGTGCCACAGGTAGATGGCGTAGCCGGACAGCGGGGCGCAGCTGGCGTTGGTGTTGGTCAGCGTGATGGCGATGGTGAGCGGCACGCCGCCGACCGGCGTGGACGAGCCGATGGAGCTGCGGATGTCCGAGCGCACGATGCCGCTGAGCGCCAGCACGTTGTAGGTGTTGTTGCTGGCCGTGGAGCCGTCGGCGGGGTAGGGGCCGGCGGTCTCTTCGGGGACGACGGAGCAGGTGGTGGTGCCTGTGCCCGAGCCTGTTCCTGTGCTGGTGCCCGAGCCGGCGTCCGTGCCGGTTGCCGTGTCCGTGGCGTCATCGGCGTCGCTGCCGCCGCCTCCGCAGCCGATGAGGGCTGCCATGCCCAGCGAGCCCAGGGTGCCGAGCGCGAAGCGGCGGGTGGGGGCGGCCGGCGCGGCCGGGGTGAGGGTATCCATGGGTTGCTCCTTCAAGTGGGGATGGCATGCACTGTGCCGTCCGATTGAGGAGAAATATGGGAGCCCCGCTGCGCTTGGAAAGCTACTCTATTGATAGCTGCCAGCGCTTTATGGATAAGCGCTGGAGGCCGATTTGGCTTGATATCTTGTGCCGAACGCCTAGCGTGCGGCGGCCTGGGCCTGCGCGATCCAGCCGTCGAAGGTCTTCTGGTGCGCGCGGATCCAGCCGTCCACGTGGCGGGCGATGTCGGCCGGCTTGTTCTGGCCGTTCTTCATCGCCAGGTTCTGCGCGTTGATGTCACCCACGGGGAGCTCCATCACCTCGAACAGCTTGGCGGCGGCGGGGTTCTTCTCTGCGAAGGCCTTGTTGGCCACGATGCGCTGCGTGTTCAGCACGAAGCCGTAGTTCTTGCCGTCGGGCAGCCTGGTGTCCAGCCCGGCCTGCTCGCCCGGCAGCGAAGAGCGCGGCACCTGCAGCCACACCACTTCCTGGCCCGGGCGCAGCACGCCGCTCACCCAGTAGGGCGTCCAGGTGTAGTAGAGGATGGGCTGCCCCTGCTTGAAGCGGGTGATGGTGTCGGCGATCAGCGCCGAATAGCTGCCTTGCACGTGCGTCACCGTGCCGGCGAGGCCGAAGGTCTTGAGCTGGTGCTCGATCACCCCTTCGCAGCCCCAGCCGGGGTTGCAGCCGGTCAGGTCGGCCTTGCCGTCGCCGTTGGCGTCGAACAGCTTGGCGAGCTGCGGGTCCTTGAGCTGGTCGATGTGGGTGATCTTGTACTGCTCGGCCGTCTTCTTGTCGATCAGGTAGCCCTGCGCGGCGTTCCTGGAGTACGCGCCCTTGCGCCACAGCTTGGCATCTCCGCCCGCGTTCTTGTAGAAGTCGGCGTGCAGCGGATCCCAGTGGTCGGCCATGAAGGTGGCGTCGCCGTTGGCAATGGCCACGTGGGCGGTGGCGTATTCGATTTCCTTGATGGGCTGCACGGCGTAGCCGAGCTTCTCCAGCGCGCGGCTGACCAGCAGGGTCTGGAAGGTCTCCTCGGCGATGGAGCTTTGCAGCGGCTGCACGGTGACGCCCTTGCCGGGCTGGTCGGCGGCCTGGGCCGCCGTGGCGGCCAGGCCGGCGGCCATGAAGCCGGCGAGCAGGGGGCGCAGCAGGGCACGGGTGACGGAAGGTGTCATGGCGGGTCTCCTCTTGAGGTCAAAAAAACGATGCGAAAACGGATCAGCGGCGGGTGCCAGCGAGCGCCGCAGGAGCGGCCTCCGCAGGCGGAGCCGGCATGGGGCGGGCGGCGGGGCGGCGGCCCATCAGGCGCATTGCCAGGCCTGCGGGGCCGGTCTGCCACCAGTGGCGCACGCCCTTGGCCGTGCCGCGGCGGGGCTGGCCCAGGGCCTGGGTGAGGCGGTCCAACACGATGGCCAGCAGCACGATGCCCAGGCCGCCCACGGTGGCCAGTCCCATGTCCAGCCGGCCGATGCCGCGCAGCACCATCTGGCCCAGGCCGCCCACGGCGATCATGGAGGCGATGACCACCATTGACAGCGACAGCATCAGTGCCTGGTTGATGCCGGCCATGATGGAGGGCATGGCCAATGGCAGCTGCACCTTGACCAGCATCTGCAGCGGCGAGGCGCCGTAGGCGCGCGCGGCCTCGATCAGGTCCGGCCGCACCTGGCGCAGCCCCAGGTTGGTGAGGCGCACCAGCGGCGGCAGCGCGAAGACGATGGTGACGATCACGCCCGGCACGTTGCCGATGCCGAACAGCATCACCACCGGCACCAGGTACACGAAGGCGGGCGTGGTCTGCATGGCATCCAGCAGCGGACGTATCCAGCGCTGGGCGCGGTCGCTCGCGGCCAGCAGGATGCCCAGGGGCAGGCCCAGCAGCACGCAGAAGGCCAGCGAGGTGAGTACCAGCGACAGCGTGACCATGGCCTCGGGCCAGATGCCCAGCAGTGCCACCAGCAGCAGCGACACCACGGTGCCCAGCGCCAGCACGCGCCCCGCGAACTGCCAGGCCAGCAGGCCGATGAGGGCGATCATGGCCAGCGTGGGCAGGATGGTGAGGACGCTTTCCACCCATTGCAGCGTGCCGTCGATGGGTGCGCGCACGTTCTGGAAGAAAGGGCGGAAGTGTTCCACCACCCAGGCCAGGCCCTGGTTGATCCAGGTTTCCACGGGCATGGAACCATCCCATAGCTGGCTCAGGTGGAAGCCCGCGTCGGGCGTTCCCCCGATGCCGCTGTCGCCGCCGGGCAGGGCCCCGCTCGCGTCAGGCGCGGCCAGCCAGCCGGCACCGTCGCCGGCCTCGGGCGTGGCGGTGGTGGATGCGGCCCAAGGGTCGGTGGGCGGGGCCTGGGGTTCTGGCGCGGTGATCGCTTCCGCAGGGCCGGGCCAGGGATCTGCGGCGAGTGGCGCCGTGGCGGAGGGCGTGTCCGTGGCGGGCTGCACGTCGGTGCTGGCAGGCCAGGTGTCGGCGGTGGCCTGCACCAGGGATGCGTCGTGGAAGGCGAGGGTGCTCTGTGTGGCGGTGCTCATGCAGGGCTCCTTTCGGTCGGGGTTGCAGGTGCATGCGCAGGCGGGGTGGGCGGTACTGGCGGTGTGTCGCGATCCAGGAAGCGCAGCAGCGTGGTCTTGCTGATCGCGCCGTGGAAGCGCCCCTCGCCATCGACCACCGGCAGCGCGCAGGGCGCCTGTGCCACCTGGCCGAACAGCTCGGCCACCGGCGCTTCGGCGGCGATGGCCGCTACCTCGGGCACGAAGGCGTGCTGCAGGCCCCGCGGCCCGGTGTGGCCGTGCAGCGCGGCGCGCAGCGAATCGGCCGACACGGTGCCCAGGTAGCGCTTCGTGGGGCTGACGACGTAGGCGAAGTCGTCGTCGTGTCCTTCGATGAGCTGCAGCGCCGCGCGGCAGCCGCGGTCGGTGTGCTCGCGCACCACCGTGAGGCGCTTGCGGGCGATGTCGGCGGCCTTGAAGACGGCGGCCGCGTCCACGCCACGCACGAAGCTGCGCACGTAGTCGTTGGCGGGGTTGCGCAGGATCTCGTCGGGCGTTCCGACCTGCACCACCTGGCCATCCTTCATGATGGCGATGCGGTCGCCGATGCGCATGGCCTCGTCCAGGTCGTGCGAGATGAAGACGATGGTGCGGCGCTGGATCTGCTGCAGCCGCAGCAACTCGCTCTGCATCTCGGTGCGGATGATCGGGTCCAGCGCGGAGAAGGCCTCGTCCATCAGCAGGATGGACGGGTCGGACGCGAGCGCCCGCGCCAGGCCCACGCGCTGCTGCATGCCACCCGAGAGCTCGTCGGGGTAGCTGGCGCCCCAGGCGCCCAGGCCCACCTGGTCCAGCGCCAGGGCGGCCTGCGTCTGGCGCTCGGCGCGGTCCACGCCGGCCAGCTCCAGGCCGAAGGCGGTGTTGTCCAGCACCGTCATGTGCGGCATCAGCGCGAACGACTGGAACACCATGCTGATGTCCTTGCGGCGCAGGGCGCGCAGCTGGCGGTCGCCCAGCTGGTTGATGTCCTGGCCGTCCACCACGATGCGGCCGGCCGTGGGCTCGATCAGGCGGTTGAGCATGCGCACCAGCGTGGACTTGCCCGAGCCGGACAGGCCCATGACGACAAAGATCTCGCCGGCTTCGATGGTGAAGTGCGCATCGAACACGCCGATGGACTGGCCGGTGCGCTCCAGGATCTGCTGCTTGCTGCAGCCTTGGCGCACCAGGTCGAGCGCGGCCTGCGGCTGGTCGCCGAAAACCTTGAACACATGGTCGATGATGATTTGCTTGGCCACGTCGCGGCTTGCCTTTCCTCGGTGTGGATGGAAGACGACCGGGCGCGCAGCAGCGCAGCCCGGGCTCGGAAGCCGGATGGATCAGACCCTGATGCGGCAGCTTTCCTGGCGTGCGGTAGCAGCCAGGCAAGACTGGAAAAGGGTGGACACGTGGAGGTGACCAGATCGGCCCGAATGGCACGCGAAGGTGGTGCGCAAGGGCCTGTGCACGCTGCGGGGCCGCAGCGCCAGAAGCATCAGGGTCGGAAGACCGGCCATGGTGCCGGGTGCTGTCCTTTCAAGAGAGGTGCAGCGGCCCGACTGATAAGGGATTTGTCCTGAAAAGGGGCAAATTACCTGCGTTGCAGGTTGTAAAACACCCAAAAAGTATAAGCATTGCGTGTTTTTGTGTCAAAAACACTTGAATTGGGCAATGTGCTAGACGCGGGCGCGGGGGCGCTTTGTTTTTGATAGCTGCCAGCGCTTGTGGGGAAAGCGCTGGAGGCCATTTTGATTGAAATTCTTGGCGCTACCGCGCCGCGCCCGTGGCCTCGTGCCGGCAGGTGAAGGTGCGGTCGGCGCGCGGAATGTCGTCGCTGCCGCACTGCCATTTGCCGATCTGCGTCTGCTGCTTGCGGGTACGCAGCACGGGGGTGTAGACCAGGTGCCTGCCGGCCAGCCCGGGCGCCTCGGGCACGTCGGCGATCGTCAGCCGCACCACGCCGTTGCCGGGGTGGATGGCGATGGCGCTGAAGCCCGGCGGCGGGGCGCCCAGGCCGATGGCCTGCGCATCGGCCGGGAAGGCGCCGGTGCGCTGGTAGTGGTTCTGCACCAGTTGCGTCACGGGCTGGGCCGCGCCGTGCAGCCTGCGCACGGCATCGCGCGCGGGGCTGGCCCGGTCGGAACCGTCCTGCAGCAGGGCCGATGCGACCAGCGCCAGCACGGCCAGGGCCGCCACGCCCGCGACCGACAGCACCAGCCCCTTGAAGAACGCGGTGGAGCGGGTGGGCTGGCGGATGGCGTCGAGCACGGCGGCGTCGCTGGCCTGCGTGGAGACCACGTAGGCGCCCGTGGCCCAGTTGTGCAGTGAGCGCTCGCCGAACACCAGGGACTGGAGCTTGTGGAAGAGCAGGGGCAGGCCCAGGTTGAACGCGAACTTCAGCACGTGCCGCAGCGAGGCGCGCACGATGCCGGGCCGCTCGCCGCTGGCGGTGACCACGCGCATCTTGAAGATCTGCTTGCCGGGTGACCCGCGGCCCCAGGCGTCCATGGCTGCGGGGACGAAGAGGCCCAGCATCGCCACGCCGATGGCGCTCAGCAGCGGCCAGGTGCCGCCGTACAGGGCCTGGTGCCCGGCGATCCATGCCGCGAAGAGCGCGGCGGCCGACACGCCCATGACCACGGTGTCCACCACCGTGGCGCCCAGACGGGCGAAGAAGCCGGCGAAGACCTCAGCGTTGGCGGATGGGGCCGGCGGCGCGGCAGCGGGCCGTGGCGCCGCCGGCGCTGCCGCGGCGGGCAGCAGCGCCGCCGCGCAGCTGAAGCAGTGGGTGTAGGACGCGGGGTTTTGCCAGTTGCACTGAGGGCACTGCATGGGAGGTTCAGTGCTTGTCCGACGAGCTGCTGAGCAGCTTGTCCGTGTAGGCAATGGCCATTGCCGACAGCAGGAATACCACGTGGATCGCGGTCTGCGCGATCAGCACCTTGTCGGTGTAGGCGCCGGCGTTGATGAAGGTCTTGAGCAGGTGGATGGAGCTGATGCCAATGATCGACAGCCCCAGCTTCACCTTGAGCACCGAGGCGTTGACGTGGCCCAGCCACTCGGGCTGGTCGGGGTGGCGGTCCAGGCCCAGGCGGCTCACGAAGGTCTCGTAGCCGCCCACGATCACCATGATGAGCAGGTTGGAGATCATCACCACGTCGATCAGCGCCAGCACCACCAGCATGATCACCGTCTCGTTGAGCGAGGTGATCTGCGCCTCGGGCTTGTAGCCGATGCTGTTCACCAGCGCCTGCAGCGCCGCCTGGTTGCCGAAGGCCGCCTCGATCAGGTGCCACAGCTCGACGAGGAAGTGCCACACGTACACGCCCTGGGCCGCGATCAGCCCCAGGTAGAGCGGCAGCTGCAGCCAGCGGCTGGCGAAGATGAGGGCGGGCAGGGGGCGCAGCGGCGAGTTGCCGGTGGGCTGAGGGTCGTGTTGGTTGGAAGCCATGGGGAGGAAGCGGGTTCGGAAAACGTAAAGAATTTTAGGGCCTGTAAGCTTGGCGCCAGTCAGTGGCTTGTAAGTGCCGACGCGGACATTACCGGCCAATTCCTATTCCACCAAAACCAGGAGACAACACCATGAGTGCGCCCACATCCGCGATCGAGTCCGTATTGGTCGAGAACCGCGTGTTCCCGCCCGCCGAGGCCACCGTCAAGGCCGCCCGCGTGTCGGGCATGGCAGGCTACGAGGCGCTGTGCGCCGAGGCCGGCAAGGACTTCGAAGGCTTCTGGGCGCGCCTGGCGCGCGAGAACCTGCAGTGGAGCAAGCCCTTCACGCAGACGCTGGATGAATCCAACGCACCCTTCTACAAGTGGTTCGCCGACGGCGAGCTGAACGCCAGCGCCAACAGCCTGGACCGCCACATCGGCACGCCCGTCGAGAACAAGACGGCCATCCGCTTCGAGGCCGACGACGGCGCTGTGACCGAGGTCACCTACAAGGAGCTGCTGGCCCGCGTGAGCCAGTTCGCCAACGCGCTCAAGGCGCGCGGCGTGCAAAAGGGCGACCGCGTGCTCATCTACATGCCCATGACGGTCGAGGGCGTGGTCGCCATGCAGGCCTGCGCGCGCATCGGCGCCACGCACAGCGTGGTGTTCGGCGGCTTCTCGGCCAAGGCGCTGCACGAGCGCACCATCGACGCGGGCGCCGTCGCCATCATCACGGCCAACTACCAGCTGCGCGGCGGCAAGGAACTGCCGCTCAAGACCATCGTCGACGAGGCCCTGGCCATGGGCGGCTGCGAGAGCGTGAAGACCGTGTTCGTCTATGAGCGCACGGCCAGCGCCTGGAACCGCGTGGAAGGCCGCGACATCACCTTCACCGAGGCGCTGGCGGGCCAGAGCACCGAATGCGCCCCCGTGCCCGTGGGGGCCGAGCACCCACTGTTCATCCTGTACACCAGCGGCTCCACCGGCAAGCCCAAGGGCGTGCAGCACTCCACGGGCGGCTACATGCTGTGGGCGCGCCAGACCATGCTGTGGACCTTCGACCTGCAGCCCGCCGACGTGTTCTGGTGCACGGCCGACATCGGCTGGATCACCGGCCACACCTACGTGGCCTACGGCCCGCTGGCCGCGGGCGCGACGCAGGTGGTGTTCGAGGGCGTGCCCACCTTCCCGCACGCGGGCCGCTTCTGGGAAATGATCGAGCGCCACAAGGTCAGCATCTTCTACACCGCGCCCACGGCCATCCGCTCGCTCATCAAGGCGGCCGACTCCGACGAGAAGGTGCATCCGAAGAACTGGAACCTCTCCAGCCTGCGCGTGCTGGGCAGCGTGGGCGAGCCCATCAACCCCGAGGCGTGGATGTGGTACTACAAGAACGTGGGCGGCGAGCGCTGCCCCATCGTGGACACCTTCTGGCAGACCGAGAACGGCGGCCACGTCATCACCCCGCTGCCGGGCGCCACGCCGCTGGTGCCGGGCTCGTGCACGCTGCCGCTGCCGGGCATCGCCGCCGCCATCGTCGATGAAACCGGCAAGGACCTGCCCAACGGCGCGGGCGGCATGCTGGTCATCAAGCGCCCCTGGCCGTCGATGATCCGCACCATCTGGGGCGACCCCGAGCGCTTCAAGAAGAGCTACTTTCCCGAGGAAATGGGCGGCACCATCTACCTCGCGGGCGACGGCGCGGTGCGCGACGCCAAGACGGGCTACTTCCGCATCACCGGCCGCATCGACGACGTGCTCAACGTGAGCGGCCACCGCATGGGCACCATGGAAATCGAATCGGCCCTGGTGGCCAAGACCGACCTCGTGGCCGAGGCCGCCGTGGTGGGCCGCCCCGACGACCTCACGGGCGAGGCCATCTGCGCCTTCGTGGTCCTGAAGCGCGCCCGCCCCACGGGCGAGGAAGCCAGGCAGATCGCCAACGAACTGCGCAACTGGGTGGCCAAGGAAATCGGCCCCATCGCCAAACCCAAGGACATCCGCTTCGGCGACAACCTGCCCAAGACGCGCAGCGGCAAGATCATGCGCCGCCTGCTGCGCAGCCTGGCCAAGGGCGAGGCGATCACGCAGGACACGTCCACGCTGGAGAATCCGGCAATTCTGGATCAATTGGCCCAGACCAATTGATCCAGAAGGCGCTGCAAGGCGCCTGTGCGCAGCGCTTGCCGGACTCGGGGACACTCATATCGCCGCAGGCGATGTGATGTGGCCACAGAATCCGGCAATTCTGGATCAATTGGCCCAGACCAATTGATTCGGTGCGCTTCCTGTAGGACGCCATCGGAAATCATCTTCGGGGGCCCGGAAAATCGTGCCGCATGGGTTACAACGGCGGCATCGCGCCGCCGGCGACCGGCCGGGCGCTGCCAACCCGGAGGTTTCCCATGCGCTTGCGATCCCTTGTTCTTCTGCTGGTCGTGCTGGCCATCGCCGCACTGGCCTTCCTTAACTGGCCCCTGCTGGCCGAGCCATCGCTCGTGTCGCTGGGCGTCGCCTCGGTGCAGGCGCCGCTCGGGCTGATCATGCTGGCACTCACCGCGCTGATGGGAATCATCGGTGTGGCATACGTGCTGTCGCTGCAGGGCTCGGTGCTCATGGAAACCCGCCGCCATACCAAGGAGATGCAGGCCCAGCGCGAACTGGCCGACAAGGCCGAGGCCTCGCGCTTCACCGAGCTGCGCGCGTTCCTGGATGCGCAGCACCAGCAGGCCCACCAGACCTTGCTGGCGCGGATGGACCAGCTCGAAGCGCGCATGGCGGCCCGCGCGCAGGAGTCCGACAACACCACGGCCGCCTACGTCGGGCAACTGGAGCAGCAACTGCGCGCGCGGGGCGACGGGGTCACTCCCATCGTCTGAAAAAAGAAAAGCCGCGCAGGTGCGCGGCTTTCGTTCATCGGCAGCAGGGGCTGCGCGGAATCACTTGAGGGTCAGCACCCAGGCGGCCAGCTTCTTGGCGTCGGCGTCGTTGACCTGGGCATTGGCCGGCATGGGCACCGGGCCCCACACGCCCGAGCCGCCCTTGATGATCTTGGCGGCCAGCTTATCCACGGCGTCCTTCTGGCCGGCGTACTTGGCGGCCACGTCCTTGTAGGAAGGGCCCACCAGCTTCTTGTCCACCGCATGGCAGGCCATGCAGTTCTTGGACGTCGCCAGGGCCAGGTCGGCCATCGCGGGGGCCGCAACCGACAGTGTCACGGCCAATGCAATCAGGGTACGCTTCATGGTGGGTTTTCCTGTGGTTGGGTTACAGTTCTTTTAATGGGATTGTAGTGACTGGGGTTGACACCCTCCGGTCCGCATTCCCCGCGTGTTCGATGGCGTTTTCTGGAGACTGCGATGTACCTGCTGGGCCTTTCACTCATTCTGCTGGCGCTGAAGTATTTTGAGATCGGCCCCGTGGCCGCATGGTCGTGGTGGTGGGTGCTGTCCCCCTTTGCGGCCACGGCGCTATGGTGGGCCTGGGCTGATTCCACCGGGTATACCAAGCGTAAAGCTGTGGAAAAGATGGAGCAGCGCAAGCAGGACCGGATCAACAAGCACAAGGAAGCGCTAGGCATGCGGCCGCGCAAGCCGCGCTGAGCCTTTCTTTCGGCGTTCTTCCAAACAAAAAGCCCACGGCGCCATGCCGTGGGCTTTTTTGTGGACGGTGACCCGTCCTGCCCAGAGTTGACACCTTTTGTCTCAAGAAAGGGCAGGTGTCATGGAATCAAGGATCAAGCGCACACAGCGCGACTACACGCTGGCTTTTAAACTGGCAGTGATCGAGCATGTA
>Ga0222424_100443_pt1 | contig 23390 bp, 25 predicted proteins | sample 2B2ome_FD_182468 | JGI IMG/M metagenome (GOLD analysis project Ga0222424, IMG submission 182468) | Enriched microbial communities from leaf-cutter ant dump, University of Wisconsin, Madison, United States - 2B200A (version 2) | ecosystem: Environmental > Terrestrial > Nest > Insects nest > Nest... | reverse complement strand
GGACAGCGGCTGGGCCAAGCTCAAGATCGAGGCCGCCGCCGCCGAGAAGCAGGCGCGTATCGATTCGGGCAAGGAGGTCATCGTCGGCGTGAACAAGTACAAGCTGGCCAAGGAAGACCCCGTTGACATCCTCGAGGTGGACAACCTCAAGGTGCGCGACAGCCAAATCGCCCGCCTGAACAATATCAAGGCAAAACGCGATCAAACCCAGGTGGAGCAAGCGCTGGCTGCTCTCACTTCCGCAGCAGAATCCGGCCAGGGCAACCTGCTGGACCTGGCGATCCAGGCCATCCGCCTGCGCGCCACGGTGGGTGAGGTGTCCGATGCGCTAGAGAAGACTTTCGGGCGCCACCGCGCCGATACGCAAAAGGTGACCGGCGTGTACGCTGCCGCATACGACTCCGCCGAAGGCTGGGAAAAACTGAAGAGCGAAATCAGCGCCTTCGCCGACGCGCAAGGCCGCCGCCCGCGCGTGATGATCGCCAAGCTCGGCCAGGACGGCCACGACCGGGGCGCCAAGGTGGTGGCCACGGCCTTCGCCGACCTGGGCTTCGACGTGGACATGGGCCCGCTGTTCCAGACCCCCGAGGAATGCGCGCGCCAGGCCATCGAGAACGACGTGCACGCCGTGGGCGTCTCCACCCTGGCGGCGGGCCACAAGACGCTGGTGCCGGCCATCATCGCCGAGCTGCGGCGCCAGGGCGCCGACGACATCATCGTCTTCGTCGGTGGGGTGATTCCCCAGCAGGACTACGAGTACCTGTACAACGCGGGCGTGAAGGGCGTGTACGGCCCCGGCACGCCGATCCCGGCCAGCGCCAAGGACGTGCTGGAGCAGATCCGCAAGGCCGTTGCCGCCTGAACGCACAGGCCCCCTGGGGGTGAGGCGCTTTCTCATCGCCGTCGCAGCCGAACTGGGGTTCCTGGCCGCGCAAGGGCTCGCGCTGCTGTGGCTTGTCCTGGGTATACCGTGGCTGTACAGCCATTACGGCGCCCAGAGCGACTGGCTGGTTTTCTTTCTGGCGCTGTGGGTGTTCACGGTGCCTTTGCTGGTAGTGGTGTGGTTGGCGCTAAGGCGTTTTCGGAAACGGGATTGAAAGTTGCACAAACCATGAGCGTAGAAGAGCGCGTTGGCGCGATTGTTCAGCGCACGCAGCCTGCCGTGCAGCGCCGCGCCATGGCCAAGGCCATCACGCTGCTGGAATCGACGCGCCCCGACCACCGCGCGCAGGCCGATGAGATGCTCACCGCGCTGCTGCCGCACACCGGGCGCGCATTCCGCCTGGGCATCAGCGGCGTGCCGGGCGTGGGCAAATCCACCTTCATCGAGGCGCTGGGCCTGCGCCTGATTGCCCAGGGCCTGCGCGTGGCGGTGCTGGCCATCGACCCATCGTCCACCGTGTCGGGCGGCTCCATCCTGGGCGACAAGACGCGCATGGAGCAGCTCTCCATGCAGGAAAGCGCTTACATCCGCCCCAGCCCGAGCAGCGGCACCCTGGGCGGCGTGGCCGAGAAGACGCGCGAGAGCCTGCTGGTGTGCGAGGCGGCGGGCTACGACGTGGTCATCGTCGAGACCGTGGGCGTGGGCCAGAGCGAGACGGCGGTGCAGGGCATGACAGACATGTTCTGCGTGCTGCAGCTGCCCAACGCCGGCGACGACCTGCAGGCCATCAAGAAGGGCGTGATGGAGCTGGCCGACCTGGTGGTCATCAACAAGGCCGACATCGATCCGCACGCCGCCACGCGCGCACAGGCGCAGATCACCTCCAGCCTGCGCCTGCTGTCGATGCACGGCAACCCCGAGCACGCGCACCACGACGCCGCGCTGTGGCAGCCCCGCGTCATCACCCTGAGCGCGCTCAAGAGCGAGGGCGTGGATGGCTTCTGGGCAGGGGTGAGCGAATTCCGCCAATTGCAAACGGCCAACGGCCGCCTGGCCGCGCGGCGCGAACGCCAGGCGCTGGCCTGGATGTGGGAGCGCATCGACTACGGCCTCAAGCAGGCCTTCCGCCAGCACCCCGGGGTGCGGGCGCTGCTGCCGCAGATGCAGGCCGACGTGGCCTCGGGCCGCATCGCGGCCAGCACTGCGGCAAGAAATCTGCTCGCAGCCCAGGCGGGGTAAGCGCTGGCAGCTCTCGAATACATAGCACAACGGATTCATACGAAGGACGAACCATGCAAACCATCCTCGATCAACTGGAGAAAAAGCGCGAGCTTGCGCGCCTGGGCGGCGGCCAGAAGCGCATCGACGCGCAGCACAAGAAGGGCAAGCTGACGGCGCGCGAGCGCATCGAGCTACTGCTCGATGACGGCACGTTCGAGGAATGGGACATGTTCGTCGAGCACCGCTGCACCGACTTCGGCATGGCGGACAACAAGATCCCCGGCGACGGCGTGGTCACCGGCTACGGCATGATCAACGGCCGCCTGGTGTTCGTGTTCAGCCAGGACTTCACCGTGTTCGGCGGCGCGCTGTCCGAGGCGCATGCCGAGAAGATCTGCAAGATCATGGACCAGGCCATGAAGGTCGGCGCGCCGGTGATCGGCCTGAACGACTCGGGCGGCGCGCGCATCCAGGAAGGCGTGGCCTCGCTCGGCGGCTACGCCGACGTGTTCCAGAAGAACGTGATGGCCAGCGGCGTGGTGCCGCAGATCAGCATGATCATGGGCCCTTGCGCCGGTGGCGCCGTGTACTCGCCCGCCATGACGGACTTCATCTTCATGGTCAAGGACAGTTCGTACATGTTCGTGACCGGCCCTGAAGTGGTCAAGACCGTGACGCACGAGGAAGTCACGGCCGAGGAACTGGGCGGCGCCATCACCCATTCCACCAAGAGCGGCGTGGCCGACTTGGCGTTCGAGAACGACGTGGAGGCGCTGATGATGCTGCGCCGCCTGTACAACTACCTGCCGCTGAACAACCGCGAAAAGCCGCCGGTGCGCAAGAGCCACGACCCGGCCGACCGCATGGACCTGAGCCTGGACACCCTGGTGCCAGCGAACCCGAACCAGCCCTACGACATGAAGGAGCTGATCGTCAAGACGGTGGACGACGGCGACTTCTTCGAGCTGCAGCCCGAGTACGCCAAGAACATCATCATCGGCTTCGCCCGCATGGAAGGGCAGACCGTCGGCATCGTGGCCAACCAGCCGCTGGTGCTAGCCGGCTGCCTGGATATCAAGTCGAGCATCAAGGCCGCGCGCTTCGTGCGCTTCTGCGATGCGTTCAATATCCCCGTGGTCACCTTTGTGGATGTGCCCGGCTTCATGCCCGGCACCAGTCAGGAATACGGCGGCATCATCAAGCACGGCGCCAAGCTGCTGTACGCCTACGCCGAGTGCACCGTGCCCAAGATCACCGTCATCACGCGCAAGGCCTACGGCGGCGCGTACGACGTGATGGCCTCCAAGCACCTGCGCGGCGACGTGAACCTGGCCTGGCCCAACGCCGAGATCGCCGTGATGGGCGCCAAGGGCGCGGTGGAAATCATCTTCCGCGAGGACAAGAACGACCCCGTGAAGCTCGCCGCGCGCGAAGCCGAATACAAGGAGCGTTTCGCCAACCCGTTCGTGGCGGGCGCGCGCGGCTTCATCGACGACGTGATCCTGCCGCACGAGACGCGCAAGCGCATCTGCCGCTCGCTGGTCATGCTGCGCGAGAAGAAGCTTGAGAACCCGTGGCGCAAGCACGGGAACATTCCGCTGTAAGTCTCTGGGCAACGACTCTTGGAACATGGCCCAAGCTCGCGCATTCTTCACCTCCCGCGTGGATTCATGGCTCCTTGCCATCGGTCCCTTGGCGGGGCTGGTGGCAACGGCCTGCGTTGCCACTGCAGTGGTGCCGCTTGCGCTGAATTCTGGAGCCATGCCAGACAAGACGACGCTTGCCCTGCTGGCGATGGTCGTCGCGCTCACGCTGGCGCTGCCCCTGTGGCTGCTCCTGGACACCAACTACACCGTGACCGCAGACACCTTGCAGATTCGCAGCGGCCCCTTTCGCTGGCGCATTGCGTTGAGCGATGTGCGCGAGGTGTCGCCGTCGCGCAGTTGGGTGTCTTCCCCCGCGCTGTCGCTGGACCGTGTGCGCATCCGCTATGGCGCGGGGCGCAGCATCCTGGTGTCGCCGCGCGAAAAGCAGCGCTTCATCGACAGCCTTCGCCAGCACTGTCCTGCCGTTTTAGTTACCGGTTTTTGAATTCCCTTTTGAGGAACTCGTCATGTTCACCAAAATCCTGATCGCCAACCGTGGCGAAATCGCCTGCCGCGTCATCGCCACCGCCCGCAAGATGGGCATCGCCACCGTGGCTGTGTATTCCGAAGCCGACAAGGAAGCCCGCCACGTCAAGCTGGCCGACGAGGCCGTGCACATCGGCGCCGCACCATCGCGCGAGTCGTATCTGCTGGCCGACCGCATCATTGCCGCAGCCAAGCAGACCGGCGCGCAGGCCATCCACCCTGGCTACGGCTTCCTGAGCGAGAACGAGGCCTTTGCCCAGCGCTGCGAGGACGAAGGCATTGCCTTCATCGGCCCCAAGGCGCATTCGATCGCGGCCATGGGCGACAAGATTGCCTCGAAGAAGCTGGCCAACGAGGCCAAGGTCAACACCATCCCGGGCTACAACGACGCGATTGCAGGCCCCGAGCAGGCCGTGGAGATTGCCAAGGGCATTGGCTACCCCGTGATGATCAAGGCATCGGCGGGTGGCGGCGGCAAGGGCCTGCGCGTGGCGTTCAACGACAAGGAAGCCTTCGAGGGCTTTGCATCGTGCCAGAACGAGGCGCGCAACAGTTTCGGCGACGACCGCATCTTCATCGAGAAGTTCGTGCAGGAGCCTCGCCACATCGAGATCCAGATCCTGGGCGACAGCCATGGCAACGTGGTGTACCTGAACGAGCGCGAGTGCTCCATCCAGCGCCGCCACCAGAAGGTGATCGAGGAAGCGCCTTCGCCCTTCATCAGCGATGCCACCCGCAAGGCCATGGGCGAGCAGGCCGTGCAACTCGCCAAGGCCGTGAAGTACCAGTCGGCCGGCACGGTGGAGTTCGTGGTCGGCAAGGACCAGGACTTCTACTTCCTCGAGATGAACACCCGCCTGCAGGTGGAGCACCCGGTGACCGAGTGCATCACCGGCCTGGATCTGGTGGAGCAGATGATCCGCGTGGCCGCCGGCGAAAAGCTGGCCATCACCCAGGCCGACGTGAAGCGCGACGGCTGGGCCATCGAGTGCCGCATCAACGCCGAGGACCCGTTCCGCAACTTCCTGCCTTCCACCGGCCGCCTGGTGCGCTTCCAGCCGCCGGAGGAGAGCATGTTCCAGTCCGACACCGGCAAGAAGTACGGCGTGCGCGTGGACACCGGCGTGTACGAGGGTGGCGAAATCCCGATGTACTACGACTCGATGATCGCCAAGCTCATCGTGCACGGCACCGACCGCAACGACGCCATCGCCAAGATGCGCGCGGCGCTCAACGGCTTCGTGATCCGTGGCATCAACAGCAACATCCCGTTCCAGGCCGCGCTGCTGGCACACCCCAGGTTCGTGTCGGGCCAGTTCAACACGGGCTTCATCGCCGAGCACTACAGCAAGGGCTTTGCCGCCGAGGACGTGCCGCACGACGACCCGCTGTTCCTGGTGGCCCTGGCCGCCTACATGAACCGCCGCTACCGCGCGCGCGCCTCGGCCATCAGCGGCCAGCTCGAAGGCCATGAGGTGAAGGTGGGCGAGGCGTTCGTCGTCATCACCCTGGGCGCCGAGGGCCAGAACCAGCACCACACCGTGACGGTGACCGACTTTGAAGACAAATCGGGCTCCAGCGCAGTGGCGGTGGGCGGCAAGAGCTATCAAATCAGCAGCACCGCCACGCTGGGCCAGATCCGCGTGCAAGGCCAGTGCAACGGCATGGGCTTCACCGCCCAGGTGGAGCGCGGCGCGGGCAAGAACCCGCTGGCCTTGCGCATCCAGCACAACGGCACGCAGATCGAGGCCATGGTGCTCTCGCCCCTGGGCGCGCGCCTGCACGCGCTCATGCCCTACAAGGCGCCGCCGGACCTGTCCAAGTTCCTGCTCTCGCCCATGCCCGGCCTGCTGGTCGATGTGGCGGTGCAGCCGGGCCAGAAGGTGCAGGCCGGCGAAAAGCTGGCCGTGATCGAAGCCATGAAGATGGAAAACATCCTCTTCGCCGCGCAGGATGGCGTGGTGGGCAAGATCGTGGCGGGCAAGGGCGAATCGCTGGCGGTGGACCAGGTGATCCTGGAATTTGCATGAAATAGGCCGCTGGCGCTTGTGCAGCAAGCGCTGGCAGCTATGAAACAAAGAGCAATCGCCGGACCGACGCCTGCCCATGGAAGCCGCTCTCAAGGAAAGCTTTCTGCGCGAGCAACTGTTCGGCCTCAGCTTCCAGGGCATGGCGCAGCGCGGGCACCTGTACCGCGCCGAGGCCGATGCGGCCCGGAAAGAAGCATGGCGCCGCCGCATTTTCGAGCGCTTACGTGCCATCGACACGGCCGTCGTTGCGTCCATGGCCGATGCGCACTACATCGCATGGCTATGCGGCCTGCACGATGAGGTGGGCGGCTGGCAGGAAACCGCCGCCGTGATGAAGAATGGCCGCTGGCGCGTCGGCTCGGCGCAGAAGCTCGTCAATCTGTGGCTCAAGTACCTTTGGTGCCACGGCACCCAGGCGCCGCCGCCCCCGCATTTTCCGGTGGATGGCGTCATCCTGAACCACATTCCCAGCATGCGCCACATCCGCTGGACGGAACTGGACGACTGGAACGGGTACCGCGGCATCATCGCCGAGGCGAGGGCGCTCGCCGGCGCGGAACCCTTGGCCCTTTGGGAGCTGCGGCGCTGGCAGTCGCCCTCCCGCTCACTGAAAGCATGAAATGAACGACAGCAAGCAACGCCCCTTCAAAGTGCTGGGCATCCAGCAAGTCGCCATCGGCGGCACCGACAAGCAGCGCATGAAAACCCTGTGGGTGGACATGCTCGGCCTGGCCCAGACCGGCACCTTCCAGAGCGAGCGCGAGAACGTGGACGAAGATATCCTCGCCATGGGGCAGGGCGCCTTCAAGGTGGAGGTGGACATCATGCAGCCGCTGGACATCGAGAAGAAACCCGCCGTGCACACCACGCCGCTGAACCACATCGGCCTGTGGATCAACGACCTGCCCAAGGCGGTGGAATGGCTCACGGCGCAGGGCGTGCGCTTTGCCCCCGGCGGCATCCGCAAGGGCGCGGCGGGCTACGACATCACCTTCCTGCACCCCAAGAGCAACGACGAATTCCCCATTGCGGGCGAGGGCGTGCTGATCGAGCTGGTGCAAGCACCGCCCGAGGTCATCGCCGCGCTGGGCTGAACCGCCCGCGCCTGCTTGACGACAACGAGTTCTGGGCCAAAGGCGGCCTGGGCGGAAAAGGGGGCATGAGCCCCCTTTTTTGTTGCCTTCTCGTACCGGGCGCCGGCGGACGCTGGATTCTGCATCTATGGCCGATCTTCATGGATTTTGAATGAGAGATGGGCGATGAACGAGCGCGAAAGAGTGCAATTGCAAACGCGGGTGGCACGCTGCACAAGAGTGTCGGTAACTTTCCTTCAAATGCATTCAAAATATTTCATCTTCGCGTAACGCAAATCGAAAAATAGCCCAAGTTAGCGCAACATGTGCAATGGCGTTTTTTGTGACTCCGTGGTGTGCATTTGCGGCTTCTTTAGACCCAGAATCCGCTGCATTGCCACCAGTCACCCAAGGACCCACGCCCATGTCTTCTCTCGCTCCCGTCGCCACCGGCACCACGCCAGACGTCCAGCCCGTGCACCTGCACCGCCGCGCCAGCGCCCCCGCAGACTTGGCCGCGGGCCCGTGGCAGGTGGAGGCCATTCAGGCGCTGCTCGACAAGCCGCTCATGGACCTGCTCTTCGAGGCCCAGACCGTGCACCGCCAGCACTGGCCCGCGGGTGACATCGAGCTGGCCACGCTGCTGTCGGTGAAAACCGGCGGCTGCCCCGAAAACTGCGGCTACTGCCCGCAGTCCGCCGAGTTCGACACCGGCGTGAAGGCCGAAAAACTCATGGACGTGCAGGAGGTCACGGTCGCCGCCCAGGCCGCCAAGGAGGCGGGCGCCACGCGCTTTTGCATGGGCGCGGCCTGGCGCGCGCCCAAGGACCGCGACATCGAGAGGATGAGCGAACTCATCGGCGCCGTGAAGGGCCTGGGCCTGCAGACCTGCGCCACCCTGGGCATGCTGCAGCCGCACCAGGCACTGGCCCTCAAGCAGGCCGGCCTGGATTACTACAACCACAACCTGGACACCGCCCCCGAGTACTACACCGACGTGGTCAGCACGCGCCAGTACCAGGACCGGCTCGACACGCTGGCCAGCGTGCGCGCGGCGGGCATCAGCGTGTGCTGCGGCGGCATCGTGGGCATGGGCGAGGCGCCGGTGCACCGTGCGGGCCTGATCGCGCAGCTCGCCAACCTGAATCCGTACCCCGAGTCCGTGCCCATCAACAGCCTGGTGCGCGTGCCGGGCACCCCGCTGGCCGACAGCGCGCCCATCGACCCCTTCGACTTCGTGCGCGTGATCGCCGTGGCCCGCATCACCATGCCCCGCGCGCGCGTGCGCCTGTCAGCCGGACGCCAGCAACTGGGTGAGGCCGTGCAGGCGCTGTGCTTCCTGGCGGGGGCCAATTCCATCTTCTACGGTGACAAGCTGCTGGTGACGGGCAACCCCGACGTGACGGCCGACGAACACCTGCTCGCCAAGCTGGGCCTGCGCGGCCACCGCACCACGGCAACCGCTGCGCATGGCCATGGGCGGGAAGAGGGGGCTGGTTGCTCATGTAATGAGAGCTGCTAGCGCTTGATGACAAAGGGCTGGAGGCCTTTTTGTGCATGAAGGGCGCTGGTGCGCGCAATAAAAGGCGCTCCGCCTAGCGGTATTTCAGCGTGAGACGCAGCATGTCGAACAGTTGTATCCCGTTCTCGAAGATGGGCGCAGGGTAGTTTCTGACGAAGAAATCGCTGTCAATGCGTGCTGCCCGAAAACCATGCCGCTGGTAGAAAGCGAGCTGATAGCCGAATGTGCCGGTGCCCACTTCCATTTGGCGCGCGCCAGATTTTCGGAAGAAATCAATGACCCATCGCAGCAACGCCGAGCCATGGCCGGATTTTTGATGGGCTGGCTGTATGGCGATGCCCATTATTTCATATGCTCCCGCGCCAAGCGGCTGAACCACACATACGCCCACCGTAATGCCATGGCGCGAGGCAATAAAGCACTGCGATCTGGAAAGATAGGAGCGGACCTTGTCTTCCGAGGGGTCGGCAAGCAGCAGCAGTTCCATGGGGGCCTCTGCCGCAGAAACTTCCTGGATCAGTAGCGGCATGTTGGCACTGTCCCCCAAAGCCCCGGGCTCATTCAAACACCGGGCGGAAGAAGCTTCGCTCATAGCTGATGATGCAGCGGGTTTCCTCCGCATACTGGAAGGCGGCTTGGCATTCGGCGTCCTGGAATGACTGAGTGCGATACTCCTCATAGAGCGCCATGCTGGGGAAGGTGAACATGGCAAGTGCAACGTTGTTTGCGCCTTCGGATGGCAGGAAGTAACCATGGTGTTTGCCGCCGAATTTCTCGACCAGCGGGATCCATATCTTTCCATAATGCTCGAATTCCTTGAGCTTGAATGGATCGATGATGTATCTCAGATAGCAGGTTATCACGGCGCTTCTTTCAAGAGGGCATATGGGTCATGGACGGCCGGTGCCAGAAGAATACCGGCCGGATAAAACAATGTAGCACGATGCCTTGCCGCCCAAAAAGCACCAGCGAAACACCTCTCCCCACGCAAGCCTTATCCGCAAAAAAAAGCGGCATCCACGCCGTTATGGCATGAGATGCCGCCATGAAAAGCAGTGGCGAAAAACGGGCAGCCGCATCGCGGCCGCTGCGTCAGTTCTTCTTCATCGGGCAGGTGCTGATGCCCAGCAGCGGATACGCCGGGCAGAAGCGGAAAATGCCGGTCAGCAGCGGCACCACGCCGATGTACCCCCACCAGCCCACGGTGCCGGTGGCGGCCAGGGCGATCAGCACCAGGCCGACGACGATGCGCAGGATGCGGTCGATGCCGCCAACGTTGAATTTCATGGTGTGTTCCTCCTTGGGGTTAAGAAAGTGAATCAGCCGAATGTGGGCGTGCTCGGCGCGGCCACGGGCTTGCCCGCGGCGGCCCAGGCGTCGAAGCCGCCGGCGATGGAGCGCACGTTCAGGTAGCCCATGTCGTGCAGCGCGCAGGCAGCCAGGGTGGCGCGGCCGCTGGTCTTGCAGTACAGCACGATGGCCAGGTCGCGCGGCGCCATGGCGGGTTGGCCGCTCATCTGGAATTCGAGCAGGCCGCGCGGCATGTTCACGGCGCCGGGCAGGTGGCCCTGGCGGTATTCGTCGGGCTCGCGCACGTCGATGAGCACGTCGGCCTGAGCGATGGCGGCTTCGGCGGCGGCCACGGGCACTTCCTGGATGCGCGCCTTGGCGGCAGCCACGAGATCGAGAGCGGTTTTCATGGGTGGTTTTCCTCGCGGGTGGATCAGCAGCCGGGCTGTACGCCCAGCTTGCGCAGGATGCTTTCCAGCAGGCACCACTTGGTAAAGCCGCTTTGCAGCAGGTTGGCCCCCACGAAGGCGGTGAAGGCGAGCCACCATTGGCTCATGTAGAGCGGGCTGCCGGGCAGGCCCAGGGCCAGCGTGAGCAAGATGAAGATGCCGGCGATGATGCGCACGATTTGCCAGGAGGTCATGGCGTGGTTCCTTTCATGAAAACAAGTGAGGGGCCTGGCCCAGCCAGCGCACCACGTGCGCCGGGCCCTGGTGGCCGGGGCCTTCGTCCAGGGTGAGGGAGCCTTCCCAGCCCAGCGTTTCGTGCAGCAGCCCGGCAAAGTCGCCGCGCAGTTGCTCCAGGGTGTAGAGCATGTCGGGGTCCTTGGGGCCGCCGCTGGCGTGGTGCAGTTGCAGGGGGTGGAAGGCTTCCAGCAGCAGCCAGCCGCCAGGGCGCAGGGCTTGCTGCAGGCGCTGGTGGATGGCGGCGCGCTGGGCCGAGGGAAAGTGCACGTAGGTCAGCACCACGGCGTCGTAGCCGCCACGGGCAGGCGTCCACTCGGTCAGGTCGGCCTGCTCGGTGGACAGGGGCACGCCCTGCTGCAGGGCCAGGGCGCGGGCCTTGGCCAGGCCCACGGCCGAGCCATCGACCGACAGCACGGTGTGCCCCTGCGCGGCCAGCCAGACGCCGTTGCGGCCCTCGCCGTCGCCGGGCACCAGCGCCTGGCAGTGCGCGGGCAGGCGGTGGGCCTGCTCGCGCAGGAAGGCGTTGGGCTGCGTGCCGTACTTGTAGCCCGCGATGCCGAAGGCCTGGTCCCAGAATGTCATGAAAAATGCCAAAAATGGAGGTGGATAAAGCGCTGGCAGCTATGGATTCAGTAGCTCCCAGCGCGCAGGGTCATTTCTCCAGCCGCACGATGCCCAGGGCCTTGAGCACGTGTTTTTCGTAAACGGGTTCGGCGGTGCCGTTCTTCATCTTGTACATGAAGTACTTTTCGAATGCCACCTTGGCCAGGTGCACCCATTTGCCCTTCTTGAACCAGTTGACGTTGCGCGGCGGAATCTGCGGCAACGCCACGAAGGCGGCGCCGGTGTCGCCCATGTCGGCCAGGCAGATGGCGTTCCAGGTGGCCTTGGCGGTGGCGTCCTCGGGCTTGCCCGCCAGTTCGGCGGCGATGTTGTGCACGATGGCCGAGACCATGGTCTCGATCATGTAGCCGGTCTTGGGCGCGCCCGTGGGCACGGGCGTGACTTCGACGGGCGGTATGGCCACGCACACGCCCGCCGAGAAGATGTTGCGGTACTTCTTGCTGCGCTGGTTTTCGTCGATGAGCACGAAGCCGCGCGGGTTGCACAGGCCCTCGACGGCGGCCACGGCGTCCACGCCCTTGAAGGCGGGCAGCATCATGCTGTACTTGAAGGGCAACTCGTGCTCCTTCTTCGGCTGGCCGTTTTCGTCCATCTCGGTGACGAACATCTTCCCGGCCTCGACCTTTGTGACCCTGGCGTTGGTGATCCACTTGATGTCGAAGCTGCGCAGCTCGCTCTCCAGCAGCGTCTTGGAGTCGCCTACGCCGCCCAGGCCCATGTGGCCGATGTAGGGTTCGCTGGTGACGAAGGTCAGCGGCACCTTGTGGCGCAGCTTGCGGCGCTGCAGGTCCTTGTTGAAGATGAAGGCGAACTCGTACGCCGGGCCGAAGCACGACGCGCCCGGCATGGCGCCGATGATGGCAGGGCCGGGGTCCTGCACGAAGGCCTGGTAGTCGGCCCAGGCCTTCTCGGCGTGGTCCACGCTGCAGATGGACTGGGTGTGGCCCTGCACCGGGCCCGCGCCGGGCACTTCGTCGAACGCGAGCTTGGGGCCGGTGGTGATAACCAGGTAGTCGTAGGCCAGGCGCTGGCCGTCGGCCAGCTCCAGGGCGTTGCCCTCGGCGTCGATGCGGTCCACGCGCTGGGCGATGAAGTCGATGCCCTTCCTGGCCAGGCTCGGTGCGATGGGCAGCGTGGTGTCCTTGCGCTCGCGCCAGCCCACGGCCACCCAGGGGTTGGAAGGCACGAACTGGAAGTAGTCCACCGCGTTGACGACGGTGATGCGGTGCTCTTTGCCAATGGCGGCGCGCAGGTCATAGGCGGCGGGCATGCCGCCCGTGCCAGCGCCGAGGATCACGATATGGGCCATGGTTGTCTCCTTGGAATTGCCTCTGTTGGGATCTTTTTTGGGGGAATGCTTTTCAGGGGGCCGCGCCCAGCACCTGGTTGGCGGCGCGCAGCCGCGCCTCGTCAAGCTGCCCGGCCAGCAGGGCCAGGCGCAGGTGGTCGATGAGCAGCGCGCTGCGCGCCTGGGCCAGCGCCAGGGCGGTGGCGGCGTCGTCGTTCTGGGCGTTCAGCAGGTCGAGCAGGGTGCGGTCGCCCACCTCGTGGCCGGTTTGCGTGGCGTCCAGCCGGGCGCGGCTGGCCACCTGGGCCTGCTCCAGCGCATGCACGCGCTGCGCGCCCATGCGCAGGCCCAGCCAGGCGGCCTGGACTTGCTGCGCCACCTGCTCGCGGGTGTTCAGGGCCTCGGCCTCGGCCTTGTCCTGCAGGCGCAGGCTTTCTTCTTCCTTGGCGCTGCGCCAGCCGCCGGTGTACAGCGGCACGGTGAGCTGCACGCCCACCATGGCGTTCAGGCTCTTGTTCTGCGCCGGGCCGTAGACGCCGCTGCCGTGCAGGCGCTCCTGCCCGGCCTGGGCAACGAGGTCTACGCTGGGCGCGGCTTCCAAGCGGTGCTTGGTGGCCTCGGCGCGGGCGGTTTCGGCGGCCAGCGTCTGCAGGCGGATGCCGGGGTTGCCGTCCTCGGCCTGCTGCTGCCAGGCCTCCAGCGCCAGGGCGGTGGCGAGCTGCTCGGCCGCCGGGGCGGCGGGCAGGCGGGCTTGCAGCGCGGCAACGGGCAGGCCGGTGGCGTCGGCCAGCAGGCGGCGCTTGACGTCCAGGTCCACCTGCGCCGCCACCTGGCTGGCGCGCAGCGCGGCCAGGCGCGCGTTGGCCTCGTGCGTGTCGGTGATGGGGGCGCTGCCGACGCGGTAGCGCTCCTGCGCTTCCTCGGCCGCCTTCTGCACGGCCGCGTGCTGCTGGCCGGTGACGCGCAGCGCCTCTTGCGCCACGGCCACGTCCAGGTAACGCTGGGCAGTGCGCAGCATGGCCTGCTGCTGCTGCGCCTGCCACTGCAGGTCGGCCATGTCGGCCTGCAGGCGCAGTTGCTGCTGCTGCGCGCGGCGTTGCGGGTTGTACAGCGGCTGGCTGGCCTGCAACTGCCAGCGCGTGGCCGTGCCGCCGGTGACGGAAGTGGCGACGTTGGCACCATTCGCGGGCCCCATGCCCGGGGCGGAGAACTGCGCGCCGCGCATTTCGGTCTCGCTGTTCGCCACGCCGGCCGCGGCCGTCAGCCCCACGCCGGGGCGCCACAGCGCAGCCGCTTGGTCGCGCTGCGGCTGGGCGGCGGCATGCGCGGCCCGCGCCACGGCCAGCTCGCGGTCGTGCTGCTGGGCGGCCTGCCAAGCCTGCAGCAGGTCGGTGGCGCCGGCCAGGCCGGGCAGGGCAGCCAGGGCCAGAACCAGGGGACGGAGATATGTGCACATGTCAGTGATCCATGGCGCTGCGCGCCCCCCACGCCCCATGAAACCGGCGCGGCCCAGGCCAGGCAGCCGCGGAGCTGGCTTTGCCAGGCCGCTGGCTGCGTCCCCCTCCCACGCGCAGCGTGAGAGAGGGGGAAGGCGCGAAGCGACTCAGGGGGTGTTTCATGTCAAGCAGTGGTTTTCTGGGCAGCCTGGGTGAATTCGTCGAAGGCGGCGCTGGTGCGCGCGGCGTACATCAGCGACGGGCCGCCGCCCATGTACACGGCCATGGCCAGCGTCTCGGCCAGTTCCGCGCGGGTGCAGCCGAGCTTGACCAGCGCCTGGGTGTGGTAGCCCACACACGGGTCGCAGCGCGCGGCAACGGACAGGGCGGTGGCGATCAGCTCCTTGGTCTTGGCGTCCAGCGCGCCCGGCTTGGTCGCGCCCTGGGCCATGGCGGTGAAGCCGCGCAGGGCGTCGGGGATCTCGCCGCGCAGCTTGGCGATCTCGGCGCTAGTGTCCTTGATGATGTCTTGGTAGCTGGGCAACATGGCAATGGCTCCTTGAAGATGGGGGTGAAGGTTGGTGCTATGGATTAAATAGCTGCTGGCGCTTGCTGCATAAGCCTCAAGTGCCGATTTGGCCGTGTTTTTCCGCGTGCCGGTGGTAGGCCGCGTAGTACAGCGTGGGGATGACGACGAGCGTGAGCAGCGTGGAGACCAGGATGCCGAAGATCAGCGAGATCGCCAGGCCGTTGAAGATCGGGTCGTCGAGGATGAAGAAGGCGCCGATCATGGCCGCCACGCCCGTGAGCACGATGGGCTGGGCCCGCGTGGCCACGGCATGCACCACGGCCTGGGCCATGGGCACGCCCGCAGCCTGCTGCAGCCGCACGAAGTCCACCAGCAGGATGGAGTTGCGCACGATGATGCCGGCCAGCGCGATCATGCCGATCATGCTGGTGGCGGTGAACTGCGCGCCCAGCAGGGCATGGCCCGGCATCACGCCGATGATGGTGAGCGGAATCGGCGCCATGATGATGAGCGGCGCCAGGTACGAGCCGAACTGCGCCACCACCAGCAGGTAGATCAGCACCAGGCCCACGGCGTAGGCGGCGCCCATGTCGCGGAAGGTCTCGTAGGTGATGCGCCATTCGCCGTCCCAGCGCAGGGTGTAGTCGCGCAGCGCATCCTCGGGCATGGCGACGAAGGTTTCCTTCAGCGCCGTGCCGCCCGGGGCCTGGATCTGCGCGATGGCGCCGCGCATGGCGAACATGCCGTACAGCGGGCTGTCGACGCGCCCGGCCATGTCGCCCTGCACGTAGTCGACGGGCAGCAGATCCTTGTGGTACAGCGGCTGCTCGCGCTGCGTGTCGCTCACGGTGACCAGTTCGCGGATCGGCACTGCCTGGCCCGCCGCGCCGCGCACGGTGAGCTGCAGCAGCGCGTCCAGGCTGCCGTGGCTGTCGTCGGGCAGTTGCAGCCAGACGGGCACGGGCACCTTGCTCGCGTCGCGCAGGTAGGTGGCGGCGTCGCCCGCCAAGCCCGCGCGCAGCGTGGCGACGATGGCCTGCTGCGGCACGCCGGCCAGCGCTGCCTTGCGCCGGTCCACCAGCAGCAGCTTGCGCGGCGCGGCGGCGATGGTCGTGGAATCCACGTCCACCACGCCATCGGTTGTCTCGAACACGGCGCGCACGGCCTCGGTCACCTGGCGGCGGCCAGCGGGCTCGGGGCCGTAGACCTCGGCCACGATGGGGGCCATCACCGGCGGGCCGGGCGGCACTTCGACCACCTTCACGTTCGCCCTCCAGCGCTTGCCGATCTCCTGCAGGGCAGGGCGCACGCGCATGGCGATGGCATGGCTCTTGTCCTTGCGGTGCGCCTTGTCCACTAGGTTGACCTGGATGTCGCCCAGCTCGCTGGCCGCGCGCAGGTCGTACTGGCGTACCAGGCCGTTGAAGTTGATGGGCGCGGCGGTGCCGGCGTAGGCCTGGTAGTCGCGCACCTCGGGCACGGTGGCCAAATGGGCGCCCAGCTCGCGTAGCACGGCGGCGGTTTCCTCCAGCGGGGTGCCGGCGGGCATGTCCACCACCACCTGGAACTCGGACTTGTTGTCGAACGGCAGCATCTTGAGCTGCACCCAGCCGACCACGGGCAGCAGCACCGAGAGCGCGATCAGCCCGGCCACGGCCAGGCCCAGCAGGGCCCGGTTGCGCGCGCCGCGCCGCTCGTCGAGCAGCGGGCCGAACAGGCGCTGCAGGCGCGGCTCCAGCTTGGCCGCCAGGCCCGCGTGGCCGTCCGCCGCGCCATCGCCTGCGTGGGGTTTCATCCAGCGCCGTGCCAGCCAGGGCGTGACGACGAAGGCGATGGCCAGCGAGATGAGCATGCCCATGCTGGCGTTGATGGGGATGGGCGCCATGTACGGCCCCATCAGGCCCGAGACGAAGGCCATGGGCAGTAGCGCGGCGATCACCGTGAAGGTGGCCAGGATGGTGGGGCCACCCACTTCGTCCACGGCCCTGGGGATGCTCTGCAGCAGGCCCACGCCCGGTTCGAGCTGCTGGTGGCGGTGGATGTTTTCCACCACCACGATGGCGTCGTCCACCAGGATGCCGATGGAGAAGATCAGCGCGAACAGCGACACGCGGTTGAGCGTGAAGCCCCAGGCCCACGAGGCGAACAGCGTGGCGGTGAGCGTGAGCACCACGGCCAGGCCGACGATGGCCGCCTCGCGCCGCCCCAGGGCGATGAACACCAGGGCGACGACGGAGGCCGTGGCGAACAGCAGCTTCTGGATGAGCTTTTGCGCCTTGTCGTTGGCGGTTTCGCCGTAGTTGCGCGTTTCCACCACCTGCACGCCGTCGGGGATGACGGTGTTGCGCAGTTGCGCCATGCGCGCCGCCAGCGCGTTGGCCACGTCGATGGCGTTCTCGCCAGGCTTCTTGGTGACCTGCAGGGTGACGGCCGGGAATTCCTCGGGGCCGTCCTTGCCGGGCTGGCCCAGCCACACCATGCGCTGGGCCGGGGGCGGGCCGTCGCGTACCTCGGCCACATCCTTCAGGAAGACGGGCCTGCCGCCGCGCGTGCCCACGACCAGTTCGGCTACTTCGTCGGCGGACGAGAGAAACGGCCCGGCTTCCAGGGCAATGGTCTTTTCGCCAGCCAGCAGGTCGCCCACCGGCAGGCCCAGGTTGGCCGACTGCAGCGCGGCGCGCAACTCGTGCACCGTCATGCCGGTGCCCGCCATGCGTTCGGGCTGCAGGCGCACCAGGACGGCATGCCCGGGGCCGCCGATGGAGCGCACCTCGCGCGTGCCGGGCACGCGCTGGAGTTCGGCCTCGACGCTGTGCGCTACGCGCTCCAGGTCGAAGGCGCTGGCGCTTTCATCCTTGCCGTGCAGCGTGAAGCTGACGATGGGCACGTCGTCAATGCCCTTGGGGCGAACCAGCGGCTGCAGCACGCCCAGGCCCTCGGGCACGAAGTCGGTGTGGCTGCGCAACTGGTCGTGCAGGCGCACCAGCGCCTCGGTGCGCGGCACGCCCACCTTGAACTGCACCGTGAGCACGGCCAGGCCTGGGCGGGAGACGGACATGACGTGCTCCGTGCCCTCCATGCCCGAGAGCAACTGCTCGGCCGGGGTGGCCACCATCTGCTCCACGTCGGCGACGCTGGCCCCGGGGAAGGGGATCAGCACGTTGGCCATGGTCACGTTGATCTGCGGCTCTTCCTCGCGCGGCGTGACCAGCACGGCGAACGCGCCCAGCAGGAATGCCAGCAGCGCCAGCAGCGGCGTGATCTGCGCCTGTAGGAAGAGGGCGGCGATGCGGCCCGAAATGCCCATTTTTGGGGAGGTTGCGCTCATGTCAACGCACCTGTGCGGCGGCCTGGGGGTCGAGGGCCACGCGCTCGCCGTCGCGCAGGCCGCTGAGCACTTCGATCTGCGGCGCGGCACCCTCGGCCGCGGGCAGCGTGCGGCCCAGGCGCACCTGGCGCAGGCGCGGGTGGTTCTGGGCATCGAGTACGTAGACGCCGGTCATCTCTGCGCGGCGCACCACGGCGCTGGCAGGAACGGCGGGCAGCGCTGCCGCCATGCCCGCGCCCGGCAGCCACAGGCGCGCGAACATGCCCGGCGCCACACCCTCCAGCCCCGCGGGCAGGTCGGCGCGCAACTGCATGGTGTGCGTGGCGCTGTCCACCGTGGGCAGGCGCTGGATCTGGCGCGCTTCGATGGCGATGCGCCCCGTGCCCGGCAGCTCGATGGCAGCCTGGCCGGCCGTGCCCAGGTTCTGCGCCAGCGCCTGCGGCGCGGTGGCGGTAATGCGCAGGGCGCGCGGGTCGTACATGCGCACCAGGGGACGCCCAGGCGCCGCCATGTCGCCCAGCGCCACAGGTACTTCGCTCACCACCCCGGCGTAGGGCGCGCGCACCACGTAGAAGCCCGATTGGGCCGAAGCCGCCTGGGCCTGGGCCTGGGCCGCGCGCACCTGGGCCTGCGCCGCGTCGTATTGCGCCTGCGCGCGCTCCAGGCCCGCCTGGCTGATGTACTGCTTGGCAAAAAGCTGGCGCTGGCGCGCGAGTTCCTTTTCCGCGATCCGGGCATGGGTGCGCGCGGCCTCGGCCTGGGCCACGCTGGCGGCGGTGTTCTGCTGCGCGGCCTGGGCGTCCAGGTGCACCAGCGCCTGTCCAGCCTGTACGCGGTCGCCCGCGCGCACCAGCAGTTGCACCACGGCCCCCGGGACCTGGGCGGCCACGGTGGTGTCGCGCACGGCTTCGACCACGGCATCGGCGCTGGCCCACGCGGCATGGGCAGGCGCCTGCACGCGCACGGCGGCGATGTCAGCCGCGAAAGCCAGGCCGGAGCCAGCCAGCAGGGCCATGACCAGCGCCAGGCCAGTCCTGGAGAGGAAGCAGGGAGGGAGCGGAGCGTAGTGCATTGATTGATTATTTAACCAATTGATTGAATAGTCAACCGACACTACAATCCATGCAGCCCATCAGGCCATTTCCGAAGGATTCCCCCTATGAAAGACTTGCCGCCCGAAGCACTGGAGCAGGTCGCTGCCTATTTCCAGGCCTTGTCCGAACCCACGCGCCTGCGCATCCTGAACCTGCTGCGCAACGGCGAACACAACGTGAGCGACCTGGCGCAGCAGTGCGGCTACACGGTGGCGAACGTGTCCAAGCACCTGTCCTTGCTCACCAAGCATGGCCTGGTGGCACGCGAAGGGCGGGGCACCAGCGTGTACTACCGCATCGAGGACGCGTCGGTGTATGCGCTGTGCGATCTGGTGTGCGGCAGCCTGGCCCGCCAGTTCGACCGCGAGGCCCAGCAGCGCGCGCTGTTCAGCGCGCCCGAGAAAGCCCGGAGTTAGGCGAAAAGCCCGTCTTCGTCGAGCAGCGCGTACACGATGTCCGGATGCCGCTCCATGCTCTTCTTGATGGCGGCGGGAATGGCCTGGCGCGTCTTGCGGCACAGACCTGGCTGAGGGTGCACCAGGACGGTGATGCCCCGCAGCGTGCGCACTTCCACCGCGCTGGCATGGACGCTGATCCGTATGCCAAGCTGCTCGAACATGCGCCTCTGCATATGGCGCAGATCCTGTAGACTGGCCAGATTCTCAAGGCGCTGCAGCAGGCGCTTTTCTTCTTCCCTCGTGAGCCACAGAACCCGCAGATCCGCACCATGCGCATGCATCAGCGCTTCGCGCTCGCATACGCATGCGCCCGGAGGGCATTCGGTACGGACAGGGAAGGGCGTGGACGGCATGGGATGGGCGTGTGTGCCGCATTGTAGGCAGGCGCTTTTCCCCCGATGCCGGCGTGACCGCCACTTGCACAGCCTCCTTCCATGATCGTCCGCCCCCGTCCCAACTGGCTGCGCATGCTGTTCGTCGTGCGCGGCTCCGTCCTGCCCGGCATTCTTCCGCAACTGAGCGCCGCCACGCTGTTCGCCATTCTGGTCACGGTGCTGCACGGCAGGGTGCTCGACTGGAAGGTGCAGCTCAACTTCGTTCCGTTTTCCCTGATCGGGCTGACGCTGGCCATCTTCCTGGGCTTTCGCAACAGCACCAGCTATGCGCGCTACTGGGAAGCACGCACCCTGTGGGGAACGCTGCTGAATGAAACCCGCTCCCTGGTCCGGCAGGCGCTGACGCTGACGGACACGCCAGAAAAGGCCCGCGAATTCGCCCTGTGCCTGGCCGCGTTCGTGCATGCGCTACGCCACCAGTTGCGCGGCACCGACCCCAGGGAAGACATGCGGCGCCTGTTGCCCCCAGAGGTGTGTGTCCAGATCGCGGCGGCGCGCTACAAGCCTGCGGTCTTGCTTCTGTTGGCTGGCCGCTGGATCCGCGACCGGCGGTGCGAAGGAAGCCTGGCACCCGTGCTGGTGCCGGCCATGGAAGCTCCGCTGAACCGGCTGAGCGAGGCGCTGGGCGGATGCGAGCGCATTGCATCGACCCCGATTCCCTTCACCTACGTCGTGCTGATCCACCGGACCATTTACTTCTATTGCCTGCTGCTGCCGTTCGGCCTGGTCGATGCCATCGGCGCCATGACGCCGGTGATCGTGGCCTTCATCACCTACACATTCTTCGCACTCGAAGCCATCGGCTCGGAGATCGAAGAGCCATTCGGCACGGCCCCGAATGACCTGGCGCTGCATGCCATGTCGGACATGATCGAGGCGACCTTGCGTGAGATGCTGGGGGAGGCGCTGCCGCCCCAGGCTGCGGACCCGGACGTCATCGTCGTGGTGTAGCAGGGAGGCTGGGAGCCCAAAGTGTTGATTTGTTACGACCAGTGCGTTTAGAAATATAGAGTGTCATGTCGGCACGCTCCAAGGATTCGCGCGTTGCGCAGGGCTTTTGGGCCCGGTTTTGGAGGTTCTACGTCCCCTGCGCAGGCGCCTGTCGCATCGCCAGCGACTTGTGCCATCACCGGACAAACAGAAGCCCGCTTGTGCGGGCTTCTGTTGCTTATCTTCTACACGCTACGCAGTGGATCGGCATTTTGGGGTTCCGAACGGAATTCGTGATCGTAAGTTATTGACTTTGCTTGTATTAATTCAATCTTGTACCCGTCCGGGTCCGTCACGAACGCGATCACCGTCGTACCGCCCTTCACCGGCCCGGCCTCGCGCGTCACGTTGCCGCCGGCGGCCTTGATCTTTTCGCAGGCCGCGTACGCATCGGGCACACCCAGGGCGATGTGGCCGTAGGCGTTGCCGTGGTCGTAGCTCTCCACGCCCCAGTTGTAGGTCAGTTCGATCTCGGCCTGGCCGGGGTTGCCGCCCTCGAAGCCCAGGAAGGCCAGCGAGTATTTGTATTCGGGGTTCTCGGACTGGCGCAGCAGTTGCATGCCCAGCACCTGGGTGTAGAAGTCAATCGAGCGCTGGAGATTGCCAACGCGCAGCATCGTGTGGAGGAATTTCATCCCTTCGATTGTGCAGGCATGTCGAAGACCAGGCACGTGGTGGTGGCGTGGGCGTACAGCGTGCCGTCCGGCCCCACCAGGCGTGCCTCGGCCGTGGCGAGCTGGCGCCCGCAGTGGATCACGCGGCCCTCGGCGCGCACGCGGGGCACCTTGGGGGTGATGGCCTTCACCAGGTTCACGCCCAGCTCGGCCGTGGTGTAGCCGCGCCCGGGCTGCATACGCGTGTGCACGGCGCAGCCCAGGGCGGAGTCGAGCAGGGTGGCGAACCAGCCGCCGTGCACGGTGCCCATGGGGTTCAGGTGCGCGATGCCGGGCGTGCCCTGGAACACGGCGCGGCCTTCATCCACCTCGACGATGAGGAAGTCCAGCGTCTTCGCGATGGCGGCGTAGGGGAGGTCACCGCGCAGCATGGCCTGCATCATCTGCAGGCCGGTGAGGCCCGCGATCTGGTCGGGCCGCGCCACGCCCGGGCCGGGGCCCGCGTCGATGCGGGCGAGGATTTCGCGCTCCTGGGCGAGCCATTGTTCGAGCTGGTTGGATGAGGTCATGGATGGGTGCTTTCGAGCAGATATTTGCATCTGCAATTATTGCAGATACAATTAATCGCATGCAAGCCGAAACCGCCCCGGTGCTTCCGCAGGGCTGCACCAACTTCAAGCTGCGCCAGCTCATGCGCCGCGTGGCCCACCACTACGACGCCGAGATGGCGCGCTCCGGGCTCAAGACCACGCAGTACTCGCTGCTGTCGCACGTGCTCAAGCTCGGGCCGATCCGCCCGGGCGACCTGGCAGCGGCGATGAAGATGGACGCCTCCACGCTCACGCGCAACCTGCGCCCCCTGGTGGACGCGGGCTGGGTGACGCTGGAGCCGGGCGCCGATGCGCGCAGCCGTCTGGTGCACATTACCGATGCGGGCCGCGACAAGCGCGCCGAGGCCCAGCACTGCTGGAAGGTGGCGCAACTGTCGCTCAACGAAGCCCTGGGCGTGGAGCGCGTGAACGCCCTGCACGCGCTGGTGGACGACGCGCTGGCGCTGCTGGCCCCCGCGCAGGAGGTGGAACATGGCGACGCCGCCTGATACCCGCAGCGCGCCGCCGTTGTCCCTGTGGCTGGTGCTGCTGGCGGCGGCGGGCGCCTTCGCACTCACCATGGGCACGCGGCAGACCATGGGCCTGTTCCTGTCGGCGCTCAACACCTCCACGGCGCTGGGCATCGGCAGCATCAGCCTGGCCTTTGCCTTCGGCCAGCTCTGGTGGGGCCTGACGCAGCCTTTCGCCGGGGCCGTGGCGGACCGCATCGGCACGGGGCGCGTGATTGTCATCGGCGCGCTGCTGGTGGCGTTGGGCACCTTCATCACGCCGCTGATGACCAGCACGGCCGGGCTGATCTTCGCCATCGGCGTGCTGGCGGCGGGCGGGGCGGGCATGGCCGGCCCCTCGGTGCTGATGGCCGCCACGGCGCGGCTGGTGCCGGCGCAGCGGCGCGGGCTGGCCACGGGCGTGGTCAACGCGGGCGGCTCCTTCGGCCAGTTCGCCATGGCGCCCATCGCCATCGGCCTGACGGCCGCCGTGGGCTGGGCCAGCGCCATGCAGTGGCTGGGCGTGCTGGTGCTGCTGGCGCTGCCCGCGGCGTGGGTGCTGCGGGGCAACTCGCGGGCGCTGGCCGCGCAGGCGGCCGCCGCGTCGGGCCAGAAGGCGCTGAGCGCGCGCGAGGCCATCGCCCAGGCCCTGCGCACGCCCAGCTACCGCTATCTGGCGGCGGGGTTCCTGGTCTGCG
>Ga0222424_100442_pt1 | contig 23429 bp, 23 predicted proteins | sample 2B2ome_FD_182468 | JGI IMG/M metagenome (GOLD analysis project Ga0222424, IMG submission 182468) | Enriched microbial communities from leaf-cutter ant dump, University of Wisconsin, Madison, United States - 2B200A (version 2) | ecosystem: Environmental > Terrestrial > Nest > Insects nest > Nest... | reverse complement strand
GGTTCACGTTGATGGTGTTGTTGGGGCTGATCAGCGGGCGCAGCACCGGCACCAGGTTGGCCGCGTTCTCGAAGTTGAGCTTGAAGATCTGCGTGACGATCTGCCCGCCCGCCGGCGCGCTGCCGCTGCTGCCCTGCACCACGCTCACGCTGCCGCCCTGCAGCTTGGCGTCGGCCTCGGGCACCACCTTGTACAGCCCGGCCGTCTCCACCACCGTGAAGCCCTGCAGCCGCAGCGCCGCCAGGAACTGCTGGAAGGCCTGCGCGGGCGGCACGGGCCGGTCGGTGACGAGGTTGAGCTGGCCCTTCACGCGCGGGTCCACCACCACGTTGCGGCCGGTGATGGTGGCCAGCGTGCGCGCCACGGCCTCGATCTCGGCGTTGGCGAAGTTCAGCGTGACCGGCTCGCCCGAGCGCACGCTGCCGGCCGTGCCCGCGGTTTGTGCATAAATTTGGCTTCCAGCGCATACCAGCAAAGCGCAAGCAGCTATCGTTTTGAGAGTGGTCATGGTGTCGATCAACCCACGGTGATGATGGAACGCGCGCCGTTGCGCCGCCCGATGATGTTCAGAAGATTGGAGAGCTGCGCCTCGCGCTCCGGCGTGGCGCTGGCCTCGCCCGCGAAGCGCAGGCGCTGGCCCACCCACTGGCCGCTGCCGCTGAGCTGCAGATGCCCGTCCAGCGTGCTGAGCGTGAGCGCGGGCACCTCGCCCCCCTCCAGCACCAGCCGGTAGCTGCCCATGGGCCGCAGCGTGGACAGGCGCGAGGACATGGCGCGCGCGTCCAGTTGCGCCTGGCCCGCCAGCGCCATGCGGCCGGCCGCCCACCGGGCCTGCAGGCCGCGCGTCTGCAGCGCCAGCTGGCCCTGGGGCTGCAGCGTGTTCCAGGGCGTGCCCAGCCCGGCCAGGATGGCGGCGGGCCACTGGCTTTCGCCGTCGGCCAGGGCCACGCTGGACCCGGACAGGCCCAGGCGGGCCTGCGCCTGCAGCGGCGCGGGCGTGCAGCAGCCGGCGTGCAGCTGCGCGCGCAGGCCGGCCCAGTCGGGGCGCAGTTGCCAGTCCAGGCGGCCGGGCAGGGCGGCGCGGTCCTGGCTGGCGCTGCCGCCCGTCAGCACCAGCTGCGCCGAACCGTTCCACACCGTGCCGCGCGGCTGCAGCAGCAGGACCTGCCCCTGGCTGGCGCGGGCCACGCCCTCGGCCATCCAGTGCGCGGGCGCGAACACCAGCAGCGCGGGCAGGGCGCCTGCCAGCGCGCCCGCCAGCGCCCAGCCCCAGCCCGCGCGGGGCGTGGTGCGGGCCAGTGCACCCGTGGAACTGGCTTTGCCAGGCCACTGGGTGCGTCCCCCTCCCGAAGGAGAGGGGGAAGACGCGAAGCGGCTCAGGGGGTGCTTCATTGCGTGGAAGGGAGGGCAAGCACCAGCGTGCCGTCCCAGCGCGGCAGGGCCGTGGCCGGGTTGCCCAGGGTGGTGGGTGTGCCGGCATTGGCGGGCGCGGCGGCGCTGCGCGTCAGCCGCGCTTCCACCGGCACGGACCGGGCGTTGCTGCGCGCCTGTGCCAGCCACTGGCCCAGCGCGTCGGCGGGGGCGCCCTTGAGGGTGACGGTGGCGCGGTCGCCCGCCACGTTGAGCTGCGCCGCGTTGCCCAGCCGCTGGGCCAGCGCCGTGCGCAGCGTGCCCACGGCGTCGCCGCGCGCGGTGCGCGGGGCGGACTGCAGCTGCTGGGCCTCGGCCTGCAGGGCCTGCATCTGCTGCAGCTGGGCGTCGAGCGCCGCATGGCGGGCCGGTGCGGCGCGCAGCGTGGCCAGGGCCGGGGCCACGGCCAGCCACCAGAGCAGGGCGAAGGCGATGACCCCGCCCGCGGCCAGCACCAGGGTCTGCTCGCGCGGGGCCAGGGCCTGCCAGCGGGCGCGCAGGGCGGCGTTCTTCTGGGTCGTCGTCATGGCGTGCTTTCCGTGTGCAGCAGCAGGCTGCCGTCGTCCATGCGGGCGCGGTAGCCGGCGGCCTGCAGCCGGGCCGCGAGTGCGGCTTCTTCCTCGGGGCCCAGCGTAATGCCGCGCAGGCGCAGCTCGCCGGGGGTGTATTCGATGCCCGTGGGCAGGCGGCCGGCGGGCAGCGCCGCGCCCGCGGCGGCGAGCAAAGGCTCCAGGTCGCGGGCGGAGACGGCGCCTGTCGCCTGGCGCAGCTGGGCCAGTTCGCGCTCCATCTGCACGGGCGCGTCCACCACCACCGGCACCTTGGGGAAGGCCTGGGTCAGCGCGTTGCGCACGGCGGCCTGCTTGGCGGCCAGCGCCTGGCGCTCCTGCCAGGCCCAGGCGTTGATGCCCACCAGGTGCGCCGCCACCAGCAGCGTGGCGCCCCAGCGCGCGGCGCGCCACTGCGGGGCGTAGAGCAGGGCGCTGGCCGCGCTGCCCAGCTTGCGCAGCGCGCGCGTGCGGCCGGTGCTGGCCAGGTCGAACTGGGCCAGGTCCCAGTCGCCGCGCGCGGCGTCCAGCGCGCGCTGGCTGGCCGTGTGCAGTTCCACGCGCTGGCCCAGGGTGCGCTCGGCCAGCGCGGCCACGGCGGGCTCGGCGCGTACGGCCAGGGTGTCGCCGTTGCCTTCGGCATGGGTGCGGGCCAGGGCCAGCGCCATGGGGGACAGCGGCAGCACGGCCACGCCCAGCTCGGCGCCGTGGCCGGTGAGGACCACGCAGGCGTCCTCGGGCGTGCCCAGTGCGCAGAGTTCGGGTTGCCCGCTGGCCGTGGGGCCGGGAGCGAATTCGGGCACCACGCGGGCCACGCGGCGGCCGGCGGCCTCCAGCGCCTGCAGGTGTTCGCGCAGCCAGGCGCGGTCGCACACCGCGACCCAGAGCGGTTCGCCGGCCTGCGCGCCGGGCTGCAGCGCGAAGTGCAGCTGCGCCGCGTCGTCGAGCAGGCGGTCTTCGAGCAGGCCTTCGAGCACCGAGCGCAGGCGCGGCGTCTGCTGGCCCGCGCCCAGCGGCAGCCCGGGCGGCAGTTGCACGCGCTGCCACGACAGGGCGCGCGCCGGCACCACGGCCACGACCTCGCCGCCGGGGCGCGCGGGCTCGGGCAGCAGCGCCGCCGGGGCGGCGGCATGGCGAAGGGCGGTGTGGCCGTCTGCCGTCAGCGTATAGCTGTATTCGGTGGCGGGCTCCGGGCGGCCCGGCGGCAGGAAAAGGATGAGGGTGCTCATGGACGGGTTTTGCGGGGCATTTTAGGGGGTGGGCTCTCTATCAAATGCGCCCCGTTCGCGCCACAGCGTGGTGACTTCCACGCCCACGCGGCGCACCAGCGAGCGTTCGTCCACCATGGTCTCACCGATGCGCAGGCGGCCCCGCACCTCGAAGTAGCTCGACTGCACCGAGCAGGCGCAGTCGATGCTGCCGCCCAGCAAGGTCTTCACATCGTCCGCCTTGCGGAAATGGCGCGATTCGCGCGCCTGCACGATCTTTTGCGCGCCCGCCATGTCCAGGTCGTCGATGGCGGCCAGCAGCACCTCGGTCGAGGCCGTGTTGGCATTGACCAGGGTGCGCTCGGGCAGAAGGGTGACGTGCGGCGCCAGCGCGGCCACGGTGGCGGGCGACAGGCCCAGCCAGCCGAGCTGGCTGACCGTAGGGGGCATCAACGGGGCCGCGCTGTCCTTGCCGCCGGCCTGCCGCAGGCCTTCCACCAGCAGGCCCAGCTCCTGCTGCGGCAGGCCCAGCTGCTCGAACAGGCGGGTGAACTGCCGCAGGGCGGTTTCGTCCACCTGCCCGCCCGCGGCGAGATTGGTGAGGTTCAGGCGGCCCTGCATGTCGGTGATCTGGCCCGAGAGGAAGGCCTCGGTGGTGTCGGTGCTCGCGTCGTCCACTTGGCTCACATTGTTCTCGGCCGCCAGGAAGGTGGACAGGCGCGACTCCTGCAGCGGCACGGCCCAGGGCTCGGCCAGGTGGTCGGGGCCGCCTGAGCGCGCGTCCTCGCGCAGGATCAGGCGCGAGAAGTCCAGCGCGCCGACGAGGATCCAGGCCGACTGCACGCGCCCGCGCTCGGCCGCCTCGACCTCGACCGCGCGCCACTGCTGCCACATGGCGGCGGCGGCGAAGGTGGCGACCAGCGTCACGGTCAGCATGGCCATCAGTAGGGCTGCACCCCCTGAGGCGCTGCGCGCCTTCCCCCTCAAGGGTGACGACGCCAGTGGCCTGACAAAGCCAGTTCCACGGCGTCTGCTGGCCTGGGCCGCGCCAGTTTCATGGGGGGGTGAGCAAGGGGGCTTCATGATCTTCCGCCTCCCAGCACCGGGTTGACCCAGTCGCGCGTGAGCCGGCCCGCCAGCGCCTGGCCCGGCGGCAGCGTGATCTGCAGGCGCACGCCGTCGGGAATGGCGGCCGCCGCCTTGCCGTCCTGCGGGTTCGTCGTGCCGGTACTCGACAGCGGGTTGGACCACGCCCCGCCGCGGTAGTAGAAGATCTGCCACTCCGCGAGCGGCAGCAGGGCCATTTCGAGCCGCCGCTCGGCGTCGCCCGGGCTGTGGGCCCATTGCGCGGCGCGCTGCCAGGCCTCCTGCCATTCGGCGCGCGTGCGCACCGGCGGCGACTGCCAGCGCAGCCACTGCCCCGCGTCCTGCAGGCCGCGGCGCGTCCAGGCCACCACCAGGGCGCCGTCGTCGGGCACGGCGCTGGTGCGCCGCGTCATGCGCAGTACCTGGCCGTCCCAGTCCAGCGGCGTGGTGTGGGCGATGGGCTGCAGGGCGTCCAGGTCGGCGCCCCACTGGCCCAGCGCGGCCTGCAGCACCAGCATCTCGTCGGCATGCTGGCGCGTGCCCTCCTGCGCCCGCACCATGCCGTCCAGCCCGCGCCAGCTCAGGATGGCCAGCAGGCCCATCACGGCAATCGCCAGCAGCAGCTCGACCAGCGTGAATCCGCGCGCTTTCATGCCGTCAGTACCTGCCGACGATGGTGGAGATTCGCAGCACCGAGTTCTCGCCGTCCAGCACCTGCGCATCCACGCGCCGGAAGCTCGGATTGGGCGTGGGCCGCACGATGGTGAGCAGCGTGAACTGCCGCCCGGCCTGCTCGCAGGTCTGCGAACTGTCGCCCACGCTGGGCATCTGGCGCGACAGGCGGGCGTAGACCAGCTCGTTCTCTGCGCACAGCTGGGCCAGCACGATGTCGGACTGCCGCAGCGCGTTGCGCGTGAGCGCCGTGGTGGCCTGCAGGCCCGCCATGAGCGCGATGGCGACGATGCTCAGGGCCACCAGCACTTCGACCAGGGTGAAGCCTTTTTGCTTCATTGCGTGGCGGACTCGACAGTGAAGGGGCGCACGCCGTCGGTGGCGACGCGCAGCGTGCGGTCGGCGTGGGTGATCAGCACCTGCTGCGGGCCGATCAGGGGTTCCGGCCCCAAAACCAGCACGGAGGGAGCCCGCACGCTGGTGCCGGCGTCCAGCCACTGGCGGGATTGCGCCACCTCGGCGCTATCGGGCAGCCCTTCGAAACGGAAACCTTGCGGCAGCGCGCGCCAGCGCACGGGCACGCCGGAGGCGCGGGACTGCGCCCTGGCCGATTCCAGCAGCGCGGCCAGGCGGGCCGCTTCGCGCTCCAGCACGGCCTGCCCACCGTCGCGCATCACCAGCCCTACGCCTGCCGTCGCCAGGGCAATGATGCTGATGACGACCAGCAGTTCGAGAAGGGTGAACCCGCGAGTGCGGTACACAAGGCTACTGCCAGCTGCCGATGTCGGCGTCCTTGCCTTCGCCGCCGGATTGGCCGTCCGCGCCGAAGGACATGACGTCCACCTCGGCCTTGATGCCGGGGTTCAGGTACTGATAAGGGCGGCCCCAGGGGTCGTTGGGCAGCTTTTCCAGGTACAGCTTCCAGTTGCCGGGCACGGGGCCCGAGGTGGGCTTGGCGATGAGCGCCTGCAGGCCCTGTTCGGCCGTGGGGTAGCGCTGGTTGTCCAGGCGGTACAGCTTGAGCGCCTGCATGATGTTGGTGATGTCGGTGCGGGCGGCGGTCACGCGGGCATCGTCCGCGCGCTCCAGCACGTTGGGCACGATGAGCGCGGCCAGCACGCCGATGATCACGAGCACCACCATCAGCTCGATGAGGGTGAAGCCTTGGGCCAGGCTGCGGCGCGCACGGCGGAGAAGGGAAGGGGTGGTGTTCACTGCGGGCGGTCCCTGGATGGTCGAATCGCGTGAATGATAATCCCCGCATGATGACCCTCCTGCGCAGCAATTCCCACGGTCCGTCGCACAGCCCGTGGGGCGTGCGCCTGGGCACGCTGGCCGTGTGGGCCGCGGCGGGCGCCAGCGTCGTTTTCTGGGGCCTGCGGCTGTCGGCACCGGCGGCCGGCCCGGCGGCGCCCGCGGTCATGGCGGCAGCACCCCCGGCGCCCGATGCCCAGGCCCTGGCGCGCCTGCTGGGCGCCGTGCCGGCCGCTCCGGGCGACCCGGTGGCGCCCGTGGCCTCGCTGGCGAGCCGGTTCGCGCTGGTGGGCGTGCTCTCGGGCCGACAGAGCGGCGGGGGCGCCGCTCTGATCGCAGTGGACGGCAAGCCGGCCAAGCCCTTCCGCGTGGGCGCAGCGGTGGACCAGGGGCTGGTGCTGCAGGCCCTGGGCCCGCGCCAGGCGCAGCTGGGCGCCGCGCTGGGCGAGCCCGCCACGCTGACGCTGGAAATGCCCCTTCTCAAACGTTGATCGATCAAGCGCCGAGGCTGCGCACTTCCCACGCTCCATAGTCCGGCGCGGCCAGCGGCCACTGGCCGGCGCGGGGCAGGGCGCCGCCCTGGGCCTGCAGCCAGTCCACGCAGCGCGTCACGCCCGCATGGGTGATCCAGACCACGTCCGCTACGGGCTCCCGGCGGGCGTCCTGCAGGGCCGATGCCACGCGCTCCAGCATCGCGCCCAGGCTTTCGCCGCCGCCGGGCGGATGGGTGGCGAAGCGGTCGGTCCAGGCATCGACGGCGGCCTGGCCGATGGCGTCCCAGGCCTGCCCCTCCCAGGCGCCGAAGTCCATCTCGCGCAGCCGGGCGTCGGGTTTGGATGCCAAATCGGGCCGCAGCGCTTGCAGGGAAAGCGCGAGCAGCTCACATCTTTGTAGCGGTGAATACAGCACCCGCGCCTGGGCGGGCAGGGCATTGGCCAACCGTTGCGCCGCGGCCTGCGTGGCCGCCGTGTCGGCGGGCACGTCGAGCGCGCCGTAGCAGGTGCCCGGCGCCACCAGCGGCTGGGCATGCCTTGCCAGCCACAGCTTCGTCATGGCCAGCGCAGGCTCAGCGCTGCGCCCAGGTAGAAGCCGATCTCGCTGACCTGCTGCACCGCGCCCAGGCAGTCGCCCGTGAAACCCTGCAACCGCCGCGCGAACCAGCGCGCCATCCATGCGGCCGCCAGTGCGCTCAGGGTGATGGCTGCTATTGAATAGATAGCTGGTTGCGTTTGCCATACCAGCGCCAGGGGCACAAAACACCATAAACCCGCCACTGCCAGCGCCCGGCCCGTGATCTGGTCCGCCAGCGGCTTGCTCTTGGACCGCGCCGTGTCGCCCACGTGCGGCAGCGCGCGCACGATGAGCAGCGGCCAGAAGCGCGACAGCACGTGCGCTCCCGCGATGGCCGCCAGCGCCGCCGCCAGCCCGTGCGCGCCCAGCGCGGCCAGCAGCGCCACCTTGGCCAGCAGCGCCAGCACCAGCGCCATGGCCCCGAAGGCGCCGATGCGCGAGTCCTTCATGATGTCCAGCGCCCGCTCGCGGTCGGCACTGCCGCCCAGCCCGTCGGCCACGTCGGCCAGACCGTCTTCGTGGAAGCCGCCCGTCATCAGCACGGTGGCAATGGTGCTGAGCACCGCCGCCACCGCCGGGGCGTACGGGTTGGGCTGCAGCCCCCAGCACAGCGCCGCATACACCCCCGCCGCCAGCAGCGCGGCCAGCCAGCCCACGCCGGGGAAGTGTGCGCTGCTCGCGCGCAGCATCGCGGGGCTGTAACCCACCCACGCGGCCAGCCGCCCGGTGACGGGGATGCGCGTGAAGAACTGCACGGCCAGCAGGTAGTGGCGCAGGAACTGCATGGGCTTATCAAAATCAATAGCTGCCAGCGCTTGCTGGGTAAGCGCCGGAGGCCATTTTGACCAATATTCTTATTGGGAGCGCAGGAACAGCCGGTATGCCGGGTTCAGCGTCTCTTCCACATAGGGGTAGCCCAGCGTGGCCAGGAAGGCGTCGAAGGTGGCCGTGTCCTCCGGCGGCACCTGCATGCCCACGAGGATGCGGCCGTAGTCCGCGCCCTGGTTGCGGTAGTGGAACAGGCTGATGTTCCAGGTGGGTTGCATTAGGCTCAGGAACTTGAGCAGCGCACCGGGCCGCTCGGGGAAGGTGAAGCGCATCAGCCGCTCGTCCTGGGCCAGCGCGGAGTGGCCGCCCACCAGGTGGCGCAGGTGCTCCTTGGCCAGCTCGTCGTGCGTCAGGTCCAGCGCCTCGAAGCCGTGGCGGCTGAAGTTCCTGGCGATCTTTTCCGACTCGCCCTTGCCGTTGGTCGTCAGGCCCACGAACACGTGCGCCCGCGCCGCGTCGCTGATGCGGTAGTTGAACTCGGTCACGTTGCGCGGGCCGCCGGGCAGGTCGCCCACCACCTCGCAGAAGCGCCGGAAGCTGCCGCGCTCCTCGGGGATGGTGACGGCGAACAGCGCCTCGCGCTCCTCGCCCACCTCGGCGCGCTCGGCCACGAAGCGCAAGCGGTCGAAGTTCATGTTGGCGCCGCAGAGAATGGCGGCGTAGGTCTCGCCCTTAGTCTTCTTCGCGGCCACGTATTGCTTGATGGCAGCCACGGCGAGCGCCCCGGCGGGCTCGACGATGCTGCGCGTGTCCACGAAGATGTCCTTGATCGCGGCACACACGGCGTCGGTGTCCACGGTGATGAACTCGTCCACCAGGCCCTGGGCCACGCGGAAGGTTTCCTCGCCAACCAGCTTCACGGCCGTGCCGTCGGAGAACAGGCCCACGTCGGGCAGCGTGACGCGCTGGTGCGCGTTGACGGACTGGATCATGGCGTCCGAGTCGTTCATCTGCACGCCGATGACCTTGATCTCGGGCCGCACGGCCTTGATGTAGTTGGCCACACCCGACACCAGCCCGCCGCCGCCGATGGCGACGAACACCGCGTCGAGCTGGTTGCTGCCCAGGCTCTGCAGCTGGCGCAGGATCTCCATCGCGATGGTGCCCTGGCCGGCGATCACGTCCGGGTCGTCGAAGGGGTGCACGAAGGTCAGGCCCTGCTCCTTTTGCAGGCGGGCCGCGTGCTCGTAGGCGTCGGAATAGCTCTCGCCGTGCAGCACCACGTCGCCGCCCAGGGTCTTGACGGCGTCCACCTTCAATTGCGGCGTGGTCGTGGGCATGACGACCACGGCGCGCGTGCCCAGCTTGTGCGCGCTCATCGCCACGCCCTGCGCGTGGTTGCCGGCCGAGGCGCAGATGACGCCGCGCTGCAACTGCTCGGGCGTCAGGTGCGCCATCTTGTTGTAGGCGCCGCGCAGCTTGAAGCTGAACACGGGCTGCTGGTCCTCGCGCTTCAGGAGCACCTTGTTGTGCAGGCGGCGGCTCAAGGCTTTGGCGGGCTCCAGGGCGGATTCCACGGCCACGTCGTACACGCGGGCGGTCAGGATCTTCTTGAGGTAGTCGGCGGGGGTGAGGTGCTGCTGGGTCATGGCGGGTGGCGGAGCGGGGGCCTCATCATAGAGAGATCGCGGGAGGCGGCGGCGGCCAAAAAAAAGCCCCGGGCCGTGAGGCCTGGGGCTAATCCATCCTTTGAGGAGATGGAGGAGACAATCGGTGCGAGGCTTTCTTTCCAGGAAAAAAGCACAACGCTTGGATGCAGTGTAGCCTGAATCTTGTTGCGTTGCAGCAAAATGCACGGCAAAGCGTGCGAAAAATCACACAGTCACAGACCGGCCACACAGGAGAAACACAAATGGAATGCACAGTCAGTTGGACGGGCGGGGCCGGAACCCGCTCCGGCATGGGCTTCGTCGCCGAAACCGGCAGCGGCCACGTCCTGACCATGGACGGCGCCCCCGACGCCGCCAATCCGGCCAACGGCGGCCAGAACCTAGCCCCCCGTCCCATGGAGACCGTGCTGGCCGGCACGGGCGGCTGCACAGCCTACGACGTGGTGCTGATCCTCAAGCGCGGCCGCCACGACGTGCGCGGCTGCAGCGTGAAGCTGACCACCGAGCGCGCGCAGACCGATCCCAAGGTGTTCACCAAGATCCACATGCACTTCACCGTGACGGGCAAGGCCATCCCGCCCGCCGCCGTGGAGCGCGCCATTGCCATGAGCCACGACAAATACTGCTCGGCCAGCATCATGCTGGGGAAGACTGCGGAGATCACCACGGGGTTTGAGGTGGTGGAGGCCGGATAGCCCTGCTGGGCCGAAAAAAGAGAAAGCCGCCCTTGGGCGGCTTTCCTGCTTTCTGACAGCGGCAGAACTGGCACAAGGCCAGTCGCAGGTATTAGAAAGAGTGCTTGATGCCGATGTCGTAGCCGTTGGAGTTACGGCCCGCGGCGGTCGAGGAATCGTTCAGAGAAGAGTTTGCGCCGTTCTTGTTGTTCACATGAGCATACGTGGCGTACAGGGCGGTGCGCTTGGACAGGTTGTGCACATAGCCCAGAGCCAGCTTGTTGGAGCGGGGATCGGCGCCAGCGGTGTCGATCTTGTAGGTGGAGTAAGCCAGACGGACTTCGCCAGCGCCCACGGGCACCAGGGCACCGATCAGGAGGCCGCGGCCGTCGTTGTTGGGGCCGCTGATATTGTCCTGAGCATAGTGGCCCATGATCTTGGCCACGCCCAAGTCGTATTGGCCGCCCAGGTTCAGGGTCTTCACGCTGCCGCTTGCGAGCTTGGTGTCGGAGAAAGCCAGAGCGACGTTGATGGGGCCGTTGGCGTAGCCGACGCGCGCAGCCAGTTCGTTGCCGGTCTTCTTGTTGGGGGCGTTGCTGGGTTGCTCACCCAGGCCGAGCTGCACTTGGCCGTAGAAACCGCCCAGGTTGCCAGGCAGGAAGTAGCCGATGGAGTTGCTTTGGCGCACAACGGGGCGCTGCAGGCTGTATTCGGGGGCTCCTGCAGCCGTCGAATACACGCCATTCAGGGTTTGGGTCGTGCCCACGCCGTTCGTGCCGAACGGATCGAATACGGTCAGGTTAAAGAATTGGGGCGTGTAGTCACGGCCCAGGCGGATTTCACCGAAGCCGCCGTTCAGGCTGACGGTCGAACGGCGCTGGAAGTTCAGCGCGGTGCCGCCATCGTCGTTGCTCAATGCACCTTCCAGCCAGAACGAAGCGGCCAGACCGCCACCGAGGTCCTCAACGCCTCGGAAGCCCAGACGGCTGCTGTTGTAGCCGGAATTCTTCAGGCTCGTCTTGTTGTAAACGCTGCCGGAGCCATAGGCGAAGTTTGCGTCAACCACGCCAAACAGGGTCACCGACGATTGAGCGGAAGCAGCGCCAACTACGGCCAGGGCAGCCAGAGCGGCTACAAAAACAAGGCCTGCAATGAGAGGGATACCGATGAATATCCACAGATTTTCTACTCTCAGGCATGCAAAGAATTCTCTCCAACTACACTGTCCCGCTCACAGGCATCGCCAGCGCATTGGATGATCTCGTGCAGATCGTTCAGCACCAGCCCGTTGCGGTGCTGGTACGTGACCGAACGGCTTTCTATCTGGTGGGTGATGCCTTCCTGGCGGCCAGGGCTTTGGAAAACGAAACCAATGGCAGGGCTGAGGAACCAGTGGCCGGCGCTCCAACCTTTGCCGAGGTGGCCGAGAAACTGGTGCTTCTGGAGGCCGATCGCGTCAAGCGCGGCGCCTTCAGCCTGGGCTCGCTGCAGATACTGAAAAACCGCTTGCAAGCCAACATCCTGCCGGTTCTGGGCCAGGTGAGGGTGGGTGACGTTCAAGCTGAGCAGCTGCAGGTGTTCATAGAGCGCATGAGTGCGCAATCCGCTTCTTCCACGACCATCTCTCAGTATCTGGTCATCATCCGCAAGGTGCTCAAGCTCGCGGTTTCCCGCAAGTGGATGCGAGAATTGCCGGAGATACCCCGTATCCCCATCATCAGCCAGCCACGCTCCACGTTCACGGTTGGCCAGTACCGTGCCATCCTGCGCACGGCCAAGCGCCTCGCGCGCGAGCAGGCCGAGGCGCCTCGCGTCAAGGAGGGCCGTGGCACGCGCGAACGCTTCTGGGTCACGCCCCGCTACCGGCGGCTGCAGCCCGACATGTACTGGCTCATCGGCTTCATGGTGAACAGCTTCGTGCGTCCCAGCGATATCCGCACGCTCCGGCACCGGCACGTCGAGATCGTGCGCCGGGACCACACGTCCTATCTGCGGCTGACCCTGCCAACGACCAAGAAACACGACAAGCCCATCGTGACCTTGCAGCCGGCCGTGCGCATCTATGAGCAATTGCGCGCCTGTGCCCTGGGGGCCAGCGCCGGGCAGCCCGACGACTATCTTTTTCTGCCCGCTGAGAAGGACCGGGCCCATGCGCTGGCGGTGCTCAACTTCTGGCTGCAGTGGGTCTTGCGGGAAACAGGCATTCCGCGCATCGACGTGCATGGACAGGCCCGCACGCTGTACTGCCTGCGGCACACGTCCATAACTTTCCGGCTGCTCTATGGCGAGGGCATCGACATGCTGACGCTGGCCCGCAACGCCCGGACCTCCGTGGCCATGATCGAGAGCTTCTATGCGTCGAGCCTCACCGGGGAGATGAACGTGGGCATGCTGCAAAGCCGCCGAACCGGCCGCAGCCGGTGAAGGCGCCTATTAAATATAGTGGGCCGTGGTGGTCATGACCTTGGCGGCCGCCTTCATGGCCCACCGTGCCGGGGGCGGCAGCTCCAGCGCGCCGGAGGCCAGGGCCTGCGCGGCGTGGCGCTCTTCATCGTCCTTCATCCTGGCCACGACAGCCCGCGACGCCAGATCCTGCTCCGGCAACCGCGCGAGGTGGCTCTGAAGATGCGTTGTCACCTGGTTTTCGGTTTCCGCCACGAATCCCAGGCTGGCCCGGTCACTGACCTTGGCCGCCGCCAATCCCAGCGCAAAGGCGCCGGTGAACCACAGGGGGTTGAGCAGGCTCGGGCGGGAACCCAGGGCATCGAGGCGTTGCCGCGTCCAGGCCAGATGGTCTGTTTCCTCGCGGGCTGCCTCCAGCAGGTGCTCGCGCAATTCTGGGTCGCGTGTGACCGCGGCCTGGGCCGTGTAAAGCGCCTGGGCGCAGACTTCGCCTACGTGATTGACGCGCATCAGCGCTCCCGCCAGTTTCTTCTGGGCAGGGTCGAGGGATGCTTCCGCCACCCCTTGGGCAGGCGACGCTTCACTCGCGCGCGGTGTCGCGAAAAGAGTGCGAAGTGCGTTGTCGGCGGCCGTTAGCAAAGAATCCATGGAAGCTTTCAAAATGATAAGGGTGCAGAAACACAAGTTGCACTTGGATACAGGAGAAGGGCTTCTTTTGCGCCCCGTTCCCCTAGTGCAGAGCCGATTTTGCCGCTGCGCACTTAAATGTTGCAACACTGCAACGGATTTCCCCTTTCGGTCCGATTGTGGGTGAATTCCTTTGCGAAACCCGGCCGGGTCTGGTGCAATAAGAGCAACTTCCCCACCAGGAGGTTGGCCCGGGGAACCGGCGGGACTGCGCGGGTGCTACGCCAGCAGCCCTAGACCCCTCGTACCGGCGCCCTATGTTTAACCTTGGAGTAACTCGCAATGAAAAAATCCCTAGTCGCTCTGGCTGCCCTGGCCGTAGTTGGCGCTGCTTCCGCTCAATCGTCCGTGACCCTGTTTGGCGTGGTTGACGCAACCTATGCTTACGGTTCCGGCAGCGTTTCCAACAAGTCGCAGCTGACGAACTCCGGCTACAACAGCAGCCGTCTGGGTTTCCGCGGCGTTGAAGATCTGGGTGGCGGTCTGTCCGCTTCGTTCTGGCTGGAAGCTGGCCTGGCCAACGACGACGGCCGTGGCGCTGCTACCAACACCAACAACCAAGCTACCGGCGGCGCCGTGGCTGGTATCGGTGGTGGTCAAGGTCTGACCTTCAACCGTCGTTCCACCGTGAGCCTGAATGGCGGCTTCGGTGAAGTGCGTCTGGGTCGTGACTATACCCCCCAATTCTGGAACCTGACCGTGTTCGATCCGTTCGGCACGAACGGCGTTGGCACCACCCAAACCCTGAATTCCAGCCTGGGCGGCCCCACCACCGTGCGCGCTTCCAACGCCATCGGCTACTTCCTGCCTGGCAACCTGGGCGGCTTCTATGGCCAAGCTCAGTACTACCTGGGTGAGAACGCCAGCAACGCTGCCAACAAGAAGGACGGCAACGGTCTGGCTGCTCGCGTCGGTTACGCCAACGGCCCCATCAACGTCGCTCTGGCCGCTTCGCAAACCAAGTTCCTGACGGGCAACATCAAGGCCTGGAACCTGGGCGGTCAATACGACCTGGGCGTGGCCAAGATCATGGCTCACTACAACCAAGACAAGATCAGCGGCGGTGCTGACGGCAAGGGCTTCCTGATCGGTGGTCTGGTGCCCGTGGGCGCTGGCGAAATCCGTCTGGCCTACTCCACCTACAAGATCGACACCGCTGGCGCCGATCCCCGTTCGAACAAGCTGGCTCTGGGCTATGTGCACAACCTGTCCAAGCGCACCGCTCTGTACGCTACGTACGCTCACGTGAACAACAAGAACGGCGCTGCTCAATCCCTGAACGGCTCTGTGACTGGTGCGAACGACAACTCCAACGGTTACGACTTCGGTATCAAGCACAGCTTCTAATATCAACGCTGGCTCCGGCCAGTTGCGATATCAAAGCAAAGCCAAAAGCCGCCTTCGGGCGGCTTTTTTATTGTTCTTTCTCTTTCGAATACTGTTCTTGGATGTGCTGAGACTCAAGTAGGTTTGCCGGAAATGACTGTAACTGCATGCACATGGTTTCTGTATGAGGTGGCTTGCAAGTTGTCTGCTGTGCTGGAGAAGAGCGATCAGGCATGGCCTCCAAGCGTGATCCGTTGGTGCAGGGCTTGTGCAATTTCTTGGCACCAACCTTGCATATGGTCCCCTTGAAAGTCAGCCCTCAAGGCCCTTCGTGCCATCCGGAATTCAGGGATTTCCCGTTGGCTATAGAGCAACCTTTACTGCATAGTAAAACTTTAATCTAGAGGGAACCCATGAAACTCAAATACAGTCTGTTGCCGGTGGCTGTGGCCGCCGCGATGCTGGCGACGCCGGCGCTGCATGCCAAATCCTTCAAATGGGCAAGCCAGGGGGAGATTGCCACCTGGGATATTCATTCCCAGAACAATGCGCTGCAGAACGGGCTCCATGCGAACGTGTACGAAAGCCTGGTCTACTACAACAGCAAGACCTTTGACGTAGAACCCGTGCTGGCCACGGCATGGAAGGAAATAAGCCCCACACAGGTGCGTTTCACGCTTCGCCAGGGCGTCAAGTTCCATGATGGTTCGGCGCTGACCACGGACGATGCGGTGTATTCGATCCAGCGGGCCATGGCCAAGACGTCGAACTTCACGCCGTACGTGCAGGGCATCAGCAAGGTGGCGAAGGTGGATGCGCAGACCTTCGACGTTTTCCTCTCGGCGCCCAATCCCGTGCTGCTGCGCCAGATGACCGAGCTGCGGATCATGAGCAAGGCCTGGGCGGAAAAGAACAAATCGGTCGAGCCCAAGGACATCAAGGGAACGGACGAGAATTTTGCCCACCGCAACGCCATGGGCACGGGGCCCTACACGCTGGATTCCTGGCAGCCCGACGTGAAGATGGTCTTCAAGCGCAACCCCAACTGGTGGGGCAAGATGGACGGCAACGTCACCGAAATCGTCTACACCCCCATCAAGTCGAACGCCACGCGCATCGCCGCGCTGCTGTCCGGCGAGGTGGACCTAGTGCTCGATCCCGCGCCCCAGGATCTGGGCCGCCTGCGCGCCAGCCCGGACCTGAAGGTGGTCGATGGTGTCGAGAACCGCACCATCTTCCTGGGCATGGACCAGTTCCGCGAGGAGCTGCCCGGCTCCAACGTCAAGGGCAAGAACCCGCTGAAGGACGTGCGCGTGCGCAAGGCCCTCTACCAGGCCATCGATACCGACACGATTTCGCGCAACATCATGCGCGGCCTGGGCAAGCCCACGGGCACCATCGTGGCACCCCAGGTCGCGGGCTACACCGAGGCCGTGGGCAAGCGCTTCCCCTACAGCGTGGATGCCGCCAAGAAGCTGCTGGTCGAGGCTGGCTACCCCGATGGGTTCGAAGTGGATTTCGCCTGCCCGAACAACCGCTATATCAACGACGAGGCTATCTGCCAAGCCGTGACGGCCATGTGGTCGCGCATCGGCGTGAAGGCCAAGCTGCGCACGCTGCCGCTCGTGACCTACTTCCCGATGATCCAGCGCAATGAAGCCAGCATCTACATGCTGGGCTGGGGCGTTCCTACCTTCGACGGGCTGTACAGCCTGCAATCGCTCGTGCGCACGGTGGGGGCCGGCGGCGACGGCAACTACAACGTGGGCCGCTACAGCAACCAGCGCATGGACTACCTGGTGGACCGCATCAAGGCCGAAACGGACGCACCGGTGCGCTCGCGCATGCTGACCGAGGCGCTCCAGCTGTCGAACGACACCGTCTCCCACATCCCGCTGCATGACCAGGTGATCCCGTGGGCCATGAAGAAGAACTTGGAGTTGGTCCACCGGGCAGATAACCGCGTGGACATGCGCACAGTCAAGGTGAACTGATTTATTCTCGGTGCATGGAGAACAAGGGCCTCGCGGCCCTTGCTTTCTTGGGCTTAATCTGACGTATTGCCATGCAACGCCCCGGCCATCAAAAGTGGCCGCCGCGTTCCCATCGAAAACACACTCGACTCTCTGATGCTTGCCTTTATATTGCGCCGCCTGATCCAGGCTGTGATTGTCATGGTCACGGTGGCCTTCATCTCCTTCATGCTGTTCCAGTACGTGGGAGATCCCGTGGTGTTCCTGCTGGGCCAGGATGCCACCCCCGAGCAGATCCGCGAGTTGCGCGTCGCCCTCGGCCTGGACAAGCCCTTCTTCATCCAGTTCTGGCACTTCCTGGTGAACGCGGCGCAGGGCGAATTTGGCCTCAGCCTGCGCCAGGGCGCGAAGGTCTCGCGCCTGATCGCCGAGCGCTTCCCCGCCACGCTGGAACTGGCGCTGGTGGCCGCGGTGCTGGCGCTGGTGATCGGCGTGCCCATGGGCGTGTATGCCGCCCTCAAGCGCGGCACCTTCACCAGCCAGCTGTTCATGACGCTGTCGCTGCTCGGCGTGTCGCTGCCCACGTTCCTGATCGGCATCCTGCTGATCCTGGTCTTTGCCGTGCACCTGGGCTGGTTCCCGAGCTTCGGCCGGGGCGAGGTGGTGCAGCTCGGCTGGTGGAGCACCGGACTGCTCAAGGCCAAGGGCTGGCACCACATCACGCTGCCGGCGATCACGCTGGCCATCTTCCAGCTCACGCTGATCATGCGGCTGGTGCGCGCGGAAATGCTGGAGGTGCTGCGCACCGACTACATCAAGTTCGCCCGTGCGCGCGGGCTCTCCGACCGGGCCATCCACTTCGGCCATGCGCTCAAGAACACGCTGGTGCCCGTATTGACCATTACCGGCCTGCAGCTCGGTGGCCTCATTGCCTTCGCCATCATCACCGAGACGGTGTTCCAGTGGCCGGGCATGGGCCTGCTGTTCATCCAGGCCGTGACCTTCGCCGACATTCCCGTGATGGCCGCCTACCTGTGCCTGATCGCGCTGATCTTCGTGGTGATCAACCTCGTGGTCGATCTGCTGTACTTCGCCGTCGATCCCCGCCTGCGCGTGGGCAAGGCCGGGGGCCATTGATGCAGGTGCCCCGACTCAAGGCCGGCGGCCGGGCATTCGCGCACATCGCGCAATACCACCCCGAGCTGACCGCGCTGCGCCGGGACCTGCATGCGCACCCCGAGCTGGGGTTCGAGGAGGTCTACACCGGCAACCGCGTGAAAGAGGCCCTCAAGGTCTGCGGCGTGGACGAGATCCACGACGGCATCGGCCGCACGGGCATCGTGGCCGTGGTCCGTGGGCGCAGCACCTCCAGCGGCTCCATGGTGGGCCTGCGCGCCGACATGGACGCGCTGCCGCTGGCCGAGCACAACGACTTCTCCTGGAAGTCCTGCAAGCCCGGCCTCATGCACGGCTGCGGCCATGACGGCCATACCGCCATGCTGGTGGGTGCCGCGCGCTACCTGGCCGAGACCCGCAACTTCGACGGCACCGCCGTGCTGGTGTTCCAGCCGGGCGAGGAGGGCTTCGCGGGCGCCCGCGTGATGATGGAAGACGGGCTGTTCGATCGGTTCCCGGTGCAGTCCATCTATGCCATGCACAACTGGCCGGCCATGAAGCCCGGCACGGTGGGCCTGAACTCCGGCGCCATGATGGCCGCCGCCGACCGCATCACCATCGAGATCACCGGCCGCGGCGGCCACGGCGCGCACGCCTACCAGACCGTGGACGTGGTGCTCGTGGCCGCGCACATCATCACGGCGGCGCAGAGCATCGTGTCGCGCAACGTGCGCCCCATCGAAAGCGCCGTGGTCAGCCTGTGCGCCGTGCAGGCGGGCGACCTGGGCGCCTTCAGCGTGCTGCCCGGCAGCGCCACGCTGGTGGGCACCGTGCGCACCTTCGACCCGCAGGTGCAGGAGATGGTGGAAAAGCGCCTCAAGGAGCTGTGCAACGCCATCGCCCTGGGCTTCGGCGCCACGGCCACGGTGCACTACGAACGCATCTACCCGGCCACGATCAACAGCGAAAGCGAGGCGCTTTTCGCCGGCGACGTGGCCGAATCGCTGCTCGGCGCGGACCACGTGGTGCGCGACCTGGAGCCCAGCATGGGCGCCGAGGACTTCGCCTTCATGCTGCAGAACAAGCCGGGCGCCTACCTGCGCATCGGCCAGGGCACCGGCGCGAGCGGCAGCGCCCTGCACAACAGCCGCTACGACTTCAACGACGACATCCTGCCCCTGGGCTCGGCGCTGCATGCCAGCCTGATCGAGCAGGCCATGCCGCTGGCGATGCCCTGAATTTTTCCTTTCTTCACCCGCACGGAAGTCCCGATACTTTCGCCACCTTTCCCACCACCAGGAGATTTCCATGAAGTTTCAAAAGAAGATCGCTGTAACCGCCGTGTTTGCTGCGCTGGCAGCTACTGGTTTTGTAGCGTCCGCGCAAACCATCCGCATCGCCAACCAGGGTGACGCGCTCTCCATGGACCCGCACTCGCTCAACGAATCGCTGCAGCTGAGCGTGACCAACAACATCTACGAGCCCCTGGTGGACCGCAACAAGGACCTGAGCCTGGCGCCCGCGCTGGCCACGAGCTGGAAGCAGACCTCGCCCACCGTGTGGCGCTTCGAGCTGCGCAAGGGCGTGCAATTCCATGACGGCACGCCGTTCACCGCGGACGACGTGGTGTTCAGCTTCGCCCGCATGAAGGGCGAGGGCTCCGACATGAAGGCCACCAACAGCGACGTGAAGCAGGTCCGCAAGATCGACGACCACACCGTCGAGATCGAGACCGTGGCGCCCCAGCCCATCCTGCCCGACGCCATCACCACCTCGTACATCATGAGCAAGAAGTGGTGCGAGACCAACCAGGCCGTCACGCCCGTGGACCGCCGCAAGGGCATCGAGAACGCCGCATCGTTCCGCGCCAACGGCACCGGCCCCTACCGCCTGCGCGAGCGCCAGCCCAACGTGCGCAGCGTGTTCGTGCGCAACGGCAGCTACTGGGGCAAGATCGAAGGCAACGCGACGGAAATCATCTTCACCCCCATCGCCAACGACGCCACCCGCGTGGCGGCGCTGCTGTCGGGCGAAGTGGACGTGATGGAACCCGTGCCGGTGCAGGACATCGAGCGCGTGAACGGCGGCGGCAACACGCGTGCCGTGACGGGCCCCGAGCTGCGCACCATCTTCCTGGGCATGGACCAGAAGCGCGACGAGCTGCTGTACTCCAGCGTCAAGGGCAAGAACCCCTTCAAGGACGTGCGCGTGCGCAAGGCGTTCTACCAGGCCATCGACATCGAAGGCATCAAGAAGACCGTGATGCGCGGCGCGTCCAACCCGTCCGCGCTGATGGTCGGCCCCGGCATCAACGGCTTCCAGCCCGACGTGAAGCGCCTGCCCTACGACGTGGAGGCCGCCAAGAAGCTCATGGCCGAGGCCGGCTACCCCAACGGCTTCGAGGTGACCATGAACTGCCCGAACGACCGCTACGTCAACGACGGCCGCATCTGCCAGACCGTGGCCGCGAACCTCTCGCGCATCAACGTCAAGATCAACCTGGCCGCCGAGACCAAGGGCACCTATTTCCCCAAGGTGCTGCGCCGCGACACCAGCTTCTACATGCTGGGCTGGACGCCCACCACGTATGACTCGCACAACGCGCTCAATGCGCTGATGATCTGCCCCGACGACAAGACCGGCGCCGGCCAGTTCAACCTGGGCGCGTACTGCAATCCCAAGGTGGACGACCTCACCAAGAAGATCCTGGTCGAGACCGACAAGGCCAAGCGCGACGCCATGATCAAGGAAGCCTTCGAACTGCACACCGCCGACATCGGCCACCTGCCGCTGCACCAGCAGGCGCTGGCCTGGGGCGTGAGCAAGAAGGTCAAGCTCGTGCAGCGGGCCGACAACTACATGCCGTTCAAGTGGATGAGCATCGAGAAGTAAGTAAGCAAGCAAGTAAGTAAGCCGATACGCCGCTGACCGGCGGCCCATGGCAACGCATGGCGGCTACCCGCGCCATGCGTTGCCGCATGTTCACTGGTTCGTTTCCCCACAATGAAAACTACCCTTGCCCGCTGGCTCGACAGCGATGTTGGCTACAGCTTCCGCACATCGCCGGTGGCGATGCTGGCCGCGGCGATCGCGCTGGTCTGCGTGTTCTGCTCGGTGTTCGCCGGGTGGGTCGCGCCCCACAACCCCTTCGACCTCGCCACGCTCGAACTGAGCGACGCGCGGCTGCCTCCGGCCTGGAGCCCGGAAGGCAGCACCAAATACCTGCTGGGCACCGACGACCAGGGCCGCGACATCCTCTCCGCGCTGATTTACGGCGCGCGCATCTCGCTCGTGGTGGGCATCGCCTCGGTGGTGCTCTCCGTGGTCGTGGGCGTGGCCTTCGGCCTGCTGGCGGGCTTTCGCGGCGGCTGGATCGACGCCGTGCTCATGCGCCTGTGCGACGTGATGCTGTCCTTCCCCGCCATCCTCGTGGCGCTGCTGATCGCGGGCGTGGGGCGGGCGCTGTTCCCCAACGCGCACGAGTCGCTGGCCTTCGGCGTGCTGATCATCTCCATCTCGCTCACGGGCTGGGTGCAGTACGCGCGCACGGTGCGCGGCTCCACGCTAGTGGAGCGCAACAAGGAATACGTGCAGGCCGCCCGCGTGACGGGCGTGTCGTCGCTGTCCATCATGCGCAAGCACGTGCTGCCCAACGTCATGGGCCCGGTGCTGGTGCTCGCCACCATCCAGGTGGCCACGGCCATCATCACCGAGGCCACGCTGTCCTTCCTGGGCGTGGGCGCGCCGCCCACCTCGCCGTCGCTGGGCACGCTGATCCGCGTGGGCAACGACTACCTGTTCTCGGGCGAATGGTGGATCACCGTCTTCCCCGGCATCATGCTGGTGCTCATCGCGCTGTCGGTGAACCTGCTGGGCGACTGGCTGCGCGACGCCCTGAACCCGCGCCTGCGCTGAACCACGCGAAGAAAAGACGACCCCATGAGTCTGCTAGAAGTCAAAAACCTCGTTGTCGAATTCCCGGGCCGGCGCGGCACCCTGCGCGCCCTGGACGACATCTCCTTCTCCATCGCGCCCGGCGAGATCCTGGGCGTGGTGGGGGAGTCCGGCGCGGGCAAATCGCTCACCGGCGCCGCCATCATCGGCCTGCTGGAGCCGCCGGGCCGCGTGGCCTCGGGCCAGATCCTGCTGGAGGGCCAACGCATCGACAACCTCGGCCACGAGGCCATGCGCCACATCCGCGGCCGCCGCATCGGCGCAATCTTCCAGGACCCGCTGACCTCGCTGAACCCGCTGTACACCGTGGGCCGCCAGCTCACCGAGACCATCCTGGCGCACCTGCCCGTCACGCCCGCCGAGGCGCGCCAGCGCGCCATCCAGCTCCTGAAGGACACCGGCATACCGGCGGCCGAGGAGCGCATCGACCACTACCCGCACCAGTTCTCGGGCGGCATGCGCCAGCGCGTGGTGATCGCGCTGGCCCTGGCGGCGGAGCCCAAGCTCATCGTGGCGGACGAGCCCACGACGGCGCTGGACGTGTCGATCCAGGCGCAGATCATCACGCTGCTGAAAAACATCTGCAAATCGCGCGGCGCCGCCGTGATGCTGATCACGCACGACATGGGCGTGATCGCCGAGACCTGCGACCGCGTGGCCGTGCTCTACGCGGGCCGCGTGGCCGAGATCGGCCCCGTGCACGACGTGATCAACAAGCCCTCCCACCCTTACACCAGCGGCCTCATGGCCTCCATCCCCGACATGACGATGGACCGCGAGCGCCTGAACCAGATCGACGGAGCCATGCCCCGCCTGAACGCCATTCCCAAGGGCTGTGCCTACAACCCGCGCTGCCCCAAGACCTTCGACCGCTGCCTGGTGGAGCGCCCCGACCTCATGGACGCGGGCGCCACCCGCGCCGCCTGCTGGCTGCACGCCGGGGTGCCCGCATGAGCGCCGCCACCACCACCGCCCAGCCCCTGGTGCAGGCGCGCGACCTGGCCAAGACCTTCGACGTCTCCGCCCCCTGGCTCAACCGCGTGCTGGAGCGCAAGCCGCGCACGCTGCTGCACGCCGTGGACGGCGTGAGCTTCGAGATCGAGAAAGGCAAGACCCTGGCACTGGTGGGCGAGTCAGGTTGCGGCAAGAGCACCGTGGCGCGTCTGCTGGTGGGCCTGTACGAGCCCACGCGCGGCGGCCTCACCTTCGACAGCCAGGACGCGCACGCCGCCTTCAAGGGCGGCAACGCCAAGGCCATGCGCCGCCGCATCCAGATGATCTTCCAGGACCCGTACGCCAGCCTGAACCCGCGCTGGCTGGTGGAGGACATCATCGGCGAGCCGCTGCGCGAGCACGGCCTCATCACCGACAAGGCCCAGCTCAAGGAACGCGTGGGCCAGCTGCTGCAGTCCGTGGGTCTGTCGCCGCTGGACATGGTGAAGTACCCCCACCAGTTCTCGGGCGGGCAGCGCCAGCGCATCTCCATCGCCCGCGCGCTGGCCACCGAGCCGGAGTTTCTGGTGTGCGACGAGCCCACCAGCGCGCTCGACGTGTCGGTGCAGGCGCAGGTGCTCAACATCATGAAGGACCTGCAGCGCGAGCGGCAGCT
>Ga0222424_100441_pt1 | contig 23487 bp, 19 predicted proteins | sample 2B2ome_FD_182468 | JGI IMG/M metagenome (GOLD analysis project Ga0222424, IMG submission 182468) | Enriched microbial communities from leaf-cutter ant dump, University of Wisconsin, Madison, United States - 2B200A (version 2) | ecosystem: Environmental > Terrestrial > Nest > Insects nest > Nest... | reverse complement strand
ATCGCGGCGCGTGCAGTGACCACGACCAGCAGCAACCCGTACAGCACCACCACCAGCAACGCACCGATATCCACCGCCTATGGCGGCAGCAGCGACTCGGGCATCTCTCCGCCGCCCGCTCCCACCACCAGCACCTCTGGCGGCAACCGACGCTCCGGCTTCACCTACGACGACATGAACCACAGCCAGTGCCTGTCGATACAGGCCACCCGGCAGAACACCGGTCATGCCCTGGCCTATGGCCACTATCAGATGACCAACCGCTGCAACTACCCCATCACCGCGTATATCTGCACGGTCAGCGACAATGCCGATGGTTCGCCCAGCGACAGCTGGAACCGCTTCCAGGACGGCGCGCCCTGCCCGGGCGGCTGGGGCGGCGCCTCGTTCAAGGCCGGCGAAACGCAGAAATCCAAGACCTGGTTCGAATTCCGCAACATCCGTTTCCACGCCTACATCTGCCGGGAGGGATGGTCCATCGTCAATACGCAGGACAAGTCGCCCTACCTGATCGGCGAGCGCTACCGCTGCCGCATCTACCGCTAGCCTCGCCGAGCCTGCGGCTCCGGCTGGTGGTATGATCGCGAGCCTGTCGATTGCCACACGTCCGCGAAGAGAACATGACCCGTCGCCTGCTCGTCACCAGCGCCCTGCCCTACGCCAACGGCCCCATCCACCTCGGCCACCTGGTCGAGTACATCCAGACCGACATCTGGGTGCGCTTCCAGCGCGCGCGCGGTCACGAGGCGCACTATGTCTGCGCCGACGACGCGCACGGCACCGCCATCATGCTCAAGGCCGAGCAGAACGGCCTGGCGCCGGAGCGGCAGATCGCCAATGTGAAGGCCGAGCACGAGCGCGACTTCGCCGGTTTCGGCATCCGTTTCGACAACTACCACTCCACGCATTCGGACGAGAACCGTGCGCTGTCGGCGCAGATCTACACCCGCCTGCGCGATGGCGTGCCCGGTGCGGACACGGCCTCGCTCAAGGCCGGCGGCCACATCGCCACCCGACCCATCCGCCAGCTCTTCGATCCGGAGAAGGGCCTGTTCCTGGCCGACCGCTTCATCAAGGGCGACTGCCCCAAGTGCGGCGCCGCCGACCAGTACGGCGACTCCTGCGAGGTCTGCAGCGCGACCTACGCGCCGACCGAGCTGAAGAACGCGCGCTCGACCATCTCCGGCGCCACGCCGGTGGAGAAGGAGTCGCTGCACTACTTCTTCCAGCTGCCGCGCTTCGAGGCCATGCTCAAGGACTGGACACGCAGCGGCGCGCTGCAGGACGAGGTCGCCAACAAGCTCGCGGAATGGTTCGAGTCGGGGCTCGCCGACTGGGACATCTCGCGTGACGCGCCCTATTTCGGCTTCGAGATCCCGGACGCGCCGGGCAAGTACTTCTATGTCTGGCTGGACGCGCCTATCGGCTACATGGCCAGCTTCCGCAACCTCTGCGACCGCGCCGGCCTGGACTTCGACGCGTACTGGCGCGAGGACAGCGAAGCCGAGCTGTACCATTTCATCGGCAAGGACATCGTCTACTTCCACGCCCTGTTCTGGCCGGCCATGCTGCACGGCGCCGGCTACCGCAAGCCGTCCGGCGTGTTCGCGCACGGCTTCCTGACCGTGAACGGGCAGAAGATGTCGAAGTCGCGCGGCACCTTCATCCAGGCGCAGACCTATCTGCAGCACCTGAACCCGGAATACCTGCGCTACTACTTCGCCGCCAAGCTCTCCGGCCGCGTCGAGGACATCGACCTCAACCTCGAGGACTTCACCCAGCGCGTGAACTCGGACCTGGTCGGCAAGGTGGTCAACATCGCCAGCCGCTGCGCCGGCTTCATCAGCAAGCGCTTCGACGGCCAGCTCAGCGCCGACTGCGCCGAGCCGCAGCTGCTGAGCGACTTCATCGCCGCCGGCGACAGCATCGCCGCGCACTACGAGGCGCGCGACTTCGGCCGCGCCATCCGCGAGATCATGGCGCTGGCCGACCGCGCCAACCAGTACATCGACGAGAAGAAGCCGTGGGCGCTGGCCAAGGTCGAGGGCATGGACGCCGAGGTGCAGGCCGTGTGCTCGGTCGGCCTCAACCTGTTCCGCCAGCTCATGACCTATCTGGCCCCGGTGCTGCCGGCCATGGCCGAGGCCTCCGCCGGCTTCCTCAACCTGCCCGGCTTCGCCTGGGAGGATCGCCGCGAGCTGCTGCTGGGCGCGCGCATCCAGACTTTCCAGCCGCTGATGACGCGCGTCGATCCGGTCGCCGTGGAAGCCATGGTGAACGCGTCGAAGGATTCACTGGCAAACGCGCAGCCGGTGGCCGCGACTGCCGCGAAGACCGCCGCCAGGCCGGCCGCGGAAGCCAAGGCCGCACCCGCCGCCGACGCGCCGCCGACCATCGGCATCGAGGACTTCGCCAAAGTCGACCTGCGCGTGGCGCGCATCGTCAGCGCCGAGCACGTCGAAGGCGCCGACAAGCTGCTGCGCCTGCAGCTCGACCTCGGCGGCGAAACCCGCCAGGTCTTCTCCGGCATCAAGAGCGCCTATCCGGACCCCGGCGTGCTGGCCGGCCGCCTCACCGTCATGGTCGCCAACCTGGCCCCGCGCAAGATGAAGTTCGGCATGAGCGAAGGCATGGTGCTGGCCGCCGGTCCGGGCGGCAGCGACATCTTCCTGCTCACGCCGGATGACGGCGCGCAGCCTGGCATGGCGGTGAAGTGATGAGCGCCGCCCCGCTCACCGTCATCGAGCGCGAAACCGGCGCCAGTCCGGATTTCGCGGTGATCTGGCTGCATGGCCTGGGCGCCGACGGCAACGACTTCGTGCCGGTCATCCCCGAGCTCGACCTGCCGGCGGACGCCGCCGTGCGCTTCGTGTTCCCGAACGCGCCGCTGATGCCGGTGACCATCAACAGCGGCTATGTCATGCCGGCCTGGTACGACATCCGCTCGCTCGACGGCGACACCCGCCTGGTCGACGAAGCCGGCATACGCGCCAGCCGCGAGGCGGTGCGCGCGCTGATCGCGCGCGAGAACGCGCGTGGCATCCCCTGCGCGCGCATCGTCATCGCCGGCTTCTCGCAGGGCGGCGCCATGGCCTACAGCATCGGCCTCACCCATCCGGAGCGGCTGGCCGGCATCATCGCGCTGTCCTGCTACCTGCCCTCGCCGGCCCTGGTGCGCGACGAGCTCAGCGACACCAGCCGCGGCATCCCGGTGTTCGCCGGTCATGGCAGCCACGATGACATCGTGCCCGTCCGCCTCGGCGAGCTGGCACGCGACCAGGCGCAGGCGCTGACCGGCCAGGCGCCGGCGTGGCATGCCTACCCCATGCCGCATTCGGTCTGCCTGGAGGAGATCGCGGATATCGGCGCCTGGCTGCGCGAACGGCTCTGAGACGGACGCCCGTTCAGCCAAGCAGCGCGCGCAAGGCGTCGGCGTGCGGCCCCGCCGCCCGCTCGACCTCGGCCATCATGGCCTGATAGCGCGCCAGCACCTCCTCGCCCAGCGGCGTCAGATGCGCGCCCCCGCCATGCTGGCCGCCGGCGGCCGACATCACCAGCGGCTCGCGGAAACAGCGGTTCATGACATCGACCAGCTGCCAGGCGCGCCGGTAGCTCATGCCCAGGTGCCGCCCGGCCGCCGAGATCGAGCCCTGGCTGGCGATGGCCGCCAGCAGGTCGGCCTTGCCCGGCCCCAGCGCGATCTCCCCGCCCTTGCACAGGCGCACGCGGCACTTCAGCTGGATGTCATCGCTGTCCGGCATGGTCTCCGGCTCTCCTCGGCGGGCATGTCGCCATAGGCTAAAGCCTCGCGGCGACGTTGTCGCCTGCGCTGTCCGCCCGGTCACGAAAAGCGGACGGCAAACCGTCGGGAAGACTTGCCAAGCCAGTGCCGGGTGGCCGATTCTCGACAGGCACACCTGATCGACGATCGAATCTGCCGGAGAGCAGACACCATGACCAGCCAGACTCCCGATACCGACCCGCCCGCACCCGCCACCACCGGCCGGAAGGTCGGCCTGCGCGACATCGCCCAGGGCGCGCTGCAGGCGATTCCCGACCTGATCACGCTCAATCGCGGCCTGTTCGGCCTGGCCACGCTCAAGCCGGACAGCCTCATGTCCATCGGCCGCGTGCTGGAACGCCGCGCACGCCAGATGCCCGACCGCATCGCCCTGCGCTACGAAGACCAGTCCTGGACCTACGCCCAGTTCAACGGCTGGGTCAACCGGCTCGCCGCCAGCTTCGCCACGCACGGCCTGGCATCGGGCGATGCCATCGCCATCATCGCCGAGAACCACCCGGCCCAGCTCGCCTGCATCGCGGCGGCGGTCAAGCTCGGTGCGGTCGCCGGCCTGCTCAACCACAACCAGCGCGGGGACGTGCTGGCGCACAGCATCGGCCTGGTCCGTCCGCGACTGCTGGTGGTCAGCAGCGAATGCCGCGAGGCCATGGAGAGCACGCCCTACACGCCCGGCGGCACTCCCGGCCTGACCTATTTCTGGCTGGGCGGCGATGACAAGGCGCCCGCCCCCGGGGGCTATGTCGACCTCGCCCGCGACGCCGGCCGCCGCCGCAGCATCAACCCGGACAGCACACGCAAGGTGCGCGCCAGCCAGCCCTGCTTCTACATCTTCACCTCCGGCACCACCGGGCTGCCCAAGGCCTCGGTGATGACGCACTACCGCTGGCTGGCATCCATGGCCGGCGTCGGCAACGCCACCCTGCGTCTGAAGGCGGACGATGTCTTCTACTGCTGCCTGCCGCTCTACCACAACAACGCGCTGACCGTGGCCTGGGCCTGCACGCTCTCCGCCGGCGCCACCCTGGCCCTGGACCGCAAGTTCAGCGCCAGCCGCTTCTGGGATCGCATACGTCATTTCGACGCGACCGCCTTCGCCTACATCGGCGAGCTGCTGCGCTATCTGCTCAACCGCGATCCGACCGGGGGCGACCGCGACCACCGCGTGCGCCTGATCACCGGCAACGGCCTGCGCGCCGAGATCTGGCAGCAGTTCCAGGAGCGCTTCGGTATAGAGCGCATCTACGAGTTCTATGGCGCCAGCGAATCCAACATCGGCTTCATCAACGCCTTCGGCGTCAGCGAGACCGCCGGCTTCTCGCCCCTGCCCTTCGCCATCGTCAAATTCGACGCCGACCGCGAGGAGCCGGTGAAGGATGCCGACGGCTTCCTGGTCAGGGTGGAGAAAGGCGGCGTCGGCCTGCTCATCAGCGAGGTCAGCGAACGCCGTCCGTTCGACGGCTACACCGACCCGGCCGCCGGCGAGAAGAAACTGCTGCGCGGTATCTTCAAGCCCGGCGACTGCTACTTCAACACCGGCGACCTGGTGCGCGACCAGGGCATGCGCCACATCCAGTTCGTCGACCGCGTCGGCGACACCTTCCGCTGGAAGGGCGAGAACGTCGCCAGCACCGAGGTCGAGGGCGCGCTGGCCAGCTGCCCCGGGCTGGAGCACGGCGCCGTCTACGGCGTCAGCGTGCCCGGCTGCGACGGCCGCGCGGGCATGGCCGCGATCACGCTCAGGGCCGGCCAGGGCTTCAACGGCGCCGAGCTCTCGCGCCACCTGCAGGCGGCCCTGCCGGCCTACGCCGTGCCCCTGTTCCTGCGCATACGCCCGGAGCAGGAGACCACCGGCACCTTCAAGTACCGCAAGGTCGAGCTCAAGAACGCCGGCTTCGACCCCGCCCTGATCGATGAGCCCCTGTATGTGCTCGCCGACCGCGAACGCGGCTATGAGCCGCTGACACCCGATCTGCACGCCCGCATCGCCGATGGCCGGCTCAGACTCTGAGCCGGCCGTGTCATCCATGCCATCAGAACAACAAGAAACCAGGACACCGCCATGACCCCGCTTTCCCCCCAGGACCAGATGTTCCTGCTCATCGAGCGCCGCAACCAGCCCATGCACGTCGGCAGCCTCATGCTGCTGACGCCGCCGCCGGACGCCGGCCCGGACTATGTGCAGGAACTGGCCTCCTGGGCCTACAGCCACACCCGCGCGCAGCCGCCGTTCAACCAGAAGCTGGTCTACAAGCTGGGCCTGCCGTTCTGGACCGAGGACACCGAGTTCGACCTGGAAGCGCATGTCCACCACATCTCGCTGCCCAAGCCGGGCCGCATCCGCGAGCTGCTGGCCATCGTCTCCAAGCTGCACAGCGGGCAGATGGACCGCGCCAAGCCGCTCTGGGAGTTCTACCTGATCGATGGCGTCGAGGATGGCCGCATCGCCGTCTACAGCCGCATCCACCATGCCCTGGTCGATGGCGTGGCCGCCATGCGCATGCTGCAGAAGAGCATGTCCGCCGATCCCGGCGTGCGCGACACGCTGCCGTTCTGGGCCATTCCGCCGCGCCGCCGCGCGCCGGCCGAAGGCGTCGTGGCCCAGGTCACGCAGCCGATCTCGCGCGCGGCCAAGTTCGCCAATGTCGTGCGCACGCAGGCCGCCACCTGGCCGCGCGTCACCCGCGAGATCATCAAGTCCATACAGGCCAGCGGCAACGATCCCGACTACGTCTCGGTGTTCCAGGCCCCACGCACCATCCTCAACCAGCGCATCAGCGCCTCGCGCCGCTTCGCCGCGCAGTCCTGGTCGCTGGAGCGCATACGCGCCGCCAGCAAGCGCCACCAGTGCACCCTCAACGACACCGTGCTGGCCATGTGCGCCTCGGCCCTGCGCCGCTACCTGCAGGAGCTCGACGCACTGCCCGAACAGCCGCTGGTGGCCATGGTGCCGGTGTCGCTGCGCAAGGATGACTCCGAGGGCGGCAACCAGGTCGGCGTCGTGCTCGCCAACCTCGCCACCCACATCGCCGACCCGCTCGACCGTCTGGACGCCATCGCGCGGTCGGTGCAGAACAGCAAGGACCGCTTCGCCAGCATGAGCCAGCTGGAGATCATCAATTATGTCGCCACCGCCATGGCGGTCAGCGGCATCAACATGGCCACCGGCATCGCGCCGACCTGGCAGGCCTTCAACGTGGTCATCTCCAATGTGCCCGGCCCGAAGGAGACGCTGTACTGGAACGGCGCGAAGCTGGAAGGCATCTACCCGGTCTCCATCGCCATGGATGGCCAGGCCACCAACATCACCCTGGTCAGCTACGCCGAGAAGTTCGAGATCGGCATCATCGCCTGCCGGCGCACGCTGCCGCATGTGCAGAGGCTGCTGCAGTACCTGGAGGATGGCCTGGTCGAGCTGGAGACAGCGTGAGCCGCCACGACGCGCCCTGGGGCCGCAGCCTGATCCTGGTGTCCGTGCTGGCCACGCTGGTCTCGGCGCTGGTCAGCGCCGTCAGCCTGAGGGCCATGCCCGGCTCCGGCATCGGCGTCTGGCTGCCCGGCCTGCTGCCGGTGCTGGTGGTTCTGCTCGCCGCGCTGTGGACCGTGCGCGGCTATCTGCTGACCGACGACGCCGTGCTCGTGCAGCGGCTGCTGTGGCGGACCCGCCTGCCGCTGCGCGGGCTGCTCGCCGCCGAAGTCGCGCCCGACGCCATGCGCGGCAGCATCCGCACCTTAGGCAACGGCGGCCTGTTCTCGTTCTCCGGCCGCTTCCGCAACCGCGCGCTGGGCAGCTACCGCGCCTGGGTCACCGACACCCGGCGCACCGTGGTCCTGCGCTTTCCGGAACGCACGCTGGTGTTGTCACCGGCGCGTCCGGCGGATTTCGTCCGCGAAGTCAGCCGGCATGCCGTGAAGCGCTGAACCGGCGTCCCGCCCTCAGACCTGGTCCGGATCCAGGAAGCCGCCCGACTGCCGTGCCCAGAGCTGGGCGTAGAGGCCGCCACGGGCGACCAGCTCGTCGTGCGTGCCGGACTCGACGATACGGCCCTGATCCATCACCACCAGCCGGTCCATGGCCGCGATGGTCGACAGCCGGTGGGCGATGGCGATCACCGTCTTGCCTTCCATGAGCCGGTAGAGGTTCTCCTGGATCGCCGCCTCCACCTCCGAGTCCAGCGCCGAGGTGGCCTCGTCGAGGATGAGCACGGGCGCGTCCTTGAGCATGACACGGGCGATGGCGATGCGCTGGCGCTGGCCGCCGGAGAGCTTGACGCCGCGCTCGCCGACATGGACGTCGTAGCCGCTGCGGCCCCTGGCGTCGCTCAGCGCCGGAATGAAGTCGTCGGCATGGGCGCGCGCGGCCGCCTCGCGCATCATGGCTTCGCTGGCGTCCGGCCGGCCGTAGAGGATGTTCTCGCGCACCGAACGGTGCAGCAGCGAGGTGTCCTGCGTGACCATGCCGATGGCCGCGCGCAGCGAATCCTGCTTGACCTGCGCGATGTCCTGCCCGTCGATGAGGATGCGCCCGCCTTCGAGGTCGTGGAAACGCAGCAGCAGATTGACCAGGGTGGACTTGCCCGCGCCCGAACGCCCGACCAGGCCGACCTTCTCGCCCGGCCGCACGGTCAGCGTCAGATCCCCGATCACCCCGCTCTGGCGGCCATAGTGGAAGCTGACCTGCTCGAAGCGGATCTCGCCGCGCGTGACCGCCAGCTCGCCGGCGTCCGGCGCGTCATCGACCAGATGCGGCAGCGCGATGGAGTTCATGCCGTCCTGCACGGTGCCGATGTTCTCGAACAGCGCCGACACCTCCCACATGATCCACTGCGACATGCCGGACAGGCGCAGCACCAGGCCCAACGCCGCCGCCACCGCGCCGACCATGATGTCGCCGGCCAGCCAGAGATGGATGGCGATGGCGCCGATCGCCAGCAGCAGCAGCGAATTGAGCAGGTAGAGCATGACGTTCAGGCTGGTGCCGACACGCATCTGCCGGTACACCGTGGTCATGAACTCGCTCATGCCCTCGTGCGCGTAGGCGGACTCGCGGCGCGCGTGCGAGAACAGCTTGACGGTCTGGATGTTGGTGTAGCTGTCGACGATGCGGCCGGTCATGACCGAGCGGGCATCCGCCTGTTCGCGCGACACCCGCCCCAGCAGCGGCACGAAATGACGCAGCATGAGCACATAGCCGAGCAGCCAGACCAGCAGCGGCACGGCCAGGCGCAGGTCGGCGCTGGCGATCAGCGCCAGGGTGCCGAGGAAGTAGACGACGACGTAATTGAGCACGTCGATCAGCTTGATCACGCACTCGCGCACGGCCAGCGCGGTCTGCATCAGCTTGGTCGCTATGCGGCCGGCGAACTCGTCCTGGTAGAAGCTCATGGACTGGCGCAGCAGGTAGCGGTGCACCATCCAGCGGATGCGCATGGGGTAGTTGCCCATCAGCGTCTGGTGGGTCAGCAGCGAGTGCAGCGTGACCAGCAGCGGCAACCCGAGGATGACCGCGGCCATGACCGCCAACTGCCCGCCCTGCGCCTGCATAAAGGTCGCGCGGTCCTGCTGCGACAGCCAGTTGACGATGTCGCCGAGGAAACGGAACAGCCAGACCTCGGCGAGGGCGATGGTCGCCATCAGCAGCGCCGCGCAGATCAGCCACGGCCAGGCGCCACGCGTGTAGTGCAGGCAGAAGGCCAGCAGCCGGCGCGGCGGCTCGCTGGGCTCCTCGGGAGGGAAAGGATTCAGCCGGCGCTCGAACCAGGCAAACATCAGGACATCTCGGCGGGTATGCGGAAGGCGCTACTTTAGCAGGCTTGGCCGGTCACCGATCAGGCTGGCACCCTGCGTTCTTATTTGATAATAATACCCAAATAGAAACGATTATCAGTAACATTTAAATGGACGCCACCCGAAGCCTGCTGCGTACCCTGCTGCTGGGAATGACCCTGGACAGCGCTCCCCTGCTGGCCGCCGAGCCACCCGCGGCCCCCGATGCAGCTCCCGGCGCGGCCGGCGACCCCGGCGGCGAGGATCTGCGCGAGCTGGACACTGTCGTCGTCACCGGCGAGAAGATGGGCCGCAAGCCGCGCGACACCACGGCGTCGGTGGCCGTGCGCGACGGCCAGGGCCAGCAGGACATGAACGACGCCTCGCCCATGGACGTGCTGCGCCGCACCGGCAACGCCCTCGCCACCGACAGCGGCCAGTTCTCGCTGCGCGGCATCAACTCCACCGGGCCCGAGGATGGCCGCCAGGGCTTCGGCCAGCCGCTGGCCTCGGTCGTGGTCGATGGCGTGGTGCAGGACCGCATCGCGCTGACATCCGGTCTGGGCGGCAGCTACGACATCAGCCAGGTCGAGGTGCTGCGCGGACCGCAGTCCACCAACCTCGGCCGCAACGCGCTGGCCGGCGCCATCATCGTCAACACCAACAACCCGTCGGCGTACCTGGAAGGTGGCGTGCGCGCCCGCATCAGCGACGACAACACGCGCCAGCTCGACGCCATGCTCAACCTGCCGCTGACCGGCAACCTGGCCGCGCGCCTGGTCGTGGAAGACAGCGCCAGCAACGGCTTCATCACCCATGTCGACGCCAGCGGCGAAGAAGACCAGGCCTGGGCCGGCAGCCGAGGGCAGATGGCCCGCCTCAAGCTGGGCCTGACCGACACCGCCGACGATGCCGTGCGCGCCGTGCTCACGCTGCAGGGCCGCCGCCACGAGCAGCGGGGCCTGTCGATCTATCTCGAGGAGCCCGGCACGCCGGCCTACACCGCCACCGCGGACGAACCCTCGCGTGAACGCCGCGACAGCGGCCTGGTCGCGCTGGATGTCTCCTTCCCCCTGCGCGGGAACCTGCGCCTGCAGAGCATCACCGCCGCCATGGCCAGCCACGAGGACATCCACAACGATGTCGACCTCGGCCCGGACCCCAACGGCTCGCTGGACTCGCGCGCCAGCGGCAAGACGCTGACCCAGGAGCTGCGCCTGAACTGGACCGGCCGCGACCGCACGCGCGCCAGCCTGGGCCTCTACGGCGCCTATATCAACCAGCCCTACGTCTACGACCTCGTCGGTGACCCGGTCTACATGAACGGCACCGCCGTGGCCCATGCCGACTACACCTACCGTTTCGACAACCGCGTCACCAACAAGGCGGTGTTCGCGGAATGGGATCAGGACTTCGGCCGCCTGCTGCTGACCCTGGGCCTGCGCTACGACCAGGAGAGCCGCGCCCAGCTGGCGCCATTCACGGTCAGCCAGGTCTCGCCCATCCTGCTCTGCCCCGGCCCGCTCTGCGCCATCGCCTCGCAGATCACGCAGGCCTTCGCCGGACAGGCCGGACTGGTGCCCAGTGCCGGCAGCGACGAAGCCAGGGCCACCTACTCCGCGCTGCTGCCCAAGGTCGCCCTGAACTACACGCTGGCACCGGGCCTGCAGGCTTTCGCCAGCTACACCGAGGGCTACCGCGCCGGCGGCGCGGAGATCCTGTTCTCCACCGGAGAGCTCAACACGTATCAGCCGGAATACACGCGCAACTACGAGATCGGCTGGCGCTTCGAAAGCGCCGACCAGCGCTGGCAGTCGGCGCTCAACCTGTTCCATGTCGACTGGCGCGACCAGCAGGTGCTGACCACCAGCGCCGACGGCACCGACTCCATCACGGTCAATGCCGCCAACTCCACGCTGGATGGCGGCGAGCTGGAGCTGCGCATGCGGCCCTGGCCCTCGCTCACCCTGCTCGGCAGCCTGGGCTACACGCACACGGCCTTCAAGAAGTTCGAGAAAGATGGCGAAGACTATGCCGGTGATGCTTTCGCCCGCTCGCCACGCATCACCGGCAGCGTGGGCGCGATCTGGCGCCATCCGGCCGGCGGCCCCATGGCCAGCGCCAACCTGAGCTACATCGACCGCTACTACAGCACCATACGGCGCAACACCCGCGACTGGTCCGCCGAACGCTACCTGCTCGACGCCCGCGTGGGCTGGGAGGCCGAACGCTGGAGCGCCTACCTGTTCGGACGCAACCTGCTCGACGAGGAATACACCATCTACAGCGCGCGCAGCGTGCGCTATCCCGGCTATCCGGCCGGCAGCCGCAACGTCAGTTATGGCGAGCCGCTGGCGCTGGGCGTCGAAATGGAAGCGCGCTACTGAGCGACCCGGACGCGCGCTGGCTCTCCTTTACCCAGCCTCCGCCAGCATCTCGTGGCAGAGGCGGCCCAGCGTCCGCAACGCGCCCTCGATCTCCGCCGACCACGGGTAGCCGCAGTTGATGCGCAGGCAATGGTCGAAACGGCTGCCACCCGAGAAGATGCCGCCCGGCGCGATGTAGATATCTTCCGCGAGCGCGCGTTCGAACAGGGCCAGACCGCTCAGCCCGCGCGGCAGCTCGACCCAGAGCAGGAAGCCGCCGGCCGGCCGGGTCAGGCGCGTGCCTTCGGGAAAATACCGCTCCACCGTTCCGGTGGCCATGTCCAGCTGGCTGTGGAAAGCCTCGCGCAGATGGCGCAGGTGGTGATCATAGCCGCCGCTTTCCATGAAGGCCGCGATGGCCGCCTGCAGCACCTCCGGCGTCGACACCGTGTGCACGAACTTGAGGTGCTCGACCTGCTCGCGCCAGCGCCCCGCCGCCAGATAGCCGACGCGGAAGCCCGGCGCCAGCACCTTGGTGAAGGAGCCGCAGAGCATGACATTGCCCTCGCGGTCCCAGGACTTGAGCGGACGCGGACGCGGCCGGCCATGCGCCAGCTCACCGTAGATGTCGTCCTCGATGACCGCGATGCCGCGCTCGGCCATCATGGCCACCAGCCGCTCGCGCCGGTCCTCGGGCATGATCGCGCCGAGCGGATTCTGCACCGTCGGCATGACGATCAGCGCACGCACCGCCCCCGGCTTCTGCGTGGCCAGGTCCAGCGCCTCCAGCGACAGGCCGTCGCGCGGGCTGGTCGGTATCTCCAGCGCCTTCAGGCCCTGGTTCTCGATGCCGAAATAAGTCGGCGACTCGATGGCGATGGTGTCGCCCGGCCGCGCCACCGCCTGCAGCGCCAGGTTGAGCGCCTCCATGGCGCCTATGGTGACGATGATCTCCTCGGGCTCCAGCAGCACATCGGCATGCGCGTAGCGGCGCACCAGCTGGGCGCGCAGGGCCGGATGCCCCATGCCCATGCCATAGCGTCCGATGGACTCCAGGTTGGCGCTGCTCTGCGCCGCCAGCAGCCGGCGCAGACGCGCGCTGGGATACAGCGCCGGCCCCGGACAGGCCGCGCCCAGGGGCACGATGCCGGGCCGGCGCATGGCCGCGAGTATGCTCATGACGCTGTTGTTGACGCTGACCCGGCTGGCGCGGCCCGTGCCATCGCGCATCTCCGGTTCGGCCAGACGCGGCGCGCGCGGACGCACGTAATAGCCGGACTTGGGCCGCGCCTCGACCAGCCCCAGGTTTTCCAGGTGGCGGTAGCAGCTCACCGCCGTCGCCAGGCTCACCTGCTCCCTTTTCGCCAGCTCGCGCACGGAGGGCAGACGGTCGCCGGCGCGCAGGCTGCCGTGCGCCATGGCCTCGTGCAGACGCTCGGCGAGCCGGCGGTAGAGCATGTCGGAAGCGACGCGCGGCAGGGGCTGGCCGGCTGTGGCGGGCGAAGTATCCAGCATATCGGCTCCAGGGCATGACAGAAGGCGGACGCAACAGCCATGACAGATTGAATTACAGCAATCTGTCATGGTTACAAAAATTATTCTCTATATCTGTATCGACAGGCAAGCGCGGCATACGCTGACGGCATGAACACACAGCCCCTCTCGCTGGCCACCGGCCAGCAGCAAAGACTACCGGGACGGTGCACGCTGATCGTGCGCTGCCATGCCGGCCTGCTCTGGATCACCGCCCGGGATGATGCGCGCGATCACATCCTGCGCCCCGGCGACAGCCTGCGCCTGGACGACGCCCGTGATGTCCTCATCGGTGCCCTGGCGGCCGCGCGGCTGGACATCACCAGCGGGCGGATGCTGCGGGAACCGGTATCATGCCGGCATGACCGATCTCCGCTTCCTCCGTGGCTATCCCGAACCCCTGCTGGCGCAGGTGCGTGAACTCGTCGCCGGCGACCGCCTCGGCGACTACCTGGCGCGCCGCTATCCCGGCCGTCACGACGTGCAGAGCGACAAGGCGCTGTACGCCTACGTGAACGCGCTCCGGCAGGAGCACCTGCGCAACGCGCCCGCGCTCGACAAGGTGCACTACGACAGCAAGCTGGATGTCATCCACAACGCGCTCGGACTGCACACGCGCAGCACGCGCGTGCACGGCGGCCAGCTCAAGGTGCGCAAGGAGATACGCATCGCCTCGCTGTTCCGCGACAGCCCGCCGGAATTCCTGCGCATGATCGCCGTGCACGAGCTGGCGCATTTGCGCGAGCTGGAACACAACAAGGCGTTCTACCAGCTCTGCGAGCACATGCTGCCGGGGTACGGGCAGGTCGAGTTCGACCTGCGCCTGTGGCTGACGTGGCGCAGCCTGTGACGGCCGCGCTCACGGCTGACGAACGTCACTTGCCGACGCGCGGATGCTCGCGCAGGAAGGTGAAGTACTCTTCCGTCCAGTTGAACGGCCAGCGCAGATGGTTGGGAATGCCCGGCAGCACACCCAGCAAGGACGGCAGGCCGCCATTGACGAGATCCAGGTTGCCGGTCAGGTCGCTGTAATCCGTGCCGCGCGGATTGGTGCCGCAGGCCGCCATGCAGGTGCTCACGGGCGACTGCCCGAGATTGATGATCTGGAACCTCAGCGCGGCCGTGCCGGTGCTGGCCAGGGTGTCTTTCAGCGCCACCCCGCCGGGGCAGATGCTGTAGATGTCGCAGTCGTTGATGATGTGGAAGATCGGCACCGTCGGGTTGAACACCTGCACCTCGGTGTCGTTGCGCGGCGCGCCGGCCACCGGCACCTGGCCGCAGTCATCGCTGAGCGCATCATACGGGTTGGGCGAGGAATACACCGCCGCCGCCGCGATCAGGGGCCTGTTCATGGCATAGAGAATCGACATGGCCGCGCCATTCGACCAGCCCATCATGTAGATCCGCTTCGGATCGACCTTGCCGCTGGCCAGCGCCTGCTCGATGTAATGGTCAATCGCGGCCGCATCCAGATTCATCGGATAGGTCTTGCCATTGACGGTACGGGCGCCCGCGCCCGGATAAAGCTGGCGATCCCAGTTGTCCCAGCCCGATGTACCGGTGTTGTTGGGCACCGGATAGAAGTGGTTGGTGATACGCCCCGCCAGCTCGACCAGGATGAAGCCCTTGCGCTCCGGGTCGCCGGTCAGGTCGGCCGTGTCCTGTGACGACAGCACGTTGGTCACCGGCAACTGCACCGTGGAGGGCAGCATGGAACCCTGCAGCCAGAAAACCAGCGGCAGCGGCTTCGACGACGAGGCCGGTTCGTAGATGCAGGCCTGTCGCGTCGTGCCGGCGGCGTCCTGCCAGTCCGGCAGGCGCTTGCCGCCGCCGAGGCACAGCATGGGGTTGGTCAGCGCCAGAAAGTCCTGACGCGGCCGCGGCTCATTGCCGAACGGCGTGCACTGTGCGCGCGTGACCGGAATGGTCCGCGTCAGGCCGGCGCCCGTGACGACACCAGCGGCGACGTCCGTGGTCGATGCGCCCTCGTCGCCACAACCGGCCAGAACCGACACACCCAGCAACAACGCCACCCACCCTGCACGACTCATGCGCCTTGACCCCTCTGCCATTCACCCACGGAACGGATCGGCACATGCTATTATCTGACATCAATCAATGTCAAAAAATGGCAGACGAACGGCGGGCATCCACTGACACAGACCATGTCCTCCAAAAAAGAAACGGGCCCGAAGGCCCGTTCTTTCACAGCGGCTCAGCAGGTCGGTCAGACCAGCTTCTCCAGCTGCGGGACGACTTCGAACAGATCGCCCACGATGCCGTAGTCGGCAACGGAGAAGATCGGCGCTTCCTCGTCCTTGTTGATGGCGACGATGACCTTGGAGTCCTTCATGCCGGCCAGGTGCTGGATGGCGCCGGAGATGCCGACGGCCACGTACAGCTGCGGGGCGACGACCTTGCCGGTCTGACCAACCTGCATGTCGTTGGGCACGAAGCCGGCGTCGACGGCGGCGCGGGAAGCGCCGACAGCGGCGCCCAGCTTGTCAGCCAGGGCGTAGAGGATCTTGAAGTTGTCACCGTTGCCCATGCCGCGGCCGCCGGAGACGACGATCTTGGCACCGGCCAGTTCCGGACGGTCGGACTTGGCCAGCTCTTCGCCCACGAAGGTCGACTTGCCGGCATCGGCCTGGCCGGCGCTGACGGCTTCAACGGCAGCCGAACCGCCGGTGGCGGCAGCGGCGTCAAAGCCGGTCGGACGCACGGTGATGACCTTGATGCCGTCCGAGGACTGCACGGTGGCAATGGCGTTGCCGGCGTAGATCGGACGTTCGAAGGTGTCGGCGGAGACGACCTTGGAGATTTCCGAGATCTGCGCGACATCGAGCAGGGCGGCCACGCGCGGCAGGTAGTTCTTGCCGTTGGTGGTGGCCGGCGCGAGGATGTGGCTGTAGGACTTGCCGAGTTCGGCGACCAGCAGCGAGACATTCTCGGCGAGCTGGTGGGCGTAGGCGGCGTTGTCGGCCAGCAGGACCTTGCTGACACCGGCAATCTTGGCGGCGGCGTCGGCGGCGCCCTGGGCACCCGAACCGGCGACCAGCACGTGGATGTCGCCACCGATGGCCTGGGCGGCGGTGACGGTGTTCAGGGTAGCGCCCTTGATGGAGGCGTTGTCGTGTTCAGCGATGACAAGAATGGTCATGATCAGATCACCTTCGCTTCGTTCTTCAGCTTCTCGACCAGTTCTTCAACGGTCTTCACCTTGATGCCGGCCTTGCGCTCGGCCGGCGGCTCGACCTTGAGGGTCTTCAGGCGCGGCGAGGCGTTGACGCCGAAGTCGGCCGGGGACTTGATGTCCAGCGGCTTCTTCTTGGCCTTCATGATGTTCGGCAGGGAAGCGTAGCGCGGTTCGTTCAGGCGCAGGTCGGTGGTGACCACGGCCGGCAGGGCCAGCTCGACGGTCTGCAGGCCGCCGTCGACTTCACGGGTGACCTGGGCCTTGCCGCCCTCGACCTTGACCACGGAGGCGAAGGTGCCCTGGCCGTAGCCGCCCAGCGCGGCCAGCATCTGGCCGGTCTGGTTGTTGTCGTCATCGATGGCCTGCTTGCCGACGATGATGAGGCCCGGCTGCTCCTGGTCGGCGATGGCCTTCAGGACCTTGGCGATGGCCAGCGGTTCGGCGCCTTCGGCTTCCACCAGGATGGCGCGGTCGGCGCCCAGCGCCAGCGCGGTGCGCAGCTGTTCCTGGGCGACGGTCGGGCCGACGGTGACCACGATGATCTCGGAAGCGATGCCCTTCTCCTTGAGACGGACGGCTTCTTCGACGGCGATTTCGCAGAACGGGTTGAGCGCCATCTTGACGTTGGCCAGTTCAACACCCGTCTTGTCCGCCTTCACGCGGACCTTCACGTTGTAGTCCACAACGCGCTTGACAGCTACCAGAACCTTCATGGAATCCTCAGCTTGGTTGTCTTAATGAGAACTTGGGGTGACCAGAGGATCCACACACAGCGTGAACCCCGAAAGGTGCGTTATCTTGCAGTGCACGGCCGGACGGGTCAAGAACCGGGCCGCCGCGCGGGCCTGTCAGCGCGGCCAGTCCGCGCCCGTCGGCCGCCGACCGCCGGTTACGGCTTGCCGCCCTGCCCGAGCACGCGCTTGTTGCCCATGCGCACGGCGACATTGAGCAGGAAGTCCAGGAAGGGCTCCGGCTCGCCGACGAACTGCGTGTAGAAATCCGACTTCACCAGCGCCGAGGCGCCGTGCGCCAGCGCCCAGGCGGCGGCGATGTGCCAGGTCGGCGGCACGTCGACCAGCTTGCCCGCCTTGATCTGGCCGGCGACCATGCCGGCCAGCCGCTCCAGGTTGGAGGCACGGATGGCGTGCAGCTTCTCGACCAGGGCCGGCACCGCCTTGTCGGCGACCAGCTTGCTCTCCAGGCGGTCGAACAGCAGGTACTTGTCGGCGTCCTTGACGCGGAAGGTGAAGTACTCGCGCACCAGCGAGGCCTTGTCCTCGGAGATGTCGATGCGGCGGAACAGGTCGGCCAGCTCCTCCTCGTAACGGATCATGAGCAGCAGGTAGATCTCGTTCTTGGTCTCGAAGTGCTTGTAGATGGTGCCTTTGCCGATGCCGACCTTGTCGGCGATCATCTCGACCGTGACCTTGTCCTCGCCGTGCTCTATGAACAGCGCCTGCGCGCAGTCGAGGATGGCCTGCTCGCGCTGACGGAACTCGCGGGCTTTCTGGGTGGCTCTGGCCAGGTCGGTCATGATCTCTCCTGATGCGCAATGACCACACGGTCACCGCGCCAATTACCAACAATCACAATAGTTTAGCGTTTGTCGGCGGGCGGCGGAAGATCAGTCCAGACGAAACAGGCGGCGGAAATTCGCGGTTGTCGCCTCGGCCAGGCGTTCCACGCTGATTCCCCGGAGTTCCGCGATATGCGCCGCCGTATCGGCGACGAAGGCCGGCTCGTTGGGCTTGCCGCGATTGGGCACCGGCGCCAGCCAGGGCGCGTCGGTCTCGATCAGCAGCCGGTCCAGCGGCACGCGCTTCGCCACGTCCTTCAGCTCCAGCGCCTTGGGAAAGGTGACGATGCCCGATATGGAGATGTAGTAGCCCAGGTCCAGCGCCGCCTGCGCGGTGCCCCAGTCCTCGGTGAAGCAGTGCATGACCGCGCGCTCGGCGCCCTGCCCGCGCATCTGCGCCAGCACGTCCTCGCGCGAGGCGCGGGTATGGATGATCAGCGGCTTGCCCGTGCGCTTCGAGACCTCGATGTGCGCGGCGAACATCTCGTGCTGCAGATCCTTGGTCGAGGCGTCATGGAAGTAGTCCAGGCCAGTCTCGCCGATGCCGATGACCTTGGGGTGCGCCGCCAGCGCCAGCAGCCCGTCGACCGTGGGCCGCTTCGAGCCGGTGTGGCAGGGGTGCACGCCGACGGTGATGGAGACATCGTCATGGCGCTCGGCGATGGCGCGGATGTCGTCGAAGCGCTCCAACTCGACGCTGATGCACAGGAAGTGCCCCACCCCCCGCGCGCGCGCGGCGTCCAGCGCAGCATCCAGCGAGCCCTGATGGCGGTTCAGGTCGAGCAGGTCGAGATGGCAGTGGCTGTCAACCAGCATGGGGGCCTCGCTTGCGGGTTTCACGGCCCCAGTGCAGCCAGAGGCTCTCCAGGATGGCCTGCGGCTGCACCGTGGTGTCGAGCAGGCGGCGGCTCTCCACCGCCTGCCAGAGGGCGTCGAGCAGGGTCTCGGCGCTGAGCGCCTCCGGCAGCCCGGCCAGGGCTTCACGGAGATCATCGTGACGACCCGGCTGGTCCGGCGCCAGACGCTGCTGCACGGCGTCATCGAGCAGGCTCTGCCAGGCGGTGACCTGCTCGATGGCATCGAGCTTGTGCCAGCGTGTGGCGGCCGTCAGCGGCGCCTGCTCGCCGCGACTGACCGCGATCAGGTCGGCGAGCAGCTCGCGGCGGGCCTGGAACCAGGCCGCGTCGCGCAGGGCCAGGGCCGCCACCGGCGCGCCGCGGGCCAGCTGCAGCAGGGTTCCGGCCTCGACCGCGCCGGCCACCTGCGGCAGCAGCCAGGACAGCGCCAGCTCGTGGTCCGGCAGGCTCAGCGGCAGCAGCTGGCAGCGGCTGCGTATGGTCGCCAGCAGGCTCATGGGCTGATCGGTGAGCAGCAGGATGAGCGTGTCCCGGCCCGGCTCCTCCAGTGTCTTCAGCAGGGCGTTGGCGGATGCCGTGTTGAGCGCGTGCGCCGGGCTCAGCACCACCACGCGCCAGCCTTGCAGCTGCGCCGACTGCGCGGCGAAATCGACGACGCTGCGGGCCTGCTCGACCTTGATCACCTTGCTGACCTTGTCGCCATCCGTCTCCGGACTGATCCAGAGCAGGTCGGGATGGCTGCCCGCCGCCAGCAGCTGACAGCTCTTGCAGCGGCCGCAGGCGCTGCCGGGCTGCGGCTCGCGGCACAGCACCCAGGACGAGAAGGCGCGCGCGAACTGCTGCTTGCCCATGCCGTCGGCGGCGGCCAGCAGCAGCGCGTGCGGCAGCCGGCGCTCGCCGAAGAGCCGGCAGAGCGAGCCCCAGAGCCCCTCCTGCCAGGGATAGGGGCGCGGCGGAAACGCCATGGTCTCGCTCATGCCGGCATGCCTCCTGTCTGGCCCGCGCTGATGCACCGCAGATAGTCGTCGAGGACGGCGCCGATGTCGGCCTGCACATCCGCCAGCGCCTGTCCCGCATCGACCACGCGGATGCGCCCGGGCTCGGCGGCGGCGCGCGCCAGATAGGCCGCGCGGATGCGCTCGAAGAAGGCCGCCTGCTCGCGCTCGAAGCGATCCGGCTCGCCGCGCGCGGCAGCGCGCGCCAGCCCGGTCGCCACCGGCACGTCCAGCAGCAGGGTCAACCCGGGCCGGGCCTCGCCCAGCACCAGCCGCTCCAGCTCGGCGATGGTCTCCAGCGGGCGCCCGCGGCCACCGCCCTGGTAGGCGTAGGTGGCGTCGATGAAACGGTCGCAGAGCACCCAGGCGCCACGCGCCAGCGCCGGCAGGATGAGCTGGCGCCAGTGCTGGGCGCGGGCGGCGAAGAAGCCGAGCAGTTCGGTCAGCGGCTCCACCGGCTCGTCGCGCGGAGCCAGCAGCAGCGCGCGCAGCTCCTCGGCCAGCGGCGTGCCGCCCGGCTCGCGGGTGAGCACGACCTCGCGCCCGGTCGCGCGCAGGCGCCCGGCGATGAAGGCGAGATTGGTGCTCTTGCCCACGCCCTCGCCACCTTCGAGCGTGATCAGTCTGGCTGTCGGCGACGCCATGGCATCCTCAGCGTTGATAGCGGTTGACCGCCTTGTTGTGCTCTTCCAGCGTCTCCGAGAAGACATGACGGCCCTTGCCATCGGCCACGAAGAAGATGGCCTTGCTGTCATCGGGGTGCAGCGCGGCGTGTATGGAGGCCCGCCCCGGCATGGCGATGGGCGTCGGCGGCAGGCCGCTGATGCGGTAGGTATTGTACGGCGTCAGCTGGCGCAAATGGGCGCGGGTGATGTTGCCCTTGTAGGCATCGCCCAAGCCGTAGATCACGGTCGGGTCGGTCTGCAGGCGCATGCCCTGCTCCAGGCGGCGCACGAAGACGCCGGCGACGCGCGTGCGCTCCTCGGCCACGCCGGTCTCCTTCTCGATGATGGAGGCCATGATCAGGGCTTCGTAGGAGGACTGGTAGGGCAGCCCGGACGCCCTGCCCGCCCACTCCTCGGCGAGTATGCGCTTCTGGCGCAGGTAGAGGCGGCGCAGGATGTCGAGGTCGCGCTCGTCCTCGTCGATGACATAGGTGTTGGGCGCGAACAGGCCTTCGGGCTTTTTCTCCTCGGCGCCGATGGCGGCCATGACCTCGGCGTCGCTGAGCTGCGCCGCGGCCTGGCGCACATCCTTGCGACCCATGAGCATGGCACGCAGGTTGGCGAAGGTGGCGCCCTCGACCAGCACCAGCGGCGGCGTGCCGTCCGGCTCTTGGGTCAGGCGCTGGACCAGCTGGTCCAGCGTCATGGGCGCGCGCAGCACGAAAACACCCGAGCGCAGCACCTCGTCGCCGGGACGCAGCAGCAGCCACAGGCGCAGACTGAGCGGATGCGTGATGAAGCCCTGGCGGGACAGCTCCTCGGCCACCGAGATCCAGCTGCTGCCGCGCGGCACCTTGAAGCGGTAGCCCTCGGGCGGCAGCGTGAACGACTGCAGCAGCGTGCGGTAGAGCATGATGCAGGCCAGCGCGAAGGCCAGCCAGCACAGGCGGCGCAGGCGCGCGCGCGAAACCGGGGACTTGCGGAACGACGGGGAGCGCTGTCGGGTCATGCGGGACGGAACCAGGCGGAGATCATGGCCTGACATTGTCGTGTCATCGGCCCCGGCCGCCAAGCCCGTTCACCCCAGCGCCGCACCGGCCAGATGCCGTAGACGCTGTTGCAGAAGAACCATTCGTCGGCATCCCGGCAATCCGCCGGGCCGACGTCCCCCACCCGCCAGGGCAGACCGGCGGCGGCGGCGGCGTCCAGCAGGGCGTCGCGCAGCACGCCGCGCACGCCGCAGCGGCTCAGATCCGGCGTGATCAGTACGCCATCGCGCACCAGGAAGATATTGCTGAACACGCCTTCGACCACCCGCCCCTCGCCGTCGAGGACGACGGCTTCGGCGCAGTCCGGCTGAGCCGCCAGCTCGCGCCGCAGGAGCACCTGCTCCAGGCGGTTGAGGTGCTTGATGCCCGCCAGCGCCGGCTGCGTGGCCAGCGTGAGCTGGCAGTGACCGGCGGCGATGCCGCTCTCGCCGTACTCCGCCGGATAGTCGGGCAGCGCATGCCAGCCGAGCATGAACACCGGCGCGACATCGGCGGGCGGGAGGTAGCCGCGCCCGCCACCGCCGCGCGTGACCAGCAGCTTGACGACACCATCGCCACGCCCGGCCAGGAAATCATCCAGCGCGTCGTGCCAGAACGGCAACTCGGGGATGCCCAGCCGCGCGCAGCCGGCGGACAGGCGGGCCCAGTGCCGCTCCATCAGCACGGGGCGGCCGGCGCTCACGCGCACGGTCTCGAACAGACCGTCACCATAGGCCAGGCCGCGATCATCCGCGGGAACGCCGTCGACGCGCGTCAGGCCCTGCCAGATGCGACGGTCCATCACAGCCTGCGGAACACCAGCGTGCCGTTGGTGCCACCGAAGCCGAACGAGTTCGACAGGGTCACGTTGATCGGCATGGGGCGCGCCACATTGGGCACGTAGTCGAGGTCGCAGGCCGGATCCGGGTTGTCGAGGTTGATGGTCGGCGGCGCCAGCTGGTCGCGCAGGGCGAGGATGCTGAAGATGGCCTCGACCGCGCCGGCAGCGCCGAGCAGGTGGCCGGTCATGGACTTGGTCGAGCTCACCGCCAGCGTGTCGGCATGCCCGCCGAACACCTTGCGGATGGCCCGCGTCTCGGCGGGATCGCCCGCTGGCGTGGAGGTGCCGTGGGCGTTGACATAATCGACCTGCTCCGGCGCCAGGCCGGCGTCGCGCAGGGCGTTGCGCATGGAGGCCGCGGCGCCGCAGCCGCCCTCGGCGGGCGCGGTCATGTGGTAAGCGTCATCGCTCATGCCGAAACCGATCAGCTCGGCGTAGATGCGCGCGCCGCGTGCGACCGCGTGCTCGTACTCTTCCAGCACGACGACGCCGGCGCCGTCGCCGAGCACGAAGCCGTCACGGTCACGGTCGAACGGGCGGCTGGCCTTCTGCGGCTCGTCGTTGCGGGTGGACAGGGCGCGCGCCGCCGCGAACCCGCCGATACCCAGCGGACTGGACGCCTTCTCCGCCCCGCCGGCGAGCATGACGTCGGCATCGCCGTAGCTGATCAGGCGGGCGGCCAGGCCGATGGCGTGCGTGGAGGTCGTGCAGGCGGTGGAGATGGCCAGGTTCGGCCCCTTGAGGCCATGACGTATGGCCAGCATGCCGGCCGCCATGTTGATGATGGAGCCGGGCACGAAGAACGGCGATATCTTGCGGGGGCCGCCGTCCATGAAGCTGACGTGTCCGGCCTCGATGGAGGTCA